>Ga0210409_10004065_pt1 | contig 15947 bp, 12 predicted proteins | sample IncBWH17MmetaG_FD_161649 | JGI IMG/M metagenome (GOLD analysis project Ga0210409, IMG submission 161649) | Forest soil microbial communities from Barre Woods Harvard Forest LTER site, Petersham, Massachusetts, United States - Inc-BW-H-17-M | ecosystem: Environmental > Terrestrial > Soil >...
GCGGCGTAGAAGCACGTGCGCCCGTATCTTGGAGCGCATGCCCAGAGAAATCTCAAGGTCGGCTTCGCTCCCAATGCGGAGATTGTCTTCCTTCGTCCCCATGCCACCGCCGAGGCTCAATTCCCGAATCATGATCTTCGACTTGCCCCAGGAGCTGCCAATCGTTCCAGACACGGTCTTAGCCAAAACCATCCGCTCGTAGCGGCGTTGCCGTACCCAGGGACACGCCGGCGCTAGATCGAGCGGTGCGATCGCCAGTTCGGCTGTTTCAAATCCGCTGTCATGCATGACTTGGGCACCGTAGCGCGGATCGGTCTTCGACAGAGCCTGTGCCGCGGCGATTCGTAGCTCGCGGTGATACACCCATCCGAAAGTCTTCTTGGCTTCCAGGATTTCCCGGAGCGTATTTACGGCCTCAGCATCCTTCAACCGCCCGAGCGACTCAATGGCCTTCAACTGTATGTATGGGGAACGCGAAGCCGCATCACCCGGACGAGCCATGGCGATGAGCGGAGGCACGGCGGTCAGATCGCCGCTCATCCCGATTTCATCGACCGCTTCGGGCAGCACAAGGGCATCGAGCACTTCCGCCAGTTCCAGCAGTGTGCGTCCACGGTCGGCTGCGTTTCCGTAGGCGATCTGGCGCACCACAATGTCGTGATAGAAACGGTTCCACTCCGGCAGGCGCACCGGCAGCAGTTCCAGCAAAGTACCGACATCCAGCCTGCTGATCAGTCCTACTCCGCCGGAAGCTTGCCGGGGCTGGCCCGTACGTAAGATTTCGCGCAATTGCAGCAGTACTGGCGATCCCAACTCCTTCGCCAGTTCGATCATGCGATCGCACTCATCGCGTCGCATGCAACGGAAGAACCGGTCCGCAAGATGCTCGGCTCCAGCCTGGCTCGTGCGACGCAAGACTGCCAACAAGTCCGCCGGGACCGGCTCCAGCCGTATCGCTTCTTCGATGAACTCTGGCAAACGGTTTTCGACGCCAACACGCGGGCGAAGATCGCTCATCAATACCGGGCGCTCAACACTGATCAACTCCATGCCGGCGCACACTTCGTTGATGGCCGCATAGTTCTTGGCCGCGCTCGATTCCTGGCTCAAGCGAACGAATGCTGCGCTGAGCAGGCTCTGCATTTCGGCATCTTTTTCGGCGATGATCTGTTCGCTCAGCTTGCGGACGGCTTGCGCCATGGGCTGGCCGCCGAGGCGCGCGTAAAGATCGGCGATCTGGCTCAATCCGATCGCGGTGCGGCGGCGCGGTTCAACTTCTTTTGCACCCAAACAGCTCGAGTAATTGTTCAGAATGTCGGAGGCGAGTTGCTTATCATCACGTTCCAGCAAACTCTCCACGAACTGCCGAAGGTTGCGGGGCGGAACGCAAGGCGCTTCGTGCGACAGCAACACACTCTTCTTGCCCGCCTCCGGTACCTCAGCCCAGAACATGCGATCCAGGATGTCGGCATGCGACTCCACCAGGATGCCGGCCTTGTTCATCTTCTCTTCCTGGATTTTTAGAATCTGCCGCAGCGAGTCCATCTGCCGGCTCATGTGTTCCATCATCTGATGGACGGCGTTTACTTTGACTTCGCCCTTCTGGTAACGCTCGAGCGCGAAGCGAATGGCCATGTGCTCGGCGGCCTTCATCAACAGCGGCGTGTCTTCCTCTTCGGCGGACGTGGCGCGCGCCGCAAGGCTGCCCAGCAACTGTTGCAGATTCAATCGCGTGTTGGGGTCAGTCTCACTCAGTTCCTTGTGCAGGTCTTGTTCTTTGACGTTGGGATCATGCTGCACCTGTCCAAAGCGAGTCAGCAACCGAATTGCCTGGATCACTTCCTGCTCTTGCAGGGGAACCATGCCGCCCTTCCACGCCGGAGCTACACCGGTGCCTGTTCCAGTCCCACCACCGCCACCAACTCCAGTGCCGCCACCCATTCCGCCAGCGACTCCGTCTCCGCCGCCAGTTCCGCTTCCGCCCCCACCGCCTGAGCCGCTTCCGAGCGGAATGTTGGGCACGCTGCCGAGCGGAACCATTGGCGCTCCGTCGGTAACTTTTCCACCACCGGAGTTGGCGCCTTCGGCAGCCGCAATCAACTGCAAGAGCTTCTGTGGATCATTGAGCCACTGCCTGAATTCCGGCCCTAAAGTCTGGGCCGCGATTTGGGCCGCAATGCTGACGTCTCCTGTCAGCGGGTCGGCGGCGACGAACTTCACTTCATTGATCTTGATGGATCCCTGCTTACCACCGAGCGCTTCTTTGATATGTTTCGCAACGTCGGTTGCCTTCGATCCCGCAGCCATGAAGGCCCGAACCAGGCGCACGAAATCTTCTTCCGTCACTTCCTTAGAGAAATGCAGGCTGGCCAGCCCGGCCGTAGTCAGCAGAGTGGCAAAGCTCTTCTCCGCCTGGCCTGACTCGAGAGGAATGCCATCGAGCAGCAACTTGTTGTCGGAAACTCCCAGCAGGAAACCACCGCTTGGCAGCGCACTTTGCAACTCGCTCCAGGTGGTTTCAAATTGCGCCTCGGTGCGTTTGTGACTGTAGCCATACATCCGTGCGTATTTAATAAGGATGTTCAGGCTGTGAACAAACGCCCGCGCTGACGCTGCGCGCGCTCCTTGGGATGTGTCCATGCCGGAGATAAAAACTCCTCGAAATATCGATTTGCACCTCAAGGTTATGCCGAAACGGTAAGGTCTCAAACGTTACGGAGGTAAGCGTCCAGTGTGAAGGCCACAGCTGAGGCTTGAGGACGTGAATCCGGAGAGTTCTAGGGCTTAAAACAATACAGTTACTTTGGTAACTTTCGCTCATTCCGCTGGGCTCGCTGTAATAGAATTGCGCTTCCCCCTCAAAATCATTTTTATGGAAAATCTGATCTTCTACCTGATTGTGCAGTTGAACCTGATTTTTGGCGTCGCCGGATTGATGTGGCCCGACAAGCTGATGCCGGTATTCGGGCTGCTGATGTTCCCTTGGCCCGCCAGTCACCGAGCCATCCGCACCCATGGCTTCGTCGCGATCGTCGGCTACCTGTTGGTGCTCGGCAAGATTCTCTTCACAATCCGCTGACTCCGGCCGGCGAGGCCTGCCAATCTATTCCTCTCCCAGCAGCTTATAACAAACACCCCCAACAGAAGTCCGTTGCAGTGAGCAACTGGAAAGCTCAGCCTCCTCTTCCAAGCCTAGCCGGTCCACGGGATACTTGCGTATACTGTGGCCCTCTCAAAATAGCTTCGAGCGGAGGCGGTCCAATGAAGTCCACCGTCGGCAAGTTCTGCGGGATATACCTGCTGCTGATATGCGTCTCCTTCCACGCGGCAGCTCAGCAGTGGAAGGCCCCGACGAGCATGAAGAAACTTTCAAACGGCCTGGTCGTGGTCGTCAGCGAAGACCACTCCGCCCCAACCTTCGGACTCTGCATCAGCTACGGCATCGGGTTCCGCCTCGAACCCGAGGGTCGCACCGGATTTGCTCACCTTTTTGAGCACATGATGTTTGAAGGTACGCCCAACGCGCCCAAGGGAGTCCTGGACCGTGTCATCGAAGGGGGCGGCGGGAACAACAACGGCGACACCCGTTACGACCACACCGAATACATCGAGACCGCTCCCATATCCGCGCTCGATCCTGTCCTGTGGATCGAAGCCGACCGCCTTAAGACTCTCGATTTCTCCGTCAAGAATCTCGAGAACCAGCGCAATGTGGTCGAGGAGGAAGTTCGAGTCAACGTCTTAAATCGCCCCTACGGACTCTTCTTCGCGATCGATCTTCCGGGAAAGGCTTTCGACACCTATCCCAACGCGCACAATTTCTACGGCGACTTCCACGACCTTGACGCTGCCAAAATTGAAGATGTGCAGAAGTTTTATGAACAGTATTACGCCCCCAACAATGCAGTTCTTGCCATTGTGGGCGACGTCAAGCCTGAAGAAGTTTTCGCCAAAGTCGACAAATATTTCTCCGCCATCCCAGCGCGTAACGTACCACCTCGTCCCAAAGTTGACGAGCCCCCTCAAACCGCCGAGCGACGCTCGTCCCAGACTGACAAGCTGGCCAAGGTTCCCGCGCTCGCCATTGGCTACCGGATGCCACCCCGCCATTCTCCCGATGCCCTGACCGCCGCCGTGGCTGGAGAGTTGCTCCACAACGGTCAGGCTTCTCGTTTATATCAGGCTCTTGTCAAAGACAAGCAGGTCGCGCTCTCCGTGGATGGTGGGGTGAACTGGCCGCTCGGAACTCCCTTCGAGTACAACGGCCCCACGCTGATGACATCCTTCGTCGTCTACCCGTCCCATGTCACCGAAGAGCAACTGCTCGCCGCCTTTGACGCCAATGTCCGTGATCTGATCGACAAAGGTCCCAGCCAGCAGGACGTCGATCGGGTTGTGACGAAAATGCGCTCCGACTGGTACGCAAACATCGAAGATCCCATCGACCGTGCGTCTGCCCTTTCGCACGCAACCCTGTTTGACGGGAGCTTCGATCTTGTCTATCAGATCCCGGAAGACCTCGCGAAAGTAACGGCTGCGCAGGTCCGAGCATTCGCCGCCAAATATTTAGTCGCGACCAACCGTACTCTGATCAACCGAGTGCCTGCGCCCAAAGACAAGGACTCAGAGGGCGCGAAACAGCCTGGAGCCGCACAATGATCCTAATGAGAGCCCAGACCATCGTCGGTGCAGTCGTGCAGAGTAAGGGAGGAAGAAGTTGCTTCGCCCTTCTATTGCTGGCCTCGTTCGCTGTCGCCCAAAAAGAAGTGCCGCTACCCAAGGATCTTCCAGCCTACGGCCCGGAAAAACCACTGGCCACGCCATCCGTAAAATCCGCCACATTGGACAATGGCCTGACGCTGTGGCTCGTTTCCGAGCCCGGATTCCCCAAGGTTGCATTGACCGTAGCGGTGCATGGCGGATTGGCGGCCGATCCTGCAGACCGCCCCGGACTCTCCGAATTGCTCTCCAAAACTCTTGACCAGGGAACGCGCACACGAAACGCCAAACAGATCGCACAGGAACTCCAGGCCGCCGGCGGCGATCTCAACACCTCTGCCAGCAAAGACAGTCTCGAACTATCGTCGGTCGTCCTTTCCTCGAAGGTCGACAACGCAATCGCCGTGCTAGCTGACATTCTTCAGAACGCGTCTTTTCCCGACGCGGAGGTCACGCTTGCCAAGCGCAATCTCGCCGACGAACTCGATCAGCGTGAAGCCGAGCCCTCCTTCCTCGCCGCGCGCGCCCGTGATAGGGTGCTGTTCTCCGATCATCCTTATCACGTCACTTTTCCCACGCGTGACTCCATCGCAGCGGCTACTTCTGCCGGTCTGCGCGAAGTTTTCGCACAGCGTTTCCGTCCCGATCAGGTCATTCTGATCGCCGCTGGCGATTTCCAGGATGACAAGATCCTCGCCACTCTCAAAGCTGCGCTTGGAGCCTGGAAAGCCCCGGCAAATCCTCCCGTTGCGCCGGTCTCAACGCCTTCCGCCCCGGCAGAGCATGCCATCTACATCGTGCCCCGGCCCGGATCGGTCCAAACCACCATCGAACTCGTCACCCTCGGTCCGAAACTCGGCGACCCCGACTACGAAGTAACCCAAGTGGCCAATGCAATTTACGGAGGCACATTCGGTTCCCGCCTTACCTCGAATATTCGTGAGGACAAGGGTTACACCTACAGTCCCTTCGCTCGACTCGCGTCATACCAGAGGGCGGCCGAGATGATTTCGCATGCCGACGTCCGCAATGAAGTGACCGCCCCCACTTTGAATGAGATGGAATACGAATTGAACCGCATGGCTACCACCACTCCAAGTGTTGAAGAACTCTCAAAAGCCAGGCGCTACCTCATAGGTCTCGAAGCTCTGCGTCTGCAGGATCGCGCTTCGCTCGCTCGCCGGCTGGCCACACTCTGGATCGCCGGCCTACAGCCCGATCAGATCGGCATTTCCGGGCAAAAAGTGTCGGCGGCAACCGCCGCTGACGTCGACGCGGTCGCGAAGAAATACTTCCCCGCCCATCGCTCGGCAATCATTGCAGTCGGTGAAGAGAAGGTTATCCGCGATGCCCTGAGCCCCTTTGGTCTCCAGGTTCACACCGTGCAGTAGCGTTTTGTCGGAGTCGGATTCTCGTCGGGTGGGAGAGCAGAACGCTGACGACACTGGCATGAAGAACGAGTTTGGTGAAATCTCGATCTGGGTGGCGCAGCTCTTTGAGCGCTGCGGTAAAGCCCTCATTTTCTATTGGGCTTTAGCCCCTGAGGGAACCCGCACTTTACTCTCCGGTTCATTGTGACATAGCTTCCCAGTAGAATACTCTCGCGTGGCGAAAACAAACTCCTCTCCGAAAACCACAGGCCTCCGCCACTGGATGCTCCGCGTTCTGGACGAGTGCAACAAAGTCTCAGCCGACTTTAGCGCCGACCCCGTGCACGACCTCCGCGTCGCCCTGCGGCGCTGCCGTTCCATGGCCGACGGCATGATCGCGATGGATCCTGATCGCAACTGGAAGGCGATGAAGAGAGCTGGCAAGCAATTGTTCCAGCGACTGGGCGCGCTCCGCGACGTTCAGATCATGATGGAGTGGATCGAGAAGCTCAACTTGGTGGGGATCTCAGCATCCACTCCTCGGGACAGCTCAGCGGGCGGCGAGGTTGTCCCACACATGGAATTGGCCGCGGATAGTCCCGATGCACCCCAGCATCCCGCGCATTCGCTGCTCAAGATTCTACAGACCCGCGAGGTCGAACATAAGCGCGAGGCTCGTGCAGCGCTTGAAGAGTTCGACCGTAAGCAGTGGCGACAATGGAGCAACTCGTTGCCCCATCGAGCAGCGCGCATTCGTCCCGGCAGTGCTGTGTTCAAGCATCTCGCTTTGGAGCGCTGGACAACTGCGCGTGAACTGCATACGGTTGCCCTGCGAAACCGGTCACAAGTCGCGTTCCACACATTGCGCATCGGCATCAAGCGGTTCCGGTATATTGTCGAAAATTTCCTTCCGGCGGAGCACCAGACTTGGGCCAACGATTTGAAACATCTGCAGGACTTGTTGGGCGACGTGCATGATCTCGACGTGCTCTGGGCTACCGCACAGTCCCATCACGTTTTCACAGATGAAGCTTGCCGCAACGCATGGCACGAGCGCATTACGCACGAACGAACCAAGCGCATCGACGAATATCGCCAGAAATTCGTGGGGCCGGATTCTCTCTGGAATGTGTGGCGCGCTGGGCTGCCCCATGGCAAACAGATTCAGCAGATTGCGACCCGCCGCATGAAACTCTGGGCCAAAGCTCTCGATCCGGACTTCGCACATTCCGAGCGGGTGGCTCAACTTTCACTGCAGCTTTACGACGGACTGTTGGCCGGGCGCATGTTGAGAATGACTCCGCTCGAGAATGGTAACCCACACGAACTACGCTCCAGCCTCTACGCTGCCGCTCTGCTGCACGACGTCGGCAAGTCCGAAGGTCAGAAAGGACACCACAAACAATCTGAAGAACTGATTCAGAAGCACGGCACGCCGCTAGGATGGAATGAAGACGACATGCGACGCGCAAGTCTGGTGGCGAGATTTCATGTGGGTCCGCTTCCGGTGCGAAGCCATAAGTCCATCCGCGACCTGTTACCGGACGAGCAGAAGAGTGTGATTCTCCTCTCCGCCATTCTGCGCCTCGCCAATGCGCTGGACTCGGCTCATGACGGGCACATTCGCAGGTTGAAGATCGAAAATGCTCCGCCACCGTCGCCGCGTGCGAACGGCTTCATGCGAAAACCCGTGTTTCTGGGCAAGAACGAGGCCTTGGTCATCGTCGCCGAGGGCTACTCCCAGGGAACAACGACAGCGCAGACAGCCGCGGCAGAGAGATACTTACTGGAGACTGTGATACGGCGGCCTGTAGTCATTCGACCTATGAAAGCCCGGGCAATCCGATAGAAGCCCTTCAGGTACTTTTCTACCGGACGTTCCGGAGTTACAACTTTCAAGTTATGAATCACGCACAACTAGTCGAGAAGGCGGTCCGCTGGCTGCGCTCGTATCGCTGTGGCGTCGTGCTGTCGGAGCAGGCTTGCGTCAGCGGAGAGATGCCTGACGCCATTGGATGGAAGCAGGCAAGCCATTCAGTGCTGGTAGAGTGCAAGATCACTCGCGCCGACTTTCTGGCTGACCGTGAGAAGCCCTTCCGCCAAAAGCCAGAGCGCGGTGTTGGCAGTGAACGGTTCTATCTCACGCCGCCGGCATTGATCAAACTCGAGGAATTACCGACCGGCTGGGGACTTTTGGAATATAGGCGTGGGCACATTGAGCTGCTGCAGCCCTCAGCGAAGAATCTTCGCACCACAGTGGGCTTTCGCTACGAAATGAACTTGCTGCTATCCAGCCTGCGACGCGTCGAGGTCCGGATCGAGCCGCAAAGCATTACCGACTTCCTCAAATGGAAGAATCGCATGGCCGAATACAACCGCGGAACCCTGCCAGAAGGACTGACTGCTGCGGACGACGAAATGAATGGGTTCCTCGAGCCTGAAGTTCCGTGTTAGGCTCCTGACAATCAGAAATTCCTCAAAGACCTCCTGGGAGAACATCTAGTGCGCTTCATCCCGCCCTTCCTTGCTCTCTTGTCCTATGTCTCGATGTCCCCAGCCGACAACGCCCAGCACCAGCACGACGCGCTGACCGAGCAACAACTGGGAACTGTCCACTTCCCGATTTCCTGCGACCCACTGGTGCAGAAACAATTCGAAAGAGGAGTCGCGCTTTTGCATTCGTTCGCCTTCGACACGGCCGAGACTGCATTCCGCCAAGTCGCCCAAGACGATCCGCATTGTGCGATGGCTCATTGGGGAATTGCCACAACCTTCAGCCGGTGGGCAGGACCGGATGAAAAGCAGCGCAAACGGGGATGGGACGAGATCAAAATCGCAAAATCGCTGCACGCAGCGACCGCCCGCGAACGGGACTACATCGCCGCCGAGGCTGCGGTCTACGCTCATCCGGAGAAAAAGGACAACAAGCGGGGCGACAGGTATCTGAAAGCCATGGAAAAACTCTACCGCCGTTATCCCGACGACCACGAGGCGGCTGCATTCTATGCCCTGGCTCTGGAAGAATCCGACAGCGACGATGATCCCACACATGCGAGTCGAAAACAGGCCGCTCCCATCCTCGAAAAACTGTTTGTGATGGAGCCCCAACATCCCGGAGTTGCGCACTACCTGATTCATACATACGACGTTCCCGGAATGGCTGAGTTGGGACTTCCTGCTGCGCGGCACTACGCGCAGATTGCTCCCGCGGCGCCTCACGCGTTGCACATGCCGTCCCATATTTTTGCCCGTTTGGGCATGTGGCAGGAGGACATCAATTCCAATCTCGCGTCGATTGCCGCCAGCCGCAACGCCGGCGCAACCCACATGGGCGATGAAGGCCATCAGTATCACGCCATGGAATTTTTGGTGTATGCCTACCTGCAGTCAGGACGCGAGAAAGAAGCCAGGCGCGTGATCGATGAAGTAAAGACTCTGCCCAAGATGAACAACATGTATGGCACGGATTTCGATCCCAACATCTCAGCACAGGTCGAGTATTCCGCCAGCTATGTTATGGAGTTGCATCTCTGGAAAGACGCAGTAGCATTACCCTCGCTCACCGACAATGAGGACGGAGACAGTTCTCTCACCTACAAGGCGCGAGCCATCGGCGCCGCGCGTCTGGGCGATCTGCAGACGGCAAAGCTGAATCTCACCTCCATTCAGACTCTGCACGAGCATCTTCTAAAGAAGAAACAAATGGTAGCCGCGAATGCCGTAGATGAGGATAGCCGAGTCGTGCAAGCCTGGATCGACCATGCGGAGAACAAGAATGATGAAGCGCTGACATTGCTCCGCCCGATTGCCGCCAAAGATCATGGCCTATTCGCCACCGACGGTGACACCCCGGCACACGAAATGATGGGGGACATTCTGCTCGGCATGAATCGTCCGGAGGCAGCGCTCGCAGAATATGAAGCTGAATTAAAGGTCAGCCCGAACCGCTTCAACTCGGTTTACGGCGCAGCCCACGCCGCAGAGATGGCAAAGCACGCTGACAAAGCGGCCAGTTATTATCGCGAACTAGTGGCCACGTGCACTCTTGGGGATTCGATCAGACCGGAACTCTCACGCGCCCGGGAATTCCTCTCCTCACTCGCCAAGAATTAAGCATTCCGCCACCGACACGTAGGCGATGCAAACCTCGCGAAGAATTACACGTCCCGACGGCCTTCTATCGCCTTGAGCATCGTGATTTCGTCCGTGTATTCGATGTCGCTGCCGACCGGAATTCCCATCGCGATTCGCGTAACTTTCACGCCTGAACGCCGCAACTGCTGCGCGAGATAAACGGCCGTTGCTTCGCCTTCGACCGTCGGATTCGTCGCCAGAATCACTTCATCCACGTTGCCCGCATCAACGCGCGAAATAAGGTTGGAGATGCGCAACTGTTCCGGTCCGACTCCGTGCAGCGGTGAAATAGCACCATGCAGTACGTGGAAGACTCCGTTGAAATGCTTGGTCTTCTCGATCGCCGCGATATTGGTAGGCTCCTCGACCACGCAAACCAGCCGCTGGTTCCGCGTCGGGCTCGTGCAGTAGGCACAGGGATCGACGTCCGTAATGTTGTTACATACCGAACAAAGCCGCAGGTTGGCCTTCACATCACGGACGGCGGCCGCCAGTGCTTCGGCATCTTCATCGCTTGAGCGAAGAATATGGAATGCCAGTCGCTGTGCGCTTTTCGCACCCACTCCCGGCAGTTTTTTCAGCTCATCGATCAGTCGCGACATCGGTTCGGCGAATTTGGACATGGAGAGAATAGTTTAGCCGCGACCGAGATCCTTCGTCACGGCCTGAAGAGCGGGACTCTATTGTTTGGTTCGGGTCGATCAAAACCTGGCGGCCTTGGTCGCTAAACGAAAGAGAAAATCCCTTACAAATGACGAGCGTCCCGGAACTCTTTCGAGTTCAGGGACGCCCGGGCAGCCCTCCCCCAGAACTGCTCACCAAGCAAAATAAAACGGGGGCAGGCTTCTGCCTATGGCACTTCCGTGCCATAGGCGCCCGAAAAGGGTTCGGCCTGTATCCTTCTCGCAACACGAGACTTACCTGGCTTTTCCCTTCTCCTGCGGCTGAAGAGTCCGTGAATCCCTGCCGATGAACCACAGTAGCCGAAACCCAACTTCCTAGCGTGAACTATGGACAAAGCGCGCCCCCTCATCATCCTGAAAAAGAAAGGCGCCCATGCGGGCCACCACGGAGGCGCATGGAAAGTGGCCTACGCCGATTTTGTCACCGCCATGATGGTGTTCATCGTGCTCTGGTTACTCAACAGCAGCAAGCAGGTTCAGGAAGCAGTCGGAGGCTATTTCAAAGACCCGACCGGAACCGCCAAGAAAGTCGGCTCCAACATGCAGGGCGCTGGCGAAAATTTCGTCCTGACCCGCGACAACATGCCCAGGCTCAAAGAACAACTGCAGAACGCGATGAGGCAGATGGCGGACTTCGAAAAACTCAAGAGTCATATCGACATGACGGTCACGGCCGAGGGTCTGCGCATCGAGCTCTCGGAATCCGCCAGCGGCACTTTTTCAACAGCGGCAGTGCCAAGCTCAATTCCGATGGCGCGGAACTGCTCATCACCCTTGCTCAAGAGCTCAGCGGCCTTCCCAACAAGCTGTCCATTGAGGGCCACACCGATTCGCAGCCCTATGCGCCATCGGCTACCTACGGCAATTGGGAACTCTCCGCGGACCGCGCCAATGCCGCACGCCGCATCATGCAGTCCCATGGAATTCGCTCCGATCAGATCACTCAAGTTCGCGGCTTCGCCGACCAACGCCTTCGGAAACCAGACGCCCCTCTCGACCCTGCCAATCGGCGCATCTCCGTCATCGTTCAGTACATCGCCAAGAACCCCGACGAAGGTGAGCCAGAGAAGAAACCGGAGACTCATTCGGAATAGGAAAGCGCCAGGCCGCATCCACGCACGGGCAAAAGACCCGCGAACCGACTCGAATTGTATAATCCCCTTCTAATTCCCCACGAAAGGACCAATCATGCAGAGCCCCGCGCGACTCGCCTGCTCGCTCGTCTTGATCCTGTCGGCCATACCGATCAGTTGGTCGCAGGCACCTCAGGAAAAAGTCGACCTCGAAACGATCACCCGCATCCGCTATGAGGGCTTTCATAACTCGAAAGTGACGGAGTTGGCTTCCGGCCTGATGGATTCGATTGGCGAACGCCTCACCGGCTCCCCCAACATGAAGCGCGCCAACGATTGGACGCGCGACAAACTTACGGAGATGGGCCTCAGCAACGCTCATCTGGAAGCCTGGGGACCATTCGGCCGTGGATGGGCCAATCAGTACGTCAATGCTCGCATGACCTCACCTGACATCACGCCACTGATCGTTTACTCCAAGGCATGGACACCCGGCACTACCGGTGCAGTCGCCGGCAAATGCATTCGCGCCAACATCGAAGATAAAAAAGATTTCGACAAATATCGCGGCAAACTCGCCGGCATGATCGTGATCTTCGGCCCCGATGCCGAAGTCAAGCCCATCGTTGAATCACCCTACAAGCGGCTTGGCGACGACGACCTTGCCAAAATCGGCGAATACCAGATTCCCGGCGAACGTCCTCCATTTCGTCTCTCAGAAATGCTGCGCCGTCGCCAGTTCATCAAGGATCTCAACCAGTTCTTCGCCGATGAAAAAGTTCTTGCCGTGATCGACCACAGCCGCGGCACCTCCGGTGGAGGCACCGTCTTCGTGCAGTCTGGAGGATCCTACAAGCCCGGCGAGACTACAACCATTCCCCAACTCACCATGGCTTCCGAGCAGTGGAACCGCATCGCCCGCCTGCTCGATCAAAAGAAAGACGTGAGCGTCGAACTGAATGTCACCAATTCTTTCTACGATGACGATCCCATGCAGTACGACACAATCGCCGAAATCCCCGGCACCGACAGGAAGGACGAAGTCGTCATGCTCGGCGCACACCTCGACTCCTGGCACGCCGGCACAGGCGCTACTGACAACGGCGCCGGCAGTGTCGTCATGATGGAAGCCGTTCGTATCCTGAAGGCCCTCGACGTCAAACCGCGGCGCACGATCCGCATCGGCTTATGGAGCGGTGAAGAAGAAGGATTGCTCGGCTCGCAGGGATATGTCGAGCAGCATTTCGGTTCGCGTCCACCGATGGAAGACCCCAACATGAAGGGCATGCCCACGCTGCTGCGGCGCGAAGCCGGCCCAGTCACGGTGAAACCAGACCAAGCAAAGGTTTCAGCCTACTTCAATGTCGACAACGGCACCGGAAAAATCCGCGGCGTCTACTTGCAGGAAAACGGGGCCGTAGCGCCCATCTTCGAATCGTGGATGAAACCCTTTAAAGATCTCGGGATGACCACTCTCACCATGCGCAACACCGGCGGCACCGATCATCTTTCGTTCGACGCCGTCGGCATTCCCGGATTCCAGTTCATCCAGGACCCGATCGAGTACGAGACACGCACACACCATTCCAACATGGATGTCTACGACCGTCTGCAACCCGACGACCTGAAACAAATGGCAGTGATCGTCGCCAGCTTCGTTTACGAAACAGCCATGCGCGACCAAATGATGCCTCGCAAGCCGATCGAAAAACCGTTGCCCAAGGAATCCGAATAACCGGCAGGCGGCTAGGTCATCAGCGCGACGCCTGCATGTTTTTCAAAATCGAAAACTCAGACCCACGGTAGGCACGGCTGTGTGAGTAACCGCATTCGTAGCTACCGCTCCGAATCCGAAGTCGGGAGTACTGTAGACAAGCCCTCGATACTCCGCACGAAGCGAGAGGCCCTTGTAAATCGCGTAATTCATTCCCGCTCCATATACGAACGCTCCCCTCGTCTGCCCCTGAGCGCCCGAGAGCGTGTTGAACTGATCGTTCGTAGGGGCGAAGTGCAGCGCTCCCCCTCCAGCCAGCAAGTATGGATTGATACGCGAGTGCCGGTGCGAGGGAAGATTCAAGACCAGGCTTCCTGTGAAGTCATGGATTCCGGATTGAATCCGGAATGCACTGGAGGAGAGCGAATATTTCTGCGTATTGACGCTATAACCGTAGGCGCCTTCCACCGAGATCCACCGATTCAAATGGTAGCGATACGTCCCCAAAACGCCGCCGCTCTCCGTCGTGTTATACGAAGTGCCATTGCCAGTCGTGCCGCTAGTGAACAATCCGCCGCCCTGCAAGCTGATCTCCGACCGGTTTTCTTGCGCAGATGCCGCCACCGATAGGCCAAGAGCAATCCCCATTGCTATAACGACTAAACGTTTCATGACTGAAATGCTCCTCTCATTGTGTGTTGCATACACCGGAATCAGTTTTCGGAGCACACCACTACCTCGAGCTCTACTGCTAAGCGTTAGCCAGTTCCGTGCAATGTGGGGCACACGTATACCGCAGCACGCCGAAGATGAAGTGGCACACTTGCCTGGCGGTTCCGATTAAAGTGCTGGGATGCGGCCGTTCCTCAGCGACGTTGCACGGCGCAATCTAGAGTTTCGTCAAGCCCGCGTAAAGTTTTCTTGTCTGCCCGTGCAATACAGATTCTTGCCCCTTACTTGTTTCCCACGAGCGATGCGCCTGCTGAGCCCGATCAGAAACAGAGGTAAGAAACGAAGAGTTGTGAAAGAATTTTTCGTGGAGGACCAAATGATATTTTCCTTCCAACCGATCGGATACGTACGCAGCCCTTATAAGAGCGCGCAAGAAGTCCCGAAAGGTTTAGGGGCAAAGCACGATGCCGAGGGCATTCTTGAGATCCTGCCGCAGTTTGAGCCAGGCCTCGCCGACATCGAGGGTTTTTCTCATCTGATTGTGCTCTGGCTTTTCGATCGGCTGACCGAGAAAGACAGGCTGGAGTTGATCGGCACACCGCCCGCCGACAATCGCCCGCACGGTGTCTTCGCAACCCGCTCCCCGCGTCGGCCGAACCCGATCGGATTTACGGTAGTCGAACTCCTGCGTCGTGACGGCCGCAAGTTGTACGTCCGCGGCATCGACATGCTGGACGGCACGCCCCTTCTAGATCTCAAGCCGCACTTGTCCAGCATCCCCCAGGACAAACTCCGCCGAGGATGGCTAGCCGACGCCGAAGCAAGGGCCCGCAAGTGAAAGTGCCCCACAATTGCATGGCTGCCCACCTCCACCTGCGCCACCGCCTGCGCCCGAGTTGCCACCGCAGACCGGAAGGAACATCAAGATTGAAAGGATTAGAACGCAGAAAGACAGCGGGAAGGCTGAGACTGAGCGGAGTCGCGACATATCGCTATGTGAGCGAAAATGGCTTTTTGCGCCGAGAATGATTTCGCCCCAGTACCGCGGTACCTACCCCTAGTCGGCCGAACGGATCCCGTACTTGGTGAGCTTGTACGCCAGCGCGCTGCGCGAAAGTCCCATGCGCCGCGCGGCTTCGGCCTGCGCCCCGTGCGTCGAGGTCAAGGTACGCACGATCAGCTCTCTCTCGGCATGTTCGAGAACGCCGGTAAGGTCAAAAGAATCCGCGAAAGGAATCGAAAGCCCCGCAACCTGCGCGCTGCCATTTCCGTTCGTCGCCGCCTCTTTCTGGCCAAGAGGAAGGTCGTCAGCGCCGATCTCCTGATTGCTGCTCAGAATATAGGCTCGCTCGATCAGGTTCTTTAATTCCCGCAGGTTTCCCGGAAACCAGTAGTGCTGCAGTTTGTCCAGGGCATCGGCGCTCAGCCGCCGTCGCGGCATCTTGAGTTCCGTCGCCACCTGGTTGCAGAACACATCGCTCAAACCCGCAATATCGTCCCGCCGGTCGCGCAACGGTGGAAGATGGATGGGAACAACAGCCAGACGGTAGAACAGATCTTCCCGAAACTGACCTTCTTTCAC
>Ga0210409_10004066_pt1 | contig 15942 bp, 16 predicted proteins | sample IncBWH17MmetaG_FD_161649 | JGI IMG/M metagenome (GOLD analysis project Ga0210409, IMG submission 161649) | Forest soil microbial communities from Barre Woods Harvard Forest LTER site, Petersham, Massachusetts, United States - Inc-BW-H-17-M | ecosystem: Environmental > Terrestrial > Soil >...
GCCGCAATTCCCCAAGGCCGCTGCTCGTCGGAATCGCGAAACCACTCGGGCGCGGCGACGTTATCGACGTTATAAAACGGAGGTCCGCTGGGCTCGACCGCTACTACCGCTTTCACACGATCGGGCCTGGCGTCTGCTACCGGCCAACCGGTCGCTCCGGATTGCGAATGCGTCAGGATAATCGCCGGACCAATCTTATCGAGTAGCGCCACAATGGCCTCGCTGCTGAGCCCTTGTTGCAGCGGGAAACTGACCATCGAGGGCACTTGCGAAGCGAAAAACTGATCGAAGATTGGATCGCCCGGCGTTCCCGCGCCCGGCCATTGGGTGTGAAGATGGGCCTGCGGCCACGAGTTGTACTTCTCGATGGCCGTGAAGCGTTTTTGCACGAACTCGATATTCACCGCCGTTTGCGGACCATACGCACTACTCTGATATGCGCTGCGGCCACGCCCGGCCTGATCCACCACATAGACTGCGTAGCCTTGGCGCAAGAAAAATTGCGCCCAGCCTTCGCGGCCGTCGGGAGTTCCGGTGAAATTGGTTCCGGTCTGGCCCCCGCCGTGAACGAAAACGATCGGATAGGGATGGCTCTGATGGGCGGGAATTTGAAATTCCGCGTAGATCTGCCCGCTCATTACTTTCGCGTCTTTGTCGGTCGAATACTTCCCGCCCGCGAACAGGTAGCCTTCCCGCGCAATTTCCAGGGGCGGCAATTTCTGCTCCGGGGCCGCAGTCTGATTCGCCGCCCGGGATGATGCGCGCAGGGACTCGCGAGACTGCGGGGACGCCCGTCCGATCATTGCGACCGCCATGATCGCTGCCGAAAGAAAAACGACGGCGCGTTTCGATTTGTCCAATTGATTCCTCATCGCTGCGTCCTCCATCAAATCACACTTTTTCCAATGCCGAGAGACTACACCCGCTTTGATTCGACGGCACTCCTTTTAAAGATGGAAAGGCATTGACATCGCGTGTTCGCAAAGACGGCGTGGAAGTAATAAAATGAGCGCTATGGCGGAAACGAGCGCACAGGAAAAACTCCAGGTCGAAGAAGCGCGTGCCGATTTCGTCGCGCGTTTCCCCGGCTACAAAAAGACGGCCTTGCTGGACGAGCTGCGCTCCACGGAATACCGCCGTCTGGACGAGCGCGGCCAGGTCTACCTCGATTACACGGGTGGTTCGCTCTACGCGGAATCGCAGTTGCAAAAACATTTTGAGCTGTTGCGCTCCGGTGTTTTGGGCAATCCCCATTCCGCCAATCCGACTTCGGCCACCACGACGGAATACGTCGAGCGCACGCGGCATAAGATTCTGGACTACTTCAATGCCCGGACCGATGATTACATCCTGGTCTTCACCCAAAACGCCTCGGCGGCGCTCAAGCTCGTAGGCGAATCTTTTTCTTTCGTGCCGGGCAGCCGTTACTTGCTTACGTTTGATAATCACAACTCCGTAAATGGAATTCGTGAATTCGCGCGCGCCAAGGGTGCCACCATCTCCTACGCGCCGCTGGTGATGCCGGAGCTGCGGCTGGAGGCCGCGCGCCTCGAAACTTTGCTGGACGAGGCCGATCCGACTCTCGCCAATCTGTTTGCGTTTCCGGCGCAGTCCAACTTTTCAGGCGTGAAGCATCCGCTCGATCTCGTCGCTACAGCACAGAGCAAAGGATGGCGCGTGCTGCTCGATGCGGCCGCCTTCGTGCCCACCGGCCGCCTGGACCTCACCGCCGTGCAGCCGGATTTCGTGACGCTGTCTTTTTACAAAATGTTCGGCCATCCCACAGGTGTTGGCGCATTGCTCGTCCGGCGCTCGGCCTTGGCGAGTCTGAAGCGACCGTGGTTCGCCGGCGGAACCGTAAACTTCGCGTCGGTTCAGGGACAGGCGCACGTGCTGTCACCGAACGAAGCCGCGTTCGAGGACGGCACGCTGAACTATCTCTCCATCCCCGCCGTGGAAATCGGTTTGCTCCACCTGCAATCGATCGGCATCGACACCATCGCGGAACGCGTGCGCTGCCTCACGGGATGGCTACTCGAGGAGTTGCTCGCGTTGCGCCACGCCAATGGCCGCGCGATGGTGCGCATCTACGGCCCGGCCACCACGCAGGCGCGCGGCGGAACGGTGACGCTCAATCTCTACGACCCGCAGGGACACTTGCTGGATTACCGCCGCGTCGAGGAACTCGCGGGCGCGGAAAATATTTCCCTGCGCACCGGATGCTTCTGCAATCCCGGCGCGGGAGAAATGGCGGAAGGTTTAACCGAAGAAGATATGCGCGCCGGTTTCACCATGGGCTCCGAAATCAACCTGCTGAGTTTCCTCCGATTGATGCAGGAGCGCGGACACAAAAGTGCGGGCGCCATCCGCGCTTCCATCGGCCTCGCAACAAATTTCACCGACGTCTGCCGCTTCCTCCGCTTCGTCGCCAACTTCCGCGACCAGACCCGCCTGACCATCGGCGACGTCAGCTTCGACATCGAGTCCTGCCGAGTAATCCGAGACGGAAGCTAGCGCGAATTAAGTAGGACAGGCTTCCAGCCTGTCTGGTTTTCGTATGCCGGTTCATAAACCAAAACCAACTGGCCAAAGCCCGCACCCATAAAATCGAATGATTTGCGTCGCAAGGTGGCTCGTCCCTAGTTCACTATGTGTGGGTCCTCTATCGCCGCCGCGCATCCAATAGCGTTTGGCAAGGAGCCGTACACCAGCGGTAATTTTTGTGCGTGGATAAAGGGGGACGACATGCTGAAGGTTGGAATTATCGTGGGAAGCACGCGGCCGGGACGCAGAGCCGCGGCAGTCGCAAAATGGGTGTACGACATCCTGAAAAGCCGCAAGGACGCGGAGTTCGAGATCGTGGACATTGAAGATTATAAGCTGCCGCTCCTGGATGAGCCGGTACCGCCTTCGCGGCGTCAGTACAGCAAGGCGCACACGATGGCCTGGAGCGCCAAGATCGACTCGCTCGACGCCTTCATTTTCGTCACACCCGAATACAACCACGGCACGTCGGCAGCGCTAAAGAACGCCATCGATTTTCTCTTCCACGAGTGGGGCAACAAGGCCACCGGGTTTGTCGGCTATGGCGGCTCTGGGGGTATCCGCGCGGTGGAGAACCTCAGGCTGGTGATGGGCGAAGTCAAGGTCGCCGATGTGCGGGCGCAGGTCGCGCTTTCGTTGCAGACAGACTTTGAAAACTACACCACCTTTAAACCGCAGGAGAAACATGACAAAACCTTGCATGCAATGGCGGACGAAGTAATCGCCTGGGGTGGAGCTCTAAAAGGCTTGCGAGGGGGCTGAGATGAATCTATCGTGCAGATTTTCGGCTGCTGCGGCTGAAGAGAGTAAACTGCCGTCAAAGAAAAGCATGCTAGCAATTTTTATCATGGTTAAGGATCTGTGAGGTGAACTGTGTTGACGACGAAGCGCAAGCCGGCCAGTGTCGGCGAAATTCTGATCGAAGAATTCATGAAGCCGATGGGGTTGACGCAAGGCGCGCTGGCCAAAGCGATGGGCGTGCAGCGCAAGCACGTCAACGAGCTGCGCAACAACCGCAGGAACGTTACCGCCCCGACCGCGCTCATCCTGGCCCGGTTGTTCGGCAATAGCCCCGATTTCTGGCTGAACGTTCAGCGGCGCAGCGACCTTTGGAAAGCGATGCACTCTCCACGCGAACGCCAGCGGATCAAACGTGCTCGCCCCGTATCGGCCGCCGCATGACGTGCACTCCGTTGCGAGCGGGCGTTCGCCGTTCGGGAATGTAATGGCGGAGGGGGAGGGATTCGAACCCCCGGGACCCTTTCGGGCCCAACGGTTTTCAAGACCGCCGGTTTCAACCGCTCACCCACCCCTCCGGCTCTCCAGTTTAACCGGCAAGGCACCAGCCTTCCAAGAACGAAGACTGAGAGTACCGTCCTAATTTGAAATTTCTCGTATTTTGGAGGTCCGAGCTTCAGCTCGGCCATTCAGGTTGCGATTCGCTGCTGGCTTTAGCCCCTGAAGCTTCAGGGGTTAAAACCCCTGATCAGACGATGCCTAAGTGCTTTGGTCCGCCCACGGGTTGATCAGCAAGACTCCGGTAGGCGTGAAGTGTTCGGTATTCCTGGTCATGACGTGCAGGCCGTGACGCCGTGCTGTAGCGGCAATCAAGCCGTCACTTGCGGGAACAATATCCCCGGCTTTCTGCGCCGCGGCTGTGAGTTCTCCCCAGGTACGGCTGGTCTCGAGATCAACGGGCAGGATTCGGTCGGCGTAATACCGTTCGAGGGCCTGCAACCACGCTTGGAGGTCGCGTTTGATCTTACTCTCCTTGAGAAGGGCAATACCCTTGGCGGCTTCTCCGATGGATACGACACTGACAAAAAGGTTATCGTTGTCGAGAGCTTCCACCGCCCGGCGGACGCCGGGATGCCCCTTGGGACGCCGCAGTTCCGAAAGCACGCAAGTATCGAGCAGGACTCTCAAAACTTCACTTCCCGCATGGGGGAGTCATCGCGGGTAAGAATCACCTTTTCGAGACTCGGCCCTTCGCCCATCAGAAATTCCTTGAAGCCGGGACGTTTTCCTGTGAGCTTTTCGTAGTCGCGCTCCGCCACCACCACCACGGCGTCTTTGTGACGGCGGACGCGCTGCGGCCCCTCGGCGAGAGCGCGGGTAACCAGTTCACTGAAGCGATTTTTTGCATCGGCCAACCGCCACTCCATGGTTTCCTCCTTGGCTAGATTGTCTAGCTATTGTAAGCCCTTTCGCCGCCTCCGTCAACGGCAAGATTTCAATATCCTTGGATACAAAAGGATTGTTCTGGAGGCTGCGGAAAAAGTCAGTTCAGAGCCGATTTTAGTAGCACAGGCACTCCTGCCTGTGCGGGTTTTGCAATCGTCAGAGCCAGCAAAATTTGCGTGCTCGAATGCGGGGCAGCTTTCAAAATCGCCCAGGCAAGAGTGCCTGTGCTACACGGGGCGAGTGGCCCGGGCTTTGAGCGATTCTGAATTTGAGGGTGCCCCGTCCTTCGAATTGGGAAGATCGCGGCTTTGTTAGTGTGATCCTTGCTTGGACAGAGAAATTCAAACCAAGAACCCGCCCTTGATCGTCCCCGGATAAAGATGCAGTTGCGGACCTACCCTACCGATTAAACGGCGCGACAAGCGTGGCGTGGCCTGCGATGTGCCCATCCATGGCCTTCATCACGTCGGCGCGGGTGGCGTTTGCGGGCAGGTCGAGCTTCTGGTCCAGGGCGAATAATTCGAACGCATAGTGGTGCGGCACCGGGACTTCTTGCGGAGGGCACGGGCGGCGGTAGCCGAAGTTTCCGCCTTGCCCGGCGTTGCTGTTGGTTTGATGGTTCCCGTCCGGCAGGTCCGCGCTCGCTACGGATACTCCCTTGGGAAGTGAGTTCGCGTCGGCGGGCATGTTCCAGACCATCCAGTGCAGGATGTCGTCGACGCCCTTGCGCGTGCGGGGTTCCATGTTATGCACGATCAGCGCGAAGCTAGTCCTAGCTCTCAGCGCGCGCATCCATGAGGACTATTTCGCCTTGTTGGCGGGTCCCCAGTTCTAAAAGGGCCTTTAGAGCAAGCCGGATTGCGTTACCTTTACGGCGCTGTTTCCGTTGGGGTTGCTGCCCACGCCGCCAGTCGTCAGAACGCCGAAATAGATGCTCGAAGCTTGTCCCAGGCCGCTGTCATTGTCCACAATGATTCCACTTGTGCCGCCGCCCTCAGCGGCCGTGGCGCCGGATGCATCGGAGCCGTCGAATGGGGGAAAAGTAGTCGGGAAAGAGTTGATGTTATATGCCACGAAGTTCGGGTTGTCCGTCGCGATCCCGCTTACGAAGAGTTGATCGGTAGCTCCATTTAGAAATTCGGTGACGGGCGAGAGCTCGTTTCCGGTGCTTCCAGCAATGGCAAAAACATGTCCTGCCGGGCCGCCAGTCATGATGTGGCCGGCGCCGAACCCTACGCCGTAAACTGCTGACTCGTTAGCGGCGGTTGTGGCCCAATCATAGATCAGCCAATTCGCCGGGGTGCCGCTGGAAATATACGCCGCGTTGAAAGCTGCGGCATGTTGAGCAAACAGCGCCCCTGCGCCCAGTGTCGCTGTGACTTTCCCGCTCAAGTCCACGGTGCTGGCTTGAACGATAACCGACGCTCCCGCGGAGGAACCGCTCACGGCGTAAACGAACTTGTTGACCGCATCGATCAAGGGTGGATCTACAATTCCTCCCGTCGGAACAGAACCATTTCCCACTGATATCGAAGCAGTCGCAAGCGGCGCCCCGGCGGAAGTGAAGCCGTAAAGTTTCCCGTCCGCGCATCCGACGAAGACGTGTCCAGTGTTGCTATCTACGACGGGTCCGGTCAGTTTCCCCAATGCCCCCGCACAGGTTCCACCAATGGTAACCGAGCCGGTCGAATTCCAAGTGAGGTCCAGGCTGGGTGCTGCGCCCGCGCAAGACGAAAATGTGCAAAAGACGTTCTTGATCCGAAACAGCACACCCGCATCGTTGCCGACGTAAGCAACGTCGCTGTTGTAGTCGACGAAGGGCGAAGACAATGTGTCGCCGGTTGCCCCAATGGATAGGTCCGAAGCGGTACCGCTACCGGCAGCCGGCGCCAATAGCCCGGTAAATGCGCTGATGATCACGGGTTTTAGCGCATTCTGCAAATTGGGAGTGATTAGGTCCACTCCGTCCCCGCTCTTATAGGCCAGGACGTGGAAGTGAGCCGAACTGCCCGCTACGGTTTCGACAAAAGCGACCTTTTGTCCGTCCTGGGAAAGAGCAGGAGAAGTTGCAACCAGCCCGCCCGCCGCGTTGATATCGTAGGACCACAACGTCGTAGCCGATGAGCGATTATCCCCTGATACGACGGTGCGGGAACCGCACAGGCCTGTGGGAGTGATCGACGTCCCACCGCTATAAAGATTATTGAACGCCACGAGGTTCGGCTGAATTGCGCTACCGGCTAGATTCACTGGAAACACGACAAAATCATTTGTGCAATCCGGCGCGGCGTTGGTATCGAAACCAAATTTTGCGGGGTACATCGCGGGCGCGGTACTCCCTGCGCCGAGGCTGATGCTCCAATCATGATGGAATGGATGTCGTATATCATCGCGATCGTGGTCGCCGTCCTGATTCCGGTCGCGATCGCGGAAATTTCGGGCCCTTCTTTCTCGGTGCCAATCGTCCCGTTCCGCGGCTTGCCAACTAAGTAGAGCCCGCGGGTCGCGCTGAACGGCAATCAGAGACTCTACAGAGCCGATGCGAGGATAAGCTACATGACGCCGGCTCCAGTCCTGAACGATTCCGTTCGGATGTTCCTTCGGTTGCTCTTTGTCCCCGCCTCTGACCTGTCCCCAGGCCGACAAACCAGAGAGGGTAAAGACGCAAAGAGCACACATCGCCACACGCACTGCGGAAAAAATTCTTCGCACGATGCTTCTCCAATCGACTCAGTTCGGAGCTTGGCCGGCGGCCATCTTACCGCCGGCAATGTTATCAAGCGCCTCGCCAGACTTTAGCGCTACGTTGCGACCGAGTTCCTGATCGTAAACCCCGCTGGAAACACTTACGTTACCGGGAAAGCAGTTCAATACGGTCTGTGGCCTGCACAAGACGCGTGCGGGATTCCACGGGCAGGACTTCATGCCTTTCGTGATCAAATCAAAAACGAGCTACTGAAGAGAATGCGGAAATAATCTGATTCACTCGGAACGATTTCGGGTGTATAACGTGCGCATCCGGGAGAATAAAGACGGAATTCGTCAGAATTGCTGCTGTCTTCGGACTGCCGTGCTAGACTAAGTGCAGTCCCGCAACAGAATATGGAGAAGCACTATGATGACTAAGTTCGGAATTATTTGTTTGGTAGCCGTCGGCCTGTTGGCTGCTTCCCTTCCGCTGTCCGCCCATCACGGCAATGCGGCGTACGATGCGGAGAAAACGGTCACGCTAAAGGGAACGGTAACGGACTATATCTGGTCAAATCCCCACGTTTTCGTGAAATTCGACGGCAAGGACGACAGCGGCAACACGGTACATTGGATTGTCGAAGGTCAGAATCCAGTGTCCATGACTCAGATCGGCTGGACCAAGAATACATTCAAGCCCGGGGATGTAGTCGAAATCGACGCCATGCCGGCAAAGAATGGCAACCCGGTCGCGTTCCTGGGGAGCGCCAGCCCAACCGCCCCCCGAAAGCGCATCGTGATCAATGGCAAACAGTTCCAATAGGAATCGCCCGATCCAGCCCTCTTGCTGCAGCGATTAGCGGCCTGAGCCTTTCGCAGTCGAGTCTGTGATTTCCACTCCCGGAGTCGCGACTAGATCTGAAGCGTTGGGATTAAAACCTGCAGGAGGCATTTCGGAAATGTCCAAGCGCTTGGTGGCCTCGGTAGTTGCCATGCTGGCAGGATTGACTCTGTCGCCGGTTCTGGGAGCGCAAACCGCTGCGACCAAAGCGGCCGGAGATGAGCCCAAGCCTGACGTATGGAACACGATCCCGCCGATCAAACCCTTTTACGCCGGCAGGAAGTCGGCGCCGGCTCCGCGACGTGACCTATCCGGGGTGTGGGACGCTGCTGAGGCAGACGGTGGACGCCAACCAAGCGGCGCGCTGGAACACCCAGCGCTGATGAAACCCCGAGGTCAGGGCATCGAAGGCGGCCAACCCGACGAAACTGGCATCATGCATCCTTTGCAGTACACGCCAGAGGGGCTGGCGGCACTTAAAGCCAACAAGCCTTCTGGACCCGGTGTAAGACAAGTCCCCGCCGCGCTGACAAATGATCCGGTGAGCCAGTGTGATCCGATCGGGTTCCCGGGCATGGAACTTTATGAGTTGAGGACCTTCGAGATCGTTCAGAATGCGAACCAGGTGATTTACTTAAATCAATTTTATGGGAACTTTCGCATCATCTGGACCGACGGGCGGGAGCTCCCCAAAGACCCGGAGCCGCGGTGGAATGGCTACTCCGTCGGAAAATGGGTGGACGACTACACGTTTGTGGTCGAGACGATCGGGCTGAATGCAAGAAGCTGGCTCGATCACGCGGGCCGTCCGCACAGCGAAGATATGCGCGTTGAGGAACGATTTCACCGCGTGGACCATGACAACATGGAGCTCACGGTGACGATTATCGACCCGAAGATGTATAAAGAACCCTGGCAGGGCCTCAGCAAGTTCCCTCTCCATTTGCAGGCGCCCGGCTTCGATATGCAGGAGTTCCTCTGCTCACCAATCGATATCGAGGAATATAACAGGCAGGTCGGGAACGTGGTCATTCCCCCGTCCGAAAAGAAGTAGCTCGTTCGAATCCCCGTTTACATCTACAGTTTCTGGACCGCCTTTTCGCCGGGCAAAATCGGATTACCTCCGAATGTTCCTTGGCATATAAGGTCCGCCTCCGTATAAGAAGTATGTGGAGGCCGAAGTGGAGGTTACAGATTCTGTCCAGGCTGCAGAACGGGGTTTCTACTCAGTAGGTAACCGACCATCCGACCACGGTCATCGTCAGGATGAACAACAGAAGTCCCAGGCAGACCACGCTCAGCGCCTTCCCATGGCCCAGCAGGTAATCGCGCGATTCCGAGTTGATACATATGAGCACTAGAACGGCCAGCACCACGCTCCACGCGAGAAGGGAGGGCACGCCCGGATACTTTCCAATCATCGCCAAAAATTCTCCCGGCGGCTGCCCCGCGGGAACCCACCACGGCAGCATCGGCGCGAGGCCGGCGGCAAGCGAAAATGTCAGCAGCTTCCGCGTGAACCACCCCTTGACCTTAGGCTTTGCCGCCTTCCAGACGAAATAATCCCACGCGAGCAGCGCGACTGCGATCGGCGCCCAACCGTACAAGGCAGCCTTGTGGTCGAACCACAGCCACGCCCGGAACAGGAAGTGCGAGTGCCGGCCTGCTGCGAGCCGCGGCAGCAACAGCAGTCCCACCAGCGCATTGCAAAGCACAGCAACCAGCAGCGTCGACAGACTCATCAGCTGAAACCAGTGCCTAGTCGCGGCCACATTGCAGCGCGTGCACACAGATTGTTTGGGTAGAAAGTTCGTTCCACAGCGGTCGCAGAACACGTCTTCCCTCCCACGGTGCTGGTGTGGGCCTACGGTGCTCCATCGTCAAACTACCCCCAACAGGTCCTAAAAAACTACTGGTCTGAGGTGCAGTGAAGCGAGAGGACAGCCCCGCCCGTCCCTCCGGACAGCTCCTGCTTTCCACGGGCGGAAAAAGCTCTGCTCCACTTCGAACGAACAATCTCCGCCTCTTTGCCAGCCGTGTTCTTCTGGTGCTGGCTCATACTTTGAGGTGTGTTTGAATTTTTGGTTGCCGCAGCCCATAACGTTCTATGTGAAGCACGCGGATTTCCCTCCTATCCCGTTTTGTTGCGAAGCGCTGGACCGGCTGGCGCGGAAAACTTATCCGGCCTAAACGGACTCCACGAGAAAGTGACATGTCACCCGTAACCAATACGACTCGGATTTGCAACAACCATCAAGGACTTCTCGCGCATCTAAGCTAGTGTGGAATTGTAGTTTGACGGATGCCGCAGTCGGAGCGGGACACGCAGATGATTTTGGGGCTGGTGGTGGCGATCGTGGGGGTTGTGGGTGTGGCGCTGCTGCTTCGTCCGTGGCCTTTTTTCCTCCCTCCTGAAGAACCGGATTCCTATCATGATCGGAACGTGGCTGTGGAATTCGTCAAGTGGGTCGAGCGGCAGGCGCGCGCGCGCGGATTGAGCGTGCGCGGCGTGGCGCGGCCCGTGCCGCTGGAATGCAAGAAGTGCGGCAAGTCTTCCAACTACTTCGTCTATCCCGATGAAGTCTGCGAACGCTGCTGGCGCGCCACTTTGAAACCAGTTTCCACTCCTGCGAAGGAACACCGGCCGTAAGCTGAATTTCTCCCACGATTATGTAGCGATCGTCCCGCGTCCGCGACGGGCATCTGCTTGATTCGCAAATGCCAACCTGAAGGTTGGCGCTACACTCGTACGGCAACGCAGTACAATGATCCGCGTGGAGGGCAAATTCAAATGGACGTTTTTCTGACTGGCGCCACCGGATATATCGGAAGCGCTGTTGCGGAAGCTTTGCAGAAATCGGGACACAAAGTAACCGGCCTCGCGCGAACACCTGAAAAGGCCAAACAGCTTGAGTCGCGCGGAGTCCGCGCGTGCCTCGGTGATCTGCTCAAGCTGGAGACGATTGCCGCGGGGGCGCGCGCGGCCGAGGGCGTAATCCACACGGCCAACACCAACGATGCGAACTCTGCGCAGGTGGACGCCGCCGTCGTGCGCGCGATTCTCAAAGCGCTCGAAGGCGCGGGGAAACCGTTCGTCTACACGAGCGGCGTGTGGGTGCTGGGCTCAACAGGAGACAAAGTTGCGGACGAGCAGACGCCGGTGAATCCCACGCCGCTCGTCGCGCAACGTCCGGCCATTGAGCAGGAAGTCCTTGGCTATAAAGGCCGCGGCGTGCGCACGATCGTGATCCGTCCCGCGCTGGTCTATGGCCGAGGGGGCAGCATTCCAAAAATGGTCGCGCAGTCCGCTCGCGAGACCGGTGCGGCTCGCTACGTCGGGGACGGGCAGAACCGCTGGCCATTCGTGGATGTCGATGACCTTGCGCAGCTCTACGTTCTGGCGCTGGAGAAGGCCGCGCCAGGATCGCTCTATAACGCGGCTCACGGCCCCTCTTACCGCGTCCTGGAAGTGGCCGAGGCTGCGAGCATCGGCGCAGGAGCGAAAGGCAAAACGCAATCGTGGCCGCTCGATGAGGCGCGAAAAACTCTGCATGCATTTGCCGACGCTCTGGCCCTCGACCAGCAGGTGAGCGGCGAAAAAGCCAAAAAGGAACTCGGCTGGTCGCCGCGCGCGTCGTCAGTGCTGGATGATTTGAAAACTGGATCGTACACGCGTTAGGTGGAGCAGGGACCACACACCCAGGTTCGCGTCGCCGGCAAATCCGCTTCGCGATCGAGGCCGCGCGGCCACTCTAATTTCCGCTCACCTTCCGGTGAATCCTAAGGGCGCGCTTTACAATCCGCTTTGGGAGGCCGGGTCGTCCGGAAGGCTCCACCCAGCCGCCAGCAAGAGAATGCTTCCAAAAACAAGGAGCAAGTAAACCGCTTTCCGTTTGCTGTTCATATTTTTATCCTAACTGCCGCGCAGGGCCTCGGGCTGGAGGGAGAGAACTGCTCGAAGATGCGACGATGCGCGCGCCCGTGCGGCCAAATTATGCGATCGTTCAAAACTGGCTGGGAGGTCCCGTGAAATCCGTGGCGCCGGGATCTAACTTGTCTCGACGCGGCAGCGGCTTTTCGTTTCAACGTCCGAACATGGACATGCCCACGGGTTTGTCCGCGCTGATATCCAAGGAAGGCTGAGCTTGTGTCTCGCGCGCGGTGGCCAGCCGCTCGAGAGCATCCGCAATCCGGCGAAGATGAAAGGCCACCAATTCGGTCTCTTCAGATTTCTTGATGGTGATGAACCACCTGCGGCTTAACAAAGTTGAAATCCATAGCACCAGAATAGTGGCTGCCAGGATTCCAGCAGCAATCAGCCAGCCCATTTGGACCGAAACGACGGAATGAAGAAATGCCATGGGGAAATCCTCCCGGGCGGGCTATTCCGAAGCTACCACCGAATACACCTCACGCGCAACAAGGAGAAAAGAGAGTCAGCCTGGTACCTGTCCCGATAGCATCCTGATTTGAAAATCGTCGCGAAAGTTCGAGAATTTTGGAGGTCGGGGCTTCAGCCCCGACGTTCAAACTTGTGAATTCGTGGGCTTTAGCCACTGAAGGTGAAGCTTCAGGGCCTAAAGGCCTCATTCTCGCGTGGCTATTCGTCCGACCTAAAGGTCGGACCTCCTAGACACCAACTTCAACCAGCGAGCGCAGCGGTGAGGCGGCTCATGTCGGGCGCGCTTTCTAAGGACTTCACGAGTCCGATGACTGAAGCGGCTTTTTGCGAAGGCCATTTGGCGAATTCGGCGTTGCCTCGGAACTTGTCGGCTACTTCCTCATAGGTCATGGGATTTTCCGGACTTCCTTTGGCGGGTTCGGTGCGGCCGGAAATGATTTTCCCGTCCTTCATGTAAATTTTGAGGAAGCTTTGCTCGACGAGCATGGCTTGCAGCGAAGCGCCCTGAAGTTCCAGCTTGTTGTATTCCGGGTCCACGTAATAGCGCACGCGGCGGATCATGTCCTGCACGTCCGGGCGCTGCACGACGGCGTCGGTGAACGAGGCGAGAGTTGCCTTGCGCTCGATCAGCAGGATGCTCATGGCATATTCCATGCTGAATTTTCCCTGGAGGCCGGTGGTGGGGTGGTGCTGAAAGAGCGTGTTGTAATTGCTCTGGTTCCCGCCGACCTCGACCTTTTCGACGTCCGCGGCCTTGATGTCGTTCTTCTGAATGAGGCGCAGCATTTCGTCCATCACCTGTTGCTGGATCGTGCCGCAGGGAAATCGTTTAATTAAATCTCCAGGTGAGGCGAACATCCACGGGTTGCCGAGGCGATCGACGATCACTTTCGGATCAAATCCTCCGCCGGCCTGAAAAAATCCGAGCGGCGCTTCGAGAATATCCGGCGCGGCTGTCCAGCCAATGGCCGCAAGGTCGGCGGCGACGCTGCCGTTTTCGCCGGCGTGCCCGGCGTGAAAGGGCTTCGTCATGGAACCAAAATTATCGCGGAGGCCGCTGGCTTCGGACCCGGCGATGGCCAGCGCTATGGCCGTCTGCTCCGCATTCAGGCCGCGAAGCTTGGCGCAAGCCGCCGCGCTTCCGAACGTGCCGATGGTGCCCGTGGTGTGATAGCCGTCCTGCTGGTGGCGGGGCGAGACGGCGTCGCCGATTTTATTGGCGACTTCGACGCCCACGTGAAACGCGAGCATCAGGTCTTTGCCACTGCGGCGATTTAATTCGCAGAGCGCGAAGGACGGCGGAAGAGTCGGCGCCGCGACGTGCAGCGCCGAGCCGGTGTCGTCGTAATCATCCGCATGGATGGAGATGCCGTTGGCCAGCGCGGCGAAGCGCGGATGGACTTTCATTTTCGTTCCAATCACGCTGGAATTTCCGCCGCACGGGCCGAGCGACTCGATGTATTGCCGGATGCGCGGGCCCGCGGTGGAAGCGGACCCGGCCAGCGCCAGGCCGAACCCGTCCAGAATTGTTTTCTTGCCGAGGGCGATCACGTTCTCCGGGACGTCCTCATACTTCGTGTTCACGATAAATTCGGAGACGTATTTGGTCAGCCCGGGCGCCTTGGGCAATTCTTCCGCCGGAATTGCCAACGCTTCCGCGCGTTCAGCGCTGAGCGCCAAACCGGCGAGCGCGAGCGATGTCTTGCAGAAATCACGTCGAATCATGGGAGGTCTCCAGTAGGACGGGCTTCAGCCTGTCGCATTTGTAATGGAAGCAAAACCAAAACCAGACAGGCTGAAGCCCGTCCTACAGAAAGCTTACAAATCCTCCGGCCCAGTCGAAAGAGCCATATCCGGCGGCGCTTCATTGAGCAAGCCTCTCAAATCGAGCGCGTGAGTGAACATGGCCAGATCGCCGTGCGAATCGCGCGGCCAGAGTTCCTTTGGCTTGTCGCAGTACAATTCCACTCCGTTATCGTCCGGGTCGCGCAGATAGATGGACTCGCTCACGCCGTGGTCCGCAGCGCCTTCGAGCGGTATTCGCGCGGACAACACTCTTCGCAAGGCGGCGGCAAGGGCTGCGCGCGTCGGATAAACGATGGCTGTGTGGTACAGCCCGGTCGCGCCCTCGGGCGGCGGCGAACCGCCGAGGCTTTCCCAGGTGTTCAATGCAATATGATGATGGTAGCCCCCCGCGGAAAGAAAAGCCGCGCCATCGCCGAGGCGCTGCGTAATCTCGAATCCGAGAATGCCGCGATAAAATCCAAGCGCTCGCTCGAGGTTGGCAACCTTCAAATGAACGTGCCCGATTCGCACCGCCGGGTCAATTGCGTAAGGCGGGACAGGTCTCTCACTTCTGTTCGGAAGCGCCATCAACCATCACCGCCGGTGGAAAGTTTCGGAGTGCGTGAACCCCGGCTGAGTTTCCGCCACGGATTGGCGAGAGTCAAGCGTGCGTCGGTGAACGAGTCAGAACGGCGAATGGTGTGCGATCAAGCCGCGCGTTGCCGTTTGCGGTTCGCCCACACTAAACCTGCAATCCCCGCAAACACCAGGATCCCGCCGCGAACCGCCCAGCGAGTTTGCCCGCTCATGGGACTGCCGAGCATGACATTCATTCCCTGGAGGATCCAGATGCTGCCGAGCAACACCAGGACTACGCCCACGATGTTCAGGCAAATTTTCATGTTCCCTCCCAAGTCAGGATTAGATACCTCGCCCGATTATTTGAGTTGTAGCAAGGGGCGCAGCCCGCTGATGTCCTTCACAGTTTCCAGGTTCAGTAATTTCTCGATGAGGGCATCGCACTTGGAAGCCCCGAGGACGGGCGTGATGAGGTCGCGCGCTTTGGCGACAACTTCTTCGCGGCTCATGGGATTTTCCGGAGTGCCGCGCACGGATTCGACGCGCTCGGTCAGCTTGGTTCCGTCGTTCAACGTGACTTCAACGATGGCCACGCGCTTCGGGATGAGTTTTTCAAGTTCGTCGTCTCCGATGAGCTGCACCTTGGCGCGCACGCGGAGGACTTCGGGGTCTTGCATGCGCGCCTTGTCGTGGGCCGCTTTGAAGGAAGCAGTCTTGTCGATGATCATGACCGCGACCATGTGTTGCAGGCAGATATCCGGCATCTCGCGGTTGTTCACGGTGTAGGCGGCGCTGGTCGCGGCGCGCACGACAACTTGTTTCACCTGGTCCGGCTCGAAGGGATGCTTTTTCATGATCAGTTGCAGCGCGTCCAGCGGCGACTGGATGGGGCCTCCGGTCGTCCATCTTTTGAGCGTAG
>Ga0210409_10004069_pt1 | contig 15928 bp, 13 predicted proteins | sample IncBWH17MmetaG_FD_161649 | JGI IMG/M metagenome (GOLD analysis project Ga0210409, IMG submission 161649) | Forest soil microbial communities from Barre Woods Harvard Forest LTER site, Petersham, Massachusetts, United States - Inc-BW-H-17-M | ecosystem: Environmental > Terrestrial > Soil >...
GCCGGTCACCCGCCTGCTCCGGGAGACGGCGAAACGAGATGCGCGCCTCTTGGACATCGGCTGCGGCACGGGCCGGCTCCTGCGGCAACTGGCCATCGCGCAGCCGGGACTCCGCCTCTTCGGCGTGGACCTGAGCCCGCCGTACGTCCAAGCGGCGCGCGAGCTCCTCGCCGACGCGCCGGAAGTATCGCTCGCAGCGGAGAACGCGGAGTCCCTTCCGTATCGCGACGCCTGTTTCGACGCGATTACGAGCGTTTTTCTTTTTCACGAGGTGCCGCGAGCGACGCGTCGGCGCATCGTCTCGGAGATGAGACGTGTCATCGTGCCGGGCGGGCTATTGGTCATCGAAGACTCGGCGCAGCTCATCGAGAGCTCGGACATCGCCCCGACGCTGGGCAACTTCGCACGCGAGTTTCACGAGCCCTTTTACGAGGATTATTTGCGCGACGACCTCGCCGCCTTGCTCGGCGAGGCCGGCTTCCACGTCGAATCGGTCACGCCTGCCTTCGTGTCGAAGGTCGTCGTGGCGCGCGCGTGATGCCAAAAAAAAGCTCCGCGGCGGTGCGCGCGACCGTGGCAGCGCCGAATGACTTGCCTGCGAACTGTCGCATTCCGAGGCGCACCCCCGAAGGGGCGGAGAGCACCAGGCCCTCCATCAGGTCGCGCTCCCTGCCATAGAAGCGCTCTTGGACCCAGAGACGTTGACGAAGTTGCCATCCCAGGGAGGCGCTCTTGACGCGAGCGAGCCAATCGGAAAAGCCGAAAGCGCCGCGCTGGAAGGCGCGGGCCAGATACCGGCCGGCCAGAGCCCCATATTGGATGGCCTGGGCTATGCCTTCGCCGGTCGCGATGTCGATTCCGGCCGCCTCGCCGACGAGGAGCACGCGCGGGGCGCTCAGGCGTTGGTCCGGGGCAAAGCCGCGCTCAGCGAATGGCTTGAGGCGATATCGCGAAATGTCCAGACCCTTGGCCGCGAGGTATTGCCCCAGTCGCCCTTGCAGGTCGTCTCGGTGGGCACGCTGCCCGCCACCGCGCGCGATTCGGTAGACGCCGCGGCAAACGAGTCTCTTGTCGCCTGCAAGGGTTGGAAAATCCCATAAGTACCCCGCCAAATCCGCGCGCGTGAAGTCGAAGTGAAGTGCGTCGCGCGGGGGATCGATTGCGACCGGCTCGGTGTCGAGCTCGATGACCTGCGCGCGCAATTCCCCGCGCGATAGGCCGATCGATTGTCTTACCACGCCTCCCACGCCATCCGCTCCGACAGTCACTCTCGCTTCGACAACGCCGCCGGACGATAGCCGCACGCGCACCCTGTCGCGGCCGACTTCGATCCCGGTGACCGTCGCACCGCCCCGCACTTCGATGCCGCGCCGCTCGGCTTCTCCGGCGAGGGCGTGATCGAACTCGATGCGCCGCACGACGATCCCCAGGTTGGGCTCGCGCAACACGCAGCTTCCACCGTGGAAGGCGAGCGAGATGGCATGAATCGGCACGAAAGGCACTGAAATCGACACTCCAAGACGCTCGAGCAAACGCAACCCTCGGCCACCGATTGCGCCGGCGCAAACCTTGTCGCGCGGGTAGCGCTCCTTCTCGAGCACGACCACCCTCCCCGCGAGCGCCGGAGCATGATGAACAAGGTGCAGCGCGGTCGAGATTCCCGCCGGGCCTCCCCCGACGACGGCCAAATCGAGGCTCGGACGCGACATGCCGGCTACGTTCTATCCCTAAAGTCGACGCATTGGCATTGGAGTGTTACATCGCTGCCGCTGCTGCCGCCCGCGCATTTCTCGCGTAAACTATGAGGGCAATGCAAGACGTCGCGCGGCCGGTAGAGGTCTTGCAATCGGTTGCTGCTGCCGGTGGCGATCGCGTTCAGCAGCGGCTGGCGGAGATACGTGCCCTGGTCGGCGAGGACATGGTCGCGGTGGATCGGGAGCTCGCGCGGCTGACTCATGATGGGCTGGAGCCGGCGACGGATTCGGCGGCGCATTTGCTCGCCGCTGGAGGAAAACGCATCCGGCCGCTCACGGTGATGCTTTCGGCCGCTTGCTTCGGGACACCCCCGGCGCCAGCGCGCGACGTCGCCGTGGTCGCCGAGCTGATTCACCTTGCGACGCTCCTTCACGACGATGTCATCGACGACGGTCAGGAGCGTCGCGGGCAGCCGACGTCTCGACGCATTTGGGGCAACGCGGTCAGCGTTTTGGCCGGAGACCTTCTGCTCACCCACGCTCTGACGCGCACGGCCTCGGCGGCGCCCCACGCGGTGCTCCTGGATCTGATCGCGACGCTCCGCCAGCTGGTCGACGGGGAGGTGGTGCAGCTTCGCGGACGCAAGGAGCTCGACGTGCACGAAGACGTCTACTTTCACATCGTGCGCGACAAGACGGCATCGCTCTTTGCCTGGGCCGCCAGGTCGGGCGCGGCTTGCGCGGGGGCGCCGGACGCAGCGAAGAGGGCGCTCGGCGAATTCGGCGCGCACATGGGGCTCGCCTTTCAGTTGGTCGACGACGTTCTCGACTACGCGGGCGAACCTGGGGCAACCGGCAAAACGCTTCTCGCGGACCTCGCCGAAGGCAAATTGACGCTTCCGCTTATCCGCGCGCTGACATCGGGCTCGGTGCTCATCGGCGAAGTGGAGGCCGTCCGCTCGGGGAATCGCGATGCGGCGTTACACGTCGCTCGCGCCGTATGCGCATCGGGTGTGTGCGACGATGTCCGCTCCCTTGCGCGCGACGAAACCGAGCGAGCGCTGGAGGCGCTCTCCATCCTTCCGAGCAGCCCCGCCAGGGACATTTTAGGGACCATCGCTCGCGAGCTCACGACGCGCTCGGCGTAGGGGGCGAACCGTAAAGCGCGTCGACCACGCCCGCTCCTAGAACGACGAACGCGGGTGCCGCCACCGCGAAAACGCGCACCTCGTTTTCAAAACCGAAGAGCAGCGCGAGCGGGGCGACGGCGACGAGGGACCAAACGAAAGAAGGCCCCACGACCGAGGGAACTCGGTCCTTGCCGAAGCGCCAGACCAGGACCGCAGCCGCAACATTGAGGATGTGCGCTCCGACGGGCAACGGAATACCCAATCCGAATTCGTCATGAGACGCGAATAGGCCCCTGAGTGAAGCCCAGTACTCCACGTTGTGCGCGAAGTTCGGCTGTCCCACGAATCCAGGAGATGCGCGAAAGGCCCACCAGAGTGCCAGCACAGTCGCCCCGCCGACCGCGACGCTGAGGGGCGCGTGGGTCCAGAACGTGCGCTTGGCAAGCGCGCGCCTCTGCGCGAGCCACCAGACCACGACGAGCACAGTGGCTTCCTTGTTGAGGATGGAGACGACGAGAAGCGGATACCAGACAGCCCACCTTGCATGCACGAATGCCAAAAAACACACGCTTGCAAAAAAGAGCTCCGGAAGGTCGTAGAGAAAACCGCCGCCCGCGAATGTGGCTGGCAATAGCAGGAGGGCGATAGCGGGTACCGCGTCGGCGAGTGCAGTCGGACGCTCCGGAAGCGCCCATCGAATGAGCGCCCGCCACACCATCGCGGCGCCCCACAAGCTCGCGAACATGAGCCACGTGCTCACGACGAAGGCGAGCTTTGGCTCGGTACCGCAACGATGTTCGAAGGCGATGAGCGCAGGAACGCCGTCACCCCAGTGGGCGACGAGCGCCAGCGCCCAGCGGCGCGGCAAGGCCGCCGTGATGGCATCCACGATGAGCGGCGAGAGCACCCGGTAGACGTAGGGCCGCGGCTTCGCGAACCGGAGTACCGAGTCGAGGTCCCAGTCAAGTTTGACTCCCCAATGTGCGAGAAAGGACAGCAGAGTGAATCCGGAGGCAACGCCATAGAGAAGAGGAACGAAGGCTCGCCTCGCCAAAACGGCCGCATGCGCCTTGAGCGCGAAGGGCACGCGGCTCATGACGCCAGACTCGCCTTGCTCAACTCGGGCTTGAATCCCTTCAACATTCGATTTGACCGCGAAAGCCAAGCTTTCGATCACTGTCACCGCATAAGTGCGTCTCGACTAGAAAAACGCGGGGTTTCAGGCTCGTCCGACCACCGCGGTCGTGTTAAACCCGTTATAACCTTCGTCGCGCCACGCGGAGCGAACCATGGGCTTTCGTTTGACGAGCGCTGCAATTGCGGCAGTGGTAACTGGTGCAACTCTCGCGGCTTGCGGCGGGACGGACAATCCGCTGGGAGGTCCGTTCGGCGGCACTCTGCAACAGGCGATCGGTCCCACCCAGGGCGCGCCACTCACCGCGCCCACGGACACGAGTTCCGGCTCCGGCTCGCCGGCCGCCGCTACAGCTACCGGCTCCAGTTCGGGCGGGACAGGCAGTGGCTCGAACCCGCCTCCGAGTTCGAGCGGCAGCGGGGGCAGCAACGGCGGTTCAAGCAGCTCGGGAGTGGGCACTGGGTCAACATCTAGCAGCGGAGGCCCCTCGAGCTCCGGCAGCAGTTCGGGAAGCGGCAGTGGGTCCGGTCTGCCGAGCAGCTCGGGCACCGGGAGCAGCTCCGGGCACAGTACCAGTTCGAGCAGCAGCAGTAGCTCGGGCGGGAGCAGTTCCGGCATGATGATGGGCGGCGGCAACGCTCCGACGTGGACCCAAATTTGTTCGCAGTACTTGACGCCGCAGACTTGCGGCGGGTTGGGGTGCCACCAGGAGTTCCAGCAGGCCTCCACCGGGTACACCTGGCTCCAGTCCCAGGGCTACATCAGCGGGACGATGTCGACGATGGCGTGTCTCAGGGGGTTCGGTCCGACGGGCAACATGCCGATCATCGGCAGCATCAGCATGCAAGGCGTCACCGACATCAAAGCCTGGATCGCGGCGGGCGCTCAGAACGACTGACCCGAGTCGACGACTCAGCCTGCAACTGGCCTTGCATCGGCTTCGCGGCGAGAGTCCAGGCCGATCGCGTCGCTCGCCCATAGAAGGAGTCCGGCCGCGACGACCATGGCAACGCTCTGCGCGCCTGGGGCGACGAGCAGAAGCAGCGAGGCCATGAAACCCGTGGTGATCAGCATGTCCGTCTTGAGAACGCCGTTTGCCGCGCTCGCGTCCTCCGCGCGCACGAGTCTCACGGCGTTGATGGTCACCGGCACGAGCCAAAGAAGGGACGCGAGGACGCGCGGTCGTTCCAGCCCCAACGCTACCAGCGGCGCGAGGGACAGATATGCGGCGACCGTAGCCACAGTGGTGGCCACGGCCGCGGTTCGCCTGCTGCCAAAGACGGTCGCAGACGTACGAACGCCCGCCGCCTTGTCCCCCTCGAAGTCCGGAACGTTTTTGAACGCGCCCTTGGCCATGAACCAGACCGTGACGAAAAACCACATCCCCAAGTAGCGCCAGCTTTGCCACGCCGCTTCTGCAGGCGGCGGCGCTGACCCTCGCACGAGCGCGGCAATCGACGAAAGAAGCGTCTCGAGCATCCGGCCCGGCTCCGTCGTCCAGCCGAACAGAAACGGAAAGACGACGGTTTGAGCAAACACCCATAGACCCAGGAGCGGCCTTCCCTTGCTCCGAACAGGAGGCGCCGAATATTGGTGCAGCCCGACCAGGGCCAGCGCCATGAAGATGGTGAAGTACCATCCGAGCGCGATCGCAGACGCCATCATGAAGACGCTGATGCCAGCCCACGACCACATCAGCGGCCCGTAACCGAGCCTCGCGAGAAGCAGCACGCGCCCAGGCAGGTTCCGGCTGTCCTCATCCAAGTCCATCGCCGTGTTGTGAAGATTCGCCGAGAAGCCGATGAGGCATCCGAGCAGCGCTCCAAGGGCCATGCGACCGGACGCAGGCGCGCCCGTGTAGCTGTAACCGAGGGCAAAACAGAGGAGGTTCGGAACGACGGTCCGAGGGCGGCCCAGCATGACGAGGATGCGCAGCCGTTCAGGGTAACCCGCAGAGAGGCGGCCCCCGCCGCGAACGAACGCAGCCAATGCGACGGCGTCTCGTCCGAGCTGCAGCTCTTGTGGGGACCGCGTCATTCGCCGCGGGGGCCGTCCGGCCGAAAGACGAACGCGTCTTCGGGCATGAGGCGCAGCTTGCGCCGCCACTCCTCGACGGGTGTCGCCCAGTCCTCTTCGAATCGCCAAGCCAGCAGGGGCTCGGCCGCATATCCCATGGCGAATCCCTTCGCGACCTGTTGGAGAGTCCGGGCCAATTCACTCGGTTGAAGGACGATTCGCAACATCCCAAAACCCACGAGCGCGATGCTGAAGGGCCGCCTCGTTTGCGCCGCGAGGAACGCTTGCATGCCCAGCTCCTCCGGAAAATCGGTCGCGCCGAAGCCGGTCAGCACGTGCACGAGGTCGTGCAACTGACGCGTTCGAAAACGGATGTACTCCTCGTCGTTCCGGAAATGCACGGCCCCGGTTCCGTAGTAGTCGCGGTAGAATTCGGGATCGAAGTTGTGAGCCTTCATCGAGGCCGCGAGCTCGTGGCCCAGCGATCCCGGCGGATACTTGATGAGCTCTTCGATGACGTAGGGAGCGCCGATATATCGCTCCCGACACAACTGCGCTACGCGCTCGTCTTTGAGCATGTAGGAAACGGCCTCGCGGTTGGAGCGAAAACGCACGAGACCCTCCGACAGCGCCGTGAACGTCAGGCGCGAAGTCGGATGCAAGATGAAGTGGTAGAGGCCTTTGACGGTGAGGGAGATCTGATCGAAGAGGTTGCCCGCGGTGGTCGCGCGTGCGCGCGTGCGAGGCAGCTCCGCCGGTCTTGTTGCGTTTGCCACGCGCGATGCGTCCTGAGCGAGGCCCTGCATGCCGACCTCTACAGGAGCTTCTCTTGCTTGGCCCAGTCCATCAACTCCGAGATCAAGATGTCGAGCGAGCGGACCTCGAACAGGACCTCGTTCGGGTTCCGGATGTCCACGTTCATCGTCGAGACGGCGTGGATGGAGAACGGCCGCCTTTCCACTGCGTCCGAAAGGCTGGTCAGGATCTCCGTGGGCGCGGTGATGAGTCCCGCCCCATATACGCGTGCGCGACCGCCGCTATCGGAAGTTCCCGAGTCGGGATTCAGGATGCCGAACTCCATGCTGAACCAATAGACCTTGTCCAGGGTTGCGATTTGCTCGTCGTGCCGAGCGCTGGCGCCGACCCGCCCGAAGAGCTGGTAGTACTCGCTGATGCTCGGGCTTCCGAGCATCGGCAGATGCCCCATGACGTCGTGGAACATGTCCGGTTCGGACGTGTAGAGAATCTCGCGCGCGTGGCGTAGCCCATCCATACACGGGAAGGTTCGATTCTTGAGCAGTCTGAAAAACCACCTGGGGGGCACATAGCCGTCGGCGCGTATCAGCCCCCAACCAGTGCGCGCGCGCAACATGCGATCGAGATCCACGAGAGTGGGTATTCGTTCCTCGTGGATGACAAGTCGATCGCGCGCTTCGATGTACTCCGCACACGCGTGTGTCGATATCGCAGGCGCTTGGATACGGCAGAGTTGGCGCCACGTCCGGTGCTGTTCCGGGAAGTACGTTGGCGCAACCACCTCGGGACCGGGAGTTCCCTCGGGTGATGGACTGGCGACCCGCGGATCGCGGCTCCGTGGCCCCTCATCGATTGTCGGTGGCCCACCGAGAATAGCTTCGCAAGACATCCGGGACCCTCAGCTTCACCCGTAGTGCCCGCATAGGACCGTCTCCAGTTCGTCTTTCTTCTCACTTCTGTTTTCTTCAGGCTTCTTCTTTCTTTTTAGGCACTTTTCTGCAACTCACATTGTACCTTTGCATCGAGAGGGGAATCTACGTCCGGGCCGGACTGGGCTTTTCGGCCGTGTGCAAGCGCGCGATGCCCCACGTCAGGTTCTCGCACTCGTAGCCGGTGAACCCGGCGCCGTTGACTAGCGAGCGAATCGCGTCCACGCCTCGGTATTTCAAGATTTCCTGCTCCAGGTGCCGGTATCCGCGTCCGAACAGTCGGAATGTTTTCAGATACGCCTGGTACGCAGCCTTCGCCGGCTGCTCGTCCGGCTGACTCAGCTCGAGAAGAGCGAACCTCCCCGCAGAACGTAGAACGCGCCATATCTCGGCGATGCACGCGTGCCGGTCGACCATGTCGTCGATGGCAAAAGCAATCGTTACGGCGTCGAAGCTTTCGCGACCGAACGGAAGTTGTTGCGCGTCGCAGCATACGAACTCGATAGGAAACCCGGCGCGGGACCCTCGGCGTCTGGCCACGGACAACATTGGTTCGTTCAGGTCGCAGCCGGTCACAGAAACGGTGCCCGACGTCGCACGAACGATTTCGCAGGCCAGCGCCCCTGTGCCGGTGGCCACGTCGAGGACCCGTTCGCCCGACCGGAGGTTCAGCGAACGGATCGCACGGCGCCGCCATCGCCGATCGATACCGAGGCTGAGAATCGAGTTGAGCGTGTCGTAGTAGGGGGCCACCCGGTCGAACACCGCTTGCGGCGTCTTCGGCCTTCCGCCATCCTCTACACGCAGCATCCCGATCTGCGTACCCGGCTTGTGCGCCCGAGTCGACTATCGCTACGGATCGCCGTCGGGCACGAGGCTCGAAGCAAGAGCAACGGATTAAAGCAGCACGACTGTGGCCGACTTCATGCGCATTGAGAACACTCTCCGTGGGCAGTCCGATGTGTGCTCGCTATACTGCGACGGTTCATGGCACGCTTGATCGAGAGTCGTCCATCCGTCGCGCGCTGTACCGCCCTTGCGCCGGCATTGCTCGTCACGACACCCACCCTGGCGTGCGGGGGCAAGATCGACCCGAATAGTCAAGAAATGCCCGACCCTTACAAGGCCGAGTGCGCCGGTTCAGCGACGCCGCCGGACGAACTGCAATGCACCGGCCTCTACGCGAACCTCGCGAAGAAGGTTCTCGCAAAGGGCGTGCGGGCGTATGCGCCGGCCATTTCACTCTGGGCCGATACCGCCGAAAAAGACCGCTGGATCATGCTCCCGAAGGGGAAGGTGATCGATGCGACGGACCCGAACGAGTGGGTATTCCCCGTCGGCACCAAACTGTGGAAAGAATTCCGGAGGGACGGCCGAAGATTCGAGACGCGCCTCTGGCAGAAGGCCCAAAGTAACTATTGGGTGCGCACAACCTACCGCTGGAATACAGACGAATCGGCCGCGACCACGTCGAAGTCCGTCGATATCGCCTTGGAGGATGGTGGGACCTACCACATCCCCAGTGGTGACGAATGCGACCAATGCCACCGAGGGCGGTCCGAAAAGATTCTCGGGTTCGAGCAACCACTACTCGGCCTGTCGGGCTCGACGGGCTTGACATTGAAACAGCTCGTCGCGGAAAAACTCATCTCCCCCGCGCCCACGCTCACGGATCTCCGCATCGGCGACGACGGCACGGGCGCAGCGATCGCACCTCTCGGATGGCTTCATGCCAACTGCGGCGTGAGCTGCCACAACGGCAACTCCAATTCGACCGGCTACGGCGCGAGTCAGCGGCTGCGCCTCGACCCGACGCTGCTCGACGGGCGTCCGTCGAACGACTTCGAGAGCCTCACCTCCACCGTCAACGTCATGTCCGACACCCCTGCATGGGCCGGTCAAGCGCGAATCGTGCCGGGGCAACCGGACCAAAGCCTGATGGTCCAACTCATCTCGCACCGCGGGACCGACAATCCAGAGCACAACCAGATGCCGCCGATTGCGACACTCATGGTCGACCAGGCCGACACCCAGTCCGTTGTCGATTGGATCGCCAAAATGCCCGGCCGTTAAGCTCCCGTTCAGGCGCGCGGTTTACCGTCACATCATGCGGCCGACCGCTGTCGCCGTCTGCGTCCTGCTCGCTCTGGTGACGGCCTCGAAGCCAGCCCGTCCCGATGACGAGGTGCGCATTTCGCTGGAAGACGCCCTGGCCGCGGCGCGGCTCGCCTCCCCCGACCTGGTGGTCGCCCGGGCGCGCGAATCCGTGGCGCACGCCGACGTATCGGTCGCCAGGATATACCCCAACCCGAGTCTCGGCGCGGCGAGCAGCACGCAGGCGGCCAAAATCAGCGGGACGGTGTCCATACCGCTCATCGTCCTCGGTCAGCGGGGCGCGGTCATCGACGCAGCGCGCGCGGATGAAGCGACTGTGGTGCTCGATACCGAGGTGTCCTGGAACGACGCTCGGCAGGCGACCAAGCGTGCCTACGCCGCGCTGTGGCTGGCCGAGGGTGTTGCCGACGCTCGGCGTGAATCGGCGAGCATTCAAGCCACACTCGAGGCTTCGGTCGTAGAGCGGGTCACGGTCGGATCGGCCGCGCAAATCGACGCGCTCCGTGTCCACGCCGAAAAGCTCCGTGTGGATGCCGATGTTCTGGAAGCGGCCGCGCAGGTCTCCGCCGCCGGCAGCGAGCTGGGGCGATGGATGGGCGTCGTCGAGGGCCGCGCGCTTCGCACCAGGGAAATACCCGTCGTGCCGGACATGGCGCCGCCGCTGGACTTTCTACGCGCTCGTCTCGACGCGTCCGCTCCCGTGCGCCGAGAGCAGTCCGACGTGCGCGCGGCCCAGGCGCGCGCCGACCGCGAGCAGGCGCTGGTGCGACCCGCCATGGCGCTCGACCTGGGGTTCGATGCTTTGGACCCTACCCTCAACAACACCACGAATTACCGAGCTGCCCTCTCCCTGGACGTGCCCCTTTTCAACCAGCGAGGCGCCTACGTCGATCGCGAGCGTGCCCTGGGCGACGTTGCCAGGGCGCGCGTTCGTGCGGCACGCGCGCTCGTTGCTGCGGAGTTGACCGCGGCATACTGGACGTTCGAGGCGGCGACCGCACGACAGCGAACCCTGGCCGACGCCGTGGAGCCGGCGGCTCGAGCCGCGGCGAAAGCCACGGAAGAAGCCTACGCGCTCGGACGGGCGCCTCTCGTCGCCTTGCTCGACGCCGAACGCACGCTCGTCGAGACACGGGTTTCGGCGCTCCAGGCGCAGGCGGCACGAGCAGCCGCGTGGGCCGATCTGGAACACGCCCTGGGAGGGCCGCAATGACCAGGGTGGCTTTGGGTTTCCTCACTTGCGTCTCCTGCCACCGCGCCGATGCCGAGCGCGATATGCCGACCCCGGTGCCGGTGCATTGCGTCCCGGTCACGCGGGAGGCGGTCGAGGTGACCGAGACGTTGCGCGGCCGTATCTCCGCGCCCCCGGGCGGCGACCTTCCCGTAGCATCCCAAGTGAGTGGTCGCATCGCCAGTGTTCTCGTTCACGAGGGCGACCGGATAGCGGCCGGCGCGATCGTCGCGACGATCGACGACGCGAACACACGGGATGCGCTCAAGCAAGCCGACGCGGCTCTCCTGCAGGCCAAGTCCGCCGCAGCCAATGCCGATGCGACCCTCGATCGCACGCGCCAGCTCGTAGCACGGGGAATCGCCGCCAAGCAGGAGCTCGACGACGCCGTATCGCGAGCCGACCAGGCGCACGCGTCGATCAACGCGGCTTCCGCGGCGGCAGACCTCGCGCGTCGCACGCTGGGACGTGTCCAGGTGCGCTCGACCTTCGACGGCGTGGTCACGCGAGTGTGGCGCGGCGCGGGCGCGATCGTCGACGGAACCGCGGCGACACCGATCGTGCAGCTCGCGGCGACCACGCTGGCCGAATTCGATGCGGACGCGACCGAGCGCCAGCTCATCGGCATCGAGGCAGGACAGGCCGCCACGGTCGCATTGTCGACGGGGGGCGACCCCCTGGTCGGCTCGGTGCGGGCGCGTTCGACGGCGATCGATCCAGCAACCGGATTGGGCCTAGTACGCATCGCCGTCGAATCGAAGGCGCCGGTCCTGTTGGGAGCTTTCGGCCTGGCCACGATCCAATCGGCGACTAGGCCCGACGTACTCGTCATCCCATCGATGGCACTGAGCGGCGCCGTCGCCGACGCAGCGCCCGTCGCCGTGTGCAAAGACGGCAAGGCGGAGCTTCGATCCATTCAAATCGGTTGGAGGGACAACGTGCGCGCGGAGGTGGTCAGCGGGCTGTCCCAAGGAGAGCACGTGGCGGTCGATCACGTCCTTGGGCTTCAGACCGGTTCGCCCATCGAGGAACGATGAGGCGCGCGCTCGAGTTCATGTGGCGGCATGCTGTCGCCGTATGGCTCGCCACAATTGCGCTCGTCGCGCTCGGCGTTGCAGCCGCCTTCTCCCTTCCGAGCGGCATTTACCCCGAGGTCGAATTTCCGCGGATCGTCGTGGTGGCGCGCGCGGGTGGTGACCCCGCGGACGTGTTCGTCTCCAACGTCACACGCCAGCTCGAACAAACCCTCACGACCGTCCTCGGCGTGCAGCGCATTCGATCGAAGACCATCCGAGGCGCGACGGAGATTTCATTGCAGTTCACCCCCGGCTCCGACATGTGGCGCGCGCTGCAGCTCGTGGAGTCACACCTGAGCGAGGTACGCGCCGACCTTCCGCCGGGCGCCGAGATCATCGTGGAACGCGTCACGACGGGCTCGTTTCCCGTCGTCACGTTCAACCTCTCGGGGCCGGTGGACCCCCGCGAGCTGCGGGAAATCGCCGAGCTTGTCGTCCGCCCGACCCTGGCGGGCGTCGGGGGCGTGGGCCGCATCGAAGTCCTCGGCGGCGAGGTGCGAGAAGTGGAGATCATCCTCGATCCGGAGGCCACCGCCGCGCTCCATATGACGCCAAGCAAGGTCGCAGACGCACTCCGACCGGCCCTGGGGCTGCGCGCGCTCGGAAGGGTCGAGCGCGACCGACAGCTGGTCACAGTGGTCGGCGACGCGCAGCCGAAGGCGCTCGACGAGATTCGGGAGATGCCGGTTCTTACTGCGCCGGACGGGGTCTCCGTTCCACTCTCCTCGCTGTCCGAGGTGGTGGAAGGCCACGAGGATCGATTGGTGCGCGTCGGTGGTCCACGAGGAAACACCGTGGTCGTATCCGTGGCACGCTTGCCCGGCGCAAGCACGACCGACGTCGTCGAGGCGGCCATTTTAGCCGCGCAAGCGCTAGGTCCCTCCCTCCCCGTCGGCGTGACGCTCACCCCCGTCTACGATCAGGCGAAACTCGTGCGCGAGTCGATCGCGAGCGTTCGTGACGCCATCCTCATCGGCATCGTGTTGTGCGCGGCAGTCGTCGGCGTGTTTCTGCGTGACCTGCGTGCGGGCCTGCTTGCCGGAGCCTGCGTCCCGCTGACGCTGGCCGTCTGTTTTCTATTCATGCGGCTGGCCGGGCAAACGCAGAACCTGATGTCGTTGGGCGGAATGGCCGTGTCCATCGGCCTCGTCGTCGACGACGCAATCGTCATGATCGAGGCCATCGCACGCCACCGAGAGGCGGGCGCCGACGTGCGCGCCGCCGCGGTCGAAGGCACGATCGAGCTCGCGCCCGCGGTCATCGGAACGACGCTGACCACCGTCGTGGTCTTTGTTCCGCTCGCGTTCCTCGGCGGGGTCGTCGGCGACTTCTTCCGGGCGCTCGCGTTCACGCTGACGTCCGCCGTACTCGTTTCGTTGGTGGTCGCCATCGCACTCGTGCCGCTTGCCGCCCCGTGGATGCTCAGGTCCACCGCTCACGCAGAGCACAAGCGCCTCCAAACGACCTACGACCGCTTCTTGCGAACCGTCGTGAGACGACCGCTCGTCGCTACCGCGGCGCTTGCGCTCGTCGTGGGCGCAGGAGCGACGCTCAATCCGTTCCTGCAGCGGGGCTTCTTGCCGCAAATGGACGAGGGCGCGTTCGTGCTCGACTACTTTTTGCCCGCGGGTACGTCGCCCGCAACGACGGAGACCTATGCGCGCGGGCTCGAAGTCGAGTTGGAGCGCACCCCCGAGGTGAGGACCTTCTCGCGTCGTCTCGGCGCAGAGCTTGGCCCGGCCGCCGCAACCCAACTGAGCCAGGGAGACATCATGGTCAGTTTGGTCGACCGATCGAGCCGGCGCCGCTCGTCACTCGAGGTCATCGCCGATCTTCGCAACCGCGTCGAGTCAAAGTACCCCGAGGTGCGCGTGGAGTTCATTCAGGTGCTGCAGGACGTCCTCAACGACCTGTCAGGCAATCCACGACCCATCGAGCTCAAGGTGTTCGGACCCGACTACTCGGAGCTGCATCGCATCGCGAGGGACCTGACCCAGCGCATTCAGGGCATACCCGGCCTCGTTGACCTTTATGACGGCCACGAGCGAGAGGCGCCAGAGCTTCGTTTCGCCATGCGCCGGGACCCCATTGCGCGTATGGGGCTGACCCCAGACGACGTCAGCACTCAGCTCGACAGCGCTCTTGCCGGCGCCCGCGTCGGCGCGATTCGGCGCTTCGACAGGCTCGTCGGTGTGCGCGTTCGCTACCCTGACCCAGTCCGCTTCGACCCCGAGCGCGTGCTGCGGATGCCGTTCGTCGCCGGCGACAAGGCGACGCTCTTTCAGGCGGTGGCGGTTCCGACCATGGCAAGTTCACCCTCGCTGCTGCTCCGCGAAGCGCTCCAGCCGCTCGTCCCCGTGACGGGCGACACCGAGGACAGAGACGTCGGATCGGTTGCCGACGAGGTCATGCGGATTGCGCGCGACATGCCGCTCCCCAAGGGCTATCGACTGGTGTTGGGAGGGCAAGCGCAAAGCCAGCGCGAGACGGTGCGTCAGCTCGCGATCGTCGGAGCGTTCGCCTTGGGGCTCGTCCTCACCGTTCTCGCAGCGCAGTTCCGACGATTGCGCGTCGCGTTGCTCGTACTGGCCTCGGTGCCCGTCGCGATCGTTGGCGCCCTTGCCGCGCTTCTAGTAACCGGCACCCCGCTCAATGCCTCCTCGCTGATGGGTTGTGTGCTCCTGGTGGGGCTCGTCGTGAAAAACGGGGTCCTCTTGCTCGAGGCCGCTGAGAAGGCGCGCGACGGCGGGGAAGACCCCGCGCGATCGGTATTGCTGGCGGCCGAGCGCCGGCTGCGGCCGGTGGCGATGACCACCTTGGCGACGCTGGTCGGCCTTCTACCCCTCGCCCTTGGCATCGGTGCAGGAGCCGAGCTCCAGCGGCCGCTGGCGGTCGCCGTCCTCGGTGGGCTCGTTACCTCGACACTGGCCACCCTCGGAATTTTACCACCCCTTGCCGCGGCCTCGTTGCGGCGTAGTGTACCGAGTCCGTGATTCCTGACGGAATCGCGGACTCGGTACACTACCTCCGGCCCTCGTCGGGCGGACGCCCGACGACGCCGGAGGGGATGGTCTCGTGGGGCCTGCGGCCCCCCCCCGCGCCTCGCGCTGGAGTCCTCCCCCGCATCGCTTTCGCGAGCGAGAGGCACGAACGGTATCTTCTCTCTTTCTCTTGCGTCGTGCGATAGGACGACGTTCGCCGAAGGCGATGCGGCGGAGGCTCGCCGCGTAGCGAACGCGGAGTGGCGAGGGGGCCGCAGGCGCCGCAGGCCCCCACTAGACCGTCTCCTCCGACGTCGTCGGCGACAGCCGACGAGGGTCGGAGGTAGTGTACCGAGTCCGCGATTCCACCAGGAATCACGGACTCGGTACACTAAATGCGAACGACTTCATCCCCCTCCCTCGACACGCTTTGCATCCACGCCGGCCAACCGCCGGACCCCAACTCCGGCGCCGTCATGGTGCCCGTCGTTCTCGCCACGACCTTTGCCCAGGACGGCCCGGGCGCCCACAAGGGCTACGACTACTCGCGTGCGGGCAACCCCACGCGCACTGCGCTCGAGGAGTGCCTTGCCGCCCTCGAGGGGGCCAGCCACGCCATCGCCTTCGGCAGCGGCTGCGCGGCCGCCACGGCCGTCCTGCTCACGCTCAAGCACGGCGACCACGTGCTCGTCGGCGACGATGTGTACGGCGGAACCTTTCGCATCTTCGACAAGGTCCTCGCCCAGTTTGGACTCGAGGCTTCCTTTATCGACATGAGGGACCTGCGCCACGTCGAGACTGCGATACGAGCCAACACCCGCCTCTTATGGATCGAGACCCCGAGCAACCCGTTGCTCAAAGTCCT
>Ga0210409_10004071_pt1 | contig 15927 bp, 15 predicted proteins | sample IncBWH17MmetaG_FD_161649 | JGI IMG/M metagenome (GOLD analysis project Ga0210409, IMG submission 161649) | Forest soil microbial communities from Barre Woods Harvard Forest LTER site, Petersham, Massachusetts, United States - Inc-BW-H-17-M | ecosystem: Environmental > Terrestrial > Soil >...
CAAGTCGAAGGGAACTAGTGAAGGTTGAGCATCTGCGAGCGCCCTGAGGCGACACGCGCGCTCGGAGTAGGTTGAGGCGTACTCCCCGGCGAACAACAAGAGCGATGTCGCCATATCAAGGTAGAGCTTAATGGTGCGGTAAACTACAGGGCATGGCAGGAATTGCGGTCTTTTCTGCAACGGCTCGAGCTCCATGATTAGTTCAATCATGCGGTTCGAAAGTAGACGCCAGCCATCTTCCAAAGCGATATCCGATGCAACAAACCTGGGCATGCACTTCAAAATCTCCGCATCTCCCCAGACCACGCGTCCACAGCTACGCAGCTCGTAAGCAAATATTTCTGGGCGCAATCTTTGCAAGTATTTGCCGTAAGCTGCGCTGAACTTGATCTCAGCCACAATCCCTTGCTGCGAGACAGAGGTTTCGATGGTGCGACAAAGAACGCTCGTTGCAGTTTTCGATGGCAAGGCGACGCCATCGTGGAAAATGAGCAGAAACTCGGCGTCGCCGAGCAAGCGGCATCCCTCTTTGTCCCGGACAAGCGTCGCCTCGTCACGCGCTAGGCTGCCAGTCAACACAACGGCCCGAAGAGACTCGCCATGAGTTTCAAAACACAATCGGGAAGCCTCCGAGCTAATGGCCTCTCGAAGTTCGCCTTTGCTGCCCGATTCATTCTTATGAGCCGAAAGACCTCGACTGTTCGTGCCGTCAGGCGTCGGTGCGAACGACGAGATCATAGGTTCCGCTCGTTAGCTTGCGGGGTGATTCGATGCTGGTTCTGAGTTTCTACGGTTTGGGTCGCCGTCTTTGCCGCACGTCGACGCTTCACCCAGGCGCGCAAGTACAGGTCTTGGGTCTCTCGGATCTGTCGCTCCTGGGTGAAGTGCTCCGTCACCCAGGAACGTCCCGCTTCGCCCATGCGCTTGGCTAGTCCTGGTTCCCTCAAAAGAAGGCAAATCGCTTCGGCCAACCGTTCCGGGTCTTCGGGAGGCACTGTGCAACCGGTCTTGCCGTCGATGACCACCTCAGGCGTACCATCTACAGCCGTTGCGACCACAGCCCGCCCTGCAGCGAGCGATTCAATCACGGCGAGTGGCAATCCTTCCCACAGCGAAGGAAGCACGCTGAAATCTGCCAACGATAGCCAGTCCCTGATGTTTGACTGGTGGCCAAGAAAGTGCACCGAGCTGCCCAAATTGAGATTGCGCACTTGCGATTCCAGTTCCCCACGCAAGCAACCTTCACCCAAGCAAATCACCCGCACTTGGGGGAATTCACGACGCACCGTTCGCAACGCTCGCAGGAGAACGCTATGGCCCTTCTGCGGCTCCAGTCGAGCTGCAACGACTAGAACCGGGTCCGTTTGGCTAATGCCAAGGCTGGCCTTCAATCCAGCTGGCGGCTTATAAGCCGGATCAAAGCGTTCGACGTCACAGCCGTTCTTTATGACGACGATCTTCCTTCGTGGTAGCCCTTTATCTTCCGCCAGATAGCGCGCGTTAGCCTCTGAGACAGCGATGTAGTGGTCAACGAATCGTCCAATGAACCGATCAACCACGAAACGAGATTTGAACCAACCTTGACGCCACCGCTCGCTCCCGTGCGGGGTCTCGACGACTATCGGAACACGACACAGCCAACCGATTGGGGAAGCAAACAAGCTGCTGTAGAATTGGTGCGAATGGAGGATATCCACGCGGCGTTCTCGCAATATGCGACTCAAGCGATATGCGGTTTGCAGCTGCCTCGGATTCCGTAGGCAAAGAGGCAGCAGCTCGACATCTGCAGGAAGATCCGCACGCAGCACATTGGCTAGTTCGAGTGGACAGACCAAATGGCATTTGAAACGTGTCCGATCGAGCCCACGGAGCAGAGTGAGCATGTGCTCTTCGGCGCCGCCACGCTCATATGTGTTTGTGAAGAATAGAAGCGAGATAGGTCGAACGCTCATAGTTGCGCAGCTGCCTCCTCCATGCACTTAAACACGTCGGCGATCGACTGAACGGTTACCGAAGGCGTTCTGTTGCTAAGAAAGATTGCGTCCGAGGCGGGGTCATCCGGGTGGTAGCCATGCATTCCCACCGGTGACCAGTCATGCCCATTGAAATCGCTGCGGGACAGCAACCAACCTGGATGGAGAAGAAAAATGACCTCGCCATACCGGCCGTCGGGAAAGTGAATGCCTAGCTGCTGTAATTCGCTCAGGCTAAGGACTCGGCCGCAAGGGAGCTTGTTCAGGCGGGCGTTGATTGCTTCGCGAGCGCCCGCCTCGAAGAACCAGAACCGCGCCATCGTGGAATCGTAGACGACTAAGTAATCGTCCGGCGTCCGGAACCCGAGGGACTCGATGTCCTGCACAAGGTCGTAGTGGTGCGTAACAGGCGTCATGCCGTGGTCGGATAAAACGGTGAAGGATGCCTGCGGATCAAGTCGCTGTGCCATGCTAAAGAAATCGCGAAGCTCTGTCTCGTACCATTGCAAACGCTGATCGACCATTTGGGCGTCCCCACAGTGGTTGTGGAGAAACATATCCATCTCACTCAAATAGAGGAAAAGGAAGCTTGCCTTGCTAGACTTGAGGTCGCGCCGCGCCTGGTCGAGAATCTGCTTGTCATTCAGTTCGCGATAGGAATAGACGCAATACGGAATCCGGCTCTCTCTCAGGCGATCGAAAATCGACCGCGCACCAGAGATGCCCCCGGGCGCATAAAGACTCCGTTTCTCAACCCAGTTAAACCAAGGGAGCACCCGCGGGTCGACACAACACTCAAATAACGGCCCCAATCCCAGCACGCGCCGGCCCAACTCCTTGAGAAGTTTCCTCGAGATTCTGTTGTCCAGAACACGATCCGGAAGAAACAGAAGATGTCGCAACCAGCGGAAGGGCGATCCCTGTGGATCGTAGTAGAACAGATTCCAATGCCCATGTCGTGCCGGAGGCAGTCCGGAAAGAATGCTTGGGATCGCCCCGGAGCTATACCCCAATACCGTGCGGATCGGTATGCGGTACGGAAGTAGATCGCGAAGGAAGTCGCGACCCTCGAGGAACTTCCACCCGAGAGCATCGATCAACACAAAAATGTGCACTGTCGCCTTTGGATTCATCTGATTTTTTCCAGGCCGATGTCATTTTGGTGCGACTGCGTGAAGTGCGAAACGATAAGCTTGGGGAAGAAAAGCATAGCCTCCTGAGCGGCTCGAATCGCAAAGCTGGACAGGTTCCCAGCAAGCAATTGTTTGAAGGCATGCGGACTCGTTTTGGCATAAACCGCCACACGGTTCACAAGTCTGCTTCCAGGTCGCGCCGGCCAGCTCCGGGAAGTACACACCGCGCGGTAACCCGCTTCAACTGCAAGTTCGGTCACCTCTGTCGACAGACGGCCATACGGAACGGCTATGAACTCAACTTTCTGCCCCAGCCTGGCTTCGAGGATTTGCTTCGACACCTTCATTTGCCGCTCTCTTTCGCGAATGGGAAGTCGTACCAGGTCTACATGGTCATGGCTATGCGACTGGAAAGACATGCCTGCACGCTGCATTTCATTCACTTGTTGCCAGGTAAGGAATCCTTTTCTACCCACGTTGGCTGTGCTGACAAAGAACTCAGCCGGCAGTGCGGCTTCGAGAAGTAAGGGGAAAGCAACTTCGTAGTCTGAGGACAACCCGTCGTCGAATGTGACGACGGCTGGCAGGCCCTCACGCCCGGGGTCCCAGTTCCAAGTCCATAGCTCCCTTAACGAGGTGACGTGGTGACCCGTTGCGCAAATCGAAGCCAGCTGATCGCGGAAATGCCCGGCCAAAACCCAATACTTCCGCGCGCGCGACGAGTAATCCACGTCGGCATGGCTCGTCAGGCCGTGATAGAGGAGTATAGGCGTACCGCCAAGGCTCAAGGCTCCACGACGGGATTCGGTCGGTCGACTTGTTGCCAAATTCCCTCCTCTGTTCCGGATAGGATGCGGATGAAACCCACCAAGAAGGCCGCATTTATTGCCAAAATGAAGTAACCAATCAGTGCATAGCGGACTCGCTGTATCCGGTGACGAAATAAGAAGCCCAGACCCGCCCACGCATAGAAAAGCAGTTGCCCGCAGAAAACGACCCCATATAGCGATCTGTCCACCAGGAGCGCGTTGCTGAGAAGCAGAGCAATCAACAGGAACGGAAGGACCCACCTTAACAGTTTGTGGGAGACAAAAGCCACGAAGCTGAACCCGTCCAGCCGAGTCCCTAGGAAACCTCTTAGTGCTCGAAAGCTCCCGACAGCAATCCGGACTCGACGTGTGAACTCGCCTGCGACCGAGGAGGCTGCGATCTCTGTAGCCGTCGCTTCCGGGTCGTAAACAATTGAATAGCCAAGGCTGCGAGCGTTCATCGGAATAACAAAGTCCTCAATCACTGTCCGGGAATCTAGCGGCTCAAAGGCCGCGCGACGCAACGCAAATAGCGCTCCACTGGCCGTTAAAGTGGCGCCCAGACGAGCTTCCATCAGCCGGAGCATGCTTTCGTATCGCCAATAGACGCCTTCAGTCTGCACGGACTCCGCAGTCCTCTCAAATTCCAGAGCCCCACAAACAGTTCCGACATTCGGGTTGCTAAAGTGCCTCGTTAGCTTCTTGACCGCGTTGGGCGCAAACAGCGTGGATGCGTCTGAGAAGACAAGGATGTCGTGATGCGACCGCGACACAGCAACATTGACGGCATTTGCTTTCCCCATCCGCTCGGGCAAGAAGACGGCCTGAATGCGCGAATGTTGCAAGGAGTTCAAGATTTCATTCGTGCGATCCGTCGAGCCATCGGACACGAAGACAATCTGAAGCTTCTCCGCTGGGTAGTCAATCTGAAGCGCGTTGAGGACCTTCTTTGGCAGACATGCTTCTTCGTTGTACGCTGGAACAATCAACGTCACGGTTGGTAGCTGCTCCACCGTCGAGCTGGACACTCTGCGATTGCATCGCCCAGTGAGGTATCGCCAGTCGCGCCGCACTTGCACCAGCACATAAGCACAAAACAAGAGCGCTGGATAAAGGGCATACGTGTATGCAATCAAAAGGAGGCAAGCCCAGAAGACCAATTGTGAAGAAAATTCCATCATTTCTTGCCAGACTGCTACCTGACTCAACTACAAGGTCTTGCTTGTCCGGAAACGATCAGAGGTGCGAATCCGACCGAGACATGGCGCGCAGAAGACAGAACGCTTCCTCATTTCTCGACATCGTCATCGTGCGCCGCGGCCACAGAGAAGAACCTTCACAGTCTGAAAAACAATTAGAAGATCGAGTCCTATCGACATGTTCTTGATATAGAAGAGGTCATAAGAAAGTTTATCTATATTATCCTCGAGGGTAGCGCAATAGGCCCGGTGAACCTGTGCCCATCCTGTCGCCCCTGGCCTAACGGTCCAGCGCTGTTTGTAATAGGGGATCTGGCGGGCCAGTTCGTGTTCTTCTTCGAGCATAAACGGTCGAGGGCCCACGAAATCCATGTCGCCGCGCAGGATGTTATAGAGCTGTGGAAGTTCGTCCACCCGCAGCCGCCTGATCCATCGCCCCACCGACGTAAAGCGCACGTCGTTCAACTGAGTTGGCTGTGGTTCCCCGTTCCCGCGCCCATTGACATTGCCCGCAAGCTTCATGGACCGGAACTTAAAAAGCGTAAAGACTCGACCATCTTTTCCAACGCGCTTCTGGCGGAAGAGAATGGGCCATCCCGAATCCAGCCAGATCCCAACTGCAACGAGACCCATCAACGGGATTGCCAGAATCAAGAGGACTAAGGAAAACAAAAACGAAAAAACATGTTTGAAGACGAGCATTATGCGTGAGACACGAAAACCCTTAGAAAATAAGAGCTGGCTCAATACTGGGGAGCCGAGATACATTTTGCATGTTGCGGCTTCATAAAAATCAATTCCATCATTGATCGTGACTCCATGAGCTTTGAGTTCTAGCAGTTCCTCCAGTGGAAGCGTGCCCCGGCGATCGCCCATGGTTATGATGATGCGATTGACTTTTTCTTTGTCCATAATCTTTGGCAGTTCTCTGATATCGCCGATACAGCGAAATCCATTTAGTCCCGCTGGAGATTCAGGTGCTTCAGCCACGAATCCGACAAGCTGGCAACCCAATTCCGGCCGGCTCTCAATCTCTACGGCGATAGGCAGCGCCAGTGGGCCTCCTCCCAGGATTACAGTTCTTGCCATAAATCTTCGCGATCCGTTAAGTGCTGAGAAGAGGGCCCTCCAGACTAGTAGGCAACACCCCATGAACACAACCCCCGGCACGAAGAGGCTGATCCGTATTGCTAGGGAGGGACAGAAGTAATAGAGCGTTCCCAGAACAATGCAGGTTGTCCCGACTACCTGAGCGACGATCCACGGAAGCGCGCGCGTTCCTGAAATGAAGATCGAAGCATAAAGATCATAATAGTACATACATAGCATGCATACGATGCAGACGATTGCGAGTCGGAACCAGTCGTTTCCGTAAGAAATAATCGGTCCGTTGTCGGCTCTGAAGCGTGTGCTCGTCGCCACGACCAAGGCGGCATACCCCACCAGAGCCTCGGACACTCCAAGCAACAGTGTTCTGGCGGGGAAATAGGCGTTGAATATTCGGACCACAATATTTAAGGGATTTACGTAGCGCGCGTACTCATCTGAGGTTCATAAGCCGATTGGCATTTACTGCGATACGGGGATCGGAAAGACCTGTCGTTGGCTTTAAAAGCCTCATGAAGCTGACAATCACTTACTTCTGAACCGTACGATGTCGCCTTCGAAGGAGACCCCCTCCGATAACAAGCGCAGCTCCGAACAAGAGCGCTGCAGCCGGTTGCGAACCAAGGGCCGGCGCATGAAGGTGGTCACCATCCTCGTTGTCGCCGTTGCGACCAGTGGCCGCGTTTCCGCCCAGGTCGAGTGAGTTAAGACAGATGGCCATGAACCTCGATGCCAGAACGTTTGAAAGCGAATCAGTTGACTGCGCTCTACCAACAGTTCCGGGATTTGATTCCAATTGTGGACTTAAACCTAGCTCTGACGAATTAACTTCAGCTGAGGCGAGTGTGTTGAGCTCCACAGCTCGAGCAGTGCTTGCCGAAGTAACCAAACCAATGGTTCCCGCTAACGCGGCCGCAACACTCATCATCAGTACCACATACGGCAAAATTGATCTCAAGAGTATCGTCTTCATGACCGGATCTCCTTCGTTGGTTAAAGTCTTTTCGCTCCCTGTCGAGTCGTCAGAGTCCGGTTTGGGTTCGCGGAGAACAGTTGCACAGTATCAAGTCGGTCTGCTACGGCTTGCTCGTGCCGTAATATTGACCGTCGTAATATGCTTGATCTGATCCCGATGCCTCGTTCATCACCACGCCGATCAGCTTGGGGTGATCGAGAGCCTGTAGGCCTTTTTTGAGAGCCTTGACCGTCGTTATACCTTCCCGGACAACCAGAAGTGTGCCATCCACTAATTTCGACCATAGGTTGACGTCAACGATCGGGAGCATCGGGGTGGAATCCACCACAATCCACTCAAACTGGCTGGTCAACTCTGCGAAGGCTTTCACAAATCGCGCCGAACGTATGATCTCTGAGGGCTGATCGCAAGGCTTCCCAGCAGGAAGAAACCACAATGGCATATCATTCAGCTTGCAAACGAACTGCGTGGGCTCCGGGTCCCGGCCAGACCACCAGTGACTCACACCACGCAATTCGCTTAATCCAAGTAGTGCTGCCAAGGTCGGCCTGTGAAAATCGCCCTCGATCAACAGAGTTTTAGAACCAGAATACTTGGCAAGTGTAATTGCAACATTGCCAGCCACCAGGGTTTTGCCCTCGTCGATCGCACTACTGGTGACTTGGAAAGATTTTAGTTGGCGCTGGCTGCGCAGGTGGTCGAACCGCGTGACGAGAGCGCGAAATTTCTCTGCACCTAGACTAGTTGGATCCGTAAAGGCAACTAAGTGCGACTCGGGCGAAGCACTCACCAATACTGCGGGAGGCTCTACGGTCTCGGCCGGCTTCGGCACGGCCTCGTTCCACACTTTTCTTTCGAGTACGGGGTCCGGCAGAGCCACTGCGAGTGGACCCAATGTCGGCGGAGCTACCTTGAAGGAGTGTAGTTCTGGTTTCGCCTCTTGCTTGGGTGTCGGCGGAACTACGGCGGATGGAGCTATCGCGGGCGAAATTGCAGCCTCCGTCGCCCGGTGTTCCGTTTTCAGGCCGCTTAAGGCTTCAAATAGCCGACTCATATTGTTCCTACTGAATTCACTATTCGAAATGACATTCAACCCTTGATGAATGCGTAGAGGTTCCCAAGGACAATCAAAATGAGTAACGCCCCTGCTGCGCCAAGCTCTTTCCACCATCTGAGCATACGAGAATGAGTCTCGCCCGGCGTGCTCAAGTGAGGAATACCAACCAGCACGCTGACCGGAACGATCCCCACAAGATCTTTTTCCTGTCGGACACGTACATCCGTCAATTCAAGTAAAGCGGTTAGACCTAGTCCAAGAGAAATACCCACAAGCAACCCGCCCAAACTGAACAACAGGTGATTTGGAGCCGACGGTTTTTTCGGCAAGCTCGGCGGATCAATGATGCGGAACTGTTCCCCTTGCTGCCGCTGTTCCAGGCTAGTGGCAAGCTGCGATTGCATTTGCTTCTGGAGGAGCGAATTGTAATTGGTCTTGGATTCCTCATACCCACGGGAAACAGCTGTCAACTCCTGCTCCGTCTCTGGTGTTAAATTCAGGCGCGCCTGATATCCTGTAATTTGCGACTCCAGATCCTTTTCGTGTTGCTGGATGTTGGAGATCTCCAACTGATTGGCCTTGAGCTGGCTTTGCAGCTGCATAATGGGGGTCGGTGAACCGCGCTGTGCTTCCACCACCGCCGAGAGATCGACAATATTCGCGGTCTTTCCGTCTTTCTGCTTGGCGGCCATTTCGGTCTCAGCTTGCTTCTTCGATTGCTCTGCCTGTGCAATCTTTTCTTTGAGCGCAATAATATCTGGATGCTCTGCGGTATACCGTGATTGCAAATCCTGGAGTTTGAGGCGCATAGCGACCAACTCTGTCTCTAAAGTGTGCGGCGGTGCCGCCGTAGAATCTCCAACACCCATACTCGCTTGCACCGACTGATATTGTTGCAGCAACGACTCCAAATAGAGTTTTTGTTGTCTGGCGGCGTCCATCGTTTGCTGGGCGCTCTGCAGCTGAGATTGAAGACCTGCCAGGATTTGCATATTGCTTTCCAACTGGCTCGGCAGTTCGCCGAGGTGTTTCTCCTTGAACGCCGCAACCTTGGCTTCCTGCTCAGCCATATTGGCTCGTGCATCCGCCAATTGGCTTTCGAGGAAGTTAGTTGTGTTTTCGGAAAGCTGCCGCTGCGCATTCACGTTTTCAGCGATGAAAAGTGAACTCAATTCGCCGTTCACCCTTTGCGCCAGTTCAGGTGATCCGGCTGAGTAACGCATCTTGAAAGCCGTGTACTGTCCCGGGTGGTCAGGAGCCGATACGAGCTCAATTTTGATGTCGCTTCGCATTTGCTCGACCGGATCAGCAGAATTCAAGAAGCCGCCATACCCGGAGTAGAGATGGAACTTGTTGATTGTGGCTTGAAGGCGTGTGCGGCTAAGAATCTGTTCCGTCAAGCTCTGCAGACGTTGCTGGAGGTCACTTGTTACGTTGGGGACAACGTATTGATCGGGGACCTTCTGCTGTTCCACCAGGATCAGCGATTCAGACTGATACGTCACAGGCAGAAACCAGCTCGCGCCCCAGACGGCTGCCCAAACTAAAAATAGTGGAAGCAAAACCCACCAGCGCCGTCGGACCGCGATAGCCCAATACTCATCCCAGCTCAGAAATACCGGTTCGTCTAATTCTTCGGCCATTCCAACCCCCCGTCAGACCCATCACGACGTTGTGCGACGCTGTTGGTCCACATCAAGCCAGGACTCGCCAAGACGCGGTGAAGCATCTCAATTATGCCCCCCGCCCAGGGACGATGAATCTACCCCGTCCTGCTGCGGCACCTTCATATCTTTTGGGTCAGATGACCCTTCGAGTTTCGGGCTTGCCGATGAGTTGTCGAGAACGTCTGTTGTTGCTGGGCCGGTGTGCATGGCTGTGGACGTCGGGACAAGAAAACTTCTTACAGTGATTGCAATTACATTAGCAGAAGACCCGATCCATTTTTCGACGTTTGGTTGAAGCCCAAACCAGCCCAGAGCGATGAGCACCAAGCAAACGAGTGCAGACTTCGAGAGCCATCCCCGAGCGGGAGGACGCTCCAACGTGAGGCCAACAGGTTGAAGCATTTGTGAAACACTGGGTTTGGGTTTATCCTGCAATTTTGGTGCGACGACTTCTTTTTCAATTTTTTCAATCGGAGATCCAGGATCTAAGTCATCCAATACTTCGCTCATCGTGTCGCGGTCGATGGTCTTGCGCTTCATGGCCCACGCGTAGGACATAGCGCAAAAGCAAATGTTGTTAATGTTGCGGGGTATGCCCTCACTGTGTTCCGCAAGCAGTTTCCGCGCGCCTACACTGAACAGTGGCGATCCCTTATAACCAGCGACCCAGAGTCGATGATCGATGTAGACATCGACTTCTTCTCGAGTGAACGGCTCAATTCGAATCGCAAACGAAACTCGCTGCCGTAGTTGGACCATGGAAGGCTCGGCCAACCTCTCGGCTAACTGAGGCTGGCCAGCCAGCACGATCTGCATGAGTTTCATCCAAGGCGTCTCGAAATTGGAAAGCAACCGGATGGATTCAAGCACTTTCTCATCTAGGTTTTGCGCTTCGTCGATGACGAGAACGAAACGTCGGCCTGCCTCCATTTCACCCAGGAGGACTTGACTCAGCACCGCGCGCATCTCCGGAAGATCCATCCCTTTGCCATCAAGACCAAGATCAGCAAGTAGGTATCTCATCAGTTCCGTGGAGTCGCCATCGGTTTGGAACAGGAAAACAGTTCGCGCCTTGTCTCGTAGACCCTCGAGATATTGGAAAAGAAGCGATGTCTTTCCCATGCCCGGCTTGGCGATCAACGTCAGAAAACCTCGATTTAATTCGGTGCCATAATTGAGAACGTCGAGGGCTTGCCGGTGTTTGGCGCCGAGGTAGAGGAACCGCAGGTCAGGTGTCACGCCAAAGGGCTGTTCAATGAGCCCGTAATATTCAAGGAATAGCCGATCTACACCCCGCCGCTCGACTTTGTCCATCGAGTGTTCGGAGCTCCCACCCGGGCGGGCCGGCAAAGCGGTTTCATCACCTGCCATATTTCGAATCTCCGGTTCATTCATTTAAATATGCCTTTGCCTGCCGGGTATGCATTCACCAACACCAAGCGCGTCGTCCAACGGCGGCAATTGTACAATTCCCTTGTGTTGCGTTCTACCCATGAAATTTCTTGAAAGCCGTATGAAGATGAGTCAGCAGAGAAATCGCAAGTTTTTAACTAAATCGGGTTGATTCCCACCAGATGAAATGATGAAGCAGAATCCAGATGCGTCTGCGAAAGGGACACACCTCCGTCCTCTCAGTCCCATGTCGGACAATCGTTCTGCTAATCCCTTTGAGATAACCCGGACCTTGGACCCTGAACCAAACGCAGAGGATTATTGTCAACAGACGCAAGATCTCCATCTGGCCGACACTGTAGGAGTGGGTGGTATTTCTCTGCATTCCGGGCATGATGAACTCGAAAAGAGTCATTTCTTGCGCGAACGGTAAGATTAAGCCAACTCAATATCATATCCTTCGATTCGAATGGAGACAGATCGTTGAAGTAGCTCCACCGATATGACCAGGCTATGATCTCCACCTTGACGCATGAGGATCCCTTCAACCCCGTCAAGAGATCCCCCGCGAATGCGGACGCGCTTCCCGGCACTGATGAACGGATGTGGCAAGCACGGAACCTTCCCGCTTACGGCTTTCCTAAGGCTCTCGATCTGTTCATCTGGAATCGAAGTCCCTTGTCTTTCACTCCCGACGAAACCCAGCACACCCTGCGTTCGCAGTACCTTTAAGCGCTCCTCGACAGTCTGAACCATGCGGACGAATGCATAGCAGCTAAACATGGGGATTTCCACTATCCTCCGACGGTCGCTCCACCTGTGGACTTGATGGAGAAGGGGAAGGAACGTGCAGACACGCTTCTCTTCAAACTGCGCAGCAACCCGCTTTTCGTGCCGAGCCATGGTGTGAACTGCGTACCAGCTCGAATCCTCCTGAGCAAATCCCAACGGAAGAAGTTGCGAGGTAGATTCTAAATGTATCCGCGAGCTAGACACAGCTTCGCCCTCTCAGTCCCATTTTTGTTTTTGAAAACAATCGACTAGCCTTCATAGCTTTTGGCTGGGTCAATCAAGCTCGTCAGGCAACAGATCAGAAAAGGCACAAACCCCGTGAACCGATAAGGCGAATATCCTACTCAAATGGTCCAAAACGAAACTGTTCAATATGAGACATATTTATTATTTCCCGTGATTGGTATGTATTAGTACTATAACCAGCGAAAACCGGACAGCTCCGTCTGCCCATTCCCGTACCGCAGAGCAGATTCAGGAGATACAAACCAGAGCAGATCGTTACGCGGCTACGGCACCTTGAAGGTATCTGTTTGACAACCCGATTTGGCCCACCTATGATCCCGGCAACCGAATTGGATTGTGAGGCAACCGATCCCAAAAGTGACCCATATTGAACAGACACGGCCCGAAACTTTTCTTACATTTGCTCGTTTTGAATTTCCGATTGGAAGCGTTTGGGTAGACTGTCAGCCAATCGAGCCTCAAAAAGGAAATTCTTGCCTGATGCACCACGTTGTCGCGCGATGGTTGAAGCCTTATCATGAGAAAGCAGTCTGTGCATCGACATGATTGCTGCATTTCTGGGCTCAAACCCCTCTGTCCGCGAGCGGATGACGAGAAATGATGTCGACACCCGAGCGCAGGCGCCACCCACGGTTCACTGCCTGGTTACCCCTTCATTTAAAAGTCGTGGGAGGCATCGTTGAACCCAATCCCGCTCCTTTGGTGACGCAGAATCTGAGCAAAACCGGATTATGTTTCCCCTCACCGCGACGGATTGAACCAGGCCAATCAATCGAAGTAGAAGTTACTCTCCTGGGCGCTGGGCCAGGCGGCAACAATATATGCATATCTAGCACCGGTTACATCGTGCGTGCCGAATCTACTAAAGAGCCGGGTTGGTACAGGCTGGCCGCTGCATTCGACGAATCACCTTCGGGCAACGAACAGGACTGGCAAAAGTTAATCGAGGCGTTCATAAAGAAATCGTAGGCAGCATTGATAAAACCGCGTCTCCCAATTTTCATCTCCAGGCAGGTCGGATTATCGGAATATGATTAAAGTGATTTGACTTCATTCCTTCGAACCGAAGCAGGACAGATCCTAGGAAACCAATTCGATGTCATAACCTTCGACTCGAATCGAGATCGATCGTTGGAGTAGCTCCACCGATACGACCAAGCTTTGATCCCAGCCTTGACGGACGAGAATCCCCTCGACGCCGTCAAGCGATCCTCCGCGAATGCGCACGCGCCTCCCAACATTCACGAAAGGATGTGGGAAACACGGAATGTTTTCGCTTATCGCTGTTCTAAGACTCTCGATCTGTTCCTCTGGAATCGGAGTCCCTTGTCTCTCACTTCCGACGAAGCCCAGCACGCCTGGCGTCCGCAATACCTTTAGCCGCTCCTCGACAGTATGAATCATGCGCACGAATGCATAGCAGCTAAACATAGGGACTTCCACCTTGACCCGCCGGTCGCTCCACCTGTGGATTTGACCGAGAATGGGGAGGAACGTGCAAACATGCTTCTCTTCAAACTGTGCAGCAATCCGCTTTTCGTGCCGCGCCATGGTCTGAACCGCGTACCAGTTCGATTTCTCCGGAACGCGATTTACCTGAGGAAGTTGCGTTAAAGATTCAAGGTGTATCTGCGAACTTGACACAGCTTCGCCCTCTCAGTCCCATTTCTCACTCGAAAACTAATGGATCAAATATTTAGTTCCCCAGCGCCCTAGTTGAGACGGCCACTAATTCGATTCGCGCTGGTCATTCCTGCTTTTCCATGATCATTTCAGATTCTTTGATCAGGCCTTCTACGAGTCGTGAAGCTTGCTCCGAGAATGTGCGCAGCGAAAATCCTTTGCCGACAGCCGAAAACCCACTTCGCTTGTAATCCGCGATATCGTGTTCCACTCGCAATACCATCATGTCCGCTTTCATCAGCGCCTTCGATGCACCATTCGATAGGCGAAGAAAAACCTCCATATGGACCTCAGCATTTGGAGGTGGGCACACGGCGGTCAAAACAAATGCGCCAGTCACACTAATGTCTCGTGTGACGCCTTCGCCTTGGTAGTGTCCGCTCTCAGGCCGACTCCAGCGAAATATCACGGATGCATTCAATCGATAACGAATGCCCTTCCGTCGTTCGACCGAATGCGCGGATGTGTGTGCGATCTGAGTGTCTCCACTTTTCCTGGGCAATTCGCACTTCCCATTGTTGCAGAGACTATGGGATTCAAGGATTGTCCACAAGTGGCGTTAAGGCATGCTTTACGGAAAATGTTTTGCTGTAGTTCAAATCCCCATTTTCAGTGCGTTGTGCTTCTCGTTGTTGAGGCGGTGTTAGAGGGACTCGGTTGGGCAAAGACCGTCACCAAGATTAACGCCGACCTGTTGCTGTAATCGATGGACAAGAGGGGGAGGTAAATGTCCATTGGCCTAAACTTATCGTGGCAGTTTCAACTTAAGAATTACGCATGGCGAATCGCAAAGCGCGTTCTACATTCATTAGCCTGCATTGCTGCATTCAAAAGACTTATGAACCAAATTGCTCGCTGCGGATGTATCATGCGCCATAGAAGCGTAAGCTAAAGAGATTCGTTCTTCTGTCGTAAAAACAATGGTGAGCTTTCAGCGTAACGTCACGTTAAGAGTTTGGCGAGACATAGTTCTTGACAGCGGGAGGGAGAACAGCTAAGTTGCCTTGCCGGCAAGAAGAAAGCCCCCGCAATGATGCTGAGCTAATTATTAAGATTCTGGATCAGTCTCCAAGATTCCAGACTCTGCGGGCATTGATCTCGCGATTAATGCATATTGCAAAATAACTCGTAGACGGTTATTGTTGGTCTCGTTTTCGAAGACAGCGTCAAGTTAATCTTCAGTACGGACGGCGATGAAAAACCCGTTCGGCGTCCCCCGAACATGTTTTTTAAAGCGTTGGAGGAAGTTACTTGTCTCGGTCTCTTTCACGGCCCAAGGAGCGCATCTCTGTGCTCGTCGTCACACCGGACAACATGACGAGTGAGTTGCTCAAGAATGCATTCGCGCATGGTCGGAAAGGCTTCACGGTCGAAACGTTGACCGGCAGTTCTCAGAAGATCATTGGCGAGCTGGATGCATACAAAGCAGACGTCGCACTGATCAGTGAAGAGCTTCAGGACGGCCCTGAAGCAGGCATGAAGGTCCTCCAGAAGACACGGGACTCACATCGCACTTCTGCAATCATGCTCCTGGAGAGTTCCAAGCCCGAGCATGTGGTGAAAGCCTTCCGTGACGGTGCGCGGGGTGTTTTCTACCGGAGCCATTCCTTGAAATCCCTTTCGGAGTGCATCCAGGCGGTCCACAGGGGACAAATCTGGGCCAGTAACGAAGATCTCGAACATCTCATAAGAGCTTTGTCCCATGGTAACCCTCTTCATTTAAACAATTCCAACGGAATGCCGCTGTTGACGCGTCGCGAGGAAGATGTGGTTCGCCTCGTCGCCGACGGCCTGAAGAACCGTGAAATCGCTCAACGGCTCAAGGTTAAGGAGCATTCGATCCGGAACTACCTCTATCGGATTTTCGAAAAACTGGGAGTCTCGAGCCGAGTC
>Ga0210409_10004072_pt1 | contig 15921 bp, 15 predicted proteins | sample IncBWH17MmetaG_FD_161649 | JGI IMG/M metagenome (GOLD analysis project Ga0210409, IMG submission 161649) | Forest soil microbial communities from Barre Woods Harvard Forest LTER site, Petersham, Massachusetts, United States - Inc-BW-H-17-M | ecosystem: Environmental > Terrestrial > Soil >...
TCCGCTAAGCCGCCGGGTCTCTGGTAATGAAGCATCGTTATACTTCAGTCTGGACAGAAACGGAGAGACTTGTTTCAAGGCCGGTCGAAGCTCAGGAGCCACGATCTCCATCGGGTCAGTGGAGCCCAATGGCTGACTTGACGGCGTGAGGGCCAGGGCCACCGATCGTGTCGTAAGTCCGGCGGTGGTTGCAGCGCACTTGATGAGAAAATCTCGCCGGTTCGTCACGTCATTCTCCATGTGAGTTGTTTTCGTGAACACAGCCGTTTCCCAAGCCGGCCTCGGATGGCTGAGAGATCAATCACGCCGAGCTTTGGTTGAAGATTCCTCGAAGACCAGATGCCGCGCAAAGAAGGGAAGCACCTCGGTATATACCCGCCCATCCATGCCCCAATTCCCGGTTCCCCACACGCCGTTGTACTCCTCGGCCTCATGCGGAATCCCAAACTCATTCAGCTTGTGAGTGAAGGCCTGGTTCGAGTACACGTGATCCTGGTTGGCATCGTTTCGCGCCCAGTCAAACCGCAGGCCCCGCAATGATTTCAGGTTGTCGGCGTACTTTCCGATCATGGTTTCCAGCAGAAAGTTTTCCCTGAGCCGCTCCGTCACAGCACTGTCGATCTCAACCGCATCTCCCACAGGATGGGCCTGAAGATCGATATAGAGCGGCGGCCTGTTTACGTCCGGAACGCTGGCCTGAAAGATCGATGTGAAGATTGGGCCAAAAGGGCTGTCTTTCACCTGATCCAGCGAGTTGATACTCGTCAGCAGTTTCCAATCCGGCCGGGAGTACATTGTGTAGATTCCCGACCCCGTCCCCACCGGATGTAACGCATACACAGTCCCAAAGACCTCCGGATGCGTCATCCCAAACCGGATGGCGCCATACCCGCCCATGAAATCGCCGGCAATCCCGCGTGAATCCCGGGCCGCCAGCGTGCGGAAGTTAGAGTCAACGTAAGGCACAACCTCCCTCACCATGAAGTCTTCCCAGTTGCCGGTCACCGGCGAATTCACATACCAGGAGCATCCCAGCGGCGTTGCCATATCGACCGCGACAAAGATCACTTTGTCGATCCCCGCGTTCGCGACTGCACGGTCCAGCAATTCGCGCACCTGTCCGCTATAAAAATTATGGTCGAACTTCGCGAGCGGATTCGGCAAATAATAGAGCACCGGATACCGGACCGTTGCGTTCTCATACCCGGCTGGTAGGTAGACTGCGAGCTTGCGCACAGGATCGGTTCCGATCAAGCTGTGCGAGAGGCTCTGGCCGCGCAGTTCGCGCATCACCACCTGGCTGCCGCTGTCAATCCCTTGCAACATCACCGGTCCGAACGCCAAAGCCAGCGCAATTCCGAATGCGTGCTGGGTTGCGTATCTGGACACACGTATGCGCCTTCCCATAAAGTTCATGGTCTCCACCCTCCTTCAGTTTTCGGGGCTTATTACTGTTTCCGTCGCGCCGTCGCGGCCACATACCACCCAGGCCAAAAGAGCCAGCAGCCGTATACCCATCCGCCCTTGCTCCACATGAGGGGTGTCAGCATTGCCATTGCCGCCAACAAGACTGTCCAGCCCAGCCCAAGCTGCATCTGCCGCCGCCCCCGCCACACTCCCCACAGTCCTGGAAGAAAAAAGACTAAAAGTCTTAAATGAGAAAGCCCCTCGCCGGGCCACTTCGAGAGGCAGTAAAGACAAGGCACAAAACATGCGAGCAGGCTAGCCCATAGCGTCGCCCGCGAGACGGAGCCGACGACGAACCCGGCCATCCATGCCCACGAAATCACTAGTAAGAGCCTGGATAGTGGAAACCACAGCAGTTGGACTTGGTCCAGTTCTCGCAGTGCGCCTGCCAGGTCCGCGCTCGCCGCAACTGAGCAACCCATAAGGAACAGGCTTGCCGGCAGGGCCAACCCCACGCTCGCCGCCCAAGGCCGCCAGTTCCTCCATAGCGAAAGCTGCCGTCGCGCTGCAAGGCCCAGCACATCGCCCAGCGCCCGCCACACATCGCGGTCCGTCTCCGCCAAGTCGCCCAGCACCACTTCGCGCTCCACTGGTGCCAGCAATCCAGCCGCAGCTTCGACGGACCTCCAGCCCGCTCCTCGGGCCTTCATGCCGCATCCCCAGTCAAACGGCTGCGCCTGCTCTCTCCCCATACCGTTCCGCTGCTGATCTTTATCACCGCCTGGTAGAACTCCCGAGCTGCATGGACGCCCTCACGCGTCACCCGCACCATGCGCTTGGCCCGACCGCCGCGCTGCTGGATCGGCGCGCTCATCCAGGTTTCGACCAGCCCCTTGGCCTCCAAACGGTCAAGGGTGATGTAGAGAGCGCCCAGCGAACAGGTCCGTCCACCATTCGTCTCGATCACCTCCCGCATCGCGGCCCCGTAGGCTTCTTCGCCCAAGTGTGCCGCCGCCGAAAGGATAAGGAATTCGAATTCGCCGACCATGATTAGAACTACATTGTGCTTCTAATTGCGTCTTGCGTCAAGTCGATTCCTCAAGGTGCGCATAATCGCCATAAGCTGCCTCTATGAGAAGGTCTAAAAAGTCAAGGCCGACGTGGCGGCCGTTCTAGCTAGTACCCTGGAAACTCTCGACCGGCACGACCGTTGTATAGCATTCTGATGACAACCGGTGAAGCGGAGTCGGGCAATGCAGGAGTGCAACCCAGACAATAGCCGGTTGGAGACTCATCCGTACCGATGAGCGCCGGGGGTGTCCCCAGAGCCGCTCCCGGCATTTCAGCGCACATCGGGTGGATAGATTTCCCATGCCTTGAAAAACTCATGGAACAAGCTGCCGCGCAGCGGCCTCCATCTTCTGGATTTGCCAGTTGTTTCTCGAACTCGGCCGGAACTCGCCGCCGGAACTTGCTTCATTTGTGCTGCAGCCAGAGGTTGTGTTGGCGCCACCCACGTTGCCGGGCTTCTATCCGCACTCTGAATGGGCCGCTCTGGGCCCGGTGCACGTTGGGGTCCGATCTCAAGATCCAGTTCCTTCTCGGCCATGTCTCCGTCTTGACAACCGAGCGATATCTGGGCTGCAAGCAGAATCTGTAGGATCCTGTAAACGACCGTTTTGGCTGCCTCTTCGCTCGGCCATCCGTGGATTTACAGTAAGGCCTGTTCGCGTCAATTGACAATCGACAACAGGTCCAATCGATCGCAATTTGTGCGCATGCACCTCGAGGGGGAACGGTTGCGGTCCAATCTAGCCGGGCGCCGACTTGATACGCTTTCCTGTTGCATTCCAAAAGGAGACGTGGCATACTCCTGTCGGGAACCAAAAGGAGTCGGTGTGAAGCAAAAAAACGACGTGCGCCAGGGGACATTGGCGCTGATGGTGCTCAAAACGCTGGATGTCTTGGGGCCGCAGCACGGCTTCGGCATTGCCCGCCGCATCGAGCAAATCAGTGGAAATCTCCTTTCCGTAAATCAGGGCACGCTCTATCCACTGCTCCTGAAGTTGGAACAGGAAGGCGCCATCGCGTCCGAGTGGGGTTGCTCGGAGAATAAGCGGAGGGCCCGCTATTACCGGCTTACTCGGGTTGGAAAGAAACAACTTCAGGCGGAGACTATGGAATGGGAGCAGACCGCTGACATTATGGGCAGATTTCTGGCGATGAAAGCGGAGGGTATCCAATGAAAGGCCTGCGGCGGTTGCTTTCGCGCATTGTCGCACTGTTGCGCAAACCTGACGGACGCTTCGATGAGGAGATCGAAGCGCACATTTCCCTTCTCACTGACGAGAATATTCGCGCTGGCATGGGCCCGGAAGAGGCCAGACGCCGAGCGCATCTGAAATTTGGTCCGGTCCAACCTGTCAGGGAAGACTGCCGAACTGAACAAGCGCTACCATTCGCTGAGACTTCATTTCGCGATCTTCGGCGGGCGCTCCGACGACTCCGCAATAGTCCGGGCTTCACCGTGACGGCCCTCTTCACTCTTTCAGTGGGAATCGGCGCAACGACGTCGATTTTCACTCTGATCCACGCAGTGCTACTACAGTCGCTTCCAGTGGCGCACCCGCAACAACTCTTTCGAATTGGCAAGATCCCGAGATGCTGCGTGAATGGTGGCTACATCGAAGGCGGCGGCGACTACGGACTGGTATCTGACGAACTCTATAATTACCTCCGCGATCATACGAACGGAGTTGAGCAGCTTGCTGCGTTTGATTCGGCAGGAACGTTCCTCGGCGTCATGCGCGCAGATAGCGGCGGGGTTGCGGAGACGTACTTTGGTGAGTATGTTTCGGGAAACTACTTCACAATGTTCGGCATTCGCGCCATCGCCGGTCGCGTTCTTTCTGCCGGCGACGACGTTTCCGCTGCGCCGCCCGTTGCGGTGATGAGCTACCGGGCGTGGAGAGACCAGTACAGTCGCGATCCTTCAGTTATCGGCGCATTGTTCCACATCAACGGCAAGCTATTTACGATTGTCGGCGTAGCTCCTTCGGATTTCTATGGGCATGCTTTGACCAACCTGCCACCCGATTTCTACTTGCCACTAGCGACCGAACCTCTGGTAAAAGGCGAAAGCTCACTTCTGCGGAAGACGGACGTTGCATGGCTCAATGTCATTGGACGGATTCGTCCGGGAAGTTCTGTCGCAGGAATCGAAGCGCAAATGCGTATGGAACTGCAAGATTGGCTCAAAGCTCATTGGGGCGACATGAGTGCAGGAGAGCGCTCTCAGCTTCCGCAACAGTCATTGAATCTGGCGCCAGGCGGAGCCGGTATGACCTTCATGCAGCTTCAGTACGGCGATTGGCTCTGGATACTGATGGCTGCCGCGGCTTCAGTTCTTTTGATCGTCTGCATTAATCTGGCGAACCTCATGCTCGTGCGCGGATTGGATCGCCGGCCGCAGACATCCCTCAGCCTGGCACTGGGCGCACGCCGAACCCGATTAGTTCAGGAGTCCCTCACTGAATGCCTTCTGCTCTCACTCCTGGGTGGAGCTGCGGGTCTTGGAGTAGCATTTCTGACCACGCGCATGATTCTCCGTCTTGCATTTCAAACAACATCTGAAGTTCCGATCGCCGCCCTCCCGTCGCCTCCGGTTCTTGCGTTCGCGCTTGCACTTTCCGTCCTTACGTGCGTTCTCTTCGGTGCTGTGCCAGCCTGGCTGTCGACACGAGTAAACCCCATTGAAGCGCTTCGCGGCGCCAATCGCTCAACACGGCATCCCGGATCCCGGCTTCGAAAGGCACTTGTAGTGGGCCAGGTCGCTATTTCGGTTGCATTGGTGTCTTCATCCGGACTGCTCCTGCTAACCCTAAGCCATCTCGAGCGCGAAGATCTCGGTTTTGAACAGGATCTCCGAACGGTGATCAACATCGATCCGCTGTTGGCGGGATATAAGCCTGAGCAACTTGATTCCCTCTATCGCCGAATTCGCGACTCGCTGTCCGCCTTGCCTGGAACCGCGTCTGTCGCATGTGCTCTCTACACGCCGCAGAGTGGAGATGAATGGGACGAGACGATCTACGTCGAGGGAAAACCTGCTCCCGGCCCAAGCGCGGACAGCGGTGCAGGATGGGCGCGAGTGACTCCTGAATACTTCGCTGCGCTGGGCAATCCAATCCTGAAGGGAAGGGCAATCACCGACCAGGATATCGGTCACTCGCGACATGTGGCGGTCGTCAATGATGCCTTTGCTCGAAAGTTCTTTGCGAACGAAGACCCGATCGGACGGCACTTCGGAAAGGGCGGACTGAACTATGCGGCCGATTACGAAATCGTGGGGGTAGCCAAAGACGCGCGATTTGCGAACTATAACTTGGACAAGCCGATAACCGCGTTTTTTTATCTTCCCGAGGCGCAATCGACTGCTTACAAGGAATCGATGGCGGCTTCGACTGAGTTACGCTCGCATTTTCTTCACGATGTTGTGGTCGAGGCTCATCCCGGCGCGATCATTACAAATGCGATGCTCCGGGGCGCTTTTGCATCGGTTGATCCCCGCCTTCCTATCCGTCAGATTCAAAGAATGGACAAGCAGGTATCATCCACCTTCGATCAGCAGCGTCTGATTGCACGCCTTGTGGCACTTTTCGGCATCCTCTCGTTAGCTCTTGCCGCAGTCGGGCTATATGGCGTGATGTCGTACGATTTGGCTCGACGCACAAGCGAGATTGGTGTGCGCATGGCGCTTGGCGCAAATCGCAAGAGCATCTTTGTGCTAATCGTGCGGTCGGCAATGACCCTCGCGGTGTTTGGGCTGACTCTTGGCATTCCACTAGCTCTAATCGCTGGACGCCTGTTGAATAGCCAGCTTTACGGTGTGAACCCTCACAATCCGGTGATTGTGACTATCGCGACAATTGCTCTTGCTCTCGCAGCGCTCATTGCCGCGTTGGTTCCGGCCTTTAGGGCCAGTTCGATTTCACCTGCCGACGCCGTTCGAGCAGAGTAGGTGCGACAGGGCTTTGGATAGAGGCGTGCCGCAACTTGTGCCAAATCGCCAATCTGAAGGTTCCCTACGTGCCGGCCCACCTTGGCCCGCTTCCAGCATCCATCCTGGAAGGATGATTCTAGAGATGGATGCATGCGCTTACCCAGCCCAATTCTCCCCTTGCATTCACAGGGGAACGATGAGATCTTCCCCATGAAATCCAGGGGAACAAATGGACACCGCCAAACTTGAATTTCTGCGTGGCACCCTGGACGGGACGTCCTTATTCTCAAGGCCCTGGTCACCCGGTTGTGTCTCGCACTCAATATTGAGCGAGATAAGGTGCCAGGAGCCCAGATTATAGGAATACCAGCCATCTCCGACTCCGACTGGGCCGCCGTCCGCTGCGGTTCCGAGTCCGCCCGACTGCGCGAAGTGCCCCGCCTGTCCATTCGAATACGGCACGGGTTGAGTGAAGGTACCGCCGGTGTCAGGGTTTCCGGCGATCGTAGCCGTCTTCAAGGTTCCGTCGGCATTGTGCTGGACGCCGTTGAAGTAGGAGAAGTAGCCGTAGCCGGCAACGCCGACCGCGCCGTGCTCGACATAAAACTCGTGGTTGCCAGGCGCGGGCCGCGTGATCATTTTGAAAGCGCCATAGGTCAATTCGTACGAGTTCTCAAAGTCCGAGTATTGTCCTACCTGGTATTGCTCATCGCCGACTAGTGCGACGATGTCAGGCTTCATTTTCTCAATCTGCTTTGCAGTGGCCGCCTGGGATGCGTACAAATTCTGTTTGGTGTCCCCAACGCAGTTTTCACCCGCCTTCTCACCACTGAGCTCCGTCTCGCCTGACTGGCAGGCGACGTCGCCAACCACCGCGAGCATAGGCGCTGAACGGCCCGTCCTTGCGTAAGGCCACGGATTGTCGTTGGAGTTTTGATTCTGTGCCATTGCCCCCGCCGCGAATACCAACACCGAAGCTGCCGCTCCCATGAACAGCCGCGCTCGGAACCTCCCGCCGATCGTCGCCATGCGATTCCTCCCGTTTGAGTTTTATGATTTTTAGGAAAGTTGCCAGAAGCCTTTTTATTGCATCTACATATTTCGCGTCTATCTCCAATGTGCGAAAAAGCCGTGAATGCTGGAGAATCTGGTCACCGCAAGCAGCAGAGCGATGTAACGAGTGGCAGCAAACCACTCTATATCCAGCATGTGCCGCTGAACGAGCGCCCAGGCGTGTTCGCAGAATCGAGCATCGCCCGGTTTGCACGCGATGCGGTGGTCAGGCGTAGCGAAACAGCGCCATGAAACCAAAGTCCATGTGCTGCTGGATATGGCAGTGAAACAGCGTAAGGCCCGGCTGGTCGGCGACCAGATCCACCGTGGCGCGTCCAAATGAGGGAACGATAACCGTGTCTTTCTTGATCCCGGCGGTCGGCTTGCCGTTGAGTTCGACGAGTTCGAACAGGTGCCGGTGGATATGCAGGGGGTGAGAATCGTTGCTGCGATTGTGAAACACCAGCCGGTAGCGGCCTCCCTGCCGCAACACGAATTCCCGTTCATACGGATACTCTTTGTCGTTGACCAGCCAGTGATTGATTCCATGGGGTCCGCCAGGCACTTTTTCAAAGACCATGTCGATGGTCTGGTCTGGCGCCGGATGCGGCGAGGCCGTGCCGAAGATTGTGTAGTCCCAGCGCGACTGCGGAGGCCGGGTCCATTGCGCGCGCTGCTGTTGATTGGCGTACTCCACCACGATGCCCATGCCGGATTGCCGCGCGACATCGCGGAGTTCCCCTAAGATCCAGACGCCCGGGCTATTCATCTCCACGATGGCATCGACGCGCTCGCCGGGGGCGATCTCAATGAAATCGACCGCCTGAGGCGCCGGCACAGGATTGCCGTCGAGAGCGATCACCTGAAACTTGTGGCCGGGCAAAGCCACGCGATGAATTTGGGCGGCGCTGGCGTTGAGCAGGTGCATCAGGACGCGCTGACCCGGCTGCACGCGGAGGGGTTCCCCCGCGCCGAGCATTTTGTCGTTCATCGAATAAAGAGGAGCGCTGACTTCGAGTCCGTTCGGACGCAGGTCTGGAGTGGCAGGTTTTTCGGGCATCGGGTCGTTCGGCCCGCCGCCATCTCGTCCTGATCCATCGTAGACAGAAAATATTGCCATTCACGCAGCGCCAGAAAGACCTCCTGGTCGTAGAGTCCAGGGTCATTCGCGGAATCGATCATGAAAAAACCGAATTGGCCGGTGTAGGTGCCCCGATGCAGATCCAGCATGGCGGCGGTGTGCGAGTGGTACCATCGCGAGCCCGCCGGCTTGGCCACGAATTGATAGCGCCGCCGGCCGTGTGGCGGGACAGGGGGCGTGCCTTCTTCCTCCGCCCCATCTGCGTCTGACGGAACGAAAAGCCCATGCCAGTGCACGTACTCCGGAACGTCCGTGTCGTTCACAACGTCGACGGTGACGGCCTGTCCCTCGCGCACCCGCAGCAGGGGGCCGGGGACTTTATTGCTGTAGCCGATCGTACTAACGACAACCTGCGGAGCCAGCTCGACCATCATGGGCGCGATTCGCAGGGTGAAATCCGCCGCCCGCCCGGCGGCCCTCGGCTCCAACGCCGCGGCCGGCGACTGCGCGAACGCGGCCCGCAGCATGCCCGCCCCCGTGGCGATCACGGTGGCAGATCCAAACCGCACAAAATCCCTTCGGTTCAAGCGATCTTCATCCTGGTTGCAAAGGCCGACGCTGCCCGGCAAAACCAGAGATGTTAACCGGCTCAATCCGGTATGTCCAAGGCCGTTATGTCGCTGGAGGAGAAGCGTAGGATCCCTGAGTCAGAGATCGGAAATCGGAAATTTCAAATTGGTCGCATGCCGATGATTCCCTCGGGGCTGTGTTTTGTACCCAAGGGTGAACCAGTGCAGCCCGCACCACGATCTGTTGACCGAAGTCTGCCCATCGGCGTTTCCTTGCTGCTATCCACTCTCTCTATGGATCGCAACGCTGAATCCTGTTGAAATCACAGCGGACGGAATTTTGGCCAACGACAGGCGTATAATTCTCCCAGCGCTCTACACATAGCTCGTACAGTTATGCTGGAAGTTTGTACTCAAGGGTGTCGGCCTGATCCTCATCGTGTGAACACTTCGGGTGGAAAATTAGGAGGGATATCATGGGAAACAGGCCCGCAGCTGTTTTTCTTTTGGCTTTTGGTTTTTCGATCATTTCACTTCCGCTATCTGCACACCATGGAAACGCGACGTATGACTACGAGAAGACAATCACGATCAAGGGGACGGTGACGGAGTGGAGTTTTGCCAATCCGCATAGTTTGGTGAAGGTAGACGTAACCGACGACAAGGATAACGTGCAGCATTGGGTATTGGAAGGGAATGCGGCATCCCTCTCTGACGCAGGCTGGCACAAGACCACACTCAAGCCCGGAGATGCCCTCACCTTTGAGCTGATGCCCCCCAAAAACGGCGCCCTGGTCGGCCGTATCCGGCGAATTCTGAGGCCTGACGGCACAGTGTTGGCTGACGCGCACTTGCCTTCTACCTTGAACGTTGTGGCGCCGCCCAGGAACGCGTCGAAGCCGACCGCCGATTCGAACTCGGATGGATCTCGATAAACGCGTGACTTGATCGCTCCTTATGGAATTTCAAAGCGGAGCCGAGGGATGGCAAAAATGCTAAGGCGATTTGCGGTCTTCACGATTGCAGTTATGGTGGCATCGATATCGTTTCCCGTTTTGCTGGCAGCGCAGACGGCCCCGTCTCCTCAACCTGGGCACGCGGCGGATGCAACAGACGCCGATAACTGGAAGACGGAAAAATGGAACACGTCTTCGCCCCCCGAGTCGTACTGGGGGAAAATCAGATCAGGGCCCGCTCCGAAGCGGGACCTCTCCGGGATTTGGGACGCAGGGTTCCTCGAGGGAGGAATCCAGCCAAACGGCGCATTCGAATACCCCGATGATCCAGAGCATGTTGGACATGACGTGCCTTACACGGCCTTGGGGAAGGAAGCGCGCATGAAGAATAAACCGGGATTGGGAGTCTCCGGGCAATTCCCTCTCGCCGAGGTAAATGATCCAATGGACTATTGTGACCCGCTCGGAATGCCGCGCAACGATCTCGCCGAACTCAGGACGATCGAAATACTTCAGAATACGAACCAACTAGCTATCCTGAACCAACGTAACGACGCCTGGCGCATTATCTGGACGGATGGACGAGATCTGCCCCAGGATCCCGCGCCAAGGTGGAACGGATATGCGGTGGGCAAGTGGGTAGATGATTACACGTTCGTAGCCAACTACGTCGGAATGGATCCGAGAACGTGGCTGGATAATGTGGGGCGTCCGCACAGCGACGTGCTCAAGATGGAGGAACGCTGGCATCGGGTGAACTCCGACACCCTGGAGTTGACGGTGACCATTGACGACCCGAAGTTTTATACGCAGCCCTGGAAGGGGTTGGACAAATTCGTTCTTCACCGGCTGCCGGACGGCTACGATATCAGCGAGGCGATCTGCTCAGCGACGGAAATGGCGGAATATAACAGGCTAATTGGCAAACCCACGGCGCCCTCAGCTGCCGATAGCAAAAACAAATAAGAGTCTGAGAGCTTCAACCGGCTACTGCGCAACTTTGGCTGGCGCTATGAACCACGTCCTGCTAGAAGGCATCTTACGACGCGAGGAGGCGGGAATGAGAAAATACATCTGGGTTTCGGTGTTGGCGTTGTTTCTCGTGCCCGTGATTGGCGCCAAGCCTCCCCAAGAGAAGAAGGCGGCGGCGGAACCCCCTCCCCCTTGGGCGTATGGCTTCCTGGTACCCGCAGGCGCGCCGGGAGGGGCTCCGAACACGGCCGCCGATCTTGCGCAGCTCGAACCGGACGACGGCACGCTCCGGCATCTTCCCGGCAGCACGCTGGCTTTCACGCTCACCCAGGTTCGCGACCCCTTTGGGCCGGCCGACTGGTATCCGGGCGATCACCCGCCCATGCCGGAGGTGGTGGCTCGCGGGCGGAAACCCGACGTGGGCGCCTGCGGCCGCTGCCACTACCCGAATGGCAAAGGGCGTTCGGAAAACGCGGGTCTCGCGGGTCTTCCCGTCCCCTATTTTCTGCAGACCATGAATGACTTCAAGAATGGCGCGCGAAAGAGCGCCGACTCGCGGAAGGGCAATACGAATAACATGATCGATTACGCCAAGGCCATGACGGACGGGGAAATCAAGACAGCCGCCGAATATTACGGCTCGATGAAATGGACGCCGTGGATCCGGGTGGTCGAGACGGACATGGTTCCCAAGACTCGCGTTGTGTTCGGCATGTTCCTCCTGCTGAACGGGAACGAAAAGGAGCCGATCGGCCACCGCATCGTCGAGGCGACCGAGAATGCGGATGCGACCCTGCAACTGCGCGATCCGCGGTCTGGGTTCGTAGCCTATGTGCCCACGGGCAGCCTGAAGAAGGGTAAAGCGCTGGTAACTGCCGGAGGCGAAGGGAAGACAACGGCGTGCGCCACTTGTCACGGCGCGGACTTGCTGGGACTCGGTCCCATGCCAGGGATCGCCGGGCGCAGCGCCAGCTACTTGGCGCGCCAGCTTTACGACATGAAGGCGGGGTATCGCAACGGAGTTTGGACGCAGCTGATGAAACCGGTGGTCGCCAAATTGGACAATGACGACATCGTGGCCATCACGGCCTACCTGGCTTCTCTTGACGTCGGCAGCAAGTCCACCGCGCTGCACGAGGCGAAGTGAGGCGACTGGCCGCACTTCGCGGGCGAAAGGAAGGAAGCAGCGGCGATCAATTGCCGCCGGGCCCCCGCCTTTGCCGCTCCAGTTCCCGCTCCGCCATTTCCCGTCCCTGTTGCTCGGCTCGCTTTTGTCCCCACTTGATCACGAGGTAACCGCCCACAACCATCAGGATGACCACGGTCCAGAATCCCATCACAAGCCTCCCGCGAAAAATGACCGGCGCGCCGAATCGCGCGCCACGCGAAGGCACAAGGCTATATCACAAGCGATTCCCCAAAATCCACTGTGGGGTTTCCGCAGGGCAAGAGCATGGGCCGGTGTTCACTCGCGGAGTCTAATCCTCTTGGCAATGTACAGCAGGAGAAAGAGGAGAGGCACGGGTATGAGAAGCATCACGCGCATTAAGGGGCCTCTAGCGTATTGTGCCGACCATGCGCATCACGCGGACGTTTGGAGGCGGCAGGGGAGCCGGAGAGATTGCTCTGGACAGGAGCGGCGGAGTGAGGTAGCGTCTGCTTTCATGAAGCCGATATATAAATGCGGCGCGGTTGCGCTTTTGGTAGTCATGAGCGGAATCGCGGCGGCATCGTTTCTCGCCGGCCAGACGCCCGCGAGCGGCGATCGCCTGGTGGTGTACGGAGACGTGGTCTATTTTTTTGGCGTGGGCAAGCCGCACAACTGCACGGCGAATAGCCAGTTCAAAAAGGGCGAGCCGGTGGGATTCCGGATGACGGCCATCGATCCGGCGACGGGCAAGCGGGACCGCGCGACCCAGCTGGTGGTTCACCTGACCTACAACGGCAAGACCATCGATCTTCCCATGCGCGACCGCGAGACCGCGCAGCAGCCCGATCACAATTTCTGGGTGCTGAAGTGGATTGTTCCGGCCGACGCGACCACCGGAATCGTGCGCTACACCGTCTCCGCGAAAGACCCGCAGGGCCGCACCGGCGAATTCAAGCCGTTCGACGTGGAAGCGTCGCAGGTCACGATCGTCGAATAGCGCGAATCGCAGCAGGTTAGACAGAGCGAAGAGTTCCGCGTGATTCCCCCTATGAAGGCAGCGAAATTTCAGCGAGCCAGCGTTTGGATTCTGCTGGCGTGCGTGGCGGCGCTCTCCGCCTGTTCGAAGTTCCAGCAAACTGCTTCGCAGGCGCCGGACTCCGCGGCGGCGGAGCCTTCGAGCGGCGCACCGAGTGCGTCTCTCTAACTGGCCTACGACAAGCCGGCGGTGGTGGGCGCCAGCGTCCATGCCACTGCGGCGGGTTTGCCGCCAGGGAAGAGCGTCGAGCTCACGTGGGGAACCGTGGAGGGCGGCTGGGTGGTGGAAGACTACTACCATTTCCGCGGCAAGAAATATTCGGAGACGACCAGCAAGCTGGGCGAGTTTTCGAGCGATTCGAGCGGGAGGCTGGAAGCGACCTTCCGGATTCCCGAGGACTACGGCGGAGTGCACGAAGTGATCGCGCGCGTCGAGGGCAAGGCCGTGGCGCAGAACGGCATCGACGTCACGCAGAGCTTCGAGCTCGAGCCGCGATCGGGTCCGGTGGGGACGCCGGTTGAGCTGCGGGTCAAAGGATTCGGCTGGCGGACGATGGAGAGCACCTGGGTGGTGAGCTGGGATAACAACAACGTGGGGTTTGTGTCCGCGGCGAGCACGCGGGGATCGGCGACGGCGCGGTTTCGCGCGGCAGGGCCGGCCGGCGATCACATCATCAAGATTTACACGGGCTGGCAGGGGCAGAGTTATCTGAACTACGAGCAATCGCCGGTGGCGCGGATGCCGCGTCCGCAGTTCACCTTCCGGACCACGGCTGCTGCCGGGCCGGGCGGCGGCGCGAGCGCGACGCGGGCGGCGTACGAAGAGCCGTATCCGAAGCAGCCGGTGAAGCCGGCGGAAGTGAAACTCGCCGGAGCCACGCTGGCGGTGGGGCCGACGCAAGGTCCCGTGGGCACGCGCGTCATGCTGCACGGCGAAGGATTTCCTCGAAACACGCCGCTGAAGCTCGTGTGGGAAACGTTCGAGGGAAGCCGGGTGAGCGGCTTGGGGTTCGAGCCCGACGAGAAAGCGCTCGGGCAGGTACAGGTGGGCAGCGACGGAAAGTTTTCCTTGCCAATGACCATCCCGGAGGACCTGGGGGGGATGCACGGGCTAGTGTTGCGGAATGGCGATAAGGAGTTGGCGCGGGCTTTTTTCGCGATCGAGACCAGCATCGTGAGCATCACGCCCACGTCCGGGCCGGTGGGAACGCCGGTGACGATTCACCTCAAGGGCGTGGGCTGGACCGAATACGACAACATCTACGCGGCCGACTACGACAACGCCTACATGGGCTACGCGTGCGGATTCAACAGCCAGGGCGACGTGGTGATCAACTTCACCGCTTCCGGCGCGCCCGGCGTGCACCTGATCGATCTGTATCCCGGAATCTATGAGGGGCCCGCGAGCGAGCCGCAGCAACTCTATCGGCTGCCGCAACTGACGTACGCGGACGATCATCCGGGCAACAAGATTCCCGCGCTGCGGTTCGCGTTCGAGGTGACGCCGGGACGGCGAGCGCCGGCTTTGGCAACGCCCGCCGCGCCAGCCGCGAAATCGCCGGATCGTTCCTAATGGCACAGCCCATCCGGGCTTAATGGCGCGCCCATCCGGGCCTAATGGCACAGCCCATTCGGGCTTAACAGCGCTGCCCATCCGGGCCTAGCTCGAAGCTAAGGTTTGGCGGTTCCGACGGCGGCATCCCTGATGCGATCATTGAAGTGATTTTCTTCCGAAGGAGCGCAGATCTCCTCGAAGATCGCCACCTTCACCCGCTCGAACTTTATGGTGTCGCCCACCCAAGGCGCGGTATATGTTTTCGGGTCGGTCACGGTCATATCCATTTGCAAGGTATCGGCGTCCAGGCGCTTGTAGCGCTCCGTGACGACCATCTGATCGCTGTGCGGATTGCCGAAATGATCGACCCAGGTTCTGTCGTCATAGCCGGTGGACTCCACGACGAAAGTGTCTCCGTCCCAGTGGCCGATTGCGTATCCATTCCAAGCCGGGTCCGGATCCTTCGGAAGCGCCCGCCCGTCGGTCCAGATAGTGCGCCACAAATCGTGATACTGCATGTGCTGCAAGACGCGGTCTGAAGTTTGAACGATCTCAAAGGGCCTCAGATTCGCTTCCCAGAGGTCGCGGGGATAACCCAACGGGTCGCAAATCGAAACCAAGTCATTCCCCAATCCGGGAGGAACGGATCTGGGGCCGTAGCTTGGTTTGGTGGCTTCGAATTTTGCTTTTCCCCAAGCCGTCATGGGAGGCGGGTAACTCTGGGCACGCATCTCGCCCGGGATACTCTTATCCTGGATGTCCAGTCTCTTGTCGTTCAGGGAGTGCCTTTCGAAATTAGTTTTCGTCGGCATGGACCAAACGCCGGACAGATCATGGGGATTAAACGGTTTGGGCTGGGAGACGCCAGGCGGCAACTCGCCGGGTTTCCACGCGCCCGGAGCATACCCTTTGGTGCCGTACGTTTGGGCGAACATGAGGCACGAGGAGACCAGCAATGCCAGCGAAGTTAAGGTCGCATTCATGAGGTGATTACGCATTGGGGCGATCCTCCGGCAGTTCTGTCTTAGGGTCCACCACTCCAGATAACAGGCGTTTGCCATTTTGGGCTTCCATTTCGTCCGACGCAACTTCTGGGTCGGGGTGTTCAAAGTGGAACACCTCAGGTGATCCCTGTATCTGG
>Ga0210409_10004073_pt1 | contig 15917 bp, 9 predicted proteins | sample IncBWH17MmetaG_FD_161649 | JGI IMG/M metagenome (GOLD analysis project Ga0210409, IMG submission 161649) | Forest soil microbial communities from Barre Woods Harvard Forest LTER site, Petersham, Massachusetts, United States - Inc-BW-H-17-M | ecosystem: Environmental > Terrestrial > Soil >...
CGCAATTGTTCAGAGCGGACCTTTCCTGAAATCCCTGTCTCCGGATTACTCAGTCCGATTGGCTGAGCTGGTGCTTGCAGAACTGGGTCTATCGAAGTCGCGGGTGAGAGAACTGCAAGGAATTCCGGTTGATCGTCTCTCGTGGGCTGCCGCGGAAGCGATGAAGAAAATGCCTTCGCAGCGGAACTCGATTCGCCAGGTGTACGGTGAGCACAACTGGGGGCCGACAAGGGATGGCGGCGTATTGCCTCGTCATCCATTTGATCCAGGTGCGCCCGAAATATCAGCGGATGTTCCCCTGCTCACTGGCTCAAATCTTCACGAATTCGTGAATGGGTTAGATCGGCCCGATGCGCCGGCGATGCAAATGGACGAGCTATACCGATTGATGAGTCAGGAATTCGGAGAGCGCAGCAAAGAAATCATTGATGCTTACCGGCGCGATTATCCTCAAGCAACTCCGTTCGACTTGTATGCCACCATCGCAGCAGCTTCTGTTCGCCGCCCTGCATGTCAACAGGCAAGCAGGAAGGCTGCTTTGAGCAGGGCACCCGCGTACGCCTACATATACGCTTGGCGCACTCCGGTACTAGACGCGCGTCCCGGCCCATTTCACGGCGCGGAAATTGTCTTCACTTTCGACAATGCTGAGCTCTGCGATCACTACAGTGGAGGCAGCGCTGAGGCAATCGCCTTATCAAAACAAGTCAGTACTGCTTGGGTGAGTTTTGCCCGAACCGGCAATCCTAATCATGCTGACATGCCACACTGGCCGAAATATACATCGGAACACCGAGCAACGATGCAGTTCGACAGATCGTGCGAAGTCCGCAACGGTCCAGAGGGCCAGGGACTAAGGCTGATCGCGGAATCGCCGCAACAGTAACAGTAAGCAAAGCGAAGCTTCACCGGCTCCAGCTTCGATCGCAACACGGCAGCCTAAATCATCAACAGATTTTTCCTGGCATAGATGATTGGGTGACCTTGCCAAATGTCGAACAACTCCGGAGTGGAGCGTCGACAACGCGGCACAACGGCGTGAGTTGCCATCAAACCGCCATTTTGTCCAGAATTGTTTAGTGCAAGGCAATCCATTTTTCAATCATATATAATGATCGTTATTGATTTTACAATCATTATATGCGATTCTGACGTGGGCGCGAGCCGGAGTGCCTTTAGGGGCGAATCATGACAATCTCACACAACGGACTGCAAAGAGTTATTGGTATTCCGGCACTTGGAGCTCACGGGTACGCGTTTGGTTTGGAGACCAACTCACGGTGCCGGCGTTAGAGACTAAGGTGCCACTGCTGGCTTCTGTCGGCACTGGGCCTCGCGGAACCCTTCCCTCAAGTCAGTCTGGGGTCAAGCTGTCGCGTCCAGGCGTTCTCGTCACTGCGCTCAAGCAGAAGTCAAAAGGTAAAGTGACCTTCCTGCGCTTATGGGAACTCGCTGGGGATTCCGGCAAAGTAACCGTGCATCATCCTGCTGGATCACCCGCACGCATCGCTGGACCTGTCGACCTAGGCGGCATTTCGCAGGGCCCACCAATCGCAGTCCAAGCCGCTCATTCGAGTTCGCTCTCAGCTGTTTTGCCCCGGCTTCATTCGAACTGGAATAGATTCGCATGTGGCTATCGTTGTTTCCTTGTGCACTGACGGAAAAATTCAAGGCTTGACGAATGCCGCCTAGATCAAACTACGACAAATACCCCTGTACTCCCGTGAGTACCAGCGCCACCCAATGCTGGGTGGGATGGCGGAACATCGTTGATCGATTTAAGCCTGCTTCGGTAGAGAGCCGATGCACTCTCGTTGTCGAATGCTACCCCGGCACGTTTGAAGGATCGATCAAAGACGCTCTGGTTGAGGGTTTGCGTCCTACTGAAGTTGTTTATACCCCAGACTTGCTGAAGAGGCCGGACTGTGTGGACAAGATGTTGGCCGCGGTTCTGGGCGACGACCCAGTTTTCGGGCGCATGAACGACATCGGCCTCGAAGCGTTTTTCGAGGAGACAAAACTCGCTGAAGCGCGGCAGAAGGTCGCAAGCTGGCGTCAAGGATTCCTGCTCGTGGTTGGTGTCGGAGCGGCGATCGTTTCACCGGAGTCGGACGTTCTGGTTTACGCTGACTTGGCACGCTGGGAGATACAAGGCCGGCAGCGCCGAAATGAGATCCCAAATCTGGGCACAGACAATTTCGAGGAAAGCCCGAGTCTTAAATATAAGAGAGCTTTCTTTGTTGACTGGCGCGCCGCCGACCGCCTCAAAAGAGAACTGCTACCGAAAGCCAATTTCTTCCTAGACACGAACAGTTCCACGCCAAAGCTCGTGGCTGGCGATTGCGTGCGAGCGGGCATCAAGACAGTCGCGAGCCGGCCCTTCCGCGTGGTGCCTTACTTCGACCCCGGCCCGTGGGGCGGGCATTGGATGGAAGAGGTTTGCAACCTGCCGATGGACGCACCGAACCATGCGTGGTGTTTCGATTGCGTTCCCGAAGAAAACAGCTTGCTTCTTGGGTTTGGTGATCTGCAGATTGAGTTGCCTGCGGTTGACCTGATCTTTCTTCATCCCCGTGAATTACTCGGAGACGATATTTACAGCCGATTTGGCGCAGAGTTTCCGATCCGTTTTGATTTCCTCGACACGATGGGCGGCGGAAACCTTTCCCTGCAGGTTCATCCGCGTAAAGATTACATTCGCAAGCAGTTCGGAATGGATTACACGCAAGACGAAAGTTATTACTTGTTGGACGCTGGCGAGGACGGCTCCGTTTATCTCGGCCTGAAGAAGGGAATCGATCGCGAGGCAATGGCCGGCGAACTGCGCCTCGCACATGACGGAGGGCCGCCATTTTATGCAGAAGCTTACGTGAACAAGTTTCCTGCTAACAAGCACGATCACTTCCTGATTCCAGCTGGAACGATTCACTGTTCAGGAAGAAACACCATGGTGCTCGAAATCAGCGCGACCCCATATATCTTCACGTTCAAGCTTTGGGATTGGGAGCGGCTCGGCCTAAATGGCTTGCCGCGGCCTATTCATCTTAATCATGGAATCGCAAACATCGCTTGGGACCGGCAAACGGACTGGGTACAGCAGAACCTGATCAACCGGGTCGAGTTTTTGGGTAAAGGCGCAGGTTGGACCGAGGAGCGGACGGGGCTGCACGAACTGGAATTTATTGAGACACGCCGGAATTGGTTCACAACTAAGACGCCGCTCGATACTCAAGGCACGGTAAATGTCTTGAATCTTGTGGAGGGCAGGGAGGCAATCGTAGAAAGTCTGAAGGGCGCATTTGATCCATTTGTAGTTCACTACGCAGAAACTTTCATCGTGCCTGCCGCAGTGGGCGCGTACACCATTCGTCCCAGCGGAGAATCCGAGGGATCAAAGTGCGGCACGATCAAAGCCTTCGTACGATCGGGACAGATATGATCTCGTAGGTGTGTCTTCTTCAATCGTCGAAACAGAGGTCAGCGCGATCGCAAGCACAAATGTTTGTAGGAGGGAGCATGCACGGACCGGCCGCAACTGTGAACGCAGAGGTTGGGCAAGTAAGAGCGCAATCGCTCAGCTATGTGGTGCTCCTGGCTGCAACCACCGCCATCTCCGGATTTCTTTTCGGTTTCGACACTGCCGTCATCAACGGAGTCCTGCTTCTGCTCCGCCTCCAATTTGCGCTCTCGAACCTGGAAACTGAAGTCGCCGCAAGTTCGCTGCTGCTTGGCTGTCTGCTCGGCGCTGCTGGCGCAAGTATGATCGGCGATCGCTACGGGCGTCGGAAATCGCTGATTGCTTCGGCTCTGTTATTTGCGCTTTCCTCTGTCGGCGCGGCGCTAGCGACCACAGTCACGCTCTTTTCCGTGGCTCGCCTGTTGGGAGGTCTGGCGATCGGTCTCGCCTCCGTGCTCACGCCGGTCTATATTGCGGAGATTTCGCCTTCAAGAAATCGAGGAACGCTCGTCTCGCTGAATCAATTGGCGATCGTCGTTGGCATCCTTTCCGCGTATCTGGTCAATTGGCAGATCGCTCGCCTTGGAGAGAGCAGCTGGCGGTTGATGTTGGCTGTCGCAGCGATTCCATCACTCGGGTTTCTGTTTGGGTTGCTTTTCATTCCTGAGAGTCCACGCTGGCTGGTCACCAGAGGCCGCCACGATGAAGGTGAACGCGTTCTGTCCCGAATCTTCGGCGAGCGGGCCGCAAAGGAACAGGTCGAGGCTGTCGAACAAGCAGCAGCGGGCGAGGAGGGTTCATGGCATGAGGTGCTTTCGCCGAAGATGCGCAAGCGCCTCGCAGTCGGAATGTTGCTCGCGCTTTTCTCGCAGATTACGGGAATCAACACTGTGCTCTACTATGGCTCAATCATCGTCAGCGAGCACTTCTCAGGACAATCGACGACCATGGCGCTTATCGCCAATGTAATTATCGGAACAGTCAATTTCTTGTTGACCATTGTTGCGATGGTCTTTCTCGACCGCTGGGGCAGGCGGCCGATCTTGATGATCGCGAGCGGAGGGATGGGACTCGCGCTCACACTTCTCGTGATCGCTTTGAATGTTCCTGGGGTCTCGCCCTTACTGATGCTGGGGAGCATCCTGCTTTATGTCGCCTTCTTCGCTCTCGGCATGGGTCCCGGCCCGTGGCTGATCATCTCCGAGATCTTTCCCACAAAGGTACGAGGTCGCGCAGCCTCGATCGCGACGTCAACTCTCTGGTCGGGCACACTTCTGGTCACGTTTACATTTCTCAGCTTGGTGAAGGTTCTGAACCTCTGGGGAACATTTGCGATCTACGGCGCGCTTTCGTTTGCTTGTCTTCTCTTCGTTTGGAAGATGGTTCCTGAAACGAAAGGTCGCACACTCGAGCAGATTCAACAGGAGTGGAGCAGGTAGAGGCATTTGTGTCGAACTAAATTGTTCAGGCATTAACGGTACGCGGTATTCAGTCCACCTCTGGAAAAATGTTGCGAGGATCATTTTCGGTGAAAGCTTTAGCTATTGATTTTGGCGGAACACATGCAACGTGCGGCTTGGTTGAGGATCAGGTACTGCTTGCGCATGAAACGATTGATACAGATTGTGCGAAGAGTCTCCAGGCTGTGCTGCCGCGGATCCGGGATGCCTGCCGCGACCTCATGCGAGGGCGAGGACTTTTATCCCAAGACGTTTCGGGCGTTGCAGTCGGATTTGCTGCACTAGTTGATTCCCGCGTGAACCGAATCCTCTCAACTGATGGCAAGTACGAGGATGTCAAAGGCATCGATCTCGCGGGATGGATCCGCGAAAACGTTGGTTCACCGGCACGGATTGAGAACGATGCGCGGATGGCGCTGTTGGGGGAATGCTACGCTGGCGCAGCACGGGGCTTCACTGATGTCGTGATGATGACATTGGGCACCGGCATTGGCGGCGTGGCAATGATCGAAGGCAAGTTGCTGCGCGGCAAGCATGCGCAAGCGGGTTGTTTGGGCGGGCACATTCCGGCAGTATTCAATGGCCGGCCATGCGCTTGCGGGGCGATCGGGTGCGCGGAAGCGGAAGCCAGTGGCTGGTCACTTGCCTTGATAGCAAAGGATTGGCCGAGAGCTGCAGACAGCACGTTGTCGAGATATTCGACCATCGGATTCAAGGAGCTTTTTGAGGAAGCTGCCCGCGGAGACAAGGTCGCCCTTGCGATCCGCGACCGCTGTCTCAACGTTTGGGCGGCCACTGCTGTCGGCTTGGTTCATGCATACGATCCCGAGATGATCTTGATCGGTGGTGGCGTGATGAAAAGCGCAGGCGTCATCATTCCTTATATCGAATCCTATGTGCACAAGCATGCGTGGACGCCCTGGGGCAAGGTTCAGATCCGTGCCGCCGAACTTGGGAACAATGCCGCCCTTATGGGAGCAGTTCCGCTCTTGTCACAAAACATGGCAGCCCATGAATAAGGATTATCGAGGTGAGCTGGGAGAAGACGAACTCAAGCAGCCCACGGAGATCATTCCTGCCGAACTACATTGCTTCTTGCGATGGGCAAACGTATCAATGTTATCTCCCACGAATTGACGCTAGCAAAACCGCAGACGGTGTAGCTCGCCAAAATTCAAAATGCAGCTCGAAGGTGATGCTGAAGAGAGTTTCCCTACCCGAGATGGGTTGAGTCAGTGGGCACGGATGCTGAATTGGAGCCAACTGCTCCTTAATGAATGACCGAAGATCCGACACGCGTTCCACGAAGTGCAAGCCAGTGGAGATGGGCGGGATCTCAGGCCGCGCGGTCGTAGCGTGTGAACTCCACTCCTTTCGCCTTAAGTGCCTTGGCGGTAGCGAACACGTCGTCGCACCAGAAAGAGATCGACCGAAACTCCCCAATGCGTTTCTCATGACCTTCCGGCGTGAACAAGCCAACGCCGGTCTCGGCGCCCGGGAAGAGCAGCTCAATCCATCGTTGCTTCTCGGTAAACGGCTGGTCCGTGGCGATCTTCAGCCCGAGTGCCTCGGTGTAGAACTTCAAGGATGCTCGGATGATTCCGAGGCGATTTCACAACCCCGACTCAGGCCGCAACTCCCGATGTCGTGACTTCCGATAAGGTCGCCACTGGAAGGCAGGCCTCCACTGTCGTGCCGTTATCGTTTGAGCGGATTTCCAGGTTACCGCCGAACTGACGCATCCTTTCGCGCATGCCTCGAATGCCAACTCCAGGAGTGCCGTCCGTCATCAGCTCATCCAGCTTCTCACGGGACATACCCGATCCTTCGTCTTCCACCTTCAGGCGAATCTCATCTGAATTGCGGGTAAGGTGAATGCTGGCGACCGCGCTTCCGGAATGACGGTGGATGTTGGTAAGGCACTCCTGCACGATCCGAAAAAGCGTCGTCTCCAGGTCTTGGGGCAGGCGCCCCAAGTTCTCGTCCACTTTCAAGTCAATTTGAATCTTGCTGCGCTCGGCAAAGCCAGTGGCATACCATCGCAAGGCCGATGCAAGCCCCGCTTCATCGAGCAGCGGTGGATGCAGCAAGTAAGAAACGGTTCGGACCTCTTGATTCATTTGCTGAACCAGGGCGGCGCTATCGAGAACCTTGGCAGCAGTTTTGATCAAACGTTCGAGGTCGGAGCCAACTTCCGTGAGATTCATGGTGAGGGCGGCCAGTATCTGTCCAACGCTGTCATGCAATTCCCGAGCAATGCGCCGTCGTTCATCGTCCTGAAGCTTCATTAACTGCGCCGACAATTCGCGCAAACCTTTGTTTGCATGATCGAGTTCCGCTGTCCTCTCCTTGACTCGAGATTCAAGTGTTGTTTCAGCTTCGCGCAACCGGAGATTCTCCCGGCCGTGCGCTTCCGCCATGGCTATGAGCAGGCCACAAGCCGTCAGGAACGCCAGTTCGCCGATAACTCCCCTGGCACTGGTAAAAGCGATGGATTGAACAGGAGGGATGAACCAATATTTGAGAGCAGCCGTGGCAAGAATCGTCGAGACGATCGAAGGCCAGATGCCAGCGTACCACGCGCAAAATGCGATTGCAGGAAGCACGACAACAAACGCCGCATACGCTCCAATCGAGGTGCCCAGCAGTCGACTGGCTAACAATCCGCATGCCATTGCCAACGCGGAAACCAAAAACCGCCCCAGCAAACTCCCCCGCATCCGCTCCCAAAAGGACATTTTCCTCATGACGGAACTCCTGCCAGAGAATGAGTTACTTAATGAAGCACGAACACGAGAGCTGTGTCATCACTTGCAGAACCAATTGCACGTTTACGTTATTCTCGATACTTCGGCCCATCAGGTCAAGCCATTCGATTCCACCGCAAGCAAGCACCCGGTTATACTCAATCGTTCTATGGCTAGCGGGTCCCCGACTCATCCACTACGCGGAGTAGTGAACATCGACGATCTGCGAGGATTGGCTCGTCGTCGGGTTCCCAGGATCGTCTTCAATTATATCGACGGCGGCGCGGAGGGGGAGTACACCCTTCGTCAAAATACACTCGCCTTCGACGAAGTCACCTTCCGGCCACGACAAGCGGTTCCCCTGCAAAGCAGCGACCTGCGCACTCAGGTTCTCGATTCCGAACTATCGATGCCCATAATGCTGGCTCCCGTGGGTTATTGCCGCATTATGCATCCTGATGGCGAAGTGGCGGCTGCGCGTGCTGCAGGTGGCGCGGGCACCGCATACATTCTTTCGACCGTTTCCGGTTATCGTCTCGAAGACGTGAAGGCCGCGTCAGCGGGCCCGGTCTGGTTCCAGCTATATCTGACTGGGGGACGGGATGCCTCCGAAAATGCGATGCGGCGTGCGGAGTCGGTTGGGTATACGGTTCTGGTTGTCACCATCGACACGACCGTCATTGGCCTGCGCGAGCGGGAATCGCGAGATGGCATGGAACAGTTGCTGCGTGGCAGTTTCTTGTCAAAAATTCCGTTTACTCCGCAACTCTTCGCGCGGCCTCGCTGGCTGATCCGATTTCTCCTCGACGGTGGCCTCCCGAACATGCCCAACATCGTGAACCCGGAGAAAGGTGTTCTTAAAGTTCGGGATGCCCACACCGCGCTCAAGCGGGTCGCGTTCAACTGGGGGGATATGCACTGGATACGCGCTCTCTGGAAAGGGCCGATCGTTGTGAAGGGCGTTCTGACGGCAGAAGACGCGCGGCGGGCGCTCGATTTCGGCGCGGCGGCCGTGGTTGTCTCCAACCACGGAGGGCGTCAACTGGACGGCGCTCCAGCCACGTTACGAGTTCTCCCGGAAATCGTGGAAGCAGTGGACGGAAGAGCGCAAGTTTTGCTCGATAGCGGCATTCGTCGAGGGTCCGATGTGGTCAAAGCGATCTGTTTGGGAGCGCGGGCCGTCCTATGCGGGCGAGCCTATGCCTACGGCCTGGCCGCTGCCGGGGAAGCGGGCGTAGTTCGAGCCCTGGAGATCCTCAGGGCGGATCTGGAACGGACGTTGCGACTTCTGGGGTGTGCGTCCATTCACGAATTAAACGGCTCCTACGTGGATGTTCCGCGACATTGGCAACGCCATTAGACGTCGCGTATCTCGCTCCGATTCTTCCGTTTTGTTACGAAAGTTCCGTTCCTAGTTTCTGCATTAATGTCTGGCTGGCGGGAAATTCAGGCGCACCCCCACGCGAAACAGGATGGGCGGCCCCAGATTGACCACTGGCGTTTTAGCCACCTGATAGCGTTGATTGAAGATGTTTTCGATCGCACCGTATAGTTCTACATTGCGACGGACCGCACGGCCAATCTGCAGATCCATCGTATAAAAGCGATCGAGAGGGAACCGATTCTGGTCGTCGTCGAACTGTTTGCCGACGAAGCGTCCTGTGAGGCTCAATAGGATCCGCGACGGATTCCAATACCGCGCTTCCCAGGTGAAAACGTTCCGCGGTACCTGTGCCACGTCTAGTCCCACGAGGTCGACACCACCCGGATTGCCCGGATAACTCACGACGGTTGCGCCCGTGTAGGCATACCCCGCGGACACCTGGATATCCTCGGTCAAACGTAAGGTTCCATCCAACTCAACCCCGCGCGACCGCGTCCTCCCCAGGTTTTCTTTCTTGCGCGTGATGAGCGTCGGCGTGGTCGAGAGCGTGACGTTTGCGACCGGGTCTACAATGTCGCTCCAGAAAAATGTGCCGCGCGTACTCAGGCGGCCGCCCCAGGCGGTGACGTTGACTCCCGCCTCCGCTCCCGTGAGCCGCTCGGCGTTGAGCGCCGCGTTGTTGAGAGTCAGAGCATTTCCGACGCGAAACGTACGATATAGCTCGTTGAGGGTGGGCGCGCGGAAGGCCCGATAGATTGAGCCTGTTACTGAGACATGACTTGTTATAGCCCGCAGCACCGAGAGCCGGGGGCTCAGTGCTAAATCATTTCGGTCTGGATATATCGTGATCACCGGCGGACCCGTGATCGGAATCGTCGTCAAAGTCCCACTGAAGTTCTTCCAATCGTCGACCCGCGCGCCCAGAATTACGGTCCAATTCGCGTGATGGAAAATATCCTCGCCAAAAAAACCCAAGGTCCGCTGGCGCCCGCCACCATTTCTCGCCTGATTCGGTCCGGTCAGCAGCCGTTCATCGCTCGCGCCCATGACTTCATTGATGTCTGCACCACCGATCAGTGTCTGACCTTTGCCCAGAACATGCGTCCACTGGGCCCCGCCGCCCACCACCTGTTCGGGCACATGCTGGATGTCGGTCAACGTCTCGCTGTTCCGGTCGGCGGCAACCGAGGAGAAGGTCTGGTTGTAGGCCTCCACGTCGCCGTAAAGGCGCACCGTCAACGTCCCGTTATTGCCGAACTGCTTATCGAGCCCTGCCGCGCCTTCACCGATGCGTGTGTCGTTGACCTGAAGCTGTGTGCCGTTGTTGCGGGATTCGATGTAGAAATTGCCACGCAGAAAAATGCGTCCATTCTCCCCCAGCTGATGTCCCACTCGCGCGTACACCGTCGCGTCTTCAGAATTCGCCGGAGTATCCACACTGCCTCGCACGGAGCTTGGAACGAGAATGAACCCATCGGTGCGGAACATCTCCGTGGCAACCGAGTAATCCCATCGGCCAGCGCGGCTGCCTGTCCAGAGGGAAAGCTCCGGCGTGCGCTCATTCCCGTAGGAACCTTCCAGCGCAAATGTGGGAGCCTCCGGCTGGCGGGTGACGATTTGCACTACACCACCCAGAGCCGAACTGCCATAGAGATTGGAGGCCCCGCCCCGAAACACCTCTACACTCGATATCGCCGCCCGGGGGATGCGGCCCCAGTACACCCATGCGCCAAACGGATCGACCAACGGAATTCCATCGGCCAGCACCAGAGCCCGGCTGGATGCGCTCCCGCCCAGTCCACGGAGCGAGACGCCTTGGGCGGACGCGTTCGCCGTACGGCTGCCTGACCGGCGGAAAAGCGAGAATCCTGGAACCTGCCGTAGAGCATCATCGATCCGCAATGCCGGGGTTGCGGCAACGTCAACCGTAGAGAGCAGCACCGCGCTGCCCGGAATTTCGGATAGCCGAACTTCAGTGCGCGCCGCGGAAACCACGACTTGCTCGGTCACCGGTGCTGGCTGCAAGGTAAGCTCGAGAGAAAGTGCACTCTTTCCTTCGCTGTTCCAATCATTGCGCGTCGTCACGAATCCATGCGCCGTAACATCAATGGTGCCTGCCGCGGCGGGAACATCTGGAAACGAAAACCGTCCACTGGCATCCGTCTTGGACGACCCCTCCCATACGTTGCCTTTCATGTGAACGACTGCCCCAACAATCACAGCTCCGGAGCTGTCATGTATCACGCCCGTGACCGCAGTCGTTTGCGCAAGACCAGGAATGGCAGTGAGTGCCCAGCACAGCAGAAGCAATGCGCGCTGGCGCCGCCCGAATTCGCTATGGGAAAGATGGGTCATCCTGGGATGCCAAGACCATGACACCTGCAGGGTCTTGAACATACCAGAGTTGTTCCTCCGCTTCCTAGTCTTTCAACTTTAGGAAGCGCGCAGGTCGGTGTCTGCCAACAAGGTTTCTACGCGGGCGGTAATCGCCCAAGCTCGGCTTCTTCGGCTAATGGGAGAGAATGCGCAGGAAATTGCGGGATTTCTACAGGAAAATCTGACTGGTGATACGTGACGATGCGCACATATCCGGCCGGGAAACGGGAGTACCGTGTGCATCTGGTCCTGCGAATCGCGTCGAGACTTCGGCGAGGACACAGCCGACCTCCATGTCGAGGAGGCAAAGCGCGTGATGCTCGCGACGAGGGCCCGAACGGATCGCAAGTCGGTGAGGTGTAGTCACTCGGAGCAGACCCCATTACTTTGGGCATCTTGTTCCGATTACCTGCCAGCGGGACTATCCGAAATCGGGAGAAATATATGTTGTTCCAGCCGCGTAGCTCGAATCCTACCGCCCCGTATGCGAGTGAATCGTTCTCCTCATTGAAGTCGAGCCGATCCAATTTCCTGCATCGAATAAGGTTCGCCCACGTCGCCCTCGCAGGTTTGCTTTTGTTGTTCGGGGGCATCCTGAGTTCCGGGATTGCTCTGGCTCAAGCGACGATCGAACCCTCAAAGGACGAGCACTCGGCCCAAAACGCATCCTCAGCTCTGCCTTTTGAAGTTTCAAATCCCAGGCACATCAAATGGCCGGAGCTTGAGGCGAGTCGTATCTACAGCGAAGCTTGCGATTTGCTCGCCCGCACCGTCCGCCCGGAACATCCTCCGCAACTTCGTCCCAAATTTCGTCTCGTGCTGGGCGCCGAGACGGACGAGTTTGTCCGCGATGCCGCGGTCACCGAGATCCATCTGAAGTCCTGGAATCCGGAAAAGTTCGCTCAAGGAGTCGTGGTGGTCGCGCTGCGCGACCTCGTACCTCGACCCGATCTGGCGCGGCTTGCCCGGCTGTCAGTCTCGCTAGCCGGTTCGACCGTGGATATTACCGAATTGCGCGGGCATTGATTGGGGTTCGGATTACGCATCCAGCGCAACATAACAGCAGCAGAATGTCCCAAAACTCGTCATTTTCCACATCGTATCGTAACCCGATAGATTAGAGTTAATTGCACCTGCTTTGCTCCGACTGATTCCATCCCACAGTTTCTTCGAATCAATTTATATTGGTGAGTATCGGACACGTGAATCGGTAAGACTGGCCTCTACAACCACGAAGTCCGCCACCTGAATGAACATATCGGCACCATTTATTAAGCGCCCGGTTGGCACATCGCTGCTGACAGCGGCGTTACTGCTGTCGGGCATATTGGCTTTCAGGTTTCTTCCGGTCGCTCCGCTGCCGCAGGTCGAATTTCCGGTCATCCAGGTCTCCGCGAGTCTGCCGGGCGCTAGCCCCGAGACGATGGCTTCAGCGGTTGCTTCGCCGCTTGAGCGGCAATTTGGGCGCATCGCCGGCATCAATCAGATGACTTCGGTGAGTCAGCTGGGGGCGACCGGTATTGTCCTGCAATTTGATCTGAACCGAAATATCGACGCGGCTGCTCGTGACGTGCAAGCTGCGATCAACGCGGCTCGCAGCCAGTTGCCGGCCGACCTTCCCGGCAATCCCTGGTACCGCAAAGTCAATCCTGCCGATCCTCCCATTCTGATCCTGTCTCTGACTTCCGACATCATTCCGCTCCCGAACATCTACGACCAGGCGAATTCGATTCTGTCGCAGAAACTCGCTCAGGTCAGTGGCGTGGGTCAGGTTTACGTCGGAGGGGGCGCCAACCCGGCTGTTCGCGTAGAAGTCAATCCATATCTTCTTAACAAATTCGGAACCGGTCTTGACTCTGTACGCAGCGCGCTGGCGGCCGCCAACGTAAATTCGCCGAAAGGCGACATCCAAGGTCGTACCAATGACTGGTCGATTTCCGCGAACGACCAGATAAAACACGCTGAGCAATACCGCCCGCTTATTGTTTCCACGAACCCGCAAACCGGGGCCGCCGTGCGCCTCAGCGATGTTGCCGACGTGCAGGACTCCGTAGAAGACGCCCACATCTTTGGTTTGTCGAATGGCAAGCGTGCAGTGATCCTGTTGATTTGGCGGCAGCCGGGCGCCAACATCATCGAGACGGTCGACAATGTTCTGGCAACGCTTCCTCAATTGGAGTCGTCGATCTCTCCGTCCATCAGGATCTCGGTGGTCTCCGATCGCACCACGACGGTGCGGGCCTCCCTGCGTGACATAGAAATTACTCTTGCGATCTCAGTCGTTCTCGTCATCCTGGTGGTGTTTGCATTCTTGCGGACCCTTCGCGCCACCATCATTCCCAGCATCGCCGTTCCTCTTTCGCTGATAGGGACGTTTGGCGTCATGTACCTGCTGGGATACAGCCTCGACAACCTCTCTCTGATGGCCTTGGCGATCTCGACGGGTTTTGTGGTCGACGATGCCATCGTCGTTCTCGAAAACATCACGCGCTATCTGGAAAAAGGAATTCCGCCGGTTCAAGCTGCTTTTCGCGGTGCCCGCGAGATCGGCTTTACCGTGCTCTCCATGAGCACATCGCTGGTTGCCGTGTTTATCCCGATTTTGATGATGGGCGGGATCGTGGGGCGGTTGTTCCGCGAGTTTGCCGTCACCCTGAGCATCGCAATCGGTGTTTCCTTAATTGTTTCCCTCACCACAACTCCAACCATGTGCGCGCAGATGTTGAAGCCGCTGGGCGAGGAAAAACACGGGCGTGCATTCCGCTTGAGTCAAAAGATCTTCGACACGATTCAGGAGATCTATCGCGTGTCGCTCGGTTGGGTGCTGCGCCACCAGTTTGCGATCCTGCTCGTGACCATCGGCACCGCCTGCCTCAGCGTCTACCTGTTTAAACAAGTCCCGAAGGGCTTTTTCCCGCAGCAGGACACAGGCCGCGTCTTCGGAACGGTGCAGGCCGCGGAAGACATTTCCTTCGATGCGATGAAGGAAAAAATTCAGCAGTATGTCGCCATCGGCATGGCGGATCCGAACGTGCAGAACATGATTGCGTTCTGCGGTGGCACCACCGCAATGAATCAGGGTCGGATGTACATCACGCTGAAGCCTATGGGCCAGCGTAAGCTGTCTGCGGACCAGGTGATCGGTGAACTGTTTCAGAAGTTTTCGGTCATCCCGGGCGCGACCCTCTACATGCAGGCTCAACAGGATCTGAGCATCGGCGGTCGCGTCAGCCAGGCCCAGTATCAGTACACCCTCCAGGGCGAGGATCTGGCGCAACTCAATCAGTGGGCGCCACAGTTATTGCAGAAAATGCGAGATCTGCCGGAACTCCGGCAAGTGAACACCGATCAGGAAGACAAGGGACTTGAAGCTTACATTGTGATCGATCGTGACACCGCGTCGCGCCTGGGAGTGGCTGCGCGAGATATCGACACGGTTCTCTACGATGCTTTCGGCCAGCGTTTCGCCTCCACCATCTATGAACCGCTCAACCAGTATCACGTTGTGATGGAAGTGGCGCCACGCTATCAGCAAACGCCCGAGACGTTGGAGAGTGTGTACGTGCACTCCTCGAGCGGGAAGATGGTCCCTCTCTCGGCCTTTTCACACTTCGGACCGGGCAACACGTCGTTGGCAGTCAATCACCAAGGACAATGGCCGGCTGTCACCATTTCATTCAACCTCGCTCCCGGTGTTTCTCTGGGCCAAGCTACTGAGGCGATTGAAAGCGTCGAGCGCAGCATTCTATTTCCCGAGACAATTCACGCCAGCTTCCAGGGAACGGCCGCCGCGTTCCAGGATTCATTGGCGAACCAACCGGTCTTAATCGTTACGGCTCTTCTTGCCGTTTACATCACGTTGGGCATGCTGTACGAGAGCTTTATCCACCCCATCACGATTCTCTCCACGATTCCTTCCGCCGGCGTCGGCGCTCTGCTCGCGCTGGACATTACGCGCAACGAGCTCAATGTCATTGGATTAATCGGCATCATCCTGCTCATCGGCTTGGTGAAGAAAAATGCGATCATGATGATCGATTTTGCGCTCGATGCTGAGCGCCGGGAAGGGAAGTCGCCTCGCGATGCGATCTATGAAGCCTGTGTCCTTCGTTTCCGTCCCATCATGATGACCACGATGGCTGCCTTGCTTGGTGGGCTTCCGCTCGCGCTCGCCACTGGGACAGGCTCTGAACTTCGCCGCCCGTTAGGCCTCACGATTGTTGGAGGTCTTATCGTGAGCCAGGCGCTCACTCTCTTTACCACGCCGGTGGTTTATCTCTACATGGACCGATTGCGCTTGCGTTTCGCACGGAAGCGCATGCCTGCCATTTCTCCCAGTCCACACTCAGCGGATTGACGTAATTCCTGCGTATTGATTTCAATAATTTTTCCGGCGCTCGCTCCGAAGATTTGTCGCACATCGATCTCTCGCCGCGAACACAGGACTGGCGGCGCACCTCATATATAATCGGCGGCCATGTCGAATCCCGATT
>Ga0210409_10004075_pt1 | contig 15915 bp, 12 predicted proteins | sample IncBWH17MmetaG_FD_161649 | JGI IMG/M metagenome (GOLD analysis project Ga0210409, IMG submission 161649) | Forest soil microbial communities from Barre Woods Harvard Forest LTER site, Petersham, Massachusetts, United States - Inc-BW-H-17-M | ecosystem: Environmental > Terrestrial > Soil >...
TGCTCGGGCACTCCGACCTCAAGACCACCATGATCTACACGCACGTCATGGCGAAGGGCGCCCGCGGCGTGCGCAGCCCGCTCGACCGGCAGGCGGCCTCCGGCACTACCCCGCGGTGACTGCGCCGCTGGTCATGGCAGCTCGGTGCGCGAGGTCGGCTCTCCACCGATGAAACCGTTCTGCCGCCACGCCTCGTAGATGACGAGTGCCACGGCATTGGAGAGATTGAGACTGCGATTGCCTGGCCGCATCGGGATCATGAGCTGCCTCTCGGCTGGCACCAGGGCGAGCGCGGCGGCGGGGAGGCCGCAGGTCTCGGCTCCGAAGAGCAGGGCATCGCCGCGTTGAAAGCGCGCCGCGCTGTAAGGGGTCTCGCCGCCCGTCTCGATGCTGAAGAGCCGGGCGCCCGCTAGCGCCTCGAGGCAGGCAGCGATGCTCGCGTGCACCCGCACCGGCGCGAGCTCCTCGTAGTCGAGGCCCGCACGACGCACGGCGCGGGCGGTGAGCTCGAAGCCGAGCGGCTTCACGAGATGAAGCGTTGCACCGGTGTTGGCGGCGAGGCGGATGATATTGCCCGTGTTGGGCGGAATCTCGGGCTGGTTCAGCACGATGTGAAACATGGCCTCACCCGGACGGCATTGACGCCTGTGCGATAATGCTCCGCATGGCGAGCCGGGAACCAGACGCATCGGTGCAGCGCGCTGCAGCGGCGCCCGCCACACCGCTGGCGCTGAATTTCTGCGGCCTCGAGTTTGCATCCCCTATCGTGCTCCTCTCGGGCTGCGTAGGCTTCGGCGAGGAGTACACTCGCATCGAGGGCTTCTCCAACCGCGATGCGGGCGCCGTGGTGCTGAAGGGCACGACCGGCGCGCCGCGTCTCGGCAACCCGCCGCACCGGGTGTACGAGACGCCAGCGGGAATGCTGAACGCGATAGGTCTGCAGAACCCCGGCGTCGATCAGGTGGTGCGCGTCATCCTGCCGCAGCTCGATTTCACCGAGACGCGCTTCATCGCGAACGTCTCGGGCTCGACCATCGAGGAGTACGTCGAGGTCACGCGGCGCTTCGATGCGTCCCCGATCGATGCCATCGAGATCAACATCTCCTGCCCGAACGTAAAGGAAGGCGGGGTGGCCTTCGGCAACTATCCGGATATGTCGGCGCAGGTCGTGGCCGCCTGCCGCCGCGTGACGAAAAAGCCGCTCATCACCAAGCTCTCACCGAACCAGACCGACATCCGCGAGAACGCGCGCCGCTGCATCGAGGCGGGCACCGATGCGCTGGCGGTCATCAACACGATCATGGGGATGGCGATCGACGTCGAGACGCGCCGCCCGGTCATCGGCAACGTGCAGGGCGGACTTTCCGGGCCGGCCATCAAGCCGATTGCGCTGCTGAAGGTCCACCAGGTCTACGAGGTCGCAGGTCCCCATCGCATCCCGATCATCGGCCAAGGCGGCATCACCACGGCGCACGATGCGCTCGAGTTCGTCATCGCCGGCGCGACTGCGGTGGGCGTCGGCACGGCGCTTTTCTACGATCCGCTCGTGTGCCGTCGCATCAACGAGGGGATTACAGCCTATCTCGCCGCGCACGACATGAAGAGCGTCACCGAGCTCATCGGCACGCTGGGCACGACGAAAGACCTCGCCGACTGCGCCCTCTCGGGCTGACTCGCTTAGAGCAGCCGCTGCTGGGGGCTGTCCCCGGGGAGGTCAGTACTAGGCACCGTATGCACGCGTACCGGCGTCGGCGCGACCGCGGCGAAGATGACACCGAGTGCGCGGAAGCGCTCGAGGATGCGCAGGTTGATGCTCTGCTGCGCGTTGGCGTACGCCTTGAAGTCGGGCGTGTTGACGAAGAAAACCACCTCGAACTGCAGCGTCGTCGGCGCACAGCGCAGGAGGTGGCAGCGGTCGAAGCGCACATCCGGGGTCGCCTCGACGATCTCTCGCACGGCGCCGGGCACTGCCGCGAGCGCCGCCACCGGCGTGTCGTAGTGCACATCGAGCTGGAACAGCGAGCGCCGCTCCACCATGCGGCCGAAGTTGCGCACCCGCGCCTTGAGCAGGTCGCTGTTGCCGAGAATGAGCTGCTCGCCGGTGATGCTGCGCAGGCGCGTGCTCTTCACGCCGATGTGCTCGACACTCCCCTGGCAGTCATCGATGGTAAGGAAATCGCCGACGCCGAAGGGCTTATCGAGCGCGATCGAGAGTGACGCCAGCAAGTCCGAGAGCACTGTCTGCACCGCGAGTGCCAGCGCGATGCCGCCAATCCCCAAGCCCGCGAGCAGTGGCCCGACATGGATGCCGAGATTCTCGAGCGCGAGCAGCGCCGCGAGGCTCCAGACGAGGATGCCGATCGCGACCAGCACGACCTCCATGGAGCCGCCGCGGACTCTCTCCTGTCCGGGCGCGCGCTGCCGGCCCAGGCCCATGGCGTGGCGGATGGCGGTCATCACCCAGACCGCGACCTGCATCCAGAGCAGCAGCACCAGCACGAAGTTGAGCGTGCGGTCGATCTTGTCGGGGAAGGTCAGGTCGCGCGCGGCCAGCCAGACCGCCACGCCCCACAGGAACAGCCGGGTGGTGTGTTCGACGAGTGCGGCCAGGTTATCGAGCGCGTAGTAGGCCTGGCTCGTCGGATATTCGCGGCGACGCTTCCGGCTGATGACGCGCTTGACCAGCGGCAGCACGGTGAAGGTGACGAGGAAGATCGCGAGCGCGACCGCCCACTCCCCGAGCTCATTGCCCAGGAACTCGAGATGCCACAGCGCGCGCCAGCCCGACATCGGCCCTCCCTTCGGACGAAAACCTTACCGGGTTGGAAGCGCCGCGACTATTCCCCGGCGTCTGGGGCGCCGTTCATGCCGAGCTCGCGCAGCTTGCGCGTCAGGGTATTGCGTCCCCAGCCGAGGAGCTTCGCCGCCTCCTGGCGGTGTCCCTGGGTGCGGCGCAGCGCCGCGCGGATCAGCACGCGCTCGAATTGCGGCTGCGCGGCATCGAGCAGCGGCGGGGCGCCCTTGAGCGCGTGCCGCTCGGCCCAGTCGGCGAGCGCGACCGCCCAGTCGGTCTCCTTCGGTGCGGCAGCAGCGGTGCCGGTGATCTCGGGCGGGAGATCGGCGAGGTGCACCTCGCTCCCCGGCGCGAGCACCGACAGCCTGCGGCAGAGGTTCACGAGCTCGCGCACGTTGCCGCGCCATTCGTACGCCGTGAGCCGTGCGAGCGCATCGGGGGCGAGCACCTTGGGCTCGACGCCGAGCTCGTGCGCTGCCACCAGCATGTAGTGCGTGAGGAGCGCAGGGATGTCCTCGGCGCGCGCGGAAAGCGGCGGCAGCTCGATGCGGATCACATTGAGCCGATGATAGAGGTCCTCGCGGAACAGCCCGCCGCTGACCCGCTGCTGCAGGTTCTGGTTGCTCGCCGCGATGACGCGCACGTCGACGTGGATCGGGGTCTGGCCGCCGACGCGGTAGAACTCGCCTTCGGCGAGCACGCGCAGGAGGCGCGTCTGCAGCGGTAGCGACATGTCGCCGATCTCATCGAGGAAGAGCGTGCCGCCATCCGCCTGCTCGAAGCGTCCGCGCCGCTGCGCATCCGCTCCAGTGAAGGCGCCGCGCTCGTGTCCGAAAAGCTCGGACTCGAGAAGGTCGGCCGGAATGGCGGCGGTGTTGAGGGCAATGAACGGGCGGCCGGTGCGCGGGCTGTGCTCGTGCAGGGCGCGGGCGACGAGCTCCTTGCCGGTGCCGGATTCGCCGGTGATGAGCACCGTGACCGAGGACCGTGACAGCCGCCCGATGGCACGAAACACCTGCTGCATCGCCGGCGCCTTGCCGAGGAGCTCGGGCATGCGTGGCGCGGCGCCGGCATCACTGCCGCCGCCGAGCACGCCGCTCGCGGCACGCCGCACGAGCGCCACCGCCTCATCGATGTCGAAGGGCTTCGGCAGGTACTCGAAGGCACCGCCCTCGTAGGCGGAGACCGCGCTGCCCAAGTCCGAATGGGCGGTCATCACGATGACAGGGAGCGCCGGGCGCGCGTCGCGGATGCGCCGCAGGAGCTCGAGCCCCGAGGCCCCCGGCATGCGGATGTCGGTGATCAGGACATCCGGTGTATCGCGGCGCAGCGCATCGAGCGCACCTTCGGCGGCCTCGAACGCCCTTGGGGCCATGCCATCGTTGCGCAGTGCCCGCTCGAGCACCCACCTGATCGAGGCATCGTCGTCGACGAGCCATACCCGCAGCGCATTCATGTGTCATCTCCGAGGGGCAGCAGCAGCGTGAACACCGTGCGCCCAAACTCACTTTCGAATTCGATGATCCCGCCGTTGCGCGTCGCGAGCTCCTGCGCCACGGCGAGCCCGAGGCCCGTGCCGTTGGCGCGCCCGGTGACGAGCGGATAGAAGATCGAAGTGCGCAGGTGCTCGGGCACCCCGGGACCTGAGTCCTCGACCTGCACGCTCGCCGCCAGGCGATGCGCGGCGGAGCCGATGCTGACGTTCGAGCGCGCGCGCGTGCGCAGCACGATGCGTCCCTTGTTGCCCTGCGCCTGGAGGGCGTTGCGCGCGACGTTGAGCAGTGCCTGGATCATCTGGTGGCGGTCGAGGTACGCGTTCGGGAGGCTCGGGTCGTAGTCGCGCTCGATGGCGAGCGTGGGCGGGGCCTCCGCGCGCAGCAGGTGATAGACGTGCTCGCAGATCTCGTGCACGTTGACCGACACCTTGCTCGGCATCTGGCTCGGCCGCGCCATGGAGTCGACGAGCGCGGTCAGCCGGTCGGCCTCGCCGATGATGACGCGTGTGTACTCCTTGAGCGCTGCGGCGGGAAGCTCCCGTTCGAGCAGCTGCGCCGCGCCGCGCAACCCGCCGAGCGGATTTTTGATCTCGTGCGCGAGCTGCCGGACCATGAGGCGGCTGCTGTCCAGCCGCGCCAGCAGGTCGTTCTCGCGCGAGATGCGCTGGCGCTGCGTGGTGTCGGCCAGCTCGAGCAGCAGGTGCCGCCCGGTAACGCCATCGAGCGGCGTGAGCGTCACATCGAGCGTGCGCGCCTCGCGCGGGGAACCGGCGGGGCGCACCGCGAGCTCACGGTCCGCGATCGTCTCACCTGACGCGAGCGAGCGGCGCAGGATGGCGCCCAAGCCCTCCGGCTCGTGCAGCAGCTCCGTGAACGGCCGGCCGCGCGCCATCTTCAGGCTGAATGCGAGCAGGTCCTGTGCGGCGACGTTCGCATACACCGGGCAGAGCTGTGCATCCAGCATGACGATGCCGGTCGCGAGCGCATCGAGCAGGTCCGCGGGATCGAAATGAGCGAGCGCGGAGGGGATCGCGTACTCAGCCGCCACGGCTGCTCCCCGGCGTGAGGCCGACCCGGCCGCCGCGGTCGGACGCAGCGCATGGGCGCGCTGCACGACATGGCACTGTGTAAAGGGCCGCGGCGCGAGCGGCCCCGGTCAGTGTGGCGTGACCCTCACGTTGTTGGGATTGAGGATCGAGTTCTGCTGCACGTGGAAGGTGACGGGCGGTGTCTGGCACTGCACGCCGCCGCCGGCGTCCTTTACCTGCGCCTGCGCGGTATGCGTGCCACGATCGACCGGCGAAAGCACGAACTGCGATCCCGTCGGCGCACCGCCATTCACTGCCTGGCCGTCGACCGTCACGTACACCTTGTCGCCGCTGTGCAGCGGCGGATCGGTCTGCACCACCACGCTGAGGGAGTCGATGTTGGCGAAGGCCTGATCGTCCTGTGGCTGCACGATCGCACAGCCGCGGTAAGGTGCAGGAGCCGCACCGGAGGACTGTCCGCCGCCGCCCGCAGGTGTAGTGTCGGGCACGGCAGGCTTGTACGTCTGCGCGGCGTTCACGTGCACCTTTTCGGCATTCGCGTGCGGCTGATCCGAGTAGTGCACGATGCCCTGCTCGTCGACCCAGCGGTACACGGTCGCGCCCGCCAACGCGAGCGAGCACACGATAGACATTAAGGTAAATACAAGGGTGCGCATCTGCATTGAGCATAGCGCTGCGCGGGTCGCGCCACAAAAGCGAGTGACGGCATTCTGTGAACGCCGCCACCCGCACCCCTTCCCCTCGAGGCTCCGCACACCGTCCACGGCGGCTGCCGTATGTGACGCGTGCCCGCAGGGAACTCACTCGCCCCATCCTCAGGCGCTGTAATACAGCTCCAGCTCCACCGGGTGGGTCGCCATGCGGAATCTCGTGATCTCCTGCAGCTTCAGTGCCATGTAGGCATCGATGACATCGTTGGTGAACACCCCGCCGCGGGTGAGGAACTCGCGGTCCTTGTCGAGGTGCTCGAGCGCCATGTCGAGCGAGTGGCACACGGTGGGGATGTGCTTGGCTTCCTCGGGCTCGAGATCGTAGAGATCCTTGTCGGCCGGATCCCCGGGATGGATCTTGTTCTGGATGCCATCGAGGCCCGCGAGCATCATCGCCGCGAAGGCGAAGTAGGGATTGGCGAGGGAGTCCGGGAAGCGCACCTCGATGCGCCGTGCCTTCGGGCTCGACACCCACGGGATGCGGATCGAGGCCGAGCGGTTGCGAGCGGAGTAGGCGAGCAGCGTCGGTGCCTCGAACCCGGGCACGAGGCGCTTGTAACTGTTGGTGCCCGGGTTGGTGATGGCGTTCAGCGCCTTGGCGTGCTTGATGATGCCGCCGATGTAATAGAGCGCGAGATCCGAGAGTCCGCCGTACTTGTCGCCGGCGAAGAGCGCCCGGCCTTCCTTCTGCAGCGACTGGTGCACGTGCATGCCGTTGCCGTTATCTCCCACGAGCGGCTTCGGCATGAAGGTGGCGGTCTTGCCGTAGCCGTGCGCGACGTTGTGCACGGCGTATTTCAGGATCTGCACCTGGTCGGCCTTCTGCACCAGGGTGCCGGCGCCGATGCCGATCTCCGCCTGGCCCGCGGTCGCGACCTCGTGGTGGTGCACTTCGACTTTGAGTCCCATCTCCTCGCACGCGAGGCACATCGCCGAGCGGATGTCCTGGAAGGCATCCACGGGCGGGACCGGGAAGTAGCCGCCCTTGACGGCGGGGCGGTGGCCCTTGTTGCCCTCGTCGTAATCCTTCTCGGAATTCCAGGCGCCCTGCACCGAGTCGATGCGATAGAAGGCGCCGTTGATCTCGCTGCTGAAGCGCACGCTGTCGAAAATGAAGAACTCGTTCTCCGGCCCAAAGAGCGCACCGTCCGCAATGCCGGTCGACTTGAGATACGCTTCGGCGCGCTTGGCGAGCGAGCGCGGATCGCGCTCGTAGCCCTGCATGGTGGCGGGCTCGATCACATCGCAGCGGATGTCGACGGTCGACTCTTCGAAGAATGGATCGATGACCGCGGTCGCGGCATCGGGCATCAGGATCATGTCCGACTCGTTGATGCCCTTCCATCCGGCAATCGATGAGCCATCGAACATCTTGCCGTCACGGAACAGGTCCTCATCGACCAGCCGCGCAGGAATCGTCACGTGCTGCTCCTTGCCACGCGTGTCGGTGAAGCGCAGGTCCGCGAACTTCACCTGTTTTTCTTTTATGAGCTTCAGAACGTCACTCGGTGTCATATCGCCTCCGGGAAAGGGGTGCGTCCCGCCGCGCTTCAGTCCGCAGCCTTCATCAGGCGGTGGTCGTGCGGCCTTGCGGGAAGTGCGTCAGGCATTGCAGGGGCTGTGCCAGGGTCAGTTGCCCGTAAAATCAAGCAGTTAGTGACTTATCCGATCGAACAACTGCACCATGTTGGTGCACGTTAGGCCTATTATTGCACCAGAGCGGTGCGTGAGTCAGCAATCGAACGAAGCCGCTCGTGGGAGCGAGGCCATCAGGGCCCATGCCAGTGCAGGTGCGCGCTTCTGGTGCGCCGGCACCGTGGCCGGCGCGAGCGCCGTATACTCGCGCGCTCTTTCGTGCCTGAAATCCACCGCATGAAAATCGGCCGCGCGCCGCGCACCTTCCAGGAGCTCATTTTTGCCCTGCAGCACTACTGGTCGCAGCAGGGATGCGTGGTACTCGAGCCCTATGACATGGAAGTCGGCGCGGGCACCTTTCACACGGCGACCTTCCTGCGCGCAGTCGGTCCCGAGCCCTGGCGCGCAGCGTACGTGCAGCCCTCGCGCCGCCCGACTGACGGACGCTACGGGGAGAACCCCTTCCGGCTGCAGCACTACTATCAGTACCAGGTGGTGATCAAGCCCTCGCCACTGCCGATCCTCGATCTCTACCTCGGAAGCCTCGCGGCGCTCGGCCTCGACCCGCTCGTGCACGACGTGCGGTTCGTCGAGGACAACTGGGAATCGCCCACCCTCGGCGCCTGGGGACTCGGCTGGGAGGTGTGGCTGAATGGCATGGAGGTCACGCAGTTCACCTACTTCCAGCAGGTGGGCGGCCTCGACTGCCGCCCGGTGACCGGCGAGATCACCTACGGCCTCGAGCGGGTCGCGATGTACCTGCAGGGTGTCGAGAGCATCTACGACATCCTTTGGAGCGAAGGCAGCGACGGTCCCATCACCTATGGCGATGTGTTCCGCCAGAACGAGGTGGAGCAGTCGGCCTATAACTTCGAGCAGGCGGATGTGGCGACGCTCCTCAGGCACTTCGAGGATCACGAGCGCGCCTGTCAGAGCCTGCTGGCGGCGAAGCTCGCCCTACCGGCGTATGAGCAGGTGTTGAAGGCCTCGCATACTTTCAACCTGCTCGATGCACGGCGCGCGATCTCGGTCACCGAACGGCAGCGCTACATCCTCAGAGTCCGCGCGCTCGCGAGCGCCGTGGCGCGCGCCTACCTCGCGAGTCGCGAAGCGCTCGGCTTTCCGCTTCTCAAGGCTCATGAGGCGCACGCGGCGCGCGGTGCGCCATCGACTCACGCCGCCGCGACCGCCGCCGAGGACGCATCGGGCGGGCGGGCGCGCGCATGAGCGACGCGCGCGATTTCCTCATCGAGATCGGCACCGAGGAGCTGCCCCCCAAGGCACTCTCGACGCTCTCGGAGGCGTTCGTCGCCGGAATCGCTGCCGGGCTCGAGAAGGCACGGCTCGCCCACGGGCAGGTCGCGGGATTCGCCACCCCGAGAAGGCTCGCGGTGAGGGTGTTGCGCCTCGCTGCACAGCAGCCCGAGCAACACGTACGCCGCCGCGGCCCGCCGGTCTCGGCCGCGTTCGATGGTGCGGGCGCCCCGACGCGCGCGGCGCTCGCCTTCGCCGCGAGCTGCGGCACGACGGTCGAGGCGCTCGAGCGCATCGAGGAAGGCAAGGGTACGTTCCTTTACTTCGCCGGCACGCGCGCTGGCGAGCGCACCGTGCAGCTGCTGCCGGCGCTCGTGCAGGCGGCGCTCGATCAGCTGCCGATTCCGCGCCGCATGCACTGGGGCGAGGGCGAGGCGATGTTCGTGCGGCCGGTGCACTGGATCGTGATGCTCTTCGGGCGCGACGTCGTGCCGGCGACGCTCCTCGAGACCGAAACCGGCCGCCGCACTCACGGCCACCGCTTTCACGCGCCGCGGCCGCTCTCGCTCGCGAGCCCGGCGGCGTACGAGCGCACCCTGCTCGAGAAGGGCCACGTGCTCGCAGATTTCGCCGCACGTCGCGCACGCATCCGCACCGAGGTCGCCACAGTCGCGAGTGCGGTCGAGGGCCGCGCGCTCGTGAGCGAAGCACTGCTCGATGAAGTGACCGCACTCACCGAATGGCCGGTGGCGCTCGCAGGGCGGTTCGAGGAGCGCTTTCTCGCGCTGCCGCGCGAGGTGCTGATCTGCACGCTCGAGGAGCACCAGCGCTACTTCCCCGTCGAGGACGCGCACGGGCAGCTGCTGCCCGCTTTCATCACCGTGAGCAACATCGCAAGCCGCGACCCGCTGAAGGTGAGAGAGGGCAACGAGCGCGTGGTGCGCGCGCGCTTGTCTGATGCAGCGTTCTTCTGGGAGCAGGATCGCCGCGAGCCGCTCGCCGCGCGACGGGGCGCGCTCGAGACCGTGACCTTCCAGGGAGAGCTCGGCTCACTCGGCGACAAGACCCGGCGGGTGCGTGCGCTCATCGGGGACACCGTCGCCGCGGCGGGCGCCTCGCTCGAGGCGGCGCTGCGCGCCGCAGATCTCGCCAAATGCGACCTCCTCACCGCGATGGTGGGGGAGTTTCCGGAGCTGCAGGGCATCATGGGCGCCTATTACGCACAGGCCGACGGCGAGCCGGAGGAGGTGGCGCTGAGCCTGCGCGAGCAGTACCTCCCCCGCTCGGCCGGGGATGCACTGCCTGCGAGTGGCACCGGGCTCGCGCTCGCGATCGCGGACAAGCTCGACACCATCGCCGGCATCTTTGCGATCGGCGAGAAGCCTTCCGGCACCAAGGATCCCTTTGCGCTCCGCCGCGCAGCGCTCGGCGTGCAGCGAATCCTGATCGAGAAGGGACTCGATCTCGATCTGCGTGCCTGCATCGGGCGGGCCGTGGAGGGCGTGCGTACCGACATCGCGCGGCTGCGGACCGCGGGGCCGGGCGCTGCGGTAGCGGCGGCAGCGTCGCCGTCATCGAAGGCGGGCGGGGCGGGCACGGCCACAGCGCCGACCGCGGAGGCGCTGGTGAGCGAGATCTACGATTTCCTCATGGAGCGTCTGCGGGCCTATTACCTCGAGGGTGCGGGCGCGGCGCCGGTGCCGGGACGCGCCGCGGTGACCACCGAGATGTTCGATGCGGTGCTCGCCACACGCCCCGCCTCGAGCGTGGATTTCGATGCGCGGCTCAAGGCCCTGAGCACCTTCCTCGATCTGCCGGAGGCCGCGAGCCTCACGGCCGCCAACAAGCGCATCAGCAACATCCTGCGCAGGGCGAACACGACACCACCGCCGGAGGTTGACGTGATGCAGCTGCGCGAAGAGGCCGAGATGCGGCTGTATGACGCCATGCGTGGGCTGCGCGATGCGGTGTCGACCGACACCGGGCAACGTCTCTACACCGATGCGCTCGGAAGGCTCGCGCTGCTGCGACCGGCGGTGGACACCTTCTTCGACAAGGTACTGGTGATGGACGAGAACCCCCAGCTGCGCGCCAATCGTCTGAGCCTCCTCACGCAGCTGCAGGGACTTTTCGGGGGAATCGCGGACCTGTCGCGATTGCCGGGTTGAGCACCGCGAGCGAAACTAACGCCGGCGCCGCGCGCTGGCGCGGCCCGGCGGTGCAGCTGATCGGCTCGCTCTTCTTCACCGGTTTCTGGCTCGCGTGGACATTCCTCTACGCGATCCCCTTCGTGATCGTGTGCGCCCTCCTGCCCTTTCGGCGACGTTTCCCGCTAGCGCGCGCGTACGCCGTGGTGGCGCTGTGGGTGCTGAAGTGGAGCTGCGGGCTCACCTACCGCATCGAAGGCGCGGCGCTCCCAGATGGCTCCCATGTCGCGCTGTGGAAGCACTCCTCGTCCTGGGAAACGATGGCGATGATGGTGGTCTGCCCGCGCCAGGTCTGGGTGCTGAAGCGTGAGCTGCTGTGGATTCCGGCAGTGGGGCTCGCGGTGCGGCAGATGCACGCGATCGCGATCGATCGCAGCGCCGGGCACTCTGCCGTGGCGCAGGTCATCGAGCAGGGCAAGGCGCGTCTCGCGGAAGGCTCCTGGGTGATGATCTACCCGGAGGGCACGCGCATGCCGCCCGGTGAGACGCGCCGCTACGGGGTAAGCGGCACCCTGCTCGCCATCGAGAGCGGACGGCTTATCGTGCCGGTCGCGCACAACGCCGGCTACTACTGGCCGCGGCGGGGACTCCTGAAGAAGCCCGGTGTGGTACGCGTCGTCATCGGTCCACCCTTCGCCGCTACGGGACGGGAGGTGCGCGAGCTCAACGAAGAGATACAGGCGTGGGTGGAAGCGACCGTGAAGCGCCTCGCGCCGGCGCCGGACGTCGCCTAGGACCATCGATCTGGATCAATCTGCTGCCCCGCAGTTGTGACTGACGCAGTATTGATCCAATCGGTCAGATGTCGAGGTTGGTCACCGAGAGTGCGTTCTTCTCGATGAACTCGCGCCGCGGCTCGACCTGGTCGCCCATGAGCGTCGTGAAGATGTCATCCGCCGCCACCGCGTCTTCGATCTTCACCTGCAGCAGCCGGCGGGTCTCCGGGTTGATGGTGGTCTCCCAGAGCTGCTCGGGATTCATCTCTCCGAGTCCCTTGTAGCGCTGGATCGTCTGGCCTTTCTTCGCCTGGTCGAGCAGCCACTTCATCGCTTCCTTGAAGGAGCCGATCTCCTGGCGCTCGCTGCCGCGGGTGACGTACGCACCCTCCCCGATAAGCCCGGCGAGTGTGCGCGCAAGGTCCGCGATCCGCTGGTACTCGGCCGATTCGAAGAACTCCCGCGGCAGGTACTTGTGGCTCGGCGTGCCGTGCTCGGTCTTGTGAATGATGATGCGCGCCGCTTGGCTCTCGCTCGCCGTGCGCAGTTCGACGCGATACGTGCGCGTGCCGTCGGCGAGCGCGTTCAGCCGCTCATTCAGATCGTGCGCCCAGCCGCGCAGCCAATCCGATCGATCGAAGTCCGCGGGGGTGACCTCAGGCATGTAGACGAGCTGCTCGAGCAGGCGGTCGTCATAGCGGCGTGACCAGCGCCGGATGATCGCCTGCACCTCCATGTACTTGCGCGCGAGCGCCTCGAGTGCCGAGCCCGAGAGTGCCGGCGCGCCCGCATTCACGTGCAGCTGTGCCTCTTCGAGTGCCGCGTTGAGCAGCAGCTGATTGAGCTCGTTGTCGTCCTTGACGTAGCTCTCCTGCTTGCCGCGCTTGATCTTATAGAGGGGCGGCTGTGCGATGTAGATGTGGCCGCGCTCGATGAGCTCGGGGATCTGCCGGTAGAAGAAGGTGAGCAGCAGCGTGCGGATATGGCTGCCGTCCACGTCTGCATCGCACATGATGATGACGCGGTGGTAGCGCAGCTTGTTGATGTCGAACTCTTCCTTGCCGATCCCGGTGCCGAGCGCGGTGATGAGCGTGCCGACCTCTGCCGATGACAGCATCTTGTCGAAGCGTGCTTTCTCGACGTTGAGGATCTTGCCCTTGAGCGGCAGGATCGCCTGCGTGCGCCGGTCGCGCCCCTGCTTTGCCGAGCCCCCGGCGGAGTCGCCCTCGACGATGAAGATCTCCGACAGCGTCGGGTCTTTCTCCTGACAGTCGGCGAGCTTGCCAGGAAGCCCAGCTATATCGAGCGCGCCCTTGCGGCGCGTCATCTCGCGCGCCTTGCGCGCCGCCTCACGTGCTCGCGCGGCCTCGACCATCTTGGCGACGATGAGGCGCGCCTCCTGCGGGTGCTCGAGCAGGAATTCCTGGAGCTTCGTGCCGACCGCGTTCTCGACGATGCCCTTGACCTCGGAGGACACGAGTTTGTCCTTGGTCTGGGAGGAGAACTTCGGGTCCGGGAGCTTCACCGAGAGGATGGCAGTCAGTCCCTCGCGCGCATCGTCCCCGGTCATGGGGATCCGGTCCTTGTTCGGGAGCTCCTTCTCGATGTAATCGTTCAGCGTGCGCGTGAGCGCGCTGCGGAAGCCGGCGAGGTGCGTGCCGCCGTCCTTCTGCGGAATGTTGTTCGTGTAGCAGAACATGCTCTCCTGGTAGGAGTCGTTCCACTGCATCGCCACCTCGACCGTGGCCGAGCCGTCATGGCTGCGGAAGTGGAACACCGAGTCGTGGATCGGCGTGCGCGTGCGATTGAGGTACTTCACGAACGCCTGCAGCCCACCGGCGTGCGCGAACACATCGTGCTTGTTCTCGCGCTCATCGATGAGCTCGATCCGGACGCCCGAGTTCAGGAACGACAGCTCGCGCAGTCGCTTGGCGAGAATGTCGTAGTTGAAGCTGATGTTGGTGAAGATCTGCGCGCTCGGCCTGAAGCGGATGGTGGTACCGCGGTCGTGCGTCTCGCCGATCACCGCGAGCGGGGCCACGGGCTCACCGAGGTGATACTCCTGACGGTTAAGCTTGCCGTCGCGCGCGATCGTGAGCTGCAGGTAGTCCGAGAGCGCGTTCACCACCGAGACTCCGACCCCGTGGAGTCCTCCCGAGACCTTGTAGGAGCTGTCGTCGAACTTCCCGCCCGAGTGCAGCACGGTCATGATGACTTCCGCTGCCGACCGGCCTTCCTCCGTGTGGATATCCACAGGAATTCCACGGCCGTTATCGGAAACGGTCACCGACTCATCGGCATGGATGGTGACCACGATGCGGTCGCAATGGCCGGCGAGAGACTCGTCGATGGAGTTGTCGACGACCTCGAAAACCATGTGGTGGAGTCCCGTCCCGTCATCGGTGTCGCCGATGTACATCCCGGGGCGTTTTCGCACCGCATCAAGACCCCTTAAGACTTTGATTTTACTTGAATCGTAGACGTCGTCAGTGGCCATGAACAAGCTCGGTTTTGCGACATCGCATTATATCGGTTGGACCCTCCCCGCATCCATGTGGAACGTGCGTTCTGGTGTACCGAAAAGTCTGGATTCTGAGTGCAACGATGTGACAACGAGCTGACATCGCAAGCTCGCCACCTCGTCGATAAAACGCTGCAATCTCTGGCCATCGAGTTCTGCTGCCGGGTCATCGAGCAGCAATGTTGGAGTCATCTGCGTCACGTCCTGAAGCAGCCGCAACTGGGCCACTGCCATCGCCACCGCGACGAGCTTTTGCTGCCCGCGTGAAAGCACGTCTCGCGCGGCCCGGCCGTGAAGGCGCAGGGTGATGTCGGCACGGTGGGGACCGGCATGCGTTTGCCGGCGGAGCTCATCGGTCGCCCGTGACAGTGCGAGCGATTCAGCCAGCGTGTACTCCTGGCTCCACCCACGCAGGTAATGGAGTTCCACCTCGAGTCCGCTGAGCGCCATCACAGCGGCATGCCAGTACGGCTGGAGGCGCTCCACGAGTCGCTGCCGCGCCTCGGTGATGGCCTCGCCTAACCGTGCCAGATCAGCATCCCAGACGCCGACCGTAGCAGCCTGGGTCTTGAGCGCGGCGTTACGCTGTTTGAGCACACGGGTGTAGCGCAGCCACAAGTCCACGAACCGAGGTTCCACGTGGAACACCGCCCAATCGAGCCAGCGCCGCCTGCGGTACCCACCTTCTTCGACCAGGCGATGGATGCCGGGCTCGATCACCTGTACGCCGAAGACCTGCGAGAGCTCCGCCAGTGTCTCCACGGCCTGACCTGCCACCCGGGCCGTCGTCCCCGAACGGCTCACCTCAAACCCCAGCCGCACCGCGTCGGATTCCGAGCGCTGAATCTGCCCAGTGACTCGCATATGAGTCTGTCCACGCCTTATGAGGCGTTCACTGTTTCGTGTGCGGAACGATCGGCCGCGTCCCAAGATGAATATGCCCTCGAGCAAGGAAGTCTTTCCAGAGCCGTTGCCACCATGGACCAGGGTCAGGCCTGACGGTAGCCGAAGCTCGGCGTGCTCGATGCACCGCAGGTTGCTGACAGCGATCTCGGAAAGACTCATCAGGGATTTCGGTGACCGGTGATGCGGACGTTCCTGGTGCCAAAGGATGACATAGGTCAACCCGAGCTGCGTGCGTCGGGAAGACTCGCCCTCACCGGCGTCCGCGCCGGTGCCGCTGACCGTCCTTTCTGTCGATTTGCCAGTTGGTCTCTGCGTCGGCGTGGCCGCGACAGGAGGCAGTCAGACTGGCCTGTCGAGATGAAGGTAAGAGCCATTGTTCCACGTGGAACGTCCTAGGCCGCTCCACCATCGGAAGGTCGTGCGTTAGTCAGCCACCCGGGTGTTCTGGACTCTTGGTCCGCATGGTTCGCACGGAGTCTTCAGTCCCGACAATCCAGTGACGCCACAACCGAGCCCTTTGTCGGGCGGGCGACGCGAGAGGGGGATGTCTGGTTGGCGGTGTCAGAGCCCTCGACGCGTGAGTGGAACGCCTGGCTTGAGGCAAGGCCAATGAAAGGAGCCGGGGCA
>Ga0210409_10004076_pt1 | contig 15915 bp, 9 predicted proteins | sample IncBWH17MmetaG_FD_161649 | JGI IMG/M metagenome (GOLD analysis project Ga0210409, IMG submission 161649) | Forest soil microbial communities from Barre Woods Harvard Forest LTER site, Petersham, Massachusetts, United States - Inc-BW-H-17-M | ecosystem: Environmental > Terrestrial > Soil >...
ACCGTTGCCTCACAAGAAGCGGCCAGTTTGGATGAGATCGCCGGGAAACTGGCAACCGTTGCGGACAGCGCGAATACGCTCATCACGCAGGCACAGGGAGAGCTTAACGATGTCAGCGGCAACGTGAATCACCTTCTTGTCAACCTGGATACGATGACCGGACCACGAAACCAGAAAAAGGTCCAAGCCATTCTGAACAACATCGATCGATTGGTGGCGGACGAGCGCCCAAAGATTGATCGTCTTACAGACCAGCTAGCCAGAGTTAGCGAGCATGCCGACGACACGATTCAGAACGTGAATGGCACGGTGACGGATTTGCGCGCTCCCATACGGAAAGATCTTGTTGAATTACAGACAACGCTGGAAGAGGCCAAAGACTTGCTGCAGGCGATGCAAGTCATGGTACGAGCCAATGACTCCAAGATCGGCGACACGGTAGAAAATCTACGCGACGCGACCGACAACCTCAACCAGTTCACGAATTCAATAAAGCAGCGCCCCTGGAGCCTGATCCGCACCAAGCAACCCGGGGACCGACAGGTTCCGAAATAAGGCGGACAGAGGAGAATCGACAATGAAAAAGCTTACGATGGCGCTTGCGTTAATGGTGACGTTATTCGCTCTGGCCGGATGCGGCAGAGTAAGATATCCCGCATATTACACGCTCAATTTGCCGGCTCCGCCCGATCCGCCCGCTGCGGAAAACGTACGAACCTCAATCGCGGTACGGGAATTCCAATCTCCCAATTATCTAAGGCAAGGACCGATTGTGTATCGAACAACGCCAGAGGAAATCGGATTCTATGAATATCACCGCTGGGCGGCGGACCCGCGCACGGTGGTTACCAACGCAGTCGTCGACCATCTGCGAGCCGGCGGTCAGTTCTCCATGGTCTCTATGTACGACGGCCGTCCGAACAACGACTACGTTTTCAGTGGCAGGTTGGAAAAGCTGGAAGAGGTGGACTCCCAAGAGGGGGTCAAGGTCGAGGTTGCAATCTCTGCACAAATCACCCGGGTCGCGACCGGTGCAACGGTCTGGAGCAATGCTGTTTCCGAAATTCGACCGGTGCCCCAACGAAATGTAGGCGGGGTCGTGTCTGAGATGAATCGGACTGTAGACTTAGCCCTCAACAAACTTCTTTCCACCGTTCCGGCGCCGCCGGCGAGTGAAAGATAGGAATATCAACTGGAATCAGACTACCGAGGGTATCTCTTGCGGAATGATTCGGATGCCCTTGCACCGGGAAATTGATTAGCAGATACTTTAACGCGCAAAAAATCGGGACGCGGGGCGGGGCAAAAACCGAGAATTGCGGAGAACTCACGTGCTATGAACATCACCGAAGATCGATATCGAAGCCTGCTAGGTGCGTCCAGTGCACTGGCCGGTCAGCCCACGGTAAAAGCTGTTCTGCGTAGCCTGCGAGGTGTTCTGTCCAGCACTTCCAGATTGCACGGGGCAGAACTCTACGTGCTGAGCGATGACGGCGAAAGTTTGTATAGCTTCGAATTTGATCGAGACGCCGACGCCCCCGCAGTTGCACTAGGCGCCAAATTGTTACGCGTCGGTCTGGTGGCGCAAGTGTTGGACGAACAGAAGCCGGTGTTTACCCCAGACCTGTCGCTGGAGATGTTGAAACATCCTGACCTGGCTCCCTTTGCAGCCGAAGTTGCCGGACGAACCGCCTATCTGTTTCCAGTATCGACCGCGCAAAAACGCTACGGAATTCTGTCGACGCCAAAGTTGCAGGGCCAGCAATTCGCCCCCGAAGATGTCGAGATGCTCAGTGCCCTGGCCTCCCACGTTGCGGTCGCGCTCGAGTGTGCACTGGCAAGAGATAACGCAGAGCTGTACCACCGAGAGGTCGTGAAGCAGCGAGATCGGCTGGGATTATTGCTAGAAATCAACAATCATATTGTCAGTAAGCTGGAAGCGGATGACTTGTTTCAGGCCGTGGCGGGCTCGATGCGCAAGCACTGGGGAAACGATCTCACCTCCTTGTGGCTTTTTAATAAGCAGTCGGGCAGTTTGGAACGCAGATTTCTAGATTTCCCGACTGGGAACGGTTTTCTCGAGAAGATTGTTGTCGTGGAGCCCACGAAGCTTTGGAGCGAATGGTCGCACCTCCGCACGCCACAGTATTACTCGACAACCGATGCGGCTATACCCGCGTCCCTGCGCGAAGCGTCCAGAGCTGAATCCCTTCTCTCGGCCGTCCTTGTGCCACTGATGGGAGCCGACGGTCCCTTGGGCCTGTTAACCATGTGCAGTCGCAAGGCGAATGGGTTCAACGAGGTGGACCGCGACCTGCTGTCGCAGATCGGCACACAGACATCACTGGTACTCGAGAATGCTCTGGCCTATGGACGGCTCCGCGCGTCGCGCGACGATCTGGAAGAGCAGAGGCTTTACCTTGAATCGGAAATCGAATCTGAGTACAACTTCGAAGACATAGTCGGCAAGAGCGCTGCTCTTCGCAAAGTGCTGGACCAGGTCGCGATCGTGGCGCCAACCAGTTCGACCGTGTTACTGCACGGCGAGACCGGTACTGGCAAGGAACTGGTGGCCCGAGCGCTTCATAATCTCAGTCCACGTCGGGAGCGCACTTTTGTTCGTCTGAACTGCGCGGCGATTCCTTCGGGTTTAGTGGAAAGTGAACTGTTCGGCCACGAAAAGGGCGCGTTCACCGGAGCCCTGATGCAAAAGAAAGGAAGGTTTGAGCTGGCGGATCATGGCACTCTATTTCTCGATGAAATCGGTGATATCACCATGGATTTGCAGCCAAAACTCCTGCGCGCCCTGCAGGAACAGGAGTTTGAGCGCCTAGGTAGTACAAAAACCATCCACGTTGACGTTCGTTTGATTGCGGCCACGCATCGCGATTTGGAAGGCATGATCCGCAATAATCAGTTTCGCGAGGACCTTTTCTACAGGCTGCGCGTGTTTCCGATTGAAATCCCGCCGCTGCGCGAACGGCGTGAGGACATTCCATTGCTGGTCCACTTCTTTGTCGCGCGTTTCTCCCGCCGGATGCAAAAGCGCATTCGGTCCGTCCCAAGACCCTCGATGGAAGCTTTGGTGAATGCCGATTGGCGAGGAAATATCCGCGAGCTGGAAAACTTCATTGAGCGCTGCGTGATACTCACTCAAGGCGACGAATTAAATGTGCCAAGAACAGAGCTGAACAAATCCGCTGGCCGCACTGTCATTGCGGCAGCGTCGACCTTCGAGCAAGCAGAGCGACAGGCGATCCTCGATGCTTTGAAGGGCGCGTCCGGAAGAATAGCCGGCAATGGTGGAGCGGCTGAGCGCCTCGGGCTTAAGAGAACCACGCTGCAGAACAAAATGCGCAGGCTAAGCATCACTCGCGCTGATTATTCGGCCTGACAGCATACAGTCCGGATTCCTCCTTCTTTCAACTTTCCAAGGCGGCTGCTTCAGCCGCCTTTAGCCCGCCCCAAGACTGCCCTCATGCTGGCACTGCCCATCGTTAAAGTCGGCTATACGCTGGAAGGCCGTTTAATTTCAATAGGTTGCACCCGCAGTTCTTGGCAAAACAGATGCAAAGATGAACCGTAGCCCAAAAATTTAGGCTACTAACGAATCTGAGTGGAGTCATTATGCTACGTGTCGAAACACAAGAACTAGACGGCGCTTTGACGTGCCGGCTGGAAGGCCGATTCACCGGCAAGGGAGCTGAGGAAGTTCGCACGCTCGTCACGAGCTGCGATAGCAAATTGGAATTAGTTGTCGATCTTACGGACTTGATGTTTATCGACGCCATCGGGGAAGAGGTACTTCTGTTTGTGAAGAGGCTCGGAGCTCAGTTCGTTGCCGAGACTGCGTATTCCCGGGACGTTTGCGAACGGCTTCAGCTTCCGTTTATTGGCAAACACAAGTCGAACGTGCAAGTTCGAGGTAATTCGGAAGGGCAGGGGCAGCGCCCTAGCCGCCGATGAACTAGCACACCTAACAAGCCATTCAGCAGCGTGTAGGCCGGTGAGATGAGTGGGCAGTCGGTCGCGGGCATTCTATTTTCCTCATCTCCTAAACATTTCAAAAAGCTGTTGAAATTGCAGACCCAACCATGACGGGCTCAATTGGTTTCTAGATTCCTCCGATTTCTCCCATTCTCCTTCCTCCAGAACAACGCGTGATTATCCAAATCCACCTCTCATCCGCAGATACCTCGATTGCGAGTCTGAACTTATCTTTGAGTGCCATTCTCGGAGCGTGTTGAACGCTCGCCATTACGCCCAATGCCCGCATAAGGGCAGCGCCCATCGACCGGATATGGGCATTCTTCAGCATTTTGGGATGTCCGCACTTCTGATTCAAGAACTTGCAAGGAAATCCAGATTGGCACGGCACCTGCAATCTTGTTACACGCGAGCGACAACACGATTCGCTCAAGTTCAAAGTGCCGTCAGGCTTGAGTCGAAGTCCAGGTAGAAGAAATGATGAAATCTAAACAACTCACGCTGCTTCTTACAATTCTTGCCTTTGTGTCACCGATCGGATCGTTTGCTCAACAAGGTACGCAAGAAGTTCCGCTTCTTACCCTTGACGACGCAGTCTCCATTGCATTGTCGAACAACCGGCTCGTGAAGAACTCAGCGTTGGAAGCGCAAAAGTACGACTTCCAGGTGAGCACGATGCGCAGCAAGCGGCTGCCACACTTTCAATTTTCAGTCCTCGGTGGCGAACTGCTGCAGCCGTTTGATTTCACCTTTCCGAAGGGAACTTTCGGGACGTATCCATCGACAGGGCCTATTCCGTCAACCGACGCCAAGGTTCACACGCCGGCCAGATTGACCGCCTTTTTGAACGGCAGCATCGATCAGCCGCTGACACAGCAGTACAAAATCGGATTGGGAATTCGCGCGACAGAACTTGGGCGCGAGATCGCTAAGGAAGACGTTCGCGCAGAGAAGCAGAAGATCGCCGCCGAGGTGCGAAATGCTTATTTCGAGCTGGCAGCGACTCAAGCGGCTGTGGATGCGACGGGCGAAGCAGTGAAGACGCTGCGAGAAGCGCAGCGAGTTACGCTGCGTTACATCGCGGAGAAAACCGTGCTCAAGGGAGATGCCTTGGAGGTCGATGCGCGGTTGAACAAGGCACAGTATGACTTGTCAGTTGCGGAAAACGGACTTGCCACACAGCAGGAGCACCTGAATCAACTCCTGGCACGGGATCTTGAAACTTCCTTTCGGGTGGATTTCATTCCTGAAGAGGACACGACAACTCTGAGTCTGGAAGAGGCGCGCCAGCAGGCGTCACAGAATCGTCCTGAGATCCGCCAGGCACACCTCAAGGAAAAAGAAGCCGATTACGACCGCCGCATTGCAAAGGCCGAATACATACCGGACCTTGGTCTCGCGGTCAGCTACCAGGGGTTCCAGAACGTGCAGGTCCTTCCCACGAATGTGGCTGTGGCTGGCTTTGCGATGACTTGGGAACCATTCGATTGGGGACGCCGCCGCAATCGAGTACGCGAAAAATCCAACACGCTGGCGCAAGCGCGCAACGGTGCACAAGAGGCAGAATCCCAGATCGGCGTTGAAGTCGGGTTGAAGTACCGCAAGTGGAAGGAGTCCTCGCTGTTGTTGAAGGCCACCCGCACAGGTCACGAAGCTGCGGCCGAGGAATTTCGCGTCACCAGTAACAAATACAAAGAGCAGGCAGCACTCATGAAGGATCTTCTGCAGGCTCAAGCTCGAAGTTCAGAAACAGCTTTTCAGTATCAGCAGGCGCTTTCCTCTTATTGGAGCGCCTTTGCCGAACTGCGCAAAGCGATGGGAACGGAGTAACCGATGAGAGCAAACATTTTAGGCGCGACCGCCAGTCAGGGCGGCGATCGAGAAAGCGATCGGAGAGGAATGGATTCTATGAGGAGCAACCGGAAACGACTGGGGTCAGTAATAGGAGCTGTGCTTTTCGCCACGATTGTAGTTACAACCGGCTGTCAGGAAGCCACGAAGGTCGCAGCCAAATCTCCCACACCCGTTCATGTAGTGGATGTGGCTTCGTATTCGCCTTCAGAAGATTTGCGCTACTCGGCTTCCGTTCTGCCGTTTGCGGAAGCGGTTCTGTCATTCAAGTCCGCAGGATATGTGACCGAAATTAAAGAGGTCGCGGGCGCTGATGGGAGGCGGCGCAACATAGGTTCGGGAGACTATGTCGTCAGGGGCGCGGTTCTCGCGCAGATTCGCCATCAGGACTTGAAGAATCAACTTGACCAGGCCACCGCAACACTGAGTGCCGCCCAGGCTCAGAATGCCGAGGCGACGAAGGATTACGAGCGCGCGAAGACGCTTTACACCTCAGAGAGCTTGACCAAGCCCGATTTGGACCGAGCGCAGGCGAAATTCGATTCGACCCTCGCGGCTGTGGATCAGGCGAGGGCAAACGTGCACCAAGCGCAGTTGGCTCTCCAGGACGCGGACCTGACGGCGCCGTTTTCGGGTTACATCATTTCGCGGAACATCGAATTAGGAAACCTCGCGGCACCAGGAACGTCGGCTTTTAGCATTGCCGACACAAGTGCAGTCAAAATCGGCTTTGGCGTTCCCGACTATGCCGTCCGGCGTCTACGCTTGGGGCAACAATTCAGCATTCATCTGCAGGACGATCCGAAAGAGTACAAAGGGCGGGTCACGAGTATTGCTGCGAGTGCCGATGAGAAAAATCGGGTTTTCGCCGTCGAAGTGACCGTCCCGAATCCCAACGCGTCATTGAAGCCCGGGATGATTGCTTCACTCAGTTTGACAGGCGTTCACAAAGCCCCGATTACCGCGGTGCCCCTCAGCGCCGTTGTTGCTGACCCCAGTTCATCCGGACGTTACGCGGTTTTCGTCGCCAAAGAACAGGGCGGCCAATGGCTGGCACATTTGCGCGAGGTGGGACTCGGTGAAACCCGCGAGAGTGATGTGGCGGTTGACGGTGTAAATCCTGGCGAAAAAGTCGTCGTCGTTGGAGCCGCTGGTTTGAAAGACGGCGACTCCATCCAAGTCCTCCCCTAAAGGAATAAAACAATGACACACGAAAACAAACAAGACAGCAGCAATCGCCGCAATATACCCAGGTTTTTTGTAGAGCATCCGCACATCTCCTGGATACTTCTCCTGGGAGTGCTCCTTTGGGGCTGGTTCGGCTATACCTCCATGCCGCAGCGCAAGGACCCGGACATTCCTGTGCGTCTCGGTGTCGCGGCTTGTCCTTGGCCCGGAGCCACGGCGCAACAAGTCGAACAGTACATAACCCGTCGAATTGAGGACGTTGCCGCCGAGAATAAGACCATCCATCCAGGAACGGATGCCGATTACGGTATTAAGTCCATATCTCTTCCCGGCTATTCGTACGTGACCATTCAACTGGATGAGGGCATTACCGATACCAAGCGGCAATTTAGCGATATCAACCTCAAGCTGAATGCTCTAAATTCTCAGTTGCCTCAGGGCGCCGGCCCCATCAATTTCCAGAGCGATTTTGGAGATACCGCCGCTCTCATGCTGACTGTCGCCAGCCCGAAGTCGGACGACATCGAAATTGCAGCTCGTGTTAATTCCGTCGAAGCAGCGATTCGCAAAGCTCGCGATGTAAAACCGCAGAATGGAAAAGGAGAGCGCATCACAGTGGTGGATTCGTTTCCGCAATCCATTTCCGCGCGCGCGGTGCTTGACAGCGTACAACTGTTTCAAGAGGAGGCCCGGACCGAGGGCATCATTCGAGAGTCGGAAGTCATCCAAGGAAGCGGATTCATTCTGGTGGATGGCGTCTCCGAGGCAAATGACAGTTCCATTCAAGCGTTCATCCAGCGGTTTATCTCGGAGCGGCTGAAGCGATCCGAATTGCATCCCGATGTGTGGTACCCCGCGATCATCCGCGATCCCAAGGACACACAAACGAAACTGGCCCAGGTTGCCGGCGACAAATACAGCTATGCCGAACTCGACAATTTTTCGGATCTGATTGGCCGAACGCTGCAAGGAGCTCCCGAAGTTTCCAAGGTGGAGCGGCGAGGTGTTTTGTCGCAGAGCGTCTATCTGGACTACTCGCAGGATCGCCTCGCAGCCTACGGTCTGCGTCCTGCTGACCTCTCAAAAATACTCTCCGCCCGGAATATTATCGCGCCGGGCGGAACCGTTGAAACCGGAGAGCGCAGAGTCATTCTCACCCCTTCGGGACAATTCGATACTGCTAAGAGCATAGGGGACGTGGCGGTTTCGACTACAGCAGAGGGTACCCCCGTATATTTACGGGATCTTGTTCAAATCAGCCGGGGCTATGAGGCTCCAGCCCAGTATCTCAATTATTACACCTGGCGGGACGCAAGTGGGCACTGGCAGCGCAGCCGCGCGGTCACGTTGGCGATCTACATGCGCGATCGAAAGCAAATCGCGCGCTTCGGACAGTCCGTGAATGTGAAGCTTTCGGGTCTTCACCAAATCCTTCCTGCTGACTTGATTCTGGCGCACACCTCCGATCAACCGCTACAAGTCAAGGAGAACATTCACCTGTTCATGCGGGCGCTTATCGAAGCGATTATTCTCGTCGTCTTTATTTCGCTGATCGGATTTTGGGAGTGGCGCCTGGCTCTGATTATGGCGCTGGCCATACCCATCACTCTGGCGATGACTTTCGGGGTCGCGTATCTGCTGGGGATCGATCTGCAGCAAGTGTCCATTGCATCGCTGATCATCGCGCTGGGACTTCTTGTGGACGTGCCGGTGGTCTCAGGCGACGGCATCAAACGCCACTTGGCGGAAGGTTTCCCCCGCAGCATTGCATGCTGGCTGGGACCTACAAAGCTGGCCACTGCGATTTTCTACGCGACCATCACGAATATCATCGCCTACCTGCCTTTTATGATGCTCACCGGCAATACCGGCGAGTTCCTGAAAAGCCTCCCTGTCGTGATGACGGCGTCTCTGCTGTGTGCGCTGGTCGTTGCTATGACCTTTGTTCCGTTCCTGGGCTACTACATTTTGCGTGCTCCGGCAAAACCGGAACCGACCATCGAGGATTTGCGGCAGCGGGGATTTTACGGTTTCTACAACAAACTCGTCGGCAAAGCCATAAAACACCGATGGGCTGTCCTTGCCGGGTCTTTGGTTTTCCTGATCGGAGGCGGGTTGTTCGGTTCTCGGCTTAAGACCCAATTCTTTCCCGAAGATGTCCAGTATTGGTTTTATCTGGATGTTTGGCTGCCGAATGACACGCCCTTGAGCGCTACCAACGATACTGCAATGCAGGCCGAAACGGTGGTCCGGCGGGTGATTGAAAATTTCCATGATGATGCTACCAAGGAAAAAGGTGGACATCTTCTCAAATCGCTGACCACCTTTACCGGTGGCGGAGGGCCGCGCTTCTGGTTTTCGGTCTCCCCAGAAATGCCGCAGACTAACTACGCGCAAATGATCGTTGAGGTGACGGATAAAGAGGCTTCGCCGAAGTTAGCTCGTCCGATCCAGGACGCACTGGCGAAGGAAGTACCCGGCGCGTGGATTACGGTTCGCCAGCTTCAAACCAATCCTGTGGACAACCCTGTCGAGTTGTTGATCTCTGGGCAGGCGGACGTTGACGCGAAAAATGAAGGCAGCGATATTCGCACCCTTCGGCAGATTGCCTCCCAGGCTGAGGACATCGTCAGGCAAGCTCGCGGCATCGCCGTTCTGCGTGACGATTGGTTCCCGGACAATGTTCAGCAGAGGATTCAGATCGATCCCGACCGCGCGAACGTGGCAGCCATTACCAACGCCGATGTGGCGGAGGCGTCAACTGCGGCCATGAGCGGCGCAAGAGTGGGCGTCTTCAAGGAAGGCGACAAAGATATCCCGATTGTGGCGCGCCTTCGCATGGAGGACCGTGCTCAGCTTGCGGACATCAAGAACATCTACGTCTACTCTTCACAGACCAATAACCGCGTTCCTCTGCGGTCGATCGCAACGGTAGGAAATTCTTTGGAAACGGGTCGCGTCAGGCGTCGCGAGCATTTCCGCACCATTTCCATAATGTGTTATCCCGAGCCTGGAGTTCTCGCATCCGACGTGCTTAACCAGGTCCTTCCAAAAATACAGGAATTCCAGAAAAACCTCCCGCCGGGTTATCAGCTCCGGATTGGTGGCGAACGGGCCAAACAGATCGACGGATTCAACAATCTCAAAATCGTTCTGTTGGTCTCTCTAGCCGGGATTTACCTGGCGCTCTTGATTCAATTCAAGAACGCGGTAAAACCGCTTCTGGTATTCGCCGCTGCTCCCTACGGCGTAGTTGGCTCGCTGATCGCCCTCTCGGTTATGCATACGCCCTTTGGATTTATGGCCTTTCTAGGCATCGCCAGCTTAATCGGAGTGATCATAAGCCACGTCATCGTGCTCTTCGATTTCATCGAGGAAATGCATGAGAAAGGCGAACCTCTGACACAGGCTCTTCCGGACGCAGGCATCCAGCGTATCCGGCCCGTGATGATCACCGTACTAGCGACCATCTTGGCCCTCTTCCCCCTCGCGCTTGAAGGAGGGCCGCTATGGCAGCCTCTTTGTTATGCACAGATAGGCGGCCTTGCGGTGGCAACCTTCATCACCTTGCTTCTGGTGCCGGTGCTGTACTCGATCTTCGTGCTGGATCTGAAGCTGATTAAGTGGGAGGTTCAGGAGAGTTCCGCCACGACCGAGCATGACGATGTTGCGACAGAGGTAAGTTTAGCCGCGAGTTCTAACTAATCGACGGTGCGCCGAGGACCGATCTAAAAATATGAATACTATCGTCCAGTTCCTTGTGAAGCATGGCTACTCCATTCTTTTCGCTGCCATGTTCGCGCACCAGATAGGTTTGCCGGTACCCGGACCCCTGTTTCTGCTTGCGACCGGCGCGCTTGCAGCAAGAGGGAGATTGGGTCTCGTCCCCGCGCTCGCGCTGGCCATCATTGCCAGCGTGCTGGCCGATTGGATTTGGTACGAGGCTGGTCGGCGTGGGGGAGATAAGGTCTTGCACTTCATTCACCGACTCACGCGAGACCCTGACGCGCATGATCGTAGGGCGAAAAGGACCTTTGCCCGGTATGGGCCGCCAATTCTCATAGTAGCCAAGTTCGTCCCCGGCCTAGACGCTGTAACGCCCCCGCTGGCGGGGACATCCGGTACCAGTCGACTGCGTTTCCTGGCATTTGAAACCCTCGGCGTCAGTCTTTATGTCTGTGTTTACACCGTACTCGGGCACATTTTCAGCCATGACTTGGATCGTGCGGCTCAATACGTCGGCAGGGCGGGAAAGGTTTTGGCGGGTCTTTTGTTAGGTGCACTCTTTATCTATGGACTGTACAAGCTGGTCCGTCGGCATAGCTCTTTAGGCGCACGTAAAGCTGTGCAGATCACACCAGCGGATCCAATCAATTTTGCAAAACCATTATCCGAACATTTGGAGAGGACCCAATAAGCATCTGGAGTTGAAGACAATTGGATGTTGCGGGACAGGGGAACTGGTCCTTACAAAAACGAAGTTAGGAGCGTACTGCGGCGCCGCGGCGACTGCGGATCACGCATAAAGAAAGCGGCAAAGGAGTTCAATCAAATGATCAAGAATTATGCATCACTCATGGTTACCTTCGCGATGCTCACGTTTTGCCCTCTTGGCCGTGCGCAAGATCACGAGCCCACTATCGATTCCACGATCGCAGTAGTCAGAGCCAATATGCAGGCAGACAGGACTACCCTCATCACAGCAGGAATGAATTTCAATGACAAAGATGGCGCGGCATTCTGGCCAATCTACAAGCAATACCAGTACGAGCGATCGAAGCTGGATGATGATCGCGTTGCAGTCATCAAGCAGTACACCCAGAAGTACCCGAACCTCACCGACGCCGAGGCCCAAGCGATGGCAGAAAAAATGTTGGACTGTGACTCTCGTCTGGCTGAAGTGAAGAAGAAATACTACAAGAAGTTCAACAAAGTCCTTCCGGGTCTTACGGTGGCGCAGTTCTTTCAATTGGAGCGTCGCGTCGACTTGATGATGGATATGCAGGTCGAGTCCTCACTTCCTCCTCTCACTCAGGCGAAGAAGTCCACCGTGCCGGCAAGTAGTGTTGCAGAAGCGCCTGAGCAATGAGGCACGCCGCTCTTCGACCGCGTTCTCAGACAGGAGCACTCAATGTTCAGCATTATTAAGTGGCCGGTGATGGTCTGCGCCATGCTAGTGTCGGCGGTCCTTGCGCCAGCGCAAACGCAGGTCCAGCGGGAAATGCTCTCGGTGCAAGGCTACCCAGGGCACGCGACAGTCATTCGAAACCATGGGCGCGTGTTCGTGGATGTGCAGGACCTGGCGCGAATCACAAAAGGCTCTCTGAGCTTTGAACAGGACCGAATCATTCTGACCCTCGCTCCGAGCGACGCTTCGGAGCCGGCCCGCGACACAGCCACGAGGTCGAGATTTTCACCCGCGTTCATGAGGGCCGCGATCGAGGCCATGGCCTCGATAAGAGAATGGGGCGGAATGCTGCAGGTGGTCGTTCAAAATGGATATCCCGTTGGGAAGGCCATGGCAGGAAACACGATTCGCGCGTACCAGGGTCGAGCCGCCGACAGCGTCGCATTAGCCTCAGCCGCTGCATCGACGGATGATGACCACCGCGGGCTCGAGTTGCTGAGGAATGAGTTCAACAATCTGCAGGCCTGGGCTGAGAGCTTTGTTGACGCGCGGAATTCGTTGAGCGCAGCCGACCTGTCGACATCGGAAAACCCACTGAAGGATGATCAGGACGCCCAGAAGATCATTCGTTGTGGTCAATTCCTGGGGCAGATGTTCGGCGGTGGCGCCTTCCAGGATGATGCGGCGTGTCATTAACGACACTAACCCAATCTTAGGACACTGATCTCCAAAACCCGACCGATTTCTCGAACCGCGGTGTGCAACTGTCGGAGTCGACGTATCAAGTAGCCGCCCGATCCATCGTTGTGTTCATCGGATCACATAAAGAGACCGGATGCTTCCGCAACTCGTCAACGGATCAGAATCCCTGACAAGGGCTGCCCCGAGTGCTACATTAGGTCGCTAAGGACGGAGTACTGTTCAGTATTTCCTCTATCATTAATTCTGACTGTGACGTGTGGCCGCAATGAAAGCTGCGCTGGCGCTCATTACGATTAGCACTGTGAGCCTTCTGCTCGGGGCTATCCCCGTTTGCGCGCTGAACCCGTCGCTGGATGTCAGCCAGTACGCACACACGGCCTGGACCGCCCGGGACGGGTTCTCCGTGGGCGCCGTCTTCTCCATAGCTCAGACCCCTGATGGTTATCTCTGGCTCGGCGCCGAATTCGGTTTATTCCGCTTCGATGGCGTTCACGTAGTTCTCTGGCAACCACCAGCGGGGCAGCAACTTCCCCAGAAACCCTACGCTCTGCTCGTGACGCGCGACGGTACTCTTTGGATGGGCACGTTTGCCGGCCTTGTAAGCTGGAATGGCAGCAAGTTGACCCGGTACCCGGAAGTCGGTGAACAGTTCGTCACATCTCTGCTGGAAGACCGCGAGGGAACAGTTTGGGCCGGCACACTGGGAAGCGAGGCAGATACTCCGACAGGCCGACTGTGCGAGATCCGAAGCGGGCACGCGCAATGCTATTTGGAGAGCGGCGTCTTCGGCACATCCGTTTGGAGTTTGGGTGAGGACAGCTCAGGCACTCTCTGGGCCGGTGCAGAGTCCGGACTTTGGCGATGGAAGCCTGGTTCCCCACGGCGTTATCCGATGCAGGGAATGCGGGTCGATGACCTAAGTAGGACGGACGACGGGCAGTTGCTAATTGCTATTCGTGGTGCCGGACTCAGGCAGGTCGTGGGCGACAAAATCAAATCGTTCCCGATAAGGAGCGCAATCAACCCGAATGCGCAGCTCCTGGACCGCCAAATCGATTCAAACAAGGTGCTGCGGGATCGCGATGGCGGTCTCTGGATTGGAACCCATCAACGGGGACTCATTCATATCCATAACGGCAGGACGGATGTATTTACGAAATCCGACGGTCTTTCCGGCGACATCAGCTGCAGTCTCTTCGAGGATCGTGAAGGCAATGTCTGGTTCGGCAGCTCGCGGGGGCTGGACCGGTTCCGAGAGCTGCCGGTGACTTCTATCACTACCAAACAGGGCTTGTCCAGCGACTCTGCTTCTTCCTTGGTTGCAGGGAGAGACGGGAGCATTTGGGTAGCGACCCGCGATGGCTTGACCAGGTGGAAGAATGGGCAAGCCACAATCTTCCACAAGGGGACTGGACTGCCAGCGGACTTTGTGCAATCTCTATTCGAGGACGAACGTGGGCGTGTGTGGGCCTCGTTCCCGGCGCACGGACTCGCATATTTCGAGGACGACAGGTTCGTAGCCGTACGTGATCTGCCGAGCGAAGAAACGTATTCAATCGCCGCGGACAGCGAAGACAATCTCTGGCTTTCCGGGAACAAGGGGCTCTCGCACATTCGGGATAGGCGTTTGGTCGAAACCTTTCCCTGGTCTGTGATCGGACGTCACCAACAAGTCAAGGCTGTGGTTCCGGACAAAGGTGGGGTTTGGCTTGCATTCTGGATCGGCGGGGGCGTGCTGTATTTCAAAGATGGTCAGGTCCGGGCGTCGTACACATGGGCTAACGGACTTGGCAAGGGCGAAGTGGCTGGTCTTCGACTCGATCGCGACGGCGCGTTGTGGGCTGCAACCCAACATGGGGGCCTTAGCCGGATCAAAGACGGCCAAGTCGCTACGCTGACAACTAAAAACGATTTGCCCTGCGACACCATTCACTGGTCGATAGAGGACGACGATCGTTCGCTCTGGTTATACACTTCCTGCGGCCTCGTGCGCATCGTTCGGAGCGAGCTGGATGCATGGATCGGTGATCCGAACCACAGGATTCACACGACCGTCTGGGATGCGGCGGACGGCGTCATACTGCGCGATACTTCGCCCGCTTACTACAATCCACCTGTCGCGAAGTCAGCCGATGGGAAGCTGTGGTTCAATACGGGCGACGGTATCGGAGTCGTCGATCCCTCTCATCTTGCTTTCAACAAACTCCCGCCGCCGGTACACATCGAGCAAGTCACAGCCTCCCACAAGACTTTTTGGCAGAACTTGCCGAACGCGGCGGCTTCGAGCGTGAGTCTGCCGGCGCGAACTCCCGATCTGCAGATCGACTACACCGCTCTCAGCTTCGTCGCGCCGGAGAAGGTTCACTTCAAGTACAAGCTCGAGGGGCAGGACAGCGACTGGAGAGAGGTGGTCAATGACCGCGAAGTGCAGTACTCGAACCTGCGCCCTAGGTCCTACCGGTTTCGTGTAGTCGCCGCTAACAACAGCGGCGTGTGGAACGAGCAGGGGGACGCGCTGGAGTTCTCCGTTTTGCCAGCGTACTACCAGACGAACTGGTTTCGCGCGTTATGTGCAGCCGCTTTCATGGCATTGTTGTGGGCGGCCTACCAATACCGCGTCCGGCGCTTGCAGCATGACTTTGAGATGACGCTGGAGGCGCGGATCGGCGAGAGAACAAGAATCGCTCGCGACCTGCACGACACTATGCTGCAAAGCTTCCACGGATTGCTGCTCCGGTTCCAAACGGTTTCCATACTGCTGCCGGAGCGCCCGATTGAGGCAAAGGAGAAACTGGACAGTGCGATCGAGCAGGCTGCCGGCGCGATCACGGAAGGGCGGGATGCGGTGCAAGGACTGCGCGCCTCCACAGTCGAACGCAATGATCTTGCGCTCGCCATAAGCACCCTCGGAGAGGAATTCGAAAACGACTCAAGCAATCATCGGCCTGCAACTTTCCGCGTATCGGTTGAGGGCCAGGCGAGAGACCTCCATCCTATCCTCCGTGACGAGATCTACAAAATTGCTGCCGAAGCGCTGCGCAACGCCTTCCATCACGCCC
>Ga0210409_10004077_pt1 | contig 15915 bp, 16 predicted proteins | sample IncBWH17MmetaG_FD_161649 | JGI IMG/M metagenome (GOLD analysis project Ga0210409, IMG submission 161649) | Forest soil microbial communities from Barre Woods Harvard Forest LTER site, Petersham, Massachusetts, United States - Inc-BW-H-17-M | ecosystem: Environmental > Terrestrial > Soil >...
GGACAGGTGCCCTTGATCGGCCGGCGCGTTTGGGAGTGTGCGGATGTCGTCGTGTTCATCGATGTAGAGCCCTAGGAGTGACCTCGCGATGCGCTCCACCGGCACGGGTAGGACCTCAGCGGGGCTGTAGGTCTCCTCGAACTCGCGGAGCAGAGCTTGGGCCGAGGTGGCCGGGTCAGGCGTCGGGGCCTCCGTGAAATAGGCGTTCAACCAGCTCGACCTCGGGATCGGGCAACAGCTCGGGAGCGTGCTCGGCTTGCCGGCGCGAGGTAGATGCGCCGCTGCTGCGCCCCAAACCGGGCGCGGCACTGGGCCGGGGGGCCGTGCCGGTCGGCTTGGCGCCCGCGAGGAGGTCGCGAACGTCGATCTCGAAGATCCGGGCGAGCGACTCCAACAGGCGCGAGGCGAGCTTTGCCCCCAGCAACTGGCCCGTTTCCAGCCGGTGGTAGTTGCGCTCCAGTGCCTTGCGTCCCGCGGGGCTCGTGATCTGGAAGTCAACGGCGAGCTGCTCGGTGATCTGATCGGGTTCGATGCCGCGCGCGCCGCGCATCGTTTTGAGAGCCTCGGGCAATATCCCCGCAGGCCCAGAGGTGATGAGGACCTGGTCGATGACGGCCACGGCACGTGCGTAGGCTGCGCTCTCCTCGGCGCTAGGGGTCGGAGCGGGACCGCGAGCAAGAAGGACGTCGGCGAGCATGCGGGCGAGCTCGTCGTGCTCGTGGCGAGGCACGAGGTGCAGGTAGGACTCGATAGGCCGCGCGGCCCCGGCCTGCATATCCCCGACGGCCTGCCAGAAAGCCCGGTCGAATGCCTCGTCGCCGGCGTTCATGAGCCTCTCCAATCGTTGCGATGGATCCGACCGCGCTTGATCGCGTGGCCGAGCTCCTCGGCGACACGCAGCTCGGGGCGCCGCGAGGCGAGTCGCGGCGTGGCGGCCGGCTGCGGCTCCTGCGCGTCGACGCATGCTGTGGCGAGCTCGGCGGCGATCGCGGTGACTGTCGACTGGCGGTCGGGACGCTTTAGGCGTAGGAGCATGCGCACCGCGGCATCATCGATCGCTTTCTGGATCTGGGCGCCGCTGAGGCCGCGATCGCCGCCGCGCTTGCGGCACACCCGCTCAATCGCGGGGACCGCACGCAGGACGAGCACGCGGATCACGAGCTCCAGGCGCTCGTCGCCATCGGCGATCATCTCGACGCGGACGACCTCCAGCTGCGCGTCGTCTAGCCGCTGGAAGGCGTGCTCATCGTTGGTGTCGAAGTGTCTCACCGTGACTAACCCGTGGCCTCGCGGCGTTTTCTTACGTCCTCGAGCTGGGGGCTCTGCCGGAGCCTGCTCAGCAAGCGGTGCATGGCAGTGTCGAGCGCTCCGCGCGACATGCCGTGCCTGTTCGCTATCTGAGCGGGCGTTATGTCGAGGAAGATGCGCTCGATCACGAGCTCGCGGTCGCGCGCGGACAGGCCGTCCAGGTATGGGCCGAACGCTCGGGCCTGGTCGGGGATGGCGATGGCCGCATCCTCGCTCGTGGGCGCGATCGCCTCGTCCTCGGCGATCGTGTGCGGGTCCAGCGGGAACGCCTTCTCGCTGCCCCGCGCGCGCCAGTAGTCGCGAATCGCCCACCCGAGGTTCTTGGCGGCGACAACGTGGAACGCCGTCTGGAAGTCCAGCTTTGCGTTGAGCGCTTTTACGAGGCGACGCATGAGTTCCTGCGCGATCTCCTCAGCGTCGGCGGCGCGGTTCGGCACGCCGTTGATCTTCGCGTAGGCGATTGATCGTCCCCACAGCCAGTAGGGCGCCAGGAGACGAGCAAGCGCATCCCGTTCGCCAGCCACGTCGCCAGCGTTGCGCGCATCGCGCAGCGCTTGCAGGTTGGCTTCGTCGCGTGCGGCATCTGGCGAGGAGGTGTGGGTCAAGGTTGCCCTTTGTTGGCGTGACGTCCGCTGAGCCCTCGGCGATAAGGCCGCGGATGCGTCTGTCGTTCTTACACCGCGGATCGGACTTTCTGGGCCGACGCGACCAGACCGCGGGCGACGGCACCATTACCGTCGCCCGCTTTGCGGCGCTACGCTCGGCGCCTGCGAGAACGAGGGGCGCGCTGTGAGAGCGCGGAGCCCGCGACCCGTTTGGCCGGCTTGGAGTAGTTCCCGCGCATCACCTTGGAGGCGGTTCGCGCGACGCGTGCTGAGGTCTTTCGAGAACGAGCCATAGGCTTGGAACTCCTTTCGTCGGCCGAACCGGATGTCGGCCCTCACAACTTCTGCCGGAGATGAGCCCCAGAATCTCACACCCCGCAGACCGGCGAGCGCGCACGGTCAGCGCCTGGTTATCCTCCGCGGCCGTGTCGATCTTGGTCGTCCAGCTTGTACCCGAGGGCCTGCTCTTTGGGGCTGACCGGAACGTAACAATCGCAGTACGCGAAGGCGAGGTCATTGCATCGGGGCAGACGCAACAGCCGAAGGTCCTGAAGTGGCCCAACCGCGAGATTGTGATCGGCTACGTCGGGCGAGCGGAGATCAATGAGCAGCCGAGCCACGAATGGCTCTACGAATTCATCGGGCGGAACCTCGACGGCCCTCTGCAGGAGCTCGCGTGGACGCTCAAGGGCAACCTGGAGGTCGATCTCGCCGAGGAGGTTGAGGCTGAGCCCATGATCCTGCACCTCGGGGGCTTTGTCGAAGACGCCGGGCAGTGGAAGCCGCAGGTCTGGTTCATCCGCAATGTTCGCGGCCTGGACGAGCTCGGACACCCCATGAATCTTGCTTCCGAGTTCGACGTCTCCGAGGAGATCGCCCAGCCCATCTATTTCGGCGGCAAGACCGGTGAGCAGATACGCACGCTGGTGGACAAGCAGGCCCGCGCCTGGCAGCCCTTCTGGTTCCACCAGGGCTACGACCTGGGTACCTTCAACATGCTCGATGGCGTGCTACGCGCCGGCATGCGGGCGATCGTGGAGAGCCACCCGGGCAAGCCACACGAGTTCCCAGACTCGCTGCGTGAATGGAGCCAGCATCTGAGGATGGCGATCCTCGCCTATGGCGCGTACTTCGCCGCGTTCCATGAGCCATTCCAACAGTACGTCGGCGGCGGAGCCGACGTCGTGTGGGCTCAGTGGCCGTCCGTCGCGCCGTTATGACCGCTCACTCTGGCGAGCACGTGCATTCCGGGCCGTTCGCGGTCGGGCGCTATTTCCGGCGTTTGGCTGGAGACTCGGTGCTGCGGGAGCGACGACGTGGGGCGACCAGGTTGTTGATCGCCGCCGTCGCTTTGCGCGACCCTTTGGCGAAAGCAGTTTTGGCGTCCTCGCGCACGGGGGCGCGGTCGGCGACGACCCGAATCCCGTGGGAGTTGGTGCTCTCGAGTGGGCTGGTCATGCTCTTAGTTTACGCACCAGGGGCGGACGCCTTCAATCCCAGAGCCTGACTAGCTCGTCGTGAAGGGCAATGTCGATCGTCTTGCGGATGCCCGACGCTACCTGCTCCGCCTGGTCGAAGACGGAGCTACCAGTCGGCTTGGTGGACGTGAGCGTGGCCGCGCCGACGATGATGCGCTCGCGCTGCTCGGGCTTTGTCCAGACGAGCGGGATGCCGCGGACCGAGCGCCAGCGGCTTGCGTATGTGTCGGGGTCCCATTCCACGACGGAGCCCTGTGCAATGGCCTCGACGGCAACCCATTTCGAATCCCAGTCGAGCGGCACGCCCGTGACGGTGGAAATGTCGACGTGGACGCGATCCGACGAGCCCCATAACGTGACGTCGCGCGCGTCGTAGTCCAGACCCCAAAGGCCGAGGCCCACCACCTCCTTCGTGGCGTCAACGCCGACGGTTTCAAGCGCAGCGCGAACGCCGCCGAGCGACCCCGCGAGGATCTCGCGAACCTTGATCTGCCGTCTTTGCAGGCCGGAGGCCGGCAAGCAGCGGCGGCGTCCTTTCAGCGCGCGTTTCTGAGCGCGCGCAGGGTAGGGCGTCGGCGGTTTGCCCGGGCCTCTGCGGCGCCGCGCCTCGTGCATCAGCTGCGCCACCTCGGCGTAGAAGTCCGCCCAGTAGGCGGTCACGTGCGCACGCGCGAGTCGCGCGCGGTTTGCGGACTCGAGCTCCTTGCGGACTTGCCCGGATAGTCGGGGCGAGCTCTGACGCGTGAGTACGGCGACGTGTTGGCTGCCGCTCGCGCCGTAGATCCAGCGCAGGAGGTTCTGATCGGTGAACGACAGACCGAGGAACACGCAGACACCGGTGAGCGCCTCGCTCATGAACTCGTCCTGCCAGCTTCCTGGCGACCAGATCGCGTAGTCGCGCTCGGTGAGGACAACGGCGTCGTTGGTGGGCGTGCCTGTCAGCAGGCCGTGGAGGTGTCGGACAAACACCGCCTCCCCCGGCTCGCGCGTGTTGTCCTCGCGCGGCTCGGCCGCGAGGCCGACATCCTGGACGGCTCGCTCCAGCAGCTGGTCGTAGTTGAAGGTCGCCAGCTGAATCTGCGGGTAGGCCTGCTTCCAGGCCGCGATCTCGCGAGCCACCGGCCCAGGGTCAAAGTAATCGGGACCCCTCCCGCGGTAGAGATGCTCGTCAACGCGTTTGACGAACTCCACGTCGCTTCCGGCAAGCACCCGCGCGGTGGCCGCCATTCCGAGCAACCCTGACTCGGCCGCAGCATCCAGCCACGCTGCCCGATCATTGTCGTTGAGCGAGGTCGGGGCGGCTGCCTCCAACAGTGCGCGCACCAGACCAGCCCACGACGGCAAGCCAGCCTCCATCGATACCCCCGCTCCCACGACGAACGTCAGACGCTCCGCCGCCGCGAGCTGCTCGATGATCGGCTGAGGATCGTTCTGCGGCTGCGCAACGAGGAAAGCGGGGCGCTCGGCGATAGGGACGCCGGTGCGGGGCGACTCAAAGCCGGCGACGAGCGCATCTGCCCGGCCCAGCAACTCAGAGAGGTCAGCTAGTTCGCTGCGTCGCACGCGCACACGGTACGTGACTGGGCGGGCTACGCGACTCGCCCCAGGCGTAGCGCAATTGCTCGCCCGCGGTGATGCGCGAGCCGAGCGATGCCGCCGTCGCCCGGCACGATCCGATCAAGCGCAACCTCGCGGTCGTCGACCAGCGCATTGAGAGCTGGTTCACGCCATTCAGCTCAGAGATCGCGACCGGCCATCTCGGTGATTGAGATTCGGCGAGCGCGTGTGCATCGACGTGCGCTGCTTCCCGCCACGAGCATGCAAACGACCGTTGAGGAACTCGGCAGAAGCGGGTAATCTGCGGTGAGAAAGTTTAGGCCCATGCGAGCGGCCGTGGGCCTAAACTCCACCGAATTGAGCGCAAACTGGCCGGTTAACACAGATCCGGCCTACGACCTGAATAATGCGGATTTGCAGGGAATACGGGCCAAATCTGCCAGGGTGAGGTACTTTCTTGTAAACAGGGGGTCACGGGTTCGAGTCCCGTCTCCGGCTCTGGCGAAACGGCGCCCTTGCGGGGGTCCCGCATTGGCCGGGCCTCTGCTCGCCGAGTCGCGGACGGCGATCCTCGGTGCCGCGCAGCGGTTGTGAGGATTCGGAAAAAGACCCGTCCACTCGCGTTGACTTGGCCGCACGAGGGAGTAGCGTGCGCCGCGAGGTAGCGCGCGAGGACGCTTGCGCCAGAAAGGATCGGGTGATGACACGCACTAAGACGTTGGTCCTATCCATCATCGCTGCCCTGTCACTGGAGGCACTGATCGCGGCGAGCTCGCTCGCGGTGTCGGTGCCGCCCGAAGTCGGCCGATGTGTAGCCGTGCCTCCGGGATCGGGCGAATACGAAGTGGCCTCCTGCACCGGAGGCATCAAAGCCGGAGGTTCTTTCAACTGGGCACCCGGGGCGATCAAAAACAAATTCGTTGCCGGCGGCGGCGAAACCATCTTTGAAACGGTCACGGCAGAAAAGATCAAATGCAAATCGATCCTCGAGCAGGGCGAATACGTGGGCGCGACCAGCGAGCGACTGACATTCAGGCTCTTTGGCTGTGAAATCGTCGCCCTCGGCGGGAAGTGCCAGAACGCGGGGCCAGAAGAAATCGTGAGCGGACTCGCCGAGGGCGACTACGGGTTCATCACCGGCGGCGAAAAACCGCTGGTCGGGGTGGACTTGTCGATCGGCGAAGGGACCGAAGAACCCAAGCTTGAATTCAACTGTGACACGCCGGGGAGCGGACTCGTGCACGTTGTGATCTTCGGCTCTGCGATCGCGCGCATGACCCCACTGGAGAAAATGTCGCCTACGTTCAAAAAGAAGTTCAGCGAGACAGGCGGCAAACAGAAACCCTCCCACTTTGCGGGCGGACCGGTGGAGTCGCTAACCCTGATCATCGGAGCAAAACCGCCTCAGCCCGGCGCGCTGCTCAACTCGAAACCCATGACCCAAAACAACGAAGAATCGCTGGAGATCAAAGGTTTGGTCTAGCGCCGGCGAGAACCTAGCTCGCCAGCCGCGCCGCGACGAGCACGCCGCCGAGCGCGATGAGGGCGGCTCCGGCTACGCGCTCAGCCGACTCCCGCCACCGCTCGCCGAGGCGACTGCCGAGCCGGATGCCGACCTCGGTCACGACGAACGCCTGCACCCCGATCGCAACCACCATCGGCAAAAGCGGCAGTCGCAGCAGACCGGCGCTGAACCCGATCGCAAGCTCGTCCAGGCTGATACTCACGCCGAGCGCGACGGCACCGTAGAGCCCGCGCTGCGTCATTGAGAGCAGGCGCTCGCTCTCGTCATCGTCATCGCCCTCGCGCAGCATGTAGATCCCGAGCCCGACGAGCAGTGGGGCGGCGATGTAGTCGGCGGTCGCACCGATCGCCTTCCCGAGCGGGGCGCCCAGCGCGACGCCGACGAGTGGCATGAGCGCCTCGAAACCGGCGAACAACAGCGCGACGTGCGTCCGTCGATGTTGAGGCAGTCCGGCCATCCCGAGGGCGACCGCGACACCGAACGTGTCGAGGCCGAGCGGGACGACGATTGCGATGAGCTTGAGCGCGTCGGCCACGCGCGGGAGCCTACGGGCGCAAGCCGCCCCGGTGTTTTGCCTGAGCACCACCGAGCGGTCCCGCTCGGCCGAGCGTCTCAGCCGACGCTCACCGTCCCCAGCGGGTAGGCGCCGTCGCTGGTGCGCCCTCCGTCGGCCAGTCGCATCGGTGCGACCGTGTTGGTCGGGTCGACGACGCGGACCGCGAGCGTGTAGCTGCCGGCGGGCAGACTCGCGGGCAGCGTGAATGTGTCCGATGATCTGAGCGGCTTGCCGCCCGTGGGTAGAAGCGCGCGCAGGTTGAAGGCCGATGTTGCGCTCCACACGACGCTTTCGCCCCGGCGCAGCTCGTAGCTCACTTCCCAACGATCGTACGTGGGTGCGACGTTCACGTTCTCCCAGGTCGCGGTGAAGTTCGTTGTGTGTCCGGCCGTCAACGGGCTGACTTCCACCCTGTCGAGCTGGTCCCTGAAGCCAGCGAGCTTCAGAAGTTCCTGATATTCAGGTTCGCTGCCGGTGAGCACCGAGGTCTGGATGTTGCCGGATCCGATGCCGGACACATGCCACGCTTCGGTCGAGGCCCTGGCGATCGCCACGGTCGCATCCGGGAGGTTCCACCACTCGGAGATGACCGGCGCTGTCTTCCAGCGTTCCCATGCGGGAATGTCCTGTGCCTGTCCACCGGGCGCGAGATACGGGAGGTTGTTCCCGTCCGCCGGCGCCAGAGCGCCCATGTTGTCGAAATGGAACCCGACGCTCGGGTACTTCTTGACAACGGACGGCAGCAGCTCCTGCTGTAACGGAGCTTCGTCCTTCACCGCGGCGGATGTGCCGATGAGGACGTGAGCTTTCGGGAAGGCCGCGACGACGACGCCGACCATCTTGAGGAAGTTTTCGGTTGTGATGTGGCTGCCCGGTGTCATGACGCCATTCATGTGAGCCTCCCCCCATGCGCCGTATCCTCCCGTGTCGATCCAGCCGATCCGTGGGTTGGAGCCGTACTTGGAGCCCAGCGCTTTCCAGAGGTTCGCCCACGCGTTTTGCCACGAGGCGCTGTTCCACTTCGGGAAGGTCTGGCCGCCTGCCGTTTCTGTTTCGATGTAGGACGGCATCCGATTGGTCGACCCCGGCATCCACGCCATGATGCGGAAGCGCAACCGGCCGCCTTTGGCGGCGGCGTCCGCCAGCCCTTCGTCGATCACCCCTGGTCTTTCGAGGAATGAGTAGTGACCCTGGCTCGGCTCAAGGTCGCGACTCCAGTCGATCGCGTCGCGCATGTAGTAGTCGACGAGCGGCCAACCCGGCGGTAGCCCGCTCGTGCCGCCCTGCCAGTCGTACAGGCCCCGACCTGTGTTCGGGATCTCGGCTGCTGACCTCGGAATCACCGTCGGCGTGAACACCAGGCCTTTGCCGTGTTCAGCTTCTTCTTTTTCCCTGGCTTCGCGTTCGGCCTTTTCCCTGGCTTCGCGTTCCCTGGCTTCACGTTCCCTGGCTTCACGTTCGGCCTTTTCCCTCGCTTCACGTTCGGCCTTTTCCCTGGCTTCACGTTCGGCTCGTTCCTTCGCTTCGCGTTCAGCTTCTTCTTCGGTTTTGTGTTCGGTTTTTTCGTGTTCTGCTTTTTCCCTGGCTTCCCGTTCGGCTTTTTCCCTCGCTTCACGTTCGGCCTTTTCCCTCGCTTCGCGTTCGGCCTTTTCCCTGGCTTCGCGTTCGGCCTTTTCCCTGGCTTCGCGTTCCGCCTTTTCCCTGGCTTCGCGTTCAGCCTTTTCCTTGGCGGTCCGTTCCGCCTTTTCCTTGGCTTCGCGTTCAGCGGCTTCCTTGGCTTTGCGTTCGGCCCGTTCCCGTGCTTCCCGTTCGACCGTTTCCTTAGCTTGCCGTGTGGTCTTTTCCCACGCTTCCCGTGCGGCTTTCTGTTCGGCTCCTTCCTGTGCTTCCTGTCCGGTCAGTTGACCGGGGTCGGGCGCTGCGGAGCCTCCTCTCGGTCGACCGGTCTGCCGTTCCATCGCGCCGGGACCGTAGGTGATCGCGACCGCGTTCGACCAAAGCCGGCGCTCACGCGTCCTCACCCTGTAGCGGGCGGTCATCCCCGGGTAGGCCGGCGGGACGACCGTGGTGCCTTCGACGGCGGTTTCGGTCGGAGGGCCTCCGGGGATCTTGACCCTGAGCAGATACTCGTCGTTTGCGCTGGTCGCAGTCCAGAGGAGCGTTTCACCGATCGCCGACAACCTTGGGATCGCGCTGATGGAAGATCGCTGGCGGCGGTGCGGGCGGGCGCATCGCGGACAATGTGCGCGATGCGCCACATGGGCGATGCGAGCGGTGATGACCGGGCGCTGCGTCGCGGCGACCCTGCCCTGCGGTCTCGCAGATGCGGGCGCGCCGCCGACTGCGAATGCCAGCGCCGCTGTCAGGACTGTGCGGCGTTTGGGACTGATGGCTCGACAATGTACCCCGAATCGCCGTGAGCAAACAGATCAGTAACGGAGTGGACACAACCGCCGCGCCTCAGCCAAAGAGATGCCTATTCGAGTGAGTGGGAGCACTTCGAATGTGAGAAAGTCGACGACCCCCGCGGGCGACGCCTGCGCCTCGGATCTGCGCGTTGTCGCTGGCCGCCGGTATCGCGTCGGCTGGGCTTCGGTCGCCGAGCACGCGGCCCCACGATCCGGGTGGAGCCAGAGGCCGCGTGCACCTTGAGCGTTCCTGCCGGTCTCACCCACTCGGCTTGACTTCGATGCCGAGCGCCCGCCGAAGCGGCGCGCGCATGAACATCCGGTAGGCGAGGTCACTCACGGCCACGGCTGCTATGACGCGGCGCACGATGCGTCGCGCATCTCTCGTCGTCTCCCCCATCTCCGTCCCTCCTTGAACGTTGGCTCCCGTCCCTCCCTGAACGTCGGTGCGCAGTGCTCCCTCAGCGAACTGCGCTACATGGCACGGTAGGGGGTCGGCCGCCCGGCGTCAACGGGCGCAAGCGGCCTCGCACGGGCCAGCGCCCTCCTATTCGCGAGCGAACAGCCGCAGGAAGAACAGGAAGATGTTCAGGATGTCGAGGAAGATCCCGGCAGCCAGCGGGATCGCCTCCTCCGTTCCCGCGCGTCGCAGGCGATTGAAGTCGACGACCGTGTAGAGGCCGAAGATCGCCAGGCCGGCGAGCGCGTACACGGTGTATCCGCCCGGGATCCTGACGAAGATCAGCACGATTCCGACGGCGATCAGTGCGAGCAGCAACCAGAACAGCGTGCGATACAGGAATGACAGGTCACGCCGGATGGCGTAGCCGCCGGCACCGAGGGCCCCGACGAACAGCGCGGTCGCCCCGAATGCCTGACGCACTGCGGTGGGGTCGGTCGCCGCGTAGTAGTTGACGGTCGTCGCGACCGCTGCTCCCATCAGCAGGCCGAAGGCGAGCAGCAGCGCGAGCGCGAGTCCCTGATTGCCGCGCGCGCTGGCAAGGTTGAGCCCGACGAGGCAGCCGAGCGCGATCAGCCACGCGACGAACCACGCGGCGCCACCGAGGTTGCGGCCGAGGTAGACGCCGAGCGTCGCGCAGCCCACGGTCAGCGCGACGAGACCCATCACCCGGCCGAACAGCGACTGGGTGCGCCCCTGCTCCACGCCTGCCGCGTAGCCCATGGAGCTCATCGCCGAGATCGTACGACGATCGGTGTGTTGAGAGGATGTCGGCATGGCCTCGTTGCGCGACGCGGATCTCTCGCTCAAGCTGAGCCGAGAGGAGAGCGAGGAGCGGATCCTCAGGGCGCAGCGCCGCCTGCTCGCGCTGCGCCTGCAGCTTGGCGGGTTGATCGAGGGGCCAGATCTCGGCCCGCCGCTGTGCGTGCTCTTCGAGGGCTGGGACGCCTCCGGGAAGGGCGGATGCATACGACGTCTCGTCAGTCCGCTCGACCCGCGTCATGTACGCGTCGCGCAGTTCGGAGCGCCAAGCGCCGATGCGCGCCGCCATCACTTCCTGCACCGCTTCTCTGCGGCGATGCCCGGGTGGGGCGGGATGGCCGTGCTCGACCGCTCCTGGTACGGACGGGTGCTGGTGGAGCGCGTCGAGGGCCTTGCCACCGAGCAGGAGTGGAGGCGGGCCTACCCGCAGATCGTCGAGTGGGAGGCGGGGTTCGCAATCGAGGGGACCGTCCTGGTCAAGCTGTGGCTGCACGTGTCCGAGGACGAGCAGCTGCGCCGCTTCCGCGCTCGCGAACGAGATCCGCTCAAGCGCTGGAAGCTAACCGGCGAAGACTGGCGCAACCTCTCGCGCCGCGCCGACTACGAGCAGGCGATCGAGGACATGCTCGCCGCCACCGACCATGACCCGGCGCCATGGCACGTCGTCCCGGCCGAGTCCAAGCCGTACGCGCGTGTGAGCGTGCTCGAGATCGTGATCGCCACGATCGAGCAGGCGCTGCGTGCGCTCGGACGCGAGCCCGTGCAGATCGAGGCATCGCTGTAGGTGGCTGCCGGCGAACGGAGTGCGACGCGCCGCCGGCGGGTATCGGCATGGGGACTGTTGGGCCGCCAAGCATCCAGCTCATCAACGCAGCCAGGGAGGAATCACGATGGCACATCTGGGAGGCAGCGCAAAGATCGACATCGATGCCCCGCTCCGGGACGTCTGGGGGGTCATCGAGGACGTTATGTCGGCGCCGGACTGGCAGGGCGGACTCGACGTGATGACCGCGCTCGAGCGCGACGGGAACGGGCGCCCGACGCTCGTCGAGACGGAGAACGACATCAAGGTCAGGCGGATCAAGGCCCACGTTCGCTTCAGCTACGACGGGCCGACGCGCCTCTCGTGGACCCAGGAGAAGGGCGACATGAAGTCGGTCGAGGGCGCATGGGATCTCGAGGACCTGGGCGATGGACGGACGCAGGCGACCTACACGCTTGACGCCGACCCCGGCCGCGTGCTCGGACTTGTGATCCGCGGGCCCGTCGAGGCGGCGACGCGCGCGATATTCGTCAACGGGCGCCCTGGCGAGCTCAAGCGGCGGGTCGAGGGCGCCTGAGCCCCCAGCGAACGCTCGACTGGGCGTCGGACACCTAGACGAAGCGCTTGATGAAGCGCAGAGCCGTGTCGGCGACCTCGCGCCAGCCACCGTCGATCGTGAGCGCGTGACCCCGGTTCGGGATCTCCGTGATCTCCGTGACCGACGCGTTGCGCGCCTGCTTCTTGTACGCGGCGTTCGCGATCGCCCAGGGGACGGTGTGGTCCTTCTCACCGGAGATGATCAGCAGCGGCCCCCGGTCGGGGCTCTTGCTGTTCACCTTGGCCTCCGTCCACGGGTTCAGGTTCGCAGTGGCTGCCTGGAAGATCGGCACGCCGGACGCCGGAACGGCGAAGGTCGAGTACAGATCCTTGGCCTCGTCCTCGCTCACCGCGTTCGCGAAGGCGAAGCGGAACTGCTCGTACGTGAGCGGCACAGCACGGTTGCGGTTGGCCGGGTTGCCCAGCACCGGGCGGGCGGACTTCAGCGCGGACACCGGCAGCGGCAGCACGCCGCGGAAGGGCGCGGGGTCGACGGCGACCGATGCCGCAGCGAGCCCGCGCCCGGCAAGGATCTGTGCGAGCAGGCCACCGAAGGAATGACCGATCAGGGCGGGCTTCTTCGTGAGCGTCCCGATCACCTCGCCGAAGTGGTCGGCGACCTGTCCGACGCTCTTGTGTGCGAAGACCTCCGGGTCCGCGTTCGCCTGCTCGACGGTCTGCGGATCGTCCGGCCAGCCGGGCGTCAGCGGCGTGTAGCCCGATTCCTCGAAGACAGCCGCCCAGCGGTCCCAGCTGCTCGGCAGCAACCAGAGGCCGTGAATGAACACCACCGGCGTGCGACCGGTGGCGTTCGCCTTCTCGACCTGCTCGGACTCGTAATCCGTGATCGTCGTCATCTCGTGGCCTCCTGGTCGATGCCTGTGGCTGGGCTCGCCAACCCTCGCCCCGCCCGAGCAGCCGGCTGCGCCCCGAGGGAGCGGGCGTCTACGTCCGGCCCCCACGTGCGCCGGACATGCTACGCCTGATCGTTGCCTCGCTCTCCAGCGTGCAGGCAGCTCAGCCAGGCCGAATCAGCGGCTTACCCGGCTGCCTTCTCGAGAGCGGCGCTGATCATGCGCCCGTTGGCCGCAACGGCGACGCCATCCACGAACACGCTCGGCGTGCCGCTCACGCCCCGTTCGACGGCGCGCGCCGATACGAATTCGCTCCAGCCGAGGTAGCGGCGCTCTGCGATGCAGCGCTCGAACCCGGGGTCTAATCCGAGAGCCAGGCCAAGCTGGGCCAACTCGTCGTCGTCGAGTCCCTGCCCGCCCTCGTCGGGCTGGTTCGCGAAGAGGGCGTTCTTGTACTCGAGGAACATGCGGCCGTCGGACGCACAGCCGGACGCCGCCGCAGCCCGTGAGGAGTATCGGGTAGTGGAGAGACGATCCAGGAACCCGAGCGGGTGGTACACGAGGCTTCCAAGGCCTCGGGCGACGATCGCTTCCAGCTCGGCGCCCGATGCTTCCTCGAATCTGCGGCAGAACGGGCAGAGGAAGTCGATGTAGACGTCCACCGCCGTACCCGCGCCGAGGAGGATGCCGTCCCCGCCCTCGGCGGTGCCCGCTGGGACCCATTCCGGCCGGGATACCGGGGCTGAGCGCTGGGCCATCGAGCCTAGGTGACCTTCCCGCTCACGCGACAGGCTCCAGCCGGACGAGCGTCTGGACCTGTTCGGAGTCCTCTATGTCGAAGATCGTCGCGCTGTCTTCTTCGGCGACGTAGATCTTCTGCGGGTGGTAGACGACGTGCTCGAGGTCCTCCTGGGTGCCGCCCGGCGCATCCAGCCCGATCACGACGATGTCGTCGCCGTCGTCGTAGGTGATTCCGGTGAGCAGCGGCCGTTCTGCCTCGATCTGCGCGCCGACGTCCTTGCCGGCGACCTCAACGGTCGCGACCAGGTCTTGCAGGTCGCGGCTGAAATCATCGAAGTACGTACGCCACTCCGACTGGGGGATCTCACGTGTGGTGGTTGCCATGGCCCTAAGACTAGGCCGACGGCAGATGTGGACAAGTTAGGACATGAGAGGATCGAATCCGGTCATTCGCGCGGGAAGATCGTGCTCACGATCGACTCATCTCAGAACGGGTTTGAATATTTGGTTGCCTCTACGTCCAGATGTGTTTGCGCCAAAGGGTTGCGGGTAGAAGACCAGCGACGCAGAGCCCCGTGCCCCCCCGTCTCGCGGGTTCTGTGATGAGCGGGGCGCCTCGCACTACCCATGCCCTTCACCTCCTGGGGGGCGGGGAGGCGAGGCCGCCCCAATCTCCGGCTTGGGCGCGCTATCCCCGTCTCCCTGTGGACCGCGCCCAAGCCCCTATCGCTCCATCCGCTCTGCGCAGCCGCCAGGCTCAGCAGCCGCTCGCGGACGCCGTCGCCCGAGCTAGTCTCGTGGCCTGGCGGCGTCATCTCTTTGAAGGGGAGGGACGAGCGAGATGGCCTTACAGGTGGTGGGAGCCGGGCTGGGACGCACGGGGACGAACTCCCTGAAGGTCGCCCTCGAGCAGCTCCTCGGCGGACCCTGCTACCACATGTTCGAGCTGGCGCGGCGAGACGGCGACACGCCCGCCTGGCAGGCGGCCGTCCGCGGCGAAACGATCGACTGGGATGCGCTGCTGCGCGAGTACGTCGCTTCCGTCGACTGGCCGGCGGCCGCCTTCTGGCGGGAGATCTGGGCCGCGAACCCCGACGCGATGGTGCTCCTGTCGGTACGGGACTCGGCACAGACATGGTGGGAGAGCATGCAGCGCACGATCGTCCCCACGCTGAGCGGTGCGGTGCCAGCGGATGAACCCGCAACCGCACGGCGCAGGGCGATGGTGGTGGAGATGATGAGCGTGCGCTTCACGCCCGACTGGCGCGACGGCGATGCGGCGATCGCCGCCTACGAACGTCACAACGAGGAGGTCCGCCGAGCCGTGCCGCCCGGTCGGCTGCTCGAGTGGCAGCCGCACGAAGGGTGGCAGCCGATCTGTGCCGCGCTCGATCTCCCCGTGCCCGGCGCTCCCTTTCCGCGGGAGAACACGACGGCCGACTTCCGTACGCGACTCGGCTTCACGAGCCCCCAGACGAGCTGACGCGAGCGGTCCGAGCGCGGCGTCGGACCGCCGTCAGCCGCCGTACATCTGCTCGATCTCCGCGGCGTACTTCGCGTCGATCGGCTTGCGCTTGAGCTTCATCGTCGGAGTCAGCTCATCGCCACCCGGCAGCCAGTCGCCGTCGACGATCACGAACTTCTTGATCTGTTCGACGCGCGCGAGCTTTGCGTTCGCGGCGTCGACGCCCTCCTGCACCGCCGCGCGCACTCGGGGCTCGCGGGCGAGTGCCTCCAGCGAGGAGTCCTCGATGCCCTCTTTCGTCGCCCACGCCGGTGCGAAGTCGGCGTCGAGAACGATCAGGGCCGTGTTGTAGGGACGGCGATCGCCGATGCAGCAGGCCTGGCCGATGAGCGGTGAGGCGGTCTTCAACGTCGCCTCGATGTTCGCGGGCGACATGTTCTTGCCGCCGGCGCTGATGATCAGCTCCTTCTTGCGGTCGACGATCATCAGATAGCCGTCGTCGTCGAAGGCGCCGATGTCCCCGGTTCGAAGCCAGCCGTCCTCCGTGAAGGTCTCACTCGTCTTCTCCGGCAGGTTGCGGTAGCCGAGCATGACGACGTCGGACTTGACCAGCACCTCGCCGTCGCTGTCGAGCTTGATCTGGACGCCCGGCGCCGGCGGGCCCACCGTCCCGATTTTGACCCTCCCGGGAGGGTTGACGCTACCCGCTCCGCACGTCTCGCTCATCCCCCAAAGCTCCGCCAGCGGCAGGCCGATAGCGTGGAAGAACTCGAGGACCTCCACCGGTGTCGGCGCCGCGCCGACGTTGATCGCCTCCACCTGATCGAGCCGAGCAT
>Ga0210409_10004078_pt1 | contig 15906 bp, 13 predicted proteins | sample IncBWH17MmetaG_FD_161649 | JGI IMG/M metagenome (GOLD analysis project Ga0210409, IMG submission 161649) | Forest soil microbial communities from Barre Woods Harvard Forest LTER site, Petersham, Massachusetts, United States - Inc-BW-H-17-M | ecosystem: Environmental > Terrestrial > Soil >...
ATGCTCTGTAATAACGGTCAATAACCGCATGAATCCAGGAATCGCGGCCATTCTTGACAATGGGAGTTTCATACTGCCTCCTTTTCCAATTTGGCGATTCCGCCACATTCTGAGTCCTCGCCGCAAACACAGCATGGGGAAAGCCGCAAACGATATGGTTTCAATAATGATGGCCTCATTTGGAGTCCTTCATGCTGGTAGGCTTCGGGACGGCAGGTTGATTGCTAGACTGTAGTTCGGATAAGGCCCTGTCCGCTGTGCTCACCCACTGATAAGCCTTCTTGCCGCCTGCCAGGAGGACCATTCTCACCTCGCCGCTTTGCACCAGGCGCTTGAGCAGCGTGTGGATTACAGCCAAGGGATTCGCGTATCTAGCGAGGTTGTACTTCCTGGCCTCGATGCTTTTCAGGAGATCGCCAGGAGTCATGGGAAAGAACGTCTCTTGCAAGATGACGCGAGCCGATTGCGTAATCCCCACTTTCAGGTCTTTCTTAATGACGCGATCGACCCGCTTCTCAAAGCTCTTTTGGTCCGTCTCGGCGCAAAGATTTTGCAGATTGGTAACGACAGCGTGGAGCCGGGCGATCTTCTGGTCGAGCTTCTGGCGTTTTACCAGGTGATGGGCCAGGTCTTGCTTGGCCTCGTATAGAGTGCGATGGTAGTCAATCTTTGCCATACACACTACATTATACACAAGATGTGTAATACTAAGAAGCGATTTATTTTAGAGAGTCAGACTACCCACAAGTTCTGCGCCATATTCCAGCAGCGTCCTTCGTGCTAAGCGGTCTGCCAACTCCTTCCAACTGCTTCTCTCCAAAAAAGACCGATCCGCGCCCAATTTCCGAGTAGGTAAAAATCTAGTGAATAGCACGAACGATCGTGCTATTATGAGGGGATGCGAATCTTTGGACGCGAGAAATCTCGCGGAACTAAGAAGGCTAGCGGCTCGTCGAAAGGACCAGAGACGCGCAAGAGGATTCTCGCGCACTCGCTGAGGGTCGCCGCGAGTCATGGACTGGCGGGTTTAACCATCGGGCGTCTGGCCCGAGATCTAGGAATGAGCAAGAGCGGGCTGTTTGCTCATTTCCGCTCCAAACGACAACTTGAGATGGCCACGATTAACGAAGCCCGGATGGTCTTCAATAGCCAGGTACTGGGGCCCGCCACCATCGGCCACGAGGGCATTGAGCATTTGTGGATTCTTTGTGACTCATGGCTGGCGCACATCGAACGTCGGGTCTTCCCCGGTGGATATTTCTTTACGGGAGCGTTCTTCGAATGCGCTGAGAGATCCGGGATGATCGAGGAAGAGATCAACGCCATGGCGCGAGAATGGTGGAAAAGCCTGAAGAACGCTGTCCTCGAAGCGCAAGATCGCAACGAGATTGATCCGGCATCAGACGCAAGACGGGTCAGTTTCGATCTGAACGAGATATTGATGGCGGCCTATTGGGCCTTTCTGGTGGAAAAGGATGGTGAAGTCTTTCGCGAGGCGAGGATTGCGGTACTAACCAAGCTGAAAGGCTTGGCGACCTCCCGAATATCGCCTAGCGCCTTTCAGTCCGAGAAGGCCTGGAAAGAATACTTAAAGGGAAAGCATGTACAAGAAAAGGAGAAGCCCTTAAGCGCTCTGCGGCGTTTGGTGGAGAAAGAAGCTCAGTCCAGCGCGATTTCCCAATCTGTCCAGCCCTCAAAGAAGAGCAAAAGCGTTCTCGATAATATAAAACGACTCACGAAGAGTTGAAGCGGAATCCGGGAGCTAGCTGGTCTAACAATCCACCGCTATGGGAGAAAAATCTCTAACAATTATGTTCTTCGTCTTGATAAATGCGACGCAAAACCTAAACAAACCAAAACATATAGACGAATTAAGACAAGCTTCGATTCGTCTTTAATGTTTGTACGCGATTTTGCGACCCTTTCTAATCATGTACTTATAAACCAAGAGAAAAGACGTTATCGTTTTGTTTCTTTGCGCCTTCCTCGTCTTTAGTTCAGCCAAAAACCTGGAGAATTCAGAGCTTAAAGCCCAACCCGTTTCCATTTAAATCCCAGCTCCTCAGATAGTTTCACTCTTCTTCGCTATTTCTAGCAAAGCTCGTCATTGGCGTAATTGCATGGTTCATTCTTGCGGAAGACATGATAAGCTACGCGGCACATGGTCGGGAGGCATTCCGGCTAATCCCAGGCGGTAGACCCCGTTGCGGCATAAAATCTAAGGAGGAGCCATGAAGGCCCTGGTTGTTCCAGTCTCTGTTCTGATGTGCATAGTCGCATGCCCGCGCGGATTGTCCGCACAAATCACACTGACGCAAACCTTCTGTCTGGACGCTCAGCACCAGTGCGTCTGGACTTATCACAATGACAACAGCCGCGGCGGGGTGAACCCAAACGAAACTAGGTTTAAGCCACATTTCGCCTTCACTGGACTGACAGCTACCCCGGTCGCCACCGACGGGCTCATTTATGCGCAACCTCTCTTTATTCAGGGGCTGCACGGTGCCGGGAACAACCCCGTGGGAACCTGCACCGGCAACGTCGATACTGCTTTCGTTGCGACGGAGAACAATTCTCTCTATGCCGTCAACGCGGCGAATGGGACCGTTTGTTGGCACAATCAACTTGACCGCACCAGCCCGGCCGAGACCGCCATTCCTTACACGTCTCTGCCAAACAACAGCCAAGTGCCGCCCACTCCTTGTTACAACCTTATTCCTCAGGTCGGAATCACAGGGACTCCGGTCATTGATCGAACGGTTACGCCGCCTGTCCTGTATGTCGTGACCAATCATCAAACCAACAGCGGCAACGGAAATGTTACGTTTGACCAACTCTTGCACGCTATAGACACTACAACGGGCAACGAAGTCGCCCCCGCGCTTAGCCTGCCCACCTCGCTGGGCGGGTTCGTTTCCATCCTGCAGGGCCAGCGCTCGGCCCTGGCGCTCTTCAACCCATCGAGCAATCTCGCCAGCATCTATGTCGCCTGGGCCTCCTACTGTGACTACAACACCAGTCTGGGGAATTACGACGGCTGGGTGGCCGGATTCCAACTGAATTACAACAGCTTGAGCAGTGGATTCAGGCTGCTGGGCAGCTTCATTTCGGAGCCACCTACGAACGGCCCGCACTTCGGCGGCGTCTGGATGGCCGGCAGCGCCCCTGCGATTGACGGCAACGGAAACGTGTACGTTGCCGTGGCCAACGGAGACTGGGCACAGTACAACCCGCCGAATTTTGGATGGGGAAACTCGGTCATGAAGCTGTCCTCCGCCCTAGCGTATGAAGATTTCTACACGCCGAACGACTGGTTTCAGTTGGACCACGGAAGCGGTCAGGAGGGAGTTTGTTTCGTTCCCACTAATCCTTATTACAATCAATGCCCGTCAGGCGACACGAAAACGCTTGCCGAGGACACGGACATGGGAACCGGTGGCGTCGTTCTGCTGAATAACTCGTCACCAACCGAGTTGGCGTCGGTTGGGAAACAAGGCATCGTGTACGTGGTCCCTTACGACACCTCGACCAGTTCGTCCACAACAATGGGAGGACTCGACGGATGCGGTTATAACTGTTCGTCGGGATCGGGATCGAATCCCCAAAACACGGCCTGTTCGGTCACCACAAGCTTGCCGTACCCAGGCAACATTGCCCAGTGTTTCGACGCGATGCCCATCGGCAATTTCAAGCAAAATTTGGACCTCAATGGCATCAGGGGCGCGCCGGCCTTCTGGTCACCAGGGGCGACAAGCCCAAACCAGTACCTTTACGCTGTGGGTCTGCACGATCGCATGTACTGGTTCAACTATGCGAACACATTCGACACGGCCAATCCGCCGCAGAGCGATCACCCGTTCGATGCGCAGAATCCGGGCGGGCTCGCGGTTGGCGGGACCACCTCAATCACTTGGAATGGGACGGATGCCACTACCGGTGTTACCTGGGCGCTGGATTCTAACGGCTATGGCAGGCAGTATACCAACATCACTCCGCCATTTGAATGTTCGTCGCAGGCGGTACTGTATGCCTACCCTGCGATCCCCGGTACTCCCCAGTGCGACGACGACACCAGCGTCTGCGAGCTTTGGGACAGCAATGAATTGCAAAATGCGAGCACGGTCATGCCGGGCGCTGTAAAATTCACCGTGCCGACAATCGTCGATGGCTACATTTTGATCGGTGGCGGAACGCCAAACTACTTCGCCACCCGTTCGAGCACCGAGCAGCGGTGCCAAGTGGTAAGTGCCTGCGATCCGGCAAACTTTCCGTCTTGCGCTGGTCAATTGACCATTCTGCACTAACTCGGTAGAGGTGGGTATGAAAACAGTCGTTTTTTCTTTGATTTTGCTGGCAGTTGTCGGGACATCAGTGGTGCGAGCGCGGAATGGTGCGCATGGCATTCCGAGTCGTCCCGTCGGTTCTCTTTCGTTCGCCAAGGCCATCACCATCAAGAGTCCGGTGCTCTACCCCTATTCCCTTGCCGCCGGCGACCTCACCCATAATGGAATTCCAGATCTGGCCGTGGTGGGCGTCGAGGTCCCGGTTCTGGCGCACGCCCTAGGTAAGGGCAACGGCCGGTTCGGCCGCTGGAGCAGTAAAGGCGGCACGGGTGACGCTCCGTACTTTGTGACCTTCGCCGATGTTGATCTGGACGGCAATCTCGACGCGGTTAGTACCGATGCCGACGAGCCGCTCGTTGTCGTGGCCTTCGGCGACGGTAAGGGAAATTTCGACCGTGGCGTGGGGCCCCGTACCGGCAGAGGATACGACACGCCGCAGGTCGCGGTCGCCGATCTGAACGGCGACGGCATTCCCGATCTGGTGGGAACGTCTTCAGGAGTAGCGAGCAATCCCGGCAACATTTTCATCCTGCTGGGCAAAGGGAACAGACAGTTCGCCAAAGCCGTGAACATCAGCAGCGGCGGACACAGCCCGAACGGTATCGCAGTCGGCGACCTGAATCACGACGGCATTCCAGATTTGGTGGTCGCAAACAGTCTCTCCAGTTCGGGGCCCGGAAATGTTGCGGTGCTTTTGGGCAAGGGCGACGGCACGTTTGACAAACCCGTGCGCTATAAGGCAGGGATAGCCCCGTGGCAGGTGGTCCTGGGCGACTTTAACGGGGACGGAAACCTCGACCTCGCGGTCGTTTCCATCGATGGCGAGAACAAGATTTATGTCATGCTGGGCAAGGGTGATGGCACGTTTTCCCCATCGAAAACCTACGCAGTTGGACTGGGGCCTAGTTCGGTCGTACCTGCGGATTTCAACGGCGACGGTCGACTTGATCTTGGAGTCGCGACCTGCGGCGAGAGGCCGCCGTGTCATGTTGCGGTGTTGCTAGGCAACGGCGACGGCACCTTTCAGCCTCCCGTACGCTTCCGCGTGGGATTAAATCCAGTGCAGCTTGTCGTCGCCGATTTTACCCACGACGGCAAGCCGGACATCGCGACCATCAACGGAGGTGATTCCACGATCAGCATTTTGCTGAACACGACACCGTTCCCCACGCCGTCGCATCCGGCACTGAATTAGACCTGGAACCATGGTGAGCGTGCGATAAGTCTCGTCCACAACGCAATAGAATTCCCAACCACGCTGGGCTGGTAGCCGGAACTACTTGTAGAACTGGATCCGTCAACCATCCCTTACTGGATCCATTTACTTTTGACACGACGATTCGCGGCGGCTTCCACGTTCCCTCCCGTTCCGTTCCAACTTGTCAAAGAGAAAATCGAGATTGCGCAGAGCAAGGGATAACGACATTTTTGTCTAATCCTTGGACAAGGCTGCCGGTGCGTCCAGAAATCTGTTTAAGACGGTTAATCTTCGTGTTTTCTATCTCGGACGTAGGCGTTCAGGGAGGCCAATTCCAGATCAACTTATTTTTTTCTTGACTGTGCAAAAACAGTGTATTAACGTGGCGCAACTTTTTTATCAGCGGCCTGCAAGAGCGTAGGTAGTCGCTGCTTCCCTCGCACAAGGTCGCTGTTTTTGCCCCTGGGACAACTAAGCGTTGTATATCGGTTGCTAGCAAACCGAGTGGCTTCCCGTGTGCCGTCAAGGCTTCCACCGGCAGTCGCGGTTTGTGATGGCGGCGGTGCGCGGGTTCGGCAAAGCATCAACAGGTACGAGACGCGAGAGGAAAAAGTTATGAAAAAGATGACGGGAACACACAGCCGGAACTGCTTGATCCTAGCGGTTCTAGTGTTGGTGCCATGCGCGGTCCAGGCGCAGCAGAGCGACAACGCTGTATGGGCCTCAGGGGGTTCGATGCAAGGCTCTGGCGCGTTCGTCGATGCGGCTGCATTTTGCGGGGCCGGTGGCAGTTCTGACTGTAGCGGAACAAGCTTTGACTTCTGCGCCACACTTAACACGGCACTGACTAAACTGACCACGTTGTCTCCAGCCGGTGGGGTTGTGGATGCTCGCGGAGTGGTGCCGGTTCCGACGGGGAGTGGTACCGGCGGCGGACCACAGAACTGTAACAGCAATCCGTTTTCTGGGATCTCTGCAACCAACACAGTGCCCATTACAATCCTGCTTCCGGCGTCCACGATTAAGCTGAAAGGGGCGGCTTGGACGCTGCCCAACAATATCAGGTTAGTTGGCGAGGGCGAGTTTACGACTTTGGCGGATCAATCCTCATTCGGCGACTCAAACTTCATCAACATGGGCTCATCTGGATGCTCACCATGCTCCGGCATTTCGGTCGAGCACCTGAAACTTGACGAAGTTAACAAATCGCTGGGCGGGATCGTTAATCAATACGCCGGACAGTCAAGTTACGTCAATGACGTTGACATGGCGAATCTTAGTGGAACCGGAATATTGATAGAGGCCGCTAACTCCGGGCCGTACACAAACCTTAGCTTCACAGCTAACTCCACGGCCTCTTGTTCCGGTTCTTCGTGTCCTTTGTGCGCCGATATCGAGGTGCAGACGCAGGGACTGCATGGAATGACCTGCTACGGAAACGGGGCGACCGGCGCTTATAGCCCTGGAACAGACGTGAGTGCTGGAATCAAGGTGAATGCCAGCAATAACTACATCGAAGATATCCATGTGGAAGCGTTCTGGGATGGTATCAGGATCGGCGATGCCTCCGGAGCAACCGTGAGCAACATTGTGTTACTGAACGTTGAGGGAGGAAAGAATTTTCTCTACTCCAATGATCCGGTGGTAAGCGCTGTTGTCCACATATGCGGAGGGAGCCCTAGTGCTCAATACGGAAGGTGCGGCTCAGTGTACAGCACGGTGAGCAATGTAACCGTTCTAGGAGCAACCGATACGAATAACACTACCGTGCAAGGCACCGAAACCTGCGTCAACACGTCTGGAGACACCTGTTCCACTGCTATTCAGGATGATGTCACCGGCACCTCGATTGCGGCTCCCCCAGGTCACCTAAGTGGAATCGCTGCCGCTATGTATACGCTTGGCGGCGAGATCGGATCTAGCTCAGGGATATATTCTCGGTTTTCAACTTACGGGAGCTACACAAGCTCCGTAGGCTCTCAAACTGACGGCAGTCCAACACCGTTTTTGAGTGGGGGAAATACAGCGGTCTCGGGGTTGTCCTGCAACACGATTGGGGCCCTGTACTCATACATTGGAGCGAGCTCTGGAGCCGACTCTGTTTATGTCTGCACCGGGAGCACTCCAACCTGGACATCTATCCCGTGATTGTGACTGCGATTCGAAAGTTAGCACGATGAAACGAAGTTTGCGAGTACGAAGGAGAATCTGTATGCAAACGAGAGACTTAGGGTTTGCGTTTCTACTTGTCGCTAGTGCGGCTGTTCTGTTGGTACTGTCGGTGAGCGTGAATGCTCAGAACACGAGCCTTCAGGAAGGTTGGAACGGTGCAATGCAGTCGTTGTCCACTCAATCGCAGTCCTTCGCTTTTGTTGATGGGGTGGGCTACGTCAATGACGGGCGGTGCAGCACCGCGTGCGACATTTGCCAAATAATCAAATACGCGCTCACAGACTACAACCCCAAAAACTCGAACGGTGTCATTATCGACACGCGGGGAATTGGCTCGCTGACATGTACCTCAACTGACGGGAATCCTTGGTCGGCCCTATCATCAACATCGGGGCTGTCAAACATTGTGCTGCTACCGGCAGGGACAATCGCCATCTCTAGTCCCTGGATACTCCCGAACGATACGCGCCTCATTGGCGAAGGCCCCAATATAACTACCATCTCAGCTTCGTCGACCTTAAGTCCAGACATGATTGACATGGGTTACGAAATTTCAACAAGTCCTTGTTACAACCCCACCACCTCAGCTTACGATTGCCCCGGCGTCGTGATCGAGCATCTGGGCCTCAACGGAAGCGGAAACACTAGCGTGAACGGCATCGTGAACTGCTGCTCTCAGGAATTCAGCCGTGTAAACGATGTCAAGATTGTGGGTGTCAACGTCGGTCTGGCCCTGACCGACCAATACGCGCAGAACTCCGGCCCTTACACCAACCTAACGATGTCGGGTGTTTCGCAGTGTGTAACCATCGAATCGGACTATGTTGGCCGCACACTTATTGTTACGCGTGGCGTGCATGGTCTCAGCTGCAGCACCACCGGAACTGCTGCCTCCGCGATCCAGATCGACACTTCGAGCAACAGTCTCGAAGATATCTATATCAGCGGTGGGGCCGGGCAAGATGGAGTGCTGATCGGATCGCAAGCACCAACCGAGGGTAATGTCCTAGTCAATATCACGGGCAGTGGGCTCCAGAATGTGGTTCATATCTCCTCCGCAAACACTTCGTCGGACATCAGTATTCTAGGCGTCAGCAGATCGGGAGGAACCAATACAATATACGATCAATTAGCGGGGACAACGCTCACGGATGCAAACTTGGGCATGTACATCCTTGGGGAGCCCGTTCAGGCTGGAACCAACAACAGTGCTGGCTATTCCCGATTCACCACGAGCATTAGCGCTAACGCCCCAACATGGTTTGTTGGCGGGAGTGCGCCGACGGGTAGCAGTTGTGGCGTCGGTGATCTATATAGCTGTACGGGTACTACCTCAGCTTGCACTAACACAGCCCCCAAGCAGGGCACTGTCTGGGAATGCTTAGGTGGAGGAACGACTTGGTATCCGATTAAGTAGGACTCTTTAGAACTCATTAGAGTTAACAACTTGCAAGCGGGGTTCCAGAAGATCGTTTCGATGTGGAAATCGGCAAAAATGCGGGGTATCATGACAGAGCTTTACAGCCTCGCCATCCCCCGGCGCGCTCGAAATCCACGTCAGGAGATCACTCCCGTTATGACCCTCACAAGCTGTCGGTTGACCAAATGTTTTCTGAATTTTCTGTTGGCTGTTCTTTCGCTCACCCTAATAGCCTCGGCCGAATGGAACGAGAAGGTGCTCTACAGCTTCCAGGGCGGGACGGCCGACGGCTCGTCGCCAGCGGGAGGAGTAGTGTTCGACGCAGCGGGCAACCTCTATGGTGCCACCGACCAAGGCGGAGGCGAGTGCCCGCCAGCCCAGTGCGGAACCGTGTTTCAGCTTGCGCCGCCAGCGAAAAGTGGCGACCCGTGGACCGAGACTGTGCTCCATGTGTTCAAAGGCAACGCCTCCGGCGATGGCAACACCCCGGTCGGCAGCGTGATCCTCGACAGCTCTGGGAACCTCTACGGCACAACCGGCTATGGCGGCACTGGCGATTGCGTGCTCTTGGGCGAGAAGGTCGGATGCGGCACGGTCTACGAGTTGTCACCACCAACCCAGAAAGGCGGGGCATGGACGGAAACCATCCTGTACAGCTTTCCAACCGCCAAGCAGGGATATCTGCCCAACGGGAATCTGGTTTTCGACAAGGTAGGCAACCTATACGGAGCGACCATGTTCGGGGGTGGATACGGGACAACCTGCAATGCTTTTTACCAATACTGCGGAGCGGTCTTCGAGTTGAGTCCGCCAAGGAAGAAGGGCGGCAAATGGACGGAGAGAGTGCTTCACGGCTTCAAGGGCGGGACAGATGGGACGAATCCCAATGGCAGCCTGATCTTTAACAAGAAGGGGGCACTCTACGGTACGGCGTCGGGAGGCGGCATTGAGGGCGGAGAGTGCGGTTCAGTGGGTTGCGGCACGGTGTTTGCGCTCCGGCCTCCTATCTCGTTGGGCGCAGCGTGGAAGGAGGACGCTCTCTACCGCTTTCACGGCCCGGATGGGGGCAACCCCGCCGCGGGAGTTATCCTTGGCACAAATGGGGACCTCTTTAGCACCACCTTGGGCGGTGGGAACAGCGGCTCAGGCACGGTCTTTCAGCTCACGCCGGGTTCTGCAGGCCATTGGACGGAGCGCGTGCTCTACCGCTTTCAGTACGATAAGGACGGAGGCGCGCCTCGATCCAGTTTGGTCTTCGACTCGGAGGACAACCTCTACGGGACTGCTTCGGGTGGCGGCGCCTTCGGAGGTGGGACGATATTCCGGTTGCGACCGACCGGAAAATCCTGGACGTTTGCCTCGCTCTACAGCTTTACGGGGCGACCGGACGGCTCCTATCCCATTGGCGGGTTGATTTTCGACGGGTCTGGAGACCTCTACGGTGTAACTCAGTACAGCGGAAGTGTGCAGACCTGCGGTAGTAACGGTTGCGGCACAGTGTTCACGGCCAAGCCGTGAGGATCTCATAGTTGATAGCGGGACAGCAGAATGAAGTAGATTCTCGGATGGAGGAAAAGACAATGAAAAGTGCGACGAAGCTGGCTCCGAGTCTGATATTTTCGGCCGTCTTAGTTTTCCTTATAAGTTGGTCCGCAGCTGATCCAACCTCTGCAGCTGCACAGGGCCAAGGCAACAACGCGGTCTATTACCAGTCTGGCTCCTCGGGCGTTTGCTGCAAAGGATCGTCGGCCTTCATCGACGCCAGCGTGTTCGCGACTTCAGCCGACACCTTTTGCTCAGCGATCTACAAAATCCTAAACTCCGCCACTTATACAGCGGCGGTGATCGACGCACGCGGTCTCCCGGGTAGCGCAGGCACAAGCATGACCTGCGCCGCAGGCTGGACTCCCTGGAATAACGGCACCACCTTCCTTAACAAGCCCTCGACGATCCTATTGCCCGCTGGGACCATCGTCATTCCCGTGACATGGGGTTTGCCACCTAATACAGCATTGATCGGAGTGGGAGATAACATCGGCGCCGGCACCACTCTTCAAGCGAAGGCTAGTAGTTTCTCTGCCGGTACCGCCATGATTCAGTTCGGATCGTCATCGCTTTGCACCTCTGCGTGTTCCGGGATCTCGGTCGAAAACCTGAACCTCGACGGGCAGGGCCAAGCGATCAATGGGATAGTAAACGCATTCTCTCAGGACCTGAGCTACGTTGACCACGTCAGCCTGTACCAGATTCTTGGTACAGGGCTGTCTGTTTCGGGTAATGCCAGCCATTCCGGCCCATACTCGAACATCACTTTCGACACGGGTGCCTATTCGGGCGTTTCCGCGACCACATGCGCCAGTGTCAATGGGTTGAGTGATACGCGCGGACTTCACCACTGGAGCTGTAAATCGGAGACGAACGATGCCACGGCGGGAATACTGCTCGACTCGTCGAACAACACTGTCGAGGACGTGAGGCTAATTGGCTTCTACGACGGAATCCGGGTGGGTGCGAATTCAAATGCGAAGAGCAACGTTTTGCTCAACGTGTATGGAGACACGGTAGGCTCCGGATTGACCCCCATTAACACTGTTCACATAGAATCGCTCGGTAATACCGTCACGGATCTCAGCATTATGGGATTAGGCAACGCCGGAGGATCAGGCACGGACACACTTAAGGACGATCTTACGTCAACTCAGCTCTCGGGTACTTCCGATCCGTATGTGGCAATATATGCTTTGGGCAAGTCCGCCAACGGTGGGTATTCCCGCTTTACGACAAGTCCGAATGCCGCCACTTGGGGCGTTGGATCAAGTGCGCCAGGGACCACGTCATGCTCACCTGGAAGTCTGTATTCCAACACGAGCGGAAGTCCGAAAGCGTTGTACGTGTGTCTCGGCAGCACAAGCCAGTGGAGTGGCGTAAAGTAAGTCGACTAAGACGTTGTCACCGGAACGGTTCGCTTCATTGCTTCACCGAGTCCGGCGAGACACCAGCCCCACTTGTGCCAACGCCTGCCAATGCTATGGACGAAGAAATCCGAAACCATTTCGCCCTTTCTCACTTCAGCCCATGATCCCAGCCCATGGTTGTTTCGCCTTGCACGCCTTTGCAGGTACTTGGCAGTCTCCCGCAAACCTGTAAGTAGCTGTATGTGAAGATTGGGCTAGGTCTGAAAAGGCTGGCGTCCGGCAGTTCACGCTTCCGTTCTGTTGGCGGCTAGCTCCGGAAAGTTCATGCGTCGCATCAAGTCCTGAAAGCGCGAATCATGGCGCAGGCTATCGAACCGGGGATCAACCTTCAGCAACACCATCCACTCCCCATGCTGTTTGTAGGCAATTTCCAGCCAGTCGATGGCTTCGTTGCTCTCCCCAGAGCTGCATGGATTCGGCTCACAAAATAGGCTGTCACATGTACCTTGCCCGTTAGTTCGCGCAAGACATTCCGAGCTTCGTCCGCAAACCCAGCCGCCGCATATGCCTCGCCGAGGCAGGCAACGGCGACCGGAGTGCGCCGCGAAACTTCAACAGCCTTGTGCAGTGCGGCGATTGCTGGTTCCCACGTCAACTTGGCCACATAAGAGAGCCCGAGCCAGACGTGCGCCTGGGGAGTGTTGGAGTCCAATTCGAGCGCCTCATGGCACTCCTCGATCGCCTGATCATATCGGCGTCCGCACCAATAAACGAATGCCATTCCAAAGTGGATCAAGCTCCAGTGGGGATCCAGACGTATGGCCCGCTTTAATTCTGTATAGCCCTCCTCATAACGTCCCATCATGCCGAGCGTCATTCCGAACCAATGGTGGGCAGTGGCACTGCGGAAATTCATTTCAATAGACCGTTCGAAGTCCCTTTCCGCATCGGCGAAGTTGTAGTCGTAATGTAGTTCTGACCAGGCAAGTGAAACGTAGGCTTCTGCCAAGGCGTTGTCTTTTTCGAGTGCCTGTAATACGAGTCCCTTGGCCTTGCCGCAACCCTCCTCGGGAGGCACAAGCCCCCACACCCATGATCGACATGGAATCGGCCAGACCTGCATATGCATTTGCATAAGCTGGATCTTTGACAACCGCTTGCTGAAAATACTGAACGGCCTTGGCATGGCTTTCCCGGCTGCGCTTGCTCCAGTGATAACGACCCTTCAGATAGGCCTCGTATGCCTCTGGATCAACAGGGTGCGCTCGCGCCAAATGGGCTTTCTCTTGCGGTGTGAGTTTCACCTGAACTTCTCGCGCGACGGCCTGTGCAACATCGGCTTGCAGGGCCAATATATCGCTCAAACCTCGCTCGTAACTTTCAGCCCACAGGTGCGTCTCTTCTCTCTGTGCGTCGATAAGCTGAGCCGTGATCCGCACGCGAGGCCCCGCGCGCAGTACGGTTCCTTCGATGATGGTGTCCACTTCCAGCTCTCGCGCAATCTCCCGCAAAGGCTTGCGGACTCCCCTATACAACATGCACGAAGTACGGGAGACGACTCGCAATTGACCTATCTTGGCCAAGGTGGTTATGAGCGCCTCCGTCATTCCATCGGCGAAATACTCCTGCTCCGGGTCGCCCGACAAGTTCTCCAGCGGAAGAACTGCCAACGAGCAAAAGTTCGGAGTTCCGCGTTCAATCTTTCCTATAAAACGGTAACCGCGTCGTGGAAGGGTTTCAATATAGCTTGCGGTTTCGGCGCTATCGCCCAACGCCTCTCGTAACCGCTTGATGGCATTGTTGATGCCGTGATCGAAATCCACAAAAGTGTCGGATGGCCAGATTTTTTGCCGCAAGTCCTCGCGCGTGATTATCTTGCCTGGGTGTTCCAGCAAAATCCGCAGGATTTCGAGTGGCCGTTCCTGCAGCCGGATTCTTGTTCCGTCCTTGCGCAGTTCTCCCGAGTATTGCTCCAGCTCGAAGCCTCCGAAACAAACGACAGTATGTGAGGATCGAAAACTCTCCAAGCCACGCCTCCGTTCAGTCCAACAGAGTTTAGCATCAGTGGTTTACAGCCAATGGGCTGCCTCGACCGCGCGGGATACACACGCGCGGGATACACATAAGAGCGCGACAGGAGAGACTTGGGGGATTTACCCTGACGTCGACTATGTGCGATAACAAACCCAATGTCTGGGCACCTGCTGGTGGCCCCGCGTGATTTGATAAAAGCAAACAACCGGTTTTGAAAGGCAGAGAACATCGCAACAACCAAGGAGAGCATTTATGCCGACGATTAAGACAAAAGACGGAACGGAAATCTACTACAAGGACTGGGGCAAAGGTCAGCCCATTGTTTTTAGCCACGGCTGGCCGCTCTCAGCGGACGATTGGGACAACCAGATGCTGTTCTTCGGTCAACGCGGCTTTCGTGTGATTGCTCACGACCGGCGGGGACACGGACGCTCCAGCCAGGGCTGGGACGGCCATGACATGGATCACTATGCCGACGACTTGGCGGCGCTGATCGCACATCTCGACCTCAAGGACGTGATTCATGTCGGTCACTCGACAGGCGGGGGCGAAGTGGTGCACTACCTGGCTCGCCACGGCGAAAGCCGGGTGGCAAAAGCGGCCATCATTAGCGCAGTGCCTCCCCTGATGCTGAAGACGGCGGCCAATCCGACCGGTCAGCCCAAGGAGGTGTTTGACGGATTGCAGGCGCAACTCGCGGCCAACCGAGCCCAGTTCTACTATGATGTGCCGGCTGGACCGTTCTATGGTTACAACCGACCCGGCGCGAAACCCTCTCAAGGCGTGATCTGGAATTGGTGGCGCCAAGGCATGATGGGAGGCACCAAGGCTCACTATGACGGCATCGTCGCGTTCTCCCAGACGGACTTCACCGAAGACCTAAAGAAAATCACTGTACCAGTGCTGGTCATGCATAGTGAGGACGATCAAATCGTGCCTTATGTCGCGGCTGGACCGCTGTCGGCAAAGTTGCTGAGGAATAGCACATTTAAAATCTACAAGGACTTTCCTCACGGTATGCCCACGACTGAGGCCGACACGATTAACGCCGACCTCCTAGCATTCCTCAAGAAAAGTCAGCAAGCGGCCGCATAGGACTAATCCGGCCTTCACCCTGATGTGAAGGCCGGACGTTCTGACCGACCTATAAAGCAGGCTGTCTCGACCTTAATCCATTCAGGTAGATCGTAATTCTGGTCTCCCTGGTTGCCCTTCTGCCCGATTCTCGGCGTTCCATAGATTTCAAGCCTTTGGGAATTCTGAAAAGCCCCAACGCAACAACGGCTTGCGGGGCGCCCTCGCGGTCGAGTGACTTCAACGGTCAGGGCCGCCCGCCGTTGCAAGGGGGAGAAAGATTAAACGTCGTATAATCTCTCGCGCGCAACTGGTGAGCAGAACATATGAACGTACAAGAACAAATCAAGAAGTATATTGCCAGCCAACCGGAGCCAAAACGCAGTGACATGCGAGAGTTGCATCAGCTCACACTTCAAGTGTCACCAGAATGCAAATTATGGTTCTTCGATGGTAAAGACAGCAAAAAGCATACTGTTTCCAACCCTACGATAGGATATGGATTTCACACAATAAAATATGCCAATGGAAAGGGTAGAGAGTTTTTTCAAATTGGTGTGAGCGGAAACAAAACCGGAATCTCTGTCTATATTCTTGGTCTCAAAGATAACAAGTACCTAGCGAAAACGTATGGAAAAAAACTAGGCAAGGCGAGCGTGACCGGATATTGCATTCGGTTTAAAGCTCTAAAGGATGTAAACATCGATACGCTTGAAGTGGCAATACGATATGGGCTTGCAGCTCAGAATG
>Ga0210409_10004081_pt1 | contig 15904 bp, 16 predicted proteins | sample IncBWH17MmetaG_FD_161649 | JGI IMG/M metagenome (GOLD analysis project Ga0210409, IMG submission 161649) | Forest soil microbial communities from Barre Woods Harvard Forest LTER site, Petersham, Massachusetts, United States - Inc-BW-H-17-M | ecosystem: Environmental > Terrestrial > Soil >...
GGGCATGGTGGACTAGAGTTGCTCATCCGGCGTCGGGCGCTTGCCTGGCGCCGGAAACCTCCCGGCTGAACTGAACTTCAGAAATCAGGACGCGGAGGAGATTGGATCCGTTATGGCAATTTCAAAGCGAAACGAAGGTGCCAAGGTCAACTCGAACATCAACGTCACCCCCATGGTGGATGTGATGCTCGTGCTGTTGATCATTTTCATGGTGATCACTCCCATGTTGCAGAACGGCGTGAGCGTGGACCTGGCCCAAGTGAACAATCCGGAGCGCATGCCGGACGCCGAAAAAGAAGACGCCATGGTGGTTTCGGTCATGCGCGATGGCACAGTTTATTTCAGAAGCGATAAGATTCCGGTGGACCAGCTCACGCAAAAGGTGAAAGATCGCCTCGCCAGCCAGCAGGACAAGAGAGTCTACGTAAAGGCGGACGCCCGCGCCAAGTTTGGCGCCGTGGTGGCCGTTGTGGACAATGTCCGCTCTGCCGGCGTAGATCAGTTGGGTCTGTTGACCGACCAGAAAAAGACTGGTCATGGAGCTCCACCACCCCCGCCTGCTGGCGGACAATAAGAGCATTCGGAGGATATCTCTATGAGTATGGCAGTTGGCTCCGGCGGCGGGCAGAACGCGGACATGAACGTGACTCCGCTTATCGACGTGCTACTTGTGTTGATTATTATTTTCATGGTCATCAACCCTCCTCAACCCAAAGGACTGGACGCTCTTGTGCCCCAGCCGCCACCGCCGAACGCACCCAAGAACAACACCCCCGATCGAACGATTGTGGTTCAGTTGATCGATCGCGGAGCTGGCCAGGAGCCAGGCGTAAAGATCAACCAGGAAGACACGACTTGGGACGGTTTACAGGGACGTCTGACCGATATTTTCAAGACACGCGCCGAAAAGGTGATGTTCGTCAAAGGTGATGACAATGTTCCATTCGCCGACGTCGCGACTGTAATCGACATCGCACACGCGGCAGGCGTGGACAAGGTTGGTCTGATTACCGCCAAGATCGAAGCCGGAGGCTAGGCTCGAAGGCGGCAAGTTCATTTTCAGAAGACAGTCGGCACGAAGTACGAAACAAAGCTCTACATGCGTCTGCTGGGTTATTATTCGAAACCGGCTGCGCCAGAGGCAGTCCTGCGTTGGTTCAAGTTTCGTCATAGATCCCGGGGATTCCTGGCGAGGAGACTAATAAGGCAATGAAAACAAGCGTGCGAGTGCTGGCGCTCATGGCGGTCGGCTCACTGTTGCTATCTGCCGCTGGCTGCGACAAACTGCGGGCGCGTGACCAGCTCAACAAGGGAGTTGGGTCCTACAAGAGTGCCCGCTATGAAGAGGCCATAAGCCATTTCCAGCAAGCGGTCACGCTAGATCCCGCTTTGGTGAACGCCCGCCTTTATCTGGCGACGGCTCTGGCAAACCAGTACATCCCGGGCGTGGACACAGAAGACAACAACCGCATCGGCCAGCAGGCGATCGAGGAATACGAAAAGGTTCTGGCAGCGAATCCGAGCCGCGATCAGAAGATCACCAGCCTCAAGGGAATTGCCTCTCTCTACTTCAATATGAAGAAGCTGGACCAGGCCAAGCAAGCGAACCTCAAAGTAGCAGAGGCCGATCCCTCGGATCCCGATTCGTACTACTCGATCGGCGTGGTGGACTGGACCCAGACTTATCAACCGCGCATGGAAGAACGCGCCAAGCTGGGCATGAAGCCGGACGAGCCCTTGAATGCCAAGGATAAGAACCAAAAGAAAGTCTGCGACGAGCTCAAGCAAAAGAACTCTGCCAACATTCAAGAGGGTATCAACGCGCTGAATAAGGCGCTGGAGTTGCGTCCGGACTACGACGACGCTATGGCGTACCTGAACTTGATGTACCGCGAAAAAGCGGACGTCGAATGCGATGATCCCTCGCAGCGCGCTGCGGATCTGAAGACGGCGGACGAATGGGTCGACAAGACCATGGCCGCTAAAAGGGCGAAAGCCGAAAAGCAGGCTGCAGCCCCGGGCGGAATCAGCCTGGATCAACCGAAGTAAGATCAACCTAAGTAAGATTGGCCTACATAAATTAGTTTAAGTAAGAATCTCTGGTGAATCTGCTTTTTGGGCCCTGGCACTGGCATCGCCGCTTAACGTTCCCGTTCATGCCCGTCACATCGTCTGCGAGGTCGATCGGCGGCCTGGTAAATAAGCAACTGGCGTAGGAAATCCCTCATCCATTAGGCTGCGGCCCTATGTACGTGTTGACTCTCAATCCGGGTGAGTCCGCTTTCGTCCGCTGTACTCTTTGCGAGAACTTGAATCTCATGGTGACCAATGAGAAAGAGAGCGACGTAAAACTTCAGTTCAACACCAAGGACGATCAACTGGATGCGGAGTGCGTCAAGTGCAAAGGACATTACGTTTGGACTCCCGGCTCCGTCGCCATCGTCAAGCCCACCGAGCACTCAAACTAAAGCAGTTCTTAGATTGCCACAGTGCTTCACACCGACCTTGCCACAGTCACCCTGAGACCAGTGCCTTCCGTCACCTGATGCGGCTCACCCTCCCCGGTACCATGGACCTTAGCGACGTTTGGGGAGAGAGCGCATGAAATGGAAGATTGACCGGATTATCAGCGTGGCCACACTGGCCGCCTCCTTGATAGCGATATTCCTGGTGTTGAAGAAACCGCAACCAGTGGCGCCGGGGCAATCTCCGGCCGCGGCTGCTGCAAATGTCCAGTCGCTGGAGAAAAAACTGGAGCAGTTGGAGCAGCCGAAAGACCCGGGCCAAGCCCCGGCCCAGGTTCGCTTCAACTCGGATGAGATCACGGCAGCGCTAGCGCAGGCGGCTGCGGCGCTTCCCGCGAACGTTCCTGCGTCAGCGGCGATGGCCACTGCTGGTTCAGCGCCCCAAGCCTCCAGCGGCCTGCCAACCTCGGTTCCCTCTTCAGCAGACGCGGTTCTCGGAGAGGGCGAGCCTGAGGTCAAGGACTACAAAGTCAATTTCGACGGAGACGTCGCCCGCGGCCAGTTTGTCACCCAGATCGGCGGCAAGGATGTCTATGTCACCCTCGCCGGACACCTCGGGTCTAAGGATGGCTACGCGACCTTCGAGCCGACTGAATTCAAAGTAGGCGACTTGAGCATTCCAGTGTCAATGGTCAGCGGAGCGTTGCAGAAAAAACTTGCCGAACAGCGCGACCGATTGAAGTTGCCAGACGATGTTGGCAACATCAAGGTCGAAAACGGCCAACTGGTCGCGACCCAAAAATAGTTGGCGAGGCGGGCGATTCCGGCCTGTCTGGTCGAGCGACGCGTCGGCTGTGAACGGCCGCCTTTCCCGTATCGGGACAAAGTACCATTTAGTACCGGGCCCCCCCTCCCCCTGTTGGCTGCAAAATCTAGTAAACAAGAGATTTAAATTTTGCCCATGTGCTAGATCTTTGAGTTTGCAGGAGTTACACGCAAAATCTAGACAACATGGGACTTATCCCTGGCGCCCCTGGCCCGCGCTTCCCGATTTGGGACTGGGACTGAAGGGCCGCGAGCGAGCTGGCGAGCATCAGCGGGCCAGATTTTCAAAGATCACTTATTATCTTAAAGATAATGTAATGGTTATTCATATTATCCACCTTGAGAGGCGTTCGGTCAACAAGAAAACGGGATTGGGCCAGGCCATCCGACCCTAACTCCGTAATTCGGCAGAAGAAATTGGGGAATGTCCCCTGTCCGTATCCCCGAATTTCTCCCCAACACGGTTAACAAGCCGCCCCGCTAAGCCGACTTACGGAAACTTGCGTGATCGGATTGGCTTGTCAATCTGGGCAGCGAAGGTTCGGACGTAAACAGAGATGCAAGTCCCTCCACCAGAGTCGGGTGAGTCAGAACGGCATCGCGAAGCGCGGTATAGGGGAGCCCCGCGATCATGGCGATTTGGACGGAAGCCATGACCTCGCCTGCGCCGACACCGAAGGCAGTAAAGCCCAGAAGGCGATCGCTATCGGCTTCCACCAGCGCCTTCAGGAAGCCTCGCGTTTCGGAAAGCGTACGCGCCCGCAATACCGCTTCCATTGGGACCTTGAATAAACGGTACGCAATGCCTCGCGCTTTAGCTTCTTTCTCACTTAGGCCCACGCGGGCCAATTCCGGGTCGGTGAACAGGCAGAATGGAACCTGCCTGCCGGTGGTCACGTGGTTACGACCAGCGAGGTTGTCATGGATCACGCGGAAATCGTCAATGCTGATGTGTGTGAACTGCGGGCTGCCCGCCACTTCGCCGAGCGCCCACACACCGGGCGCCGTCGTCTGGAGCCGCTCGTTGACCTTGATGTATCCACGATCTGTCAGTTCGACACCAGCCAACTCCAGTCCGATGCCTTCTGTGTTCGGAGTGCGGCCTGCCGCCACCAGAATATGACTGCCGTCGAACGTTTTCTCCACTCCATTTTGATCGAGAACGATTTTCACTGACTGGCCCGATTTCCCCGATACCCGCTTGACCTGGGCATTCAGAAGAATCTCGATGCCATCGTCCTGGAGCAGCGCGCGCAAGGCTTCCGTCACGTCTTCGTCTTCGCGATACACCAACTGTCCGTTGTGTTCGATCACTGACACTTTGCTGCCAAATCGGCGCATGGCCTGGGATAGTTCCAGTCCGACGTAGCCACCCCCGATCACCAGAAGATGTTCAGGGATCTCATCCAGTTCGAGCGCTTCAATGTGCGTGAGTGGTTGCGAATCAGCAAGGCCAGGAACCGGATCTAGCGAAGCGCGCGTTCCCGTACTAATGATCACATTGGTTCCGCGAAGCCGGCGGTTGATTCCATCGGGAAGCGTAACCTCTAAAGTTCTGGGACCAATAAAGCGCCCAGATCCCAGAATGAACTCCGCCCCAGTGTGCTTGTAATTGTCGAGATACATCTCGTTCAGTCCTGATACCATCTTGCGCTTGCGATCACGCACGGCGGACATGTCAAGTGTGAAGCCGTCCCGAGCGATGCCGAACTCGCCGCTCCGGCGAACGTACGATGCAACCTTGGCACTGTGAATGATGTTCTTGCTAGGCAGACAGGCGATGTTCGGGCACGATCCACCGATGTATTTGCGGTCGATCACTGCGACACGTTGTCCTTGTTTGGCGAAGGTCCATGCGGCGACTGTCGATCCGGTGCCGCCGCCGAGGATCACAAGATCAAATTCTTCTGGATCCGTCTTCTTAAGTGAATGGGCTGATGAAATCGTTTCTACGCTCATGCGACTTTTCCTTTCTGAGCGACAGGTTCACTCTTGGCTCTCAATGATTTCACCAGGTCAGCCGCTGACGCTCCCTCGAGCGACAGTCCATAGCCGACTTCTCGGACAATACGCTCCTTCAACGGTTGAATGAAATGTATGCGTGTATTGCGGCGGGTCACTTCGGGAGCCTTCAAGTACAACTTGGCCAATTCCCGCGCTCGGGGCAGCGCTTTACCGTTCGGTACAACCTCGGCAACCACTCCCCATTCGTGCGCGGTTTGCGCCGTCAGCGGCTGTGGGTTCAGCAGGAACGCCTCCGCTCGCCCTGCTCCAGCGCGGTAGCTCCACGTCGTAAAGATGCCGTCACCGGGCGCAATGCCCGCCGAGAAATGCGCGACATCCTGGAAAGTCGCGCCCTCCGCTGCCACAATTACGCTGGCAAGCAGCGCGTAGTCGGAGTGCACATGGGCGCGTCCTTCGATAGCCGCGATGACCGGCACGCGTATGTTGGCGATATTTTCCAACACCTGAACACCCTCGTCGTGAACCTGGCTCCAAACGCCGGGATCGGCAGCGTCGCCAAAAGATGGCCAGTCGACATCAGTAATGAACTCCCCGCCTGCGCCCGTCAGGATTACGATCTTGTTGGCTCGGTCTTGCGCAATGCGGTAGAAGGCGTCGACAAACTCCGTGTGAGCTTGCGCGCTCATAACGAACGGACCGCCATTGCCGTGGAATTCAGCAACCAGCACGCCGTTGGCATCTCGCGTCAGCTTTAGGTTGTGATAAGCGGCGAAGTAGTCAGCTTGAAGTGTTTGCATAAGATTCCCCTTTCTGTGTTGCTCTGACTGCGTTGTTATTGCGAGGTCAGCACATTGTACTCAGGTGGCCACAACGAGACCGCCTGCGGCGCGAATGACCTCCCCGGTGATCCAGGCCGATTCGTCTGATGCCAGGAACACCGCCAGAGGGGCGATATCCGTGACCCGACCGAGCCGGCCAAGCGGCGTCTTCCCGGCCAGAACGGCGCCGGCACCACCCTCAAAGGTCCCCGCGGCCACATTGCCTTCGGTTTCTGTATGACCGGGAGCGATGGCGTTGACGCGTATCTTGCGCGGCGCCAGCTCGAGCGCCAATCCCCTGGTCAATGTTTCGATGGCGCCTTTCGTGGAAGCGTATAGCAGTGCTCCCGGCACCGGATGCGAACCGACGATAGAGCTGAGGTTGATGATGCTCCCGCCGTCGGCCCCGAACCGCTTGATCGCCTCTTGCACGGTGAGAATCGTCCCGAGAACGTTGATGTTGTAGTGGAGGTGAAAGCTCTCTTCGGTGATCTCCGCGATGGCACCGAAGCGGAATACCCCGGCGTTGTTGACCAAAACGTCCAGTCTTCCGAATGCAGAATCCACTTCCTTGAATAAGCGCGCGACATCTGCGGACTTGGACACGTCGGCCCCGATCGCGATCGCTTTGCCCCCGTTGTCGGTGATCGCCTGAGCGACGCGTTCGGCGCCTTCCCGGTCGGAGGAATAGTTCACGGTCACGCTCGCGCCCTCGGCTCCCAAGGCCGTTGCAATCCCAGCGCCTATACCTTTGGATGCACCCGTCACTATTGCCACTTTATTAGACAGTCTGCTCATATTCACCATTGTTCTTGATCCGACGCCCCGTTCCCCCGAACGTCCATCGCTGTGAATTGCACCTCGCGTATGAAAATGATTTCTACTTTTTTCTTTTCATATCTCCTTTAAGCCGAGAATTCTGGACGAGCAGTTGTTCGATCTCCATGGCGGAATATGCAGCGTTTGTTATTGGCGTGGTGCAGCTTGGCGCAGAATGGACGGCGACCGCCCCGAGCTCGCAAAAAAATCTCCGCCGCGACCAGCATGCCGAGCGTCGGGGCAATGAAATAGATCCAAAGCGCGTGCCAGTAACCGGCGCGAAATGCTGAACCGAATGTTCGCGCTGGGTTCATACTCATCCCCGACAGCGGCGTTTCGAAAGTAATGAATATTGCATAGAGTACACCGACTAGATAGGGAGTGTAACGTGCCAGCGTTTCACGATTGGTTACCACCAGGATGGTCATCATCAGAACAAAAGAGATCGTCAGTTCGCCTATGAATGCCATGGCGCTGCCATACGAGCCGGGCGCTGTTACGGCGTACCGAACCGCGTCATGTTCCAGCGCCCCTCGCAGCACGAATTTGGCGATTGCGACACCGATAATGGCGCCAAGGAATTGTGCAACGACGTAAAGCAACGTATCCCACAACGCAACGTTCCCCAGCCGATAGAACGTGAAGGTTACAGCCGGATTGAAATGACCTCCGGACTGTTTACCCCATGGCGTCAGGATAATCGCGATTACGGTCGCGCCTATTGCCAATCCGTAGATTGCCCGACAAAGGATGCTGCTGGCGATGAAGTGTGGGATCGGCGAAGCGGGATGACGTACGAGGGTTGCGAATGCACAGACAAAGAACATATACAAGGCTAGTTCGGCCGCTTCCATCAAATACTCCGGCCAATGGAAGCGTAGGCTGCCGAGTGCGTTCAGCGCCTGATGCCGATCGACTGCTTTCCGTTGGCGCTGCAGGTCCTCGTTCGGGATCGTTCTGCTCTCTGTAGAGCCTGTCATACGAGAGATCGTCTCGTGTGCTACGGAGGAATTTGTTTGTCTATTTTAGACGGAAATCGCGTGAGGTTTCTAAGGTGATTGCTGTATTGGTTTTTAATCGCGTTCGTAAAAGCAGATACCGCAGATCCCTATCCGGGCGTGCCTTGAAACAGGGGGTACAAGCGGTCTCCGATTACGCGATAGATCACGAAGGCGGTGCCTGCCTCGGAGACTTCGCGGAAGAGAAGCTCGCCACGGCCGTCTCCATCGACGTCGACTGCATCGATGAGTTCAAGCCTCGGAATCGCGTCCAGGTGCTGGGTGTCGGTTATATTCGCTAACGCCTTGTGGAGGTCGCCGTTCACGTCCTGGCGAGCCACTATCGTGATCATGTATTGCAGGTCGGGATTGGCGGGCTGCTTTTGGTGCGGGGATTGCGGCACGCGGGCTTTCGCCGTCAGGACCAGTTCAGCCTCGTTGACGTTTCCCAGATCAAAAACACGAAGCTGCACGTCATCAAAGATGGGCTGTACGGCTGTGGCTTTGGCGCGTTGAGAAGAAGCGTGAGCTGGCTGCGAGGCTTTGCCGCTGGTTGGGGCCGGTTGCCCGGCGCGGGCGCGGACTTCGTCCGCCGCGATTGCCAGCATCTTTTTGCGGAACTCCTGCTCCTCGCCTGGCTGCATGTTGAAGGCGTAGGGAATGAGGTCGGGGCTGTGCGAATCTGAGATTGCCGGGATTAGTTGGATCTGGCTAGCGGCCGGAGTTTCAGGCTGGGCGCCAGAAGGGGAACTGGACGGCGCCGCTGTGCTGGTCGGAGCGGGGGTTGGAGGATGTGCGGGCGTCTTCGGCGAGGGGACCGCCGCGTTCTGAGATTGCTCGGCGGCGATGGCACCGGGTTTGCCACGCTTCAGCGTCGGCCGATCTTTGTCTTCCGGAGGCTTGTCTACTGAGGGCTTGTCATTTTCGGGAGGCGTGATTGCTTGCGTTTGCGCCTTTGTCTGCGGGGATGAAGTTGTCGGCGAAGAAGAAGTCGAAGCAGGCGCCGTTGGTGGAGTGGTGGTGCCCGGCGAACTGGTCGAGGCCGAGGCCGGCTGCGAAGGCGTGGCCGGCTCAACGGGCGGCTCGGTCGATTTAGGCTTATCGCTGCTACGCCGCAGTACCGGAGGACCCTCGTCCTCGTTCAGGCCGCGAGGCACCGACGGCGGTGGTTTCTTCTTGGCCTTCGCCTTGAGGGCGCTTGCCGACTGCCACGTGCCTTCTGCCATCCACTCGGTTGGTTCGTTTGCATCTTTCCTTTGCAGTGCGCCGGTCACGGTGAACAGTCCCTGCGAAACTCCGGTGAGCACACCTTCATAGACCGTATCGCTCCACAGCGCCATGGGCACGGGAGCGGCCTTGTAGGCGCTCGCATCGTAGTATTTTCCGTCGATGAGAATCGTGATCGGAATGAGATGGGCCTTGCCGTTTGGCGCTAGTTCGAGCAGGCCCAAAGCGCGCGGACCTTTGGCCGTCTTCGGAGGGTGAGCAGCCTGCGCAAACAGCTTTGGCGGCAGCGCACCCTGCAGAAAAACGCCCACGGCCAAGACGAAGGAGATGACGCGCCCCTGCGCGGTACGGTATAACGTTGAGCGAGCGGTTGAACGAGAAAGAGAGGCAGCCATGGATATCAATATCAATGATAAAGCCCCGGAGTTCACTTTGCCCGATCAGAATGGCGAACCGGTCTCGCTGAAGGACTTTCGCGGTCAGTGGGTCGTTCTGTATTTCTATCCCCGGGCGGACACGCCCGGGTGCACCATCGAAGCCTGCGAATTCCGTGATTCGCACAAAAAGACGGAGAAGACCGGCGCCGTGGTTCTTGGCGTCTCGCCGGATGAGTCTAAGGCCTTGAAGAAGTTTGAAGAGAAATTTGATTTGCCGTTCACGCTTCTGGGTGATGCGGATAAGAAAGTTGGCAATGCTTACGGGATAATCCAGGAAAAGAATATGTATGGCAAGAAGGTCATGGGCGTAGTGCGGACCACGTTCATCATTGGGCCGGATGGAAAGATCAAGCACATCTTCAACAAGGTGAAGGCGGAAGGCCACGCCGCAGAAGTGCTGGATTTTTTAAAGAGCGCTGCGAAAGGTGCGGCTTAGCCGCGATTGGAGCAGGAGATGGAAAAGGACGATTGAATTTGCCCGTCTCTCGCGCCCAACTTCGAAGTCCGTTGCCGCGCGAGTTCTACGATCGCGATCCGCGCCGGGTCAGCCGCGAATTGCTGGGCAAAGTTCTGGCGCGGAGAGAAGGACGGCGGGTTCGCACTGCCCGCATTGTGGAAGTCGAAGCCTACCTTGGTGTGGGCGATCCCGCTGCGCACTCGTTTGCCGGCCGGACGTTGCGCAATGCTGTGCTGTTTGGGCCTCCCGGCTATGCGTACGTTTATTTCATTTATGGCAATCACTATTGTCTGAATGTGTCGTGTCTGCCCGATGGGGTAGCAGGAGGAGTGCTGTTTCGCGCGCTCGAACCGCTGGCGGGAATTGACGAGATGGCACGGGCCCGAGGTTTGTCTGCCGCAAGCGCGTTCACAAGCGCCCGGGATCTGCGGCAGTTGACCAGTGGGCCGGGACGGTTGGCCGAAGCTTTCGGTATCACACGGGAACGGGACAACGGGAAAGACCTGACCAACGCGCGATCCGATCTCTTCGTTGCGGATGACGGATACCGGGTGCGTCGAATTCTGACGACGCCGCGAATCGGGATCACCAAGGCGGCGGAGCGTCCGTTGCGATACGTGATCGCGGGAAATGAATTCGTCTCCGGACCAAGAATCCGGAACTGAGAGCGACGTGGTAAATTCATCAACTACAAAGGACACAAAGGTACACAAAGGTGCGGATTTGGAGAGTCTACGTCCGTGGTGCCTACGTCGGTTCAGGGCAGAAGGATGTTATCGATCAGCCGTGTGTTTCCTACCAACGCTGCGATGGCAACGAGCGCGGAGCGGGTGACTTCGAGCACCGGATCAAGTGTGTCTGGATCGACCATTTCGAAATAGTCAAGACGGACACGGGATTCCTGCGCCATCACTTGCTTTCCGGCTGCAATTAACTTGCGTGCATTCCGCTCCCCCTGATCGAATCGGTCCTTCGTTTCAGTCAGGGAGCGGCTCAGGACTAGCGCGGCTTTGCGCTCCTCCGGGCTGAGGTAAACGTTGCGCGAGCTCATGGCCAGACCACCCGGTTCGCGCACGATGGGGCAGACCACGATCTCGACGGGCAGATTCAGATCGCGCACCATGCGACGGATGATCGTGGCCTGAGCCGCGTCTTTCTGTCCGAAGAATGCCAGATCTGGTTCAACGATGTGGAAGAGCTTGGCCACAACTGTGGTTACGCCGCGAAAGTGGCCGGGGCGCGACCTGCCACACAGTTTCTCACTGAGCCCTTCGACGGTCACATAGGTGACGCCTCCTTGGGGATACATTTCTTCGGGATGCGGGGCAAAGAGAATATCCACCACTTCTTTTTCCAGCAACTCACGATCGCGTTCGAAGCTGCGGGGATATTTAGCCAAATCCTCAGTCGGTCCAAATTGCAGAGGATTGACGAAAATGGAGACGGCTACCACGTCGCTCTTTGCCTTGGCAGCGCGCACTAGCGAGAGATGGCCTTCGTGCAAAGCTCCCATGGTGGGGACGAAGCCGAAACGCTTCCCTTCGTGGCGCGCATCACGGGAGGCGGAGCGCATCTCTTCGATCGTATTGCAGATCTTCATCGTGCGGTGCGGCCTCAGGTGGACGGAACCCAGGTTATGACTACCTGCATGCTTTCCAGCGCTCCGGCGACCAAGGCTCTGTTTTTTAGAAACCGGGCTTTCTCGTTGGCAGAAGCGGGAGCGCTCGGCTCTTGAATTGCCACTATGCGCCCATACGGCCACGCCGACGGGGGCAGACTCGCGAGGACATCAGGCAATTTGTTTGGGTCGATGATTTGCTGCAGGTTGTCGCCAACGTCCAGCAATCCGATACCGTCGACTCGGACGATCAAGTACGGATTTCGCCAGGCTTTCATATCCCGCACAGCTGCGTACTTCTGAGGATCTGCAGGCGGGATCTGTTTGATTCGAGCCTCCGGGGTGGTCGCTGTGGCCGTGTCCTCCGGCGCTCTAGGCGGCTTGGCGCAATCGGCGAGCGCGGCAAGGCTCACGACCAAAGCACAGAGACACAGGTATCTCATCCCAGCAGTTTACTATCGACGCATCCCCCGTTTGCGTTCGAGCACGGTTTCGAGGGCCTGCTGCGTTTCTTTCGATAGATGGTAGGACTCGCTATCTGCCGGATACTGATGCGAGACTACGTTCTCCTGGAATGCGTGTACAGCATCGGTAATGAGCGCGGCAGCGTCGCCGTAGCGGCGAACGAACTTGGCTGGCGGCGTAAAGGTTAGATTCAAAATGTCGTGGAACACAAGCACCTGGCCATCGCAGTCCGGACCTGCGCCGATTCCGATGGTCGGAGTCGCGACCTCTTCCGTAATCATGGCTGCGACCTCGCGCGGAATGCCTTCGAGAACCAGGAAGGCCACGCCTGCGCGATCGAGCGCGACGGCATCGCGCATAAGTTGTTCGATTGCCGCCAGCGATTTCCCCTGAACCTTGTAGCCGCCCATGACATTCACCGACTGCGGGGTCAGGCCGATGTGGCCAGCGACGGGAATTTCGGCATCGATCATGCGGCGAATCAGGTCGGCGCGTTTCTCGCCGCCTTCCATCTTCACCACTTCGGCGCCGCCTTCTTTCATGAAGCGGACCGCGTTTCGGACCGCATCGTCCGCGCTGGCATGGTAGGAGCCGTAAGGCATGTCGCCCACCAGCAAAGCGTGTTTCACGCCGCGCCGCACCGCTCGGGTGTGGTGAAGCATTTCATCGACCGTGACCGACAGCGTGTCGGGGTGGCCGAGTATGGTCATAGCCAAGGTGTCCCCGACCAAAACAATGTCGATGGAAGCCTCATCCACAAGACGCGCGCTGGCATAGTCGTAGGCCGTCAGGCAGGTGATGGGTTGATGTTGAAGTTTCTTCTCGCGAAGGGAAGCGATGGTAATCTTTTGGCGAGTTTCGCCAACCGGTGTAACGCTCACGATGTCCTCCAGTGCCCCTCCGCCTTGGCGGATAGAGCCCGTACACATCTTGGATGCTGCTGGGGCTATTGTAGACCCGGAGGCGTTGGTTCGTCGATGGCGGTTAGAGGTATCGAAAGTACAGCGGAATTGCACCCTCTCAGGCAATGTAAGATGTTGTTAATATGTCTCACCTAATAGTAAGATAGCAGAAGTAGGCGAGGCGTTTTCAGTCCCAGTGCTCATCGTCCAAAAATCCCTCCCTCGTGATCCCGGCCAACGACCAACGGCAGATGACCAACGACGGTTTCTTACGCGCTGGCGGCGTCCTGATTTCCCAGCGGGAGGAAGTACTGAGTCCCCTTGATCGGGGCGGAAACTTTTCGCAGGAGCTCCTGCAAGTCTTCGTTGCGCTCCACGAAATCAATCTCCGAGGTGTTCACGATCAGCAGGTCCGATGACGTGTAGTGAAAAAAGAAGTGTTCGTAGGCCTTAATCACTTCTTCGAGATATTCTTCGTTGATCGCTTTCTCTCCCGGCGCATTCTTTTTCTTCAGGCGCTTTTTCAGAACCTCGGGAGTGGCCTGCAAATAGATCACCAGGTCGGGCGTAGGGAGCTGTTCGCGGAAATAGTTGTAATAGCGATTGTAGGTCTCGAGTTCCTGGTCGGTGAGGTTGAGGCAGGCGAAGAGTTTGTCCTTTTCAAACACAAAATCCGTGACCACCGATTTCTGCGAGTGCGGTCCTAAGTCGAGTGCCCGGAGCTGTTCGAAGCGGCGGATCAGGAAAGCGAATTGCGCTTGGAATCCCGCGCCGCGTTCGCCGTCGTAGAAGGCGCGCAGGAAGGGGTTGTCCTCCGCTTCCATGACGCGCTGTGCGTTGAGGCGCTCGGCAAGAACCCGCGTCAGCGTACTCTTTCCAACGCGTATGGGACCTTCCACGGCAATGTAACGGGGCAGTTCGAAAAGGTTGGCCATGGGATCGAGCTTCGAATGGCAGGATATCCCGACAACGCGTTGAGCGCAATTGCGGGAAGAGTAACCCCTGTGCACCACAGAGACACAAAACCACGGGGAAAAATCCTAGGAACGCGGCGGCTGACTGATCCCGCGCAGTGAACCGTGGAAAACAAGCTGGACTTTTTTCTTCTCTGGGACTTTGTGGTGAAATCGATATCCCCGCGGTTACAATCGGCGCATGTTGGGTTACGTCGTTTCGGACATTTGCGGTGCCATCGCTGCTTCGGTCGCGGGCTATCAGTCCATGGCGCCGACCGGGCAGTGGTATGGCCGAACTTTCACCGGACTTGAACCCGGGGTCAGGCAACTGGCACTGACTTACGATGACGGTCCGAACGACCCACACACTCTCCGTCTGCTGGAAGTTCTTGCCCGACACGATGTACGGGCGACATTTTTTCTCATCGGGCGCTACCTGAAACAAAGACCCGATATCGCGCGCGAATTGGTGCGGGCTGGGCACATCGTGGGCAATCATACTTTCAGCCATCCCAATCTGATCTTTGCTTCGGCGCGGCAGACGACGATGCAATTGCGGGATTGCGAGCAGGCCTTGAATGATGCCGTAGGAGAGCACGCGCGCCTGTTTCGGCCTCCTTTTGGTGGACGACGGCCGGCTACGTTGAAGATTGCGCGTGCGCTTGGTCTGGAGCCTGTGATGTGGAATGTGGCCGGCTGGGACTGGAAGGGAAAACCAACGGAGTACGTTGAGCAGAAAGTGCGCCGGCAGATTCGCGGCGGAGATGTGATCCTGTTACACGATGGCAGCCATGCGGCATTCGGCGCGGATCGTTCGCAAACCGTAGTTGCGACTGATCGGCTCATTACCCGGTACAAGTCGGAAGGATACGAATTCGTGACGATTCCAGAGATGATGGGAAAGCAAGCTATCAGCTCTCAGCTAAAACCATGTGGTCGCTGAGACCCGGTCCCACAGAAGCGAAAATCACGTGGGACGGGCTACCCTCGGGCGTCCAGTCGAGCAAGGCTCGACAACTACGCATGTACTGACGCAAATGCCTGCTTTGCCACGCCAATGGTTCGCTGGATGTCTTCCTCATTATGGGCTGTGCCGAGAAATGCGGCCTCGAATTGCGATGGCGGAAGGTAGACGCCATTGTCCAGCATGGCGCGGAAGAAGCGACCGAAGGCCTCGGTATCGGACTTCGCGGCGGAATCCCAATCCGTGACTGGACCGGGAGTGAAGAACCAGGTGAACATGGAGCCCACGCGGTTGTGGCAGAGAGGCACGCCCGCATCTTTCGCTGCCGCGGCCACTCCGTCCACCAGTTCTCCGCTGAGCTTGTCGAGGCGCGGATAAATTTCTTGTTTATTTTCCCGCAGATGACGTAACGTGGCCAACCCTGCAGCCATAGCGAGTGGATTCCCCGAGAGCGTACCCGCCTGATACATGGGCCCAAGCGGCGCCACCATGTTCATGATTTCGGATGGACCGCCGTAGGCTCCTACCGGAAGTCCGCCACCAATAATCTTGCCCATCGTGGTTAAGTCTGGCGTCACGCCGTAAAGCTCTTGCGCGCCGCCGAAGGCGAGGCGGAATCCGGTCATGACTTCATCAAAAATCAGCACACTCTTTTCCCTCTGGGTGATCAAGCGCAGAGCCGCCAGATATCCGCCTGGGGCAGGAACGCAACCCATGTTGCCCACGACTGGTTCGACGATGACGCAGGCGATTTCGTGCTTGAATTTCTTGAATGCGTGTTCGAGCGCGTCAGTGTCATTGAACGGGAGCGCTAGCGTGAACTGAATGAATTCTTCCGGAACCCCGGCAGAGCCCGGGATGCCGAGCGTCGCAATACCCGAACCGGCTTTGACCAGGAGGGCGTCGGCATGCCCGTGGTAGCAGCCCTCGAATTTCACAATGTACTTGCGTTTTGTATAAGCGCGAGCCAGACGGATGGCGGACATCG
>Ga0210409_10004082_pt1 | contig 15903 bp, 12 predicted proteins | sample IncBWH17MmetaG_FD_161649 | JGI IMG/M metagenome (GOLD analysis project Ga0210409, IMG submission 161649) | Forest soil microbial communities from Barre Woods Harvard Forest LTER site, Petersham, Massachusetts, United States - Inc-BW-H-17-M | ecosystem: Environmental > Terrestrial > Soil >...
TCCCGCCAGTGCCGACGAAGTGATCCTCACGGTGGAGCGCGCGGTGGAGAAGAAGCGCCTGCGCGACGAGAACAAGCGGCTGCTGCATGAGCTCGAGTGCCAGAGCAGGACCGACGCCCTCACCGGCGTCCCCAACCGCCGGTCCTTCGACCAGGCCCTGGTCCAGGAGACGGCGCGTGCCCGCCGATACGGCAGCGCGCTCGGCGTGGTCGTGCTCGACATCGACCACTTCAAGAAGATCAACGACACCCACGGTCATCACGGGGGGGACGAGGTTCTCCGCGCCTTCGCGAAGACTGTCGCGGGCGAGCTGCGGGAGGGAGACGTTCTCTTCCGCTACGGCGGAGAGGAGTTTGTCGCGCTTCTCCCCTACGCTGACCAGGCGGGGGCGGTGAAGGCCGCGGAGCGGCTGGTGAAAGCGGTGGGAGCGTCGCCCGTTCGCGTGGGATCGGCCATGGTCAACGTCACCACCAGCGCCGGGGTGGCCGCCCTGGCCGGCTCCGACGCCGACGGTCTGAGCCTGGTCGCCCGTGCGGACAACGCCCTCTACGAGGCCAAGAGGAACGGCAGGAATCGGGTGTATGCCAGCGCCTCGCGCCTGGCTCTGGTCGAGCGGGCGGCCAGCTAGAGGCTCAAGGGACCAGCCAGAGTCCTTGACCGGGTCGTCACCCCGGAGACGGGACGAACGGCCCTTCGGTAGAGGATCTGGCTCCCACTCGAACTCTCCGCCCGGGTCAGGTGGAAGTAGTCATTCCACCCTCAGGGTGCCGACCGCATCAGGTGCGCCCGGAAGAGCGCGCGGCGCACACGGGAGAGCAGCCTCCCCTTCTGCACTGGCTTGCTGATGTAGTCGTCGGCGCCCAGATCGAGGGCGTGGGCCTCGGCGTCGAGGCTCTCCACCATGGTCAGGAACACCACCGGGATTTGGCACGTCGAAAGGTCGTGCCGAAGCCTCTTCAGCAACTCGAGGCCGTCCATCCCCGGCATCTTGAGGTCCGTGAGGATGAGATCGGGTCGTTCCAGGTACACGCTCGCCAGCGCGTCGACCCCGTTGCTGGCCGTGCTCACCGCGTAGCGCTCGCCCTCCAGGATCTCCCGCAGGACCTCGAGCAGCGCGGGGTCGTCGTCCACGACGAGGACGCGGACGGGCTTCTCGGAGGCGGTGTCGGGAGAGAGCGAGGCGGGGATGGCCACGGCAACCGCTTCCGCGGCAGCTTCGGTGTCATCTACCTCGTCGGGCGGGACCACCCGCCGTACCTCCTCCTCGGTGGTGAGGCCGCGGGCCACCTTCCGGAGGCCGTCCTTGTACATGCTCCGCATCCCCGTGGCTTGGGCGGCCCGCCGGACCACATCGTCGGACCCGCGGGCGATCAACACGCTGCGCACCCGGGGCGTGACCCGCATCAGCTCGTAGACGCCCATCCGCCCCTTGAACCCGGTGAACCGGCAGGCCTCGCACCCTTTGGACGTGGCCGTGCCGTCGTCGCGGACGACCTTGCACTCGCACAGACGGCGCACCAGGCGCTGGGCCTGGACCGCCAACACCGAGGAGGAGACGACGTAGGCCGGAATGCCCATCTCCACGAGGCGGGTGATGGCGCTGGGGGCATCGTTGGTGTGGAGGGTCGAGAGGACGAGGTGGCCGGTCTGTGCCGCCTGGAACGCCACATGGGCCGTCTCGAGGTCGCGGATCTCGCCCACCATGACGATGTCGGGGTCCTGGCGCAGGATGGAGCGGAGGCCGGCGGCGAAGGTGAGCCCGGCCTTGTCGGAGACGGCCACCTGGCTGATCCCCGACAAGCGGTATTCAATGGGGTCCTCGACGGTGACGATGTTCGTGGCCTCGTCCCTGAGGAAGTTGAGGGCCGCATAGAGGGTCGAGGTCTTCCCGCTCCCCGTAGGGCCGGTCACCAGGATCATGCCTTGGGGGCGCTCGAGCATCTCCTGGAACGAAGCGAGCACGTCGGGCTCGAAGCCGAGGTCGGGAAGGGCCACCTTCGCCCGATCCTGGACGAGGATCCTCATCACGCATTTCTCGCCTTCCGCGGTGGGGAGCGTCGAGACCCGGAGGTCGTAGTTCTTGCCCCCGATGCGGACGAACGTGCGCCCGTCCTGGGGCTTGCGCCGTTCGGAGATGTCCATGTGGGACATGACCTTGATGCGCGAGATTACTTTGCCCTGGACCCGCTTCGGCATCGTCATGATGTGGCGCAGCAGCCCATCCACGCGGTAGCGGAGATTGACCCCTTTTTCCTGCGGCTCGATGTGGATGTCGGAGGCTCCCGCCCGGGTGGCATCGGCGATCACCGCGTTGACGAGCTTGACGAGGGGCACCGTCTGGGCCGTCTGCTCGAGGGTCTCCTCACCAGTCTCGGACTCCGCGTCGCTCACAACCGAGAGCTGGTCGGCGAGGTCGATGCTGTCGAACTGGGCGAGGGAGGACTCTTCCGCCGCGTAGAACTTGACGATGGCCTCGGCGACCTCGGTCTCGGGAGCGACCACCGGCCGGATCTTGAGCCCCGTATGGAAGGCCACGGCGTCGGCGGCGGTCACGTTCGTCGGGTCCGCCATGATGAGGTAGAGCTCGCGGCCCTCGACGAACCAAGGGAGGCAAAGGTACTTCGTGGCCAGTTCCTTGGTCACGCGGTTCAGGACTTCGTTGGGGATGTCGACGGCCACCAGGTCGGCGGCGGGAATGTTGAGCTGCTCGGCGACCACCTCGCAGATCTGGGCTTCGGTGGCATAGCCGAGGTCCACGAGCAGCCGCCCGATGCGGCCCCCTTTCTCGGTTTTCTGCCGGGCCAGGACCTCGGTGAGCTGCTGCTGGGTGATCACTCCCTGATCGACGAGCATCTCGCCCACGAACCGCCGGCGGGACTTCGCGCGGGTAGACCCGGTTTGGCTGTCGGGTGGGGCGGCTTCACTCATTCAAGCTCTCGGGGCCGAAGCGGCGTCCCGCATCCCTGGTGAACTGTTCGACCCGATAGTGATCAAAGTATACACGGACGGCACCCCGATGCACTCTGGCCTGACTAGGGGCCGGTGGTCGGGGATCGGGCAGTGGGAACGAAGAACGGTCTCTACGCCGAAGTGATATGGGTCACGACGATGGTGAGCAACGCCGTCTGGGTCCTGGTCCGCCTTTCGGGGAGAGAGCAGCAGTCGCCCGCAGGATTACGATGGAATTAGGACGTTGACTGCGATTGCGTGTGGGCGCATCATGGACATGTCTTCACCAGAGGGACGCTCTCCCTGCCCGATGGATCCCGCGCGAGGGATCTTATTCCTGCTGAGTATCACCGCGATGAGGATAGAATCGGGCGCCAATGCCTGGAACCACGGGGCCGGCCCGCATACTCGTTATCGATGATGACGCTGCTGTGGGAGCGCTCTATCGCGCCGCCCTCGAGCTCGATGGCTTCTCGGTAACCGTGGCCAGCAACGGACATGACGGTCTCCAGCAGATCCTGGAGAGCCGCCCTCACCTCGTCATCCTCGACATCTTGATGCCCGTCATGGACGGCTGGGAGGTCCTCGGTCGTGTGCAGGCCTTGGAAGCCGCGCCGCCCGTCATCGTTGCGACGGCGGCCGAGGTTTCGGCGCGGGCCCTCGCCGCCGGCGCCACTGCCTGGTATTCCAAGGCCACCTCTCTGTCGCACCTCCGTGAGGCGTGCCGTCGGCTCACTGAAGGGACCTAGCCCGCCCCTCTTCTGGTTCACGGTGTCCGGCACGACCGAGGGCCTCGCAAAAGGGGAATCGGGGACCGCGCCTCACTGGGAGGCCTCGTCCGCTTCGGCGCTGCGGCTCCGTGCTCTCGAGCCCGCCGCCCCCCGATATCGAGGGCGGCTAGTCGTCGCGTCCGGCCGAGGGCGATCTGAGCCGGGCCGAGGGTCGCTGGGATCCGGCGGATTCGCCGGTCTTGATGACCAGGCACGGCTCCTTGAGGACCGCGGCGTCGGTACTCCACCCTGACCAGACCAGGGCGGCGCCGAGCAGCGAGAAAACTTCTTCGTCCCTCCTCGGCTCGACAGTGCTCCTTGGCCTCGGCAGCGCCTCTACGAACGCTCGGGCCGCCCGTAGCGCGTCGTCCGCGTGCGAGGCTGCATTTGCCGCGGGCGGCAGGAAGGCTTCCCAGAGCAGGAACCCCGACGGAGCCCTCTCGAACGCATCCCAGGAAAGGATACAGGGGACATCCGCGGACACCGCTTTGCGGATGTGCTTGAGGATCCACGCCACTTCCGTCAGCCCGGCTGCGAGGATGCCGGCTCCCGCCACCGCCGACCATGCCCGGGAGCCTTCTCCCGCCCGAGCCCGCGTCAGATCTTTGGCCGCGGCGGCAACGGGGACGAACAAAGGGCATCCGAACCCGAGCGCCGTCTTTCCGGCCCGGGCCAGACAGCGCGCTACACTGCTGATCAGCTCGAGTATGTCCTCTCCCTGTTCGATGCTCGAGGAGGGGGTGATGTGAGCCCATCCGAAGCGTTTTCTCTTGACCGAGCCTATGTCAGCGCAGAAGACATCGAGGGTGGGGCGGGGGGGAAGATCCATCCGTAGAGGCTCTCTCGGCTAGTTTTGACGAGACTCCCTTTTGGCGCGCGCCTCAGTGTCCAGGCGGCCAGGGGAGCCGCGGGAGTGATGTCACGTAGTTGCTGACGAGGGTGTGGATTTGTTGAAGATCCGGGGACGTTAGGGTCAAGAAACGCATTCCGCAGCCGGGGGGAAGATCCAGAACCCTGCGTTCCCACCGGGCATTGTGCCACCTCACCACGCTCTCGACCGACAGCGGGGCCGTCCGTCCCGGGAGGGGAAAGGAGATGACGAAGTTCTCGCCGATGTCGGGAACGGGCTCGAGGGCTACGTACACGCCGGCGGCGCTCAAGTCGCAGATCTTGGCCGCGTACCGTCCCTTGACTCCATGGAGCTCGCAAGGTTCCGCGAACGGGATTCGGGAAAGGCCGGAGGAGGGCTCACGGACCAGGGACGGTCGCTTTCCCGAGGTCTCGCCGTGAATGTCGAGGCGAGGAGCAGCGAGCCTCCCCTCTGGAGGCGACGGGGGACGGCGCCGCTCTTGTGGTTTCCGACCCCCCGGAGGCTTCTGGCGCCGCTCCCGGCCATCCCACAGCTTTCCAAATGCGGGTCCATCGAGCCGGCGGAGGGTTGCCAGGAGGGTCTTCGGCAGGGTCCGCTTGGGGAGAAGCGCGTCGGCGCCCGTTTTCCCGGTCGAGCCCAAATACGCATCCTCACCGTGGCCAGCCAGGAGCACCACGACCGTCTTCGGCCGCTCCGCCTTGATGGTGCGGGCGGCCTCGATCCCTTCCAGCGAGGGTCCGATCGACAGGAGCACCGCGTCGGGTCGGTTGACGGTGGCGAGGTGCGCGGCCTGCCGGGGGTTGTCGCCCACGGTGCAGACAGCACCCGCTCGCTCGAGGATCTCCGCCGCGAGGGCCCGGATGGCTGGATCGGGATCGACGATCAAGATAGAGGTCACAATGAGACTCCGGCCCCACGCGAATGCCCGTGAGGCCCCCACCTGCCTGCACGCAATCCGTATACCCGGAAGGGGCGTATGAGCAAACGATTCGTGCAGAGTGACTTGGAAGGAGTCGGGGCCCAACGAGGTGGGCATCCGAGTTCCTCTTCTCGGCATTTCGATGCCGTTCCCTGGGCACGGAGCTGACGCCCCCGCGACGATCCAAAGACGGACGCGGCCGACCGATGTCGGGCCGTGGTGACGACTGGCGGCTCAGGAGATCGTCTTGCGAAATGCCCGAGTGCTGAGGGCAATCAGGATCGTGCAAAGGACGAGGAGCGCGGCCACGTTCGGCCAGAGGTCCGTGAAACCGGCCCCCCTGATGATGATGCCCCGGGCGATCGCGATGAAGTGCGTGGCGGGCAGGAACCGGGAGACCAACTGGAGGAAGTGCGGCAGGGACGCGATCGGGAACACGTAGCCGGAGAGCATGATGGAGGGGAGGAGGAAGGCTTGGGCGCCCTGCATCGCCTCCATCTGCGTGTTCGCCCGAGAAGAGACCAGAAGGCCGGTGGCAAGGAGGGCGAAGAGGTAGACGACGGAAAGGCCCAACAGCAGGAAGACGTCGCCGTGGATGGGGACGCGGAAGACCCAGGTCATCAGCAGGAGGATCAGGATCAGCTGGACGAAGCCCAGGGCCAGGTAGGGGAGGAGCTTCCCCACGACCACGGCCAGGGGGGAGACGGGTGTGACCATGAGCTGCTCCAGCGTCCCCCGTTCGCGCTCGCGGACGATAGAGAAGGCGGCGAGGACGGTCCCGGAAAAGGTGAGGAGGATGGCCACGAGACCCGGAATGAGGAGGTTCGCGCTCCTCGAGTCCGGGTTGAAGAGGAGGAGGGCGGAGGGCGTGAGGGGGAGTCCCGTGAGGCCGTACTTCCGGGTGAGCTCGTCCAGGGATTGGCTCAAGGCGAGGCCGTTGGCGGCGGCCAGCGCCTGGCCGGAGACCGAGGCGTCGGAGCCGTCCACGAGGACGAGGAAGTCGGCCGGCCTTCCCTCAAGCCGCTTCCGGGCGTAGTCCGGCGGGACCTCGATCCCCACTTGAGCGTGGCCGGCCACGATCTCCTCGCGCAGTGCTTGACGCGAGGACGATTCGCGCACCACGTCGAAATAGCTGGTGTTGACGAATTCGCGGATGAGCTCCCGACTCTGGGCGGTGTGGCTCTGGTCGAAGATGGCGGTCGGCACATGCCTCACGTTCGTGTCGATGAGCCCGAAGAGGCCGAGCTGAAAGACGGGGATGATCAGGGCAAAGCGCATCGTTCCCCTGTCCCGCACCATCTGGATGGCCTCCTTGCGGAGCACGGCCCAGAACCCTCTCATTGCGCTCTCTCCACAGGCGCCCCGTCTTGGAGCGAGGCCTGGATCTTCGTGAGACGGACAAAGACGTCTTCGAGGGCCGGCTCGATGGGATGGATCCGAACACCGGCATGGGCCCTGGCCTCGAGGTCCCGCGCGACCTGTGCGTCGGCGACGGAGCCGTCGAGGAGGATGTGGAGGGCATTGCCAAAAATGGTCACATCATCGACGTAGGGCAGCGAGCGCGCATATCCCATGACCGCGGCCGCGCCCCCCTCACACTCGGCCTTGACGCGCCTCATCCCCTTGGGGGTGACCTCGGGCAGGTTGACAAGGTCCGAGGGCTTCCCCGAGATGAGCAGGTGGGAGAGATAGAGGTAGCCGACGGTTCCGCACCGCTCGGCCTCGTCCATGTAGTGGGTCGTGACCACGAGGGTGACGTCCTTCGCCGCCAGCTCGAAGAGCAGGTTCCAAAGCTCGCGGCGGGCAACGGGGTCGATCCCCGCCGTGGGCTCGTCCAGGAAGAGAACCCGTGGTTCGTGCATCAGCCCGGCGGCCAGCGAGAGGCGCTGCTTCCAACCTCCGGAGAGCTGGCCCGCCAAGCGGTGCCGGTAGGGCTCCAGCTTGGTGAGCTCGATGGCCCACTCCCGGCGCTCCTTTAGGCGCGCTCCGCTGAGCCCGTAGACGGAAGCGAAGAAGTCAAGGTTCTCCAGAACCGACAGGTCCTCGTAGAGGGAGAACCGCTGGGGCACGTACCCGATCCGGCGCCGGATCTCCTCCCCCTCCTTCCGCACATCGAGCCCGTCCACGCTCGCCTCCCCCTCCGTGGGAGTGAGCAGGCCACAGAGGATCCGGATGAGCGTCGACTTACCGGACCCGTTGGGACCGAGAAGGCCGTAGATCTCCCCCCGCCGCACCGTGAGGGAGACCCGGTCGAGGGCGCGGAAGGCGCCGAAATTGCGGGACACACCTTGCACCACGATTCCGTAGTCGCCGTTCGCCAGGGGGCTCGTGGACACGCGCTTCCCCTTACGGTTTTAGCGTCACGAGGGCGGACATGCCGGGCTTGAGCTCGGGGGTGGGGGTGATGGCCACCTTCACCCCGAAGACGAGGTCGGTCCTCTGGTCCAAGGTCTGGATGTTCCTGGGCGTGTACTCGCCCTTCTCTCGAATCTCCACGATCTTCCCCGGGAACGCGCGGCGGGGGAATGTGTCCACGGCGAGAGACGCCTCCTGTCCCATTCGGACCAGACCCATCTCCGTCTCCGGGACGTACACCCGCACCCAGAGCTGGCTCGTCTCGAGCAGATTCAGCACCGGCTGGTTGGCGGCCACGAGGTCGCCCGGGCGGAGGCTGAAGGATTGGATGACGCCGTCCGCGGGCGCCGTCACCACCATCTCCTTTCGCTGACGCAAGAGGTAGGCGAGATGGGACTCCTGCTGGGCCAGATTGCCGCGCGCGGCATCGATGTCTTCCCGGCGGCTGCCGCGCTCGTTCTCCTGCAGCAATTCCAGCTTCATCTTGGCGGTTGCGTCCGCACGGTCGTACTCCTCCTGAGCGACCACGCCTTTCTTGAGGAGGGCCTCCAGCCGGTGCCGCTCCGATTCCGCGTTCTGCCAGTCGACACGGGCGCGGGCCGTCTCCTCCGCCCGCGGACCGGCCAGCTGGAGGGCCAGACGGGCCCGGGCCTGGTCGATCTGGGCGCGTTGCTCCTGGATCTGGATGTCCAGCAGGTCGGGCTCGAGAGTCACGAGCTTCTGGCCGGCGACGACGGAGGCCCCTTCGTCCACGTGGACCGCCATGATGCGACCCCCCACCAGGGATCCCACCTGGACGTCGCGGGCTTCGATGGTTCCGGAGAGGATCAGGGCGCTCGGGCGCAGAAAGCGGGGGTAGGCCCAGAGAATCGCCCCCGCTATGACGATGACCGAGACGATGGGGAGGAGGATCTTAGCTCTCATGCTCTCCTCTCGGGGGCGAGAAGAAGCCCGTCGGAGGCGTGATCCACGGCCGGCCGCCAAGGGCTACCAACATTGGGTTCATCACTTGGAACTAAGGGGCTTCTCGCCCCTTGGCCCCTCCTCGCCAACGGCAACATTCCGTTCTAGCAGAAGCGTACCCGCGGCTCGGGCAAATTCCGTAAGCGCCTTCCGATAATCGGAGAGAGCAGTGATTTCCTCCAGCCGGGCGCTGGAGAGATCGTTCTGGCGCGTCAGGACGAGGAAGTTCGTTGACCGACCGACCTTGAACCTCTCGACTTCGGCCTGAAGCTGGATCTCGGCCGCCTCGCGACCCGCGCGCGTGGCCTCGATCCGTTGCGCGGTGGTCTCGAGCGTGGCCGCCCCGTTACGGACCTCGATTTGCACGCCTTGCCGGGTCTGGGCGAGGCCGATGGCGGCCTGGCGCTCTCCGACCTGCGCCACGGCCAGCCCCGCCCTCGCGGTGCGGTTGCCGATCGGAACGGTGAGGGACAGGCCGACGCGAGCGTCGGGAAAGAGGTTGTCGCCAATCGTGCCCCACGAGCGGCCGAGGTCACCGCTCAGGGCTTCTGGAACCGCGACCGGGAAGATCGTGGCAAGAGCCCCCGTATTGGGATTCTGGGTTCCGGCGAGACCGCTCCGGGCGTAGGAGGCGGTCAGGTCGAGCCGCGGCTTTAGCCCGTTGCGGGCGGCCGCGATCTCGATGGCCTGCCGCGCCACCGACGCCTTCGCCTCCTCGACCTCGGGCCGCAGTTCGGCGGCCCGAGCCAGGGCCGAGGCCAGATCCACGGTGGCGGTCACCGTCTCCACCGGATCCGTGGGGACGAACCGCTCCTGCCAGAGTGGATCCGCCCCCTCGTCGAGGATGAGCTGCTTGAGGTCGTTCTCCGCGCGCAGCGCCTGCTCCTGGGCCGCAAAGAGATCGTTCTTGCGCCTCTCCCACTCCGCCCGGGGCTGGGCTTCGTCGGTCAACGGAAGCTGTCCCACGGAGATCCGCTGCCGCGTCTCCTCGAGCTGCTCCGCGGCGAGGGCGATCGCCTGCTCCCGGACGTGAACGCGCTGCTGATCCGCGGCCAGGTTCCAATAGGCCGCCTCCACGGCGGCCACGGTCTGAGCCACCGTGCGCTTGAGGCTGGCCAGGGAGCGGTCCCTCTCGGTGCGGGTGATGCGGATCGCCCGCCGTGTCGAATCGATCTCCCGGTCGCGAAGAAGGGGCTGGGCGAGGAAGAGGCCGAGCGAGGTCGTGTAGTTGGGGGAGAGGAGTGTGAACGTGCTGTCCGTGGTCCCCCGCCCGCCCGCGCCCTGGAGCGTAAGTGTTCCCCCCGTGGGCAGCAGGCGCGAGAGGGAGGTCGTGAAGTCCAAGATCTTCTCGTTGGGTGCAACCTTGCCCGCGGGAGCTCCGGAGAGCAGGGAGTTCGCGGGGTTGGTCTGGCTCACGAAGCTTCCCCCGAGGTTGAGGGTGAAGTCGTATGCCCCCTCCGCTTGTCGGATCTCATCGGCGGCGCTCGAGAGCGCCTCACGCCCGCTGGCGATGCTGTAGTTGCGGGCGAGCGCCCAGGCCCGCGCCTCATCCAGGGATAGTGTGTGGTCACGACGGTTCTTCCAAGAGCTCGCGGGGCTGTCCACAATCAACAAAACCAGGACAAGGGTGAGGCCGGTCATGAACACCTCCCCATCGGAAAGGGCCCCCGTTTCGTCAAGAGAGCTCGCCACCCCCTCGCCGCCGGGTACCTCTGAAGACGGTCCAGGAGGCGGAAAATTGTCATCTCTTCCTTTTCTTGGGGATTCGGATGGCACCACGCGTCCAAATCCCGATGAGGTTGTCCAGGTATCGGTCGAAGGGGAGGGGGGGGTCGATGATCTTGGCAATGCGGTGAAGGAAAACGTAAGAGACGAGAGACCCCATGAAGGCGATTGCGGCCGCCTCGGGGTCTAGCACCCGCAAGCGGCCGGCTTTTGAGGCCCTTCTCATGTAGTCCCTGATGACCGTGAAGCCCCGACGTCGTATCTCGGTCAACTCACTTGGAGCCTCGGACATGTCGCGGGCACCGCGGGCTTGTTCGTGGTTCGGCCGAGCGTGGAGATACCTAGCGACGTCCGCCCCGATCCGGAGCTCGAAGAAGGGCACCACGCCCTCGGCCAACCGCCGCAGGACCTTTCGCGGGTCGGCATCGCCCGGGACGCCCTCCAAGAACTCGAAGAACAAGGATTCCTCCTCGGTCTCCTTGGCGGTCATGGCCGCCGCGAAGAGGGCTTCCTTGGTGGGAGAGTGGCGGAGCAGCGCCGCGGGGCTCAGCCCCACCCGGGTCGAGATGGCAGCCAGGGTGGTGCCCTCGTACCCGCGCTCGGCAAAGGCCTCGCGGGCGGCACGAAGAATCTCGCCTCGGCTGACCCGTGGCCGTCGTCCCATAAACTAAATATATAGTCACTAATTTATCTGTCAAGGCATTTCGTCAACCAAGGCCCTGACGTCGTGGAAAGGTTGGCCAGGGCAGCCCCGCCCCCGCCACAAGGCTCCCGGGGCGTCGGAGCCAGAAGGGAAGCAAGCGGCCGGTGGCCACTTCCCGGGGGGTCGTTCAAGGCACCGGGGGCGGCACCCGCCAGGTCTCGAGCTCCGCTATGTACTCGGCGGGCAGGCCCAACGCCTGGGCAGCGGCGAGCACTTGCTCCAAGTACCCTTCGCGGGGTGTCCCCGCCTTCTGATCGGAAGCAACGTAAACCAGAGCCCGGCTGGGCGCCGCACGGGAGGGACGTTCAATGCTGTGCAGTACCTTGCGGTAGAGGCCCTTCGGTACTCCTTCGTATCGATCCAACACTTCCTCGTCCTGCACCGTCAGCGACCAGAGCAGGCCAGGAACCCTCGCCCCCGGCCTTGGAACCACGGAGGCCACGCCGCGTTGGTTGATGATGAAACGGTGGTCGGGCAGCGTCCCCAAACCGGCAGGCACGGCCTGGCGGCAGCGCTCCGACATCTGGCGGGAGTCCATGTTGGATCCGTACGCGAAGTAGAGTCGACGCGTCTCCGGGGCTTCCACCGCTATTTCCCTATCGCTCGACGGTCGGCACCCCCCATACCTTGGCCTTGCTTTCGTTCCCGTCCAACGGCTCCTTAGCGGGCAGCCTCCGCGCCGACGTCGAGTTCCCGAGCGCTGCCGGACGAGGCTGCCGGGGGTGCGATTCGTCCGGCTGTCCGCATCTCCGTCCTAGGCCGGCGATTAGATCTGCGAGTAGTCGGTCGGACGGAGCAAGACGTTCGTTATGTTCGAGAGGATCTCCGGGTTGGTGAAACCGGGCGTCGACCGGAGCTTCACCCACGCCGGGTCCTCGCGGAAGATGGCCCAGTTCTTCTCCCGTGCCGCGGCATCCGCAAAGGCCAGCATGTAGGTCAGGCACGGCAGGGCGGGGCCAACCACGTTGCGGGCGAAGAAGACGGGCGTCAGACCGACCCGGCGGAAGAGCTCGATCTCACCCGCCTTCTCGAACATCTCGATCTTCTTGAGATTTGCGCTCTCGTTGTGGCTCTCGTAGATCCGCAGCTCGAAAATGCGCGATGCCCCCGCAACTGCTCCCGTGGGGACCTCGACCGCGGGCACGCTGTCGAAGGCCACCATCAAGGACGACTCCCGCCGGACGTAAGGCGGGTCATTGGCAGGCAAGCTGCGAAAGGCGGCCGCCCCGCGCTGGTACTCCGGGTCCGCACCCAGTCGACCGGCGAGAGCCGGAACCGAGTCGGGGCTCGGATGGGGAAGGAGGAGATAAACGACCGGGGTTTCCGGACCGACGACAACGGAGAACGCGCCCACGGGCTTCACGCCCGCCCGGTTTAGGGCTGGAACGAGGACGTTCTTCGCGTATTCAGCGAAGCGGGCCTCCATAGGTCCGAAGCGAAACCGATAGCGGCGAAGCTCCAGAAGGTGGGGGGCTGATTTCGGTCTCCCTGCCCCCTCCGCCCCTTCCCGAGCCGCAGCTTGAGACATGGCGGGCGAGAGAGATGCTCCCAGCGAGGCGGCAACGAAATCGCGACGGCTCATCATTCTGTCCTCCCGTAGCGAGTGGCCACTGCAAGCCTAGCAGAAGGCTCGAGCAGGTCGGGCGGTCAAGCTTGCCGTGGGCAAGATTGGCCCAGCATCGTAGCCCATCGCCGGGCCCGATTCTGCTCCCGAGGCCCGCAGGTGGCTGCTCGAGAAAGGCGTCCGCGGCCCCTTCCCGGGACCGATCGTTGGCGACTTGACGTCAAGCGACAACTCGGGGACAGAAGGAACCTGCTGGTGATAGGCTCATCGCGGTCACTTGGTGTGGCGGGCATTCACGGACCTTGAGGAGAGCGTATGAAGCGACGAGACCTGGTCAAGGCGGCGGCCATGGCGGCAGCAGCTCCACTGGCACCGGGGGCTTGGGGGGCGGCCGCGGTCGCCGCCGAGGGGCGGTCCGCCGATCCGTGGCGCGGCTTCAAGGCCGGCGTCGCCTCCTACACCCTGCGGAAATTCCCTCTCGAAGCCGCCATTCGCTCCATCCAGCGCGTGGGTCTGAGCTACGTCTCCATCAAGGACTTCCACCTCCCCCTCAACAGCACGCCGGAGGAGCGCCGTTCGGTGGCTGCCCGATTCAAGGAGGCCGGCATCACTCCCCTGAGCTGCGGCAACATCACGATGGAGAACGACGCCGCAAACGTGCGGCGCGCCTTCGAGTACGCGCGGGACGTGGGGCTGCCGACCATAGTGTGCAGCCCCCACCCAGACTCGATGCCGATCCTCGACGCCATGGTGAAGGAGTTTGATATCCGTGTGGCCATTCACAACCATGGTCCGGAGGACAAACGGTTCCCGTCGCCCTACGACGTGTGGAAGGCCGTGGAACGGTACGATCGGCGGATCGGACTGTGCATTGATGTCGGGCACACCGCGCGGGCGAAGGTAGACCCTGCGGAGGCCATACGCCGATGCCGCGAGCGCCTTTATGATCTCCATATCAAGGACATCGACAGCACCGCCCCCGACGGCAAGACTGTGGAGAGCGGCCGGGGGGTGTTGGATCTCGGAGCCATCTTGCGCGCCTTGCTCCAAGTCGGGTATCCGCATCTGCTGAGCTTCGAGTACGAAAAGGACCAGGATGACCCGCTACCCGGTTTGTCCGAGACCGTGGGCTACACTAAGGGACTCTTGGCAGGGTTGGCGTAGGGCTGGGCCGGCGGCCGCGTCGGGTGTTCACATTCAGTGGGGACGTCAAAGCCGGTCGCGCTGGGTGGACCCTCCGAACATGGGCTTTTTCAAGGCGCAAAATAGACATCCCTCTGCGGTCGCCATGCGATTCTGCAAGTAAGACTGGGAAGGCAGTCGAGGAGGAGTCATGAAGGCAGTCGTCCATCAGGGCCCAGGCAAGTTCTCCCGTGGGCGAGATCCGATCTCAGGCCTCCGGGAGGCGGGGGTAATTGTGTCGAACTCTTCTGAAAAGAATAGGGAAGTCCTCCCTGCCTCGAGGGAAATAACGCCCAACGATACCCGTGCTCGGCGAGGGTCAGGATTCCAGGCGGGAGCCGCTCGCTTTCTTCTCGCCCTGCTGGCCCTTCTCCCCGCCCCCCTGGCGGTGGCAACCAGCGTGACCGAGGATGCTGAGAGTCCAGGTGGGGGAGAGGTACGCCAGGTCGCGATCGGCCCGAAGTACAAGGCGGGCGGGTTCCACTGCTGGCTCTGGGGCACGGACTACCGCCCGCTCTGGACGACGCCGATCCGGGTAGAGGTCTTGAATTTGCAGACCTTTGCAGGGGGCCTCAAGCCCCTTTTCCGTGTCGGCGGAGTGGAGACCAAGGGCCTGGCCATGAAGGGGGCGGATGGTCGGGACTACACCTTCCGCGGGATCGACAAGGATCCCACCAGCATCCTTCCCGCGGACCTGCAGGACACCTGGGCCAAGAGCCTCGTTCAGGACCAGATCGCGGCCAACCATCCCGCATCCTTTTTCGTCGTGGACGAGCTCATGAAGGCGTCGGGGATCCTGCGCACGGAGCAGCTCATCCTGGTCATGCCCGACGACCCCGCGCTCGGGGAATTCCGTAAGGACTTTGCGGGCCTCGTGGGCCAGGTCTTCGAGTATCCGGGGGCGAAGTCCGACAAGAATCCGGGCTTCCAGGGCGCGACGGAGATCTTGAAACACGACGTGTTCTACAAGCGGATCGAGACCGACTCCAAGGACCGGCCGGACACCCGGGCCCTTTTGAAGGCACGACTTCTGGACATCATGATCGGGGACTTCGACCGCCACCGGGACCAGTGGCGCTGGGCGAAGTTCCCGGAGAAGGAGCTCTGGCAGCCGATCCCGGACGACCGGGACCAGGCGTTTTGCCGCTATGAGGGGCTGGTTCTGGCCCTCGCCCGCCCCCGCATCCCCATCCTCCAGAACTACAGCGACCACTATCCCGGGATGGAGGGCCTCACCTGGAACGGGCGGGACCAGGACCGTCAGCTCCTGGCCGGTCTGGAGCGCCCGGTCTACAAGGAGGTCGCCCAGGAGCTCAAGTCTCAGATCACGGACGAGGTGATCGATAGAGCGGCCCACCGCATGCCGCCCGAGTATTTCAAGATCGACGGGGCGCGGCTCATCCACGACCTCAAGGGCAGGCGCGACCATCTGGTGGAGGGGGCGGAGGCGTTCTACGAGTACATTGCGGACAAGGTGAAGGTTTACCTGACCGACGCCCCGGAATACGTAGAGGTCAAGCGGCTGGACAATGGCGACACCCTCGTCCAGGCCTGGCGGCAGGGAGAGGACGGCAAGCCCGCGGGCGAGCCCTTCTTCCACCGCACGCTGCACAAGGGCGAGACCCAGGAGGTGCAGATCTACCTTATGGGCGGCAACGACCGTGTCGTCACCCTGGGCAAGCCCAACAGCATCACGGTGCGCGTCATTGGGGGGCACGGCCACGCGGTGGTGGACGATACGAAAGGCGGGGGCACGCGGCTCAGCGACACCGGATCGGGGGAGCTCCTCCCGGGGCCCGGCTCTCACCTCGACCGCCAGCCCTACACCCCCCCGCCGCCCCCCAAGAGCGCGCCCTGGATTCCGCCCCGTGACTGGGGGCGCAACACCCTGTTTGTCCCTTG
>Ga0210409_10004083_pt1 | contig 15900 bp, 15 predicted proteins | sample IncBWH17MmetaG_FD_161649 | JGI IMG/M metagenome (GOLD analysis project Ga0210409, IMG submission 161649) | Forest soil microbial communities from Barre Woods Harvard Forest LTER site, Petersham, Massachusetts, United States - Inc-BW-H-17-M | ecosystem: Environmental > Terrestrial > Soil >...
TGGACGAAGCGCGGAAGCGCGGCGGAGATACCGTGGTGGCGAGCGAGACGCTGCGCAACTAGAGTTGCAGGTAACGGCTTGCATTTGAGATTGAACGGGCCGAGTTCCAAGACCCAAAACGAAAGAAGGAAGAATGTTTCCAACCGATGTGGTCATCGTTGCAGGAGCACGTACGCCCATGGCGAGGTACACGGGCGCATTTTCGGATGTGTCGGCGATTGACCTGGGCGCGCATGCGGCCAAGGCGGCCATCCAACGGTCTGGAGTGGACCCTACGGAAATCGATCACGTGATTTTTGGAAATGTGCTGCAGACGAGTGCGGATGCGATTTATGGGGCGCGACATGTGGGGTTGAAGGCGGGGCTGAAGAACGAGGTGCCGGCAGTTACGGTGAACCGGCTGTGCGGATCGGGAATCGAGGCGCTGGTGCAAGGCGCGCAGCGATTGCTGCTGGCCGAGGCGGAAATGGTGTTGGCGGGTGGGATGGAAAACATGACGCAGGCGCCATTCGTGATTCGTGGCGCGCGGTCGGGGCTGAAACTCGGGGGCGGCGCGCTGGAGGATTTTCTGTTCGTTGGTTTGACCGATTCGTATTGTGGAATGCCGATGGCGCTGACGGCAGAGAAGCTCGCCGAGCAGACTGGAATTACGCGGAAGGATTCCGATGCTTACGCGCTGCGGAGCCAGCAAGCAGCGGATGCGGCATACAAGGCTGGGCATTTCAAGGAGGAGCTTGCTCCGATTGAGGTGAAACAGGGAAAGAAGGTGTTGTTGATTAGCGAGGATGACCACCGGCGGCCGGAGACGACGATGGAGACGCTGGAAAAATTGCCGCCGTCTTTCAAGAAAGATGGGATTGTGACCGCGGGGAATGCGAGCGGGATTGTCGACGGAGCTGCGGCGGTGATGTTGACACGGGGGAGAACGGCGCAAGAGCGAGGGCTGAAGCCGATTGGCCGAATTGTTTCCTGGGCCGTGGTCGGCGTCGATCCGACAATTATGGGCATCGGACCAGTGCCGTCGACGCGGAAGGCGCTGCAAAGCGCGGGATTGAAATTGGAGCAGATGGATCGCGTGGAGGTGAACGAAGCATTTGCCGCGCAGTATCTTGCGGTTGAGAAGGAGCTGGGGCTGAAGAGGGAGAAGACGAATGTGAACGGGGGAGCGATTGCGCTGGGGCATCCGCTGGGAGCCACGGGAACGCGGCTGGTGATTACGGTGCTGAACGAGTTGCGGCGGAATGGGCTGAAGTATGGGCTGGCAACGGCGTGCATCGGCGGCGGACAGGGCATCGCCATGATCGTGGAAGCGCTGGGGGATTGAGCGAAGAGGGCTTGGGGTGGAAGCTCTGATACACTTTTGAGGATTGTTTTCCTGCCGGGTACGGATGAATCCGCGTGCGTGAGGATAGCGAATGGCGATTCAAAGAGTTGGTGTCGTGGGGTGTGGGTTGATGGGGTCGGGAATTGCGCAGGTGTGCAGCCAGGCGGGCTTTGCGACGGTGGTGCGCGAGGTGAGCAGCGAGGTGGTTGAGAAGGGGCTGAAGAGCATTGAGAAAAATTTGAGCCGGTTGGTGGAAAAAGGGACGCTGACCGAGGCGGCAAAGGGAGAAATTCGCGGCAGGTTGAAGGGCACGACGTCGCTGCAGGATTTGAAGGATTGCGATGTGATCGTGGAAGCAATCATCGAGCAGTTGCCAGTGAAACGGGAATTGTTTAGCGCGCTGGACGCGCTCTGCCCAGCGCATACGATTTTTGCGAGCAACACTTCTTCGCTGACGATTACGGAAATTGCGGCGGCGACGAAACGCCCGCAACGATTTGTAGGATTGCATTTTTTCAACCCGGTGCCGGTGATGAAGCTGGTGGAAGTGGTGCGAACGATCGCAACCGATCCGGCAGTGTATGAGGAGATGGTGGCCTTCGGGGCGAAGCTGGGGAAGACCACGGTGCGTGCGAACGATAGCGGGGGGTTCATCGTGAACCGCTTGCTGGTGCCGTATCTTCTGGATGCGATTCGTGCGCTGGAAGAGGGCGTAGGTTCGGTGGCGGATATCGATGCTTCGATGAAGCTTGGGTGCGGCTATCCGATGGGGCCGTTTACGCTGCTGGATTTTGTGGGGCTGGACACCACCTATTACATTTCGCAGATTATGTTTGATGAGTTCAAGGAGAAACGATTTGCCGCGCCGCCGCTTCTGAAGCGCATGGTGCTGGCCGGTTGGCACGGACGCAAGACTGGCCGGGGGTTTTACGATTACGCGGATCCGAACAATCCGAAAGCGCTGGAGCTCTGAGGAACAAGATGGCCTACGAAAACATTTTGTACGAAAAAAGAGACGGAATTGCGTTCGTTACGTTTAACCGGCCGAAGGTGCTGAATGCGCTGAACCGCAAGACGATTGAGGAATTGCATCACGCTTTGCTGGATGCGCGCGAGGACTCGGCGGTTCGCGTGCTGATTCTTACCGGCGCGGGGGAGAAGGCGTTTGTGGCCGGCGCGGATATCAACGAACTGGCGCAGCAAACGCCGGTGAACGGGAAAGAGTTTTCGCTTTACGGGCAGAGTGTTTTTCATTTGCTGGAGACCATAGGCAAGCCGTCCATCTGCGCGATTAATGGATTTGCGCTGGGCGGAGGATGCGAGCTTGCGCTTTCCTGCTCCATCCGGCTTGCCAGCAAGACAGCGAGGCTGGGACAGCCGGAAGTGAAGCTGGGAATTATTCCGGGTTATGGTGGATCGCAGCGGTTGGCGCGGCTTTGTGGAAAAGGCATGGCGCACGAACTTTGTCTGACGGGCGAGATGATCTCGGCGGAAGAGGCGCAACGCATCGGATTGGTGAATCGCATTCATGAACCGGCGGGGCTGTTGCCGGCCGCGGAGGCGATGGCCAGGAAAATAATCGAGAAGGCGCCGCTGGCGGTGAAATATTGCATGGAGGCGATCGAGCGCGGCGTGGAAATGCCACAGGAAGAAGGGTTATTCCTGGAAGCGACGCTTTTCGGGTTGTGTTGCGCGACGGAAGATATGCGCGAGGGAACGAAAGCTTTTCTGGAAAAGCGGGCGGCAGAGTTTAAAGGCCATTAATTTTTCGATGAAAGACAAACTACAACCAGGGAAGATTGATGGCGGGTTGAACGCGGCTGGGTTGCGATTTGGCATTGTGGTGAGCCGCTTCAACAGTTTTATCACCGAGCGATTGTTGCAGGGCGCGGTGGATGCTTTGCAGCGGAGCGGGGCGGGCAATAAGGATGTCGACGTGGTGCATGTGCCGGGGGCATTCGAACTGCCACTGGCGGCGAAGAAATTGGCGGCGACGAATAAATACGATGTGTTGATCGCGGTCGGCTGCGTGCTGCGGGGCGAAACTACGCACTATGATTATGTTTGCTCGGAAACCGCTAGAGGATTACAGCTCGCACAGATGGATAGCGGAGTTCCGGTAATGTTTTGCGTCTTAACTTGCGACACTTTGGAGCAGGCCATCGATCGCGCGGGATCGAAGGGCGGCAACAAAGGATATGAATCGGGAATTGGCGCGATTGAAATGGCGCGACTCTCGAAGAAACTTATTGCGGCGGGCAAGCCGCAGAATGACTCCAAGAAACGGCGGAAATAGAGTGTCTCTTCGCACCAAATCCCGGGAATTTGCGATGCAGATGTTGTTTCAGTGGGACATGAGCCAGCAGGAAATGGCCAAGCTGGAAGTGAGCTTTTGGAAAGGCGCCAAAGCGGCGGCGCAAACGCGCACCTTCGCAAATCAGTTGTTTGAAGGGGCGGCGCGCAATTCGCCGGACCTCGATGCGGTAATTTCGAAGCACGCGGCGAACTGGCGGATCGAGCGGGTAGCGGCGATCGATCGCGCCATCCTGCGGCTGGCGTTATTTGAGATGAGAACGAATGAGACACCACACAAAGTGGTGATCGATGAGGCCGTGGAATTGGCGAAGAAGTTTTCGTCGGAGGAAGCCGGCGGATTCGTGAACGGGATATTGGATACGTATAGGAAGACGCTGCCGGCGAGTTAGAAGCGAAGTAGCGCAAGAGGTTTGCGTAACCCAAGATGCCCGCCTCAGAAGGCGGCCGCTACACAGGCTAGGAAGCGATGGTGCCTTCGAGGACTTTGACTGCGGCGCCGCTTACGCGCGGTGTTAGTTTTTTCCCGGTTTGCGAGACTTCCACCTCGATTTCGCTGGGGCGGCCCATTTCCAGGCCCTGCTCGATATGGAGGGTGTGACCGGCGCCGAGTTTGCCGTGTTTCACCATGTACGCACCCAGCGAACCGGCGGCGGAACCGGTGCCAGCATCTTCGTACGGTTCCCAGGGGAGCATACCGCGGGTGAATGCGTGGCGTTCGGTGCCATTGGCGAAGCAATAGGCCATGGTGGCCTGTTTATTCAAGAGCCGCGACATCTCAAGAATGTTCATTTGAATCCTTCCAAGGGTGGCGCGATTTCGCAGCGGCACCATCAGATTAAAGATACCAGTAGAAACGACTTCCGGCTCAAGATGAGGATCGAGATCTTTTGCTGAAAGACCTAGCGCGGCGGCAAGTTTTTTCCCGGTAAATTTAGGCGATTTGAACGCAGCGGGCTTTTGCGTCATGGTCACGCGCTGCGGCCGGCCATCTTTGAAGCGGATTTCCACGGGGAGAATTCCCGCACCGGTTTGCTGCATAACGTGAACGCCGCCTTCCTGGGCGGGCACCACGCCTAGTTCCGCGAGCAGAAACCAAGTTCCAATTACCGGGTGACCAGCCAGTTGCAGTTCTTGCTTGGTGGTGAAAATGCGCAAGCGGGCCAAGGCGCGATCGTCGGTGGGTTTCTGGACGAACACCGTCTCGGAGAGATTCATTTCGCGCGCGATGGCCTGCATCTGGTCGTTGGAGAAGCCGTCGCCATCAGTGACAACCGCCAGGGGATTGCCGTGGAAGCGGGTGGTGGTAAAGACGTCGAGAGTGTAGAAACGATGCTGCATGATTTCTCCGTATAAGAGTCTGCGTCCAGTGTAACTGGCTTACAGGCGTTCGGGGTGATGGACGGTTATTTCGTTGGCGATATTTCCGGTGTTCAAGGTGCCGGTGGGTTCGATGAGAAGAATGTGAACTTCCTCATCGGCGACGGGCAGATGCTCCACTCCGTGAGGGACGATGATGAATTCGCCCTCGCGAATGACGGCTTCGCGATCGCGAAATTTCATACGCAGTGTGCCTTTCACGACCATGAAAAGCTCGTCTTCGATCTCATGATGATGCCAGATGAACTCGCCCTTCAGCTTGACGGCCTTGATGGCGCAATCATTGACTTCGCCTAGAATTTTAGGGCTGCGATATTCGGAGAACTGCGCGAATTTTTCCGCCAGGTTGATAGTTTGCAAAAGAGCCTCCTATAGCGCTTTGACGATTTCTTTTACGGCGGCGAGAACGCTGGATGTGGCCTTTGCCTCGTTCGTTTCGCAATAGAGGCGCAGGAGATTCTCCGTGCCGGAGGGCCGGACCAGCAGCCATCCAAAGTCGCCCAGGTAAACCTTGACGCCGTCCATGTTTTCGCGGCGTGTTACCGCCCAGTTGCCGATGCTCTTGCGTTTTTCGTCGGAGAAGTATGCGATGGCTTTCTCTTTTTGCCCAGCTTTGACATCCATGTCCACGCGGCCGTAATGAAACTCGCCGAACTCCGCGTACAAAACGCGCAGCAGATCGCCGAGGGACTTGCCGTGCCAGGCCATCAACTCCGCAAGGAAGAGCGCGGAAACGGTTGCGTCGCGCTCCGGCAGATACAGGCTGGTGCCCATACCGCCGCTTTCTTCGCCGCCGATGAGAATGTCTTGCTCCAGCATGAGTTCGCAGATGTACTTGAAGCCGATGGGAACTTCGTGAAGCGTGCGGTGGTATTTAGCGGCGAGCTTGTCGATCAGTTTCGTTACTGAGAAAGTTTTGGCGATGTCGCCTTTCAAATTGCGCGTGCCGGCTAATTGCCAGACCAACAAGGCAAAGATCTGATGAGGATTGATGAAGGTGCCGCCGCGGTCGATGGCGCCGATGCGATCGCCGTCGCCATCGGCGGCAAGACCCGCATCGCATTTGCCCGCAAGCACGGCCTGGCGCAAGGCGTCGATATGAGGCTCGATAGGCTCGGGGTGGACACCGCCGAATCGAGGATCGCGCGTACCGCGAATTTCCGTGCTGGTGACGCCGTTGCGAGTGAAGAGTTCCTGAAGAAGTCCGGCAGCCGAGCCGTGCATGGGGTCTACAACAAAGCGAAATTTGGCTTCGCGCAGACGCTTCCAATCGACGAGTTTTTCGAGAGTGTCCAGATAAGGCGCGCGCGGTTCGATGGAATGGATCAAATCTTTGCGCGGAGGCAACGGCGGCGCGGGAGAATCTTCGATGTGCTGCAATTCTTTTTCGATTTGCGAAACGATGGAAGGAAGGGCGCTGCTGCCGTAGCTAGCTTTGTACTTGATGCCGTTCCAGGAATAAGGATTGTGGCTGGCGGTGATGACCAGCCCTCCGGCGGCCTGATGTTGGCGAACGAGAAGAGAAATTGCCGGCGTGGGGCAGGGCTTATCCGCAAGAAAAACGGGAGTACCGGTGGAACTAATGACTTCGCTTACGGCGGCGGCGACGCTATCGGATGCAAAGCGGTGGTCGTAGCCGACGAATACGCCCTTGCGAGGATCTTCTCCACGTACAACGTAACGCGCGATGGCTTGCGCAACGACGCGCGCATTTTCAAAAGTGAACTCGTCGGCGATAATGCTGCGCCATCCGTCGGTGCCGAATTTAAGCTTGATCATTTCTACTGAGTATACGCGACGATTTTGTTGCCAACACATTATGGTGAAGAGCTTCGAAAGCCATATTGGATATTGAAGTGAACGGCTAGAGAAGGCCGGTGCGTTTCTTTGCTTCCAGCGCCTTGACGATTTTGCCGACGTCTTGCGCGCGATCGCGCGGGCAAATCAGCAGCGCGCCAGGAGTGTCCACCACGACGAGATCATGAACACCGATGGCGGCAACAAGTTTGCCGGGACTCCACAACAAATTTCCGTTGGCGTCCAGAACTTCGCTTTGGCCGGTCACGATATTTTCGCCCGGCCTTTTGGCGAGCAGTTCGTAGACGGCAGCCCAGGAGCCGATATCGCTCCAGCCTATTTCCGCGGGGATTACAAATACGCGAAATTCATTCGCGGGCGAAGTGGCACGCTCCAGGACGGCGTAGTCCACGGAGATATTCTCCAGCTTTGGATAAATTCTCCTAAGCTTGGCGGCGTAGGTAGACTTTCCAATGTGGAGGCTGAGTTCTTCAAGGTCCCGACTGGTCTTAGGAAGATAGTTTTTCAGAGCGTCAAGGAATGTGGAGACTCGCCAGAAAAACATTCCGGCGTTCCACTGATAGTTGCCGGAGGCGAGGTACTCTTTCGCGCGGGAGAGTTCCGGTTTTTCGGTGAAGCGTTCCACGGGGAAGACTGGAAGATCTGCGCCGCCAATGGAAGAGTCATTCTTGCGTTCGATGTAGCCGAAACCGGTTTCGGGACGAGTTGGAGGAATTCCGAGCACCACCATGTCGCCAGGAGTCTGCGCTACGCGAAGGGCTTCTCCGACAATTTTCCGGTAGCGTTCCGGTTGCGCGATGAAAGTGTCCGCGGGCAGAACGGCTAGCAAGGCGTCGCCTTTTGCAGCGTGGCGGACGTGAATTGCCGCTAAAGCGATGGCTGCGGCGGTGTTTCTGCCAACCGGCTCGACGAGAACTCGCTTGCGGGAAGCGGGCGGAAGTTGTTTTCGCAGAGCGGAAGATTGTTCGACGTTCGTTACCGTCCAGATGCGGTCCGCGGGAAAGAGCGGGCGGAGGCGTGCGACGGTTTGCTCCAGCATGGTAGTTTTTCCAACGATATTGAGGAGTTGCTTTGGCGTACGCGTCCGGCTGCGCGGCCAAAAACGTGTGCCGCGTCCGCCGGCGAGAATGACCGCGTGAACGCTGAGCTTCGGTTCGATCTTAGAGCCAACCATGGGGAATCAGCTTACCAGCACTTGGGCCAGGACGGATTCTTCGAAACCGAGACTACGGAGTTGATGATGAAGAGTCCGATTGTCGGGAACGAACACGCGAAGAAGGGAGGTGGGTCGATCGGGCTGCAGCAAAAGCGTCGGCAACGATGCGGGCAGGAACCAGGCTTCGCCAGAACGGAAGGTGAAGGATTCGTTGGAGTCGTGTAACGTTCCAGATCCTTCCAGGATGATGATCAACTGAAACTGTTCCGCTTCGCTTTCGATGAAGGTCATCTTGTGGCAATCCCAGCGCTCGGTGGCAAAAAATTCGCAAGCGACCAGAAGATGTTTGTTGGCATCGGGTGAGTGAAGAGCTAGCGGAAATCTTTTTAGAGCTTCAGTGGGTTCAAGCGAGGCGACTTCCAGCGCTTTAGCGATGTGAAGTTCGCGCGGCTTGCCGGCGGAGTCGAGGCGGCCAAAGTCATAGACGCGATAGGTGAGGTCGGAGTATTCCTGGACTTCACAGATGACCGAACCGGGACCAATGGCGTGGATGGTGCCGGCCGGGACGAAGTAAGTATCGCCGCGCGTTACGCAGCGGCGAACAAGAAGCTGTTCGATGGTGTGCTGCGTAATGCTGGCGCGCAATTCTTGTTGTGTGACGGGAGCCTTCAGACCCAGGAGGATTTCCGCGCATGGCCGATTCGAAACGATGTGCCACATCTCCGTTTTGCCACGCCCGCCCGCAGCCTGTTCGTGTTTCGCGGCGTAAGTGTCGTTGGGATGAACCTGAATGGACAGTTTGTCCTCGGGAAAAATGAATTTCACGAGGACGGGGAATTCGGGAGTGGCGCCCATGCGGGTGCCCCGCCAATCGGGGGGCATGCTGCGCCAAGCCTCACCGAGCGACAGGCCGGCGAATGGGCCGTTGTGAATCGGCGCTTCGCGGGCTGTGAGCCATGCTTCACCCAGCGGCTCGGCCAAGTTGGTTTTGTCGGGAAAGTACGGGGCAAGCGAACGCGTCCCCCAGATGCGCGGGCTAAAGATAGGCTCAATTCGCGATGGAACAGGTTCCAACACCGATCAGGAGGCGGCCTCCGCACGCGAGAAGAATTTTTCGAGCCGACGCAGACCTTCGTCAATCCGTTCAATGGAGGTTGCGTACGACAGCCGGAGAAAACCTGGAGCACCGAACGCTTCGCCAGGCACAAGCGCGACGTGTGCTTTTTCGAGAAGCAATTTTGAAAGGTCGGTGCAGGATTTGGCGATGGCGTGTTTTCCTTCGCCTAAGTATGCCGAAACATTTGGGAACGCATAGAACGCGCCACCCGGCCATTCACAAGTGACGCCGGGGATCGCGCGGAGACCGTTGACGATGCGTTCGCGACGCTTCTTATATTCGGCGAGCATCGGGGGAACGGTGTCCATTGTTCCGGTCATGGCTTCCAGTGCCGCATATTGGGCGATGGAAGTTGGATTGGATGTGGACTGGCTCTGCACCTTGATGATGGCTTGTATGAGCGCTTCGGGGCCCAGGGTGTAGCCGATGCGCCAGCCGGTCATGGCGAAGGTCTTCGATACGGAGCCAACGATGATGACGTTGTCTTTGGCATTTTTCGCGCTGGCGATGGAGAACGGCTTGTGCGGCTCATAAACGAAATGGGAGTAACACTCGTCGCCCATCAGGTAGAGATTGTGCTTCTTGCAGAGCGCCAGAATTTTTTCGTACTCGTCCGGGCTCACTACGCCGCCGGAGGGATTGCTGGGCGAATTGATCAGCACCATTTTCGTTTTGGAAGTGATGGCCCTCTCGATGTCGGATGCCTTCGCCGCGAAACCGTCTTCCGGACGGGTCGGCACGATGACGGGAGTGGCGCCGGCGTACTTGATGATGTCCGGGAAGCTGACCCAATAAGGTGCGGGAAGAACCACTTCGTCGCCATGGTCGATCAGCACGGAAATGACATTGAAGATGGCGTGCTTGCCACCGACGCTAACGGCGCATTCCTTGGCGGTGAAATCGGAGCCGAGTTCCCGTTTGTGCCACGCGGGAATGGCTTCGCGCAACGGGGAGATCCCGCCGGTGGGGGTGTACTTGGAGCGATTCTCCTCGATGGCCTTGATCGCTGCTTTCTTGATGTGCTCTGGAGTCGGAAAGTCCGGCTCGCCTGGCCCAAAGTCGGCAATGTCCACACCCTTGGCTTTCAACTGTTCGGCGGCGCTGATGACTGCCGCGGTGGCAGAGACCTGGATGCGATTGATGCGATTTGTAAATTGCACGACCACTCCCTCGAAGGATAGTGATAGATGTAAACAGCTAGTGTTCAGGAAATCACGAAGAAATTCAATTGGCAAAGAGAGATTGGGTGGAAAACCGCGCGGATTCAGGCCACTTTGGCGCGTAGGCGCTTTTCGACGCTGGGAGGGACCAGGCCAGTGAGCGGGCCGCCCAGATGAGCGATTTCACGAACTAACTTCGCGCTGAGGTAGCTGTACGTTTCACCGGGCAACATGAAGACGGTTTCCAGGCGAGGCTCGAGTTTACGATTCATCAGGGCCATTTGAAGCTCGTATTCGTAGTCGGACACGGCACGAATGCCGCGAAGGATGACGGCGGCGCCACGTTTGCGGGCGTATTCAACGAGCAATCCCTGAAAAACGTCGATTTCGACGGATTCCCATTGTTTTGTAACTTCACGGAGCATGTCGATGCGTTCATCGAGAGAGAACAGCGGCTCTTTGTCGACGTTCTTCAGAACGGCGACGATCAGCTTGTCGAACATTTTTTCGCCACGTTCGATGAGGTCCAGATGCCCGTTGGTTACGGGATCAAACGAGCCGGGATAGATCGCGATGGAAGTTTTCATAGGTGCAGAGCGGAAGTATCGGCACATTGTAACCCAGAGGTCAGCGAACGCCAGCGGGAAGTGCTGGCTGCGGTGCGGGCCTTGGATCTAGGCGTGCGTCACGCAAATCCATTTTGCGGAAGCGGCAAAGTATGACACCCTCTCTTTTTTCCCCGGCGTGTGCATCTATAACGCCACAATCCTTGGAGTGATTTTGCGGAGGTTGTCGATGAGGCGAAGCTTGTGGAGCGGAAAGGCATGCGTCCTCGTGACCGCTTTGCTGGTTGGAGGAACGCTGATGCGCGCACAATCACAACCGGAATTTAATCTGATGCCGATGCCAGCGACCGTGAAGGCGGGCGACGGATTGTTGAAGATCGAGCCCACATTCCACGTCACTTTTTCCGGGTTTCACGAGGCGCGATTGGACCGTGCCGGGCAGCGGTTCATGATCCAACTTCATCGCAGGACGGGGCTTGTGTTTTCGCATGCGGCCACGTCGTCCGGGCCGGCGCTGGCGATCACAACGGATCATGAGAGCAAAACGATCCAGGAGTTGGGCGAGGATGAATCGTACAGCCTGGAGGTTAAGGCTGATGGCGCGACACTTCACGCAGCGAACCCCCTCGGTGTCCTGAGAGGCCTCCAGACATTTCTACAATTGGTGAGCATTTCCCCGGATGGATTCGTCGCGCAGGCGGTCAGTGTTCAGGATCAGCCGCGATTTCCCTGGCGCGGATTGATGATTGACGTCGCGCGCCACTTTGTTCCCATCGATGTATTGAAGCGGAATCTGGACGGAATGGAAGCCGTGAAGATGAACGTATTTCACTGGCACCTTTCGGAGAACCAGGGATTCCGCGCGGAGAGTCGCAAATTTCCGAAGCTGCACGAATTGGGATCCGATTCGGAGTATTACACGCAGGAGGAGATTCGCGATTTGATCGCCTATGCGCGGGACCGCGGAATACGCGTAGTGCCGGAGTTCGATATGCCCGGGCACAACACCGCCTGGTTCGTGGGATACCCGGAGATAGCCAGCGGCAGCGGGCCGTATGCGATCGAGCGCAAGTGGGGAGTTTTCGACCCTGCGATGGATCCTTCGAACGAGAAAACCTACAAATTCCTGAACGAACTGATCGGCGAAATGACCAAGCTTTTCCCGGACCAATTTTTTCACATTGGCGGGGACGAAGTGAATGGCAAGGAATGGGATCGCAACCCGAAGATTCAGGAATTCATGAAGTCGCACAAAATAAAAACGAACGAGGCGCTGCAGGCCTATTTCAGCGTGCGTGTGCAGGAATTGGTTACGAAACACGGAAAGACCGCGGTCGGCTGGGATGAAATTCTGGTCCCGGGCGTGCCAAAGACGATCGTGATCCAATCATGGCGAGGGGCGGACTCGCTGACCGCCGCGGCGAAGCAGGGGTATCGCGGGATTCTTTCCAACGGTTATTACCTGGATCTGGGCTGGACGGCGGCACGCCATTACGCGTTCGATCCGATGGGCGGAGCAGCCGCGAATCTTACTGCCGAACAGAAACAGCTGATTCTGGGAGGAGAATCGTGCATGTGGTCGGAGTACGTGAACGCGGAAAATGTCGATTCGCGAATCTGGCCCCGGAATGCAGCGATTGCGGAGCGATTTTGGTCGCCGCAGACCACGACGGATGTTGAGTCCATGTATCGCCGCATGGAAGGCGAAAGCCATCGACTGGAATGGCTGGGTCTGACGCACGTGACGTACCAGCGCAAGATGTTGCAGCGAGCTGCGGGAATGGCTTCGCCGCAGGAATTCGCAGCGCTTACCTTGCTGACGCGGTCGCTGGAACCAGTGAAGGATTATGGGCGCGAGGAGCTTGCGCCCGCTGAGCCGACGAGCCAGACGCCGCTTCACCGAATTGTGGATGCGGTGCTTCTGGAAAGTGAGACTTCGCGGCGTTTTTCCGTGGCAGTGGATAGATACCTGGCGAGTTCGTGCCAGGATGCTGCCGGTGCGGCTGCGATACGCGAGCAGCTGAAGGAATGGGCGGACAACGATTCTCGTCTGGAACCGCTGGCGCAACGGTCGTTTTTGGTTAAGGAGGCGGCTCCCGCCTCTGCGGCGCTCTCTCAGGCGGCTACCATTGGCTTGGCGGCTTTGGATCGAATCGCGCAGGGTTCTCCGGCCAGCGACGACGTGAAGAAGCAACAAAGTGATGCCTTGAAAGCGGCGGAAATTCAGGCCCACAAATCGCAACTGACTATTCCGGCTCTCGGAGCGATTCAGAAATTAGTGGACGCTTCGAGCAACGGCGGCACTTGCTCGGCCAAGAAATAAACTTCTACTGCGTGGCCGTAGGAGCTGCATGGCAAGTTCCTGAGCCGGAATCGCGGAAGGTTCCGCGCGCTTCGGGGATAAATTCGAAACGATAACCCTCGGGAGAAAGAGTAAGTTTCAGGACGCCGTAGGTGTTGTCATTGCGCACGACACTGTTCGGGGTGGCATAGCCCAACAAGGTGTGACTTCTACCGCCTGTACCCGCAACAATTTCGGTGATGCCATTCTCTGGATCGGCCTTCCCATCAGGATCCTGCGGGCTGAAACGTTCATAGGAATGCTCGTGCGCCGCGATCACAAGATCGGCATGCGCCGCGTAAAGGTCGCGCCACAGAGGGCGGAGTTGCGGGCGTATCGCATGATGGGAAAAAACGCCGCTGCTGAAGAGTGCGTGATGGCCGTAGGCGAGTGTGCACGAATTCGGATGGGCTGCGAGATCAGCGCGCAGCCAAGTCTCTTGCGGAGATCCCTCGTCGCAGCCACCTAGTGCTCTGTCGTTGCAGTTGGTATTCAGAGCGATGATGTGCCAACGCCCGAGGTCGTAGCTGTAATAGCCTTTTCGAGGCTCACCCGCGCGAGTTCCCCAATATTCGAAGTAGCCGGTAGCTTCCGTGCCGTTGTATTCGTGATTTCCCGGCGAAGGCCGCGTGCGGTCTTTAAACCTCCCCCAGGTTCGCTGATAGCAGGTCTGAAATTCTTTCAAGGAGCCGGATTCATAGGCCAAGTCACCGGTGGCAAAGACCGTGCCGGGGATTTTTTCGATTAGCTTGGCGGTGGCTTCCGCGCCGGAACTGTCGGGACATCCGGCAATGTCACCGGCGCCGACGAGAATGAAGGTGTCTGGGGGCAGCTTTGGAGTGCGGCTGGAGTGTTTCTTGGCGGGTGGTTTGGCGGATGGCTGAGTTGGCGGCTGGGTAGGCGGCGCTATATCTTGTGCAAATACCTGTGACCCACTGGCAGCCAAGAGGAAAAGGAAACCTAGACTGAACTGACTTAATCTGCGGCGAAACGTGCGACGGAAAATTCTCGGCATTCGGGACGAAACCTCACGAGATATTATGTCAGGACAATGGACTTTCGCACGCCTGCTAGCAGACCGTTTAGATAGCGTAAATCGCTATTCGACGCTTAGGGGCACCATTTAACGGATTTGACTATGATATAGGACTGAATCCGTCTTAATGTAAGTTATAGGAAACGTGTAATTTGCACAGCTTTGAGGCGAACTTATCTTGACATAAAGCGGTTCCTTAGGTTATCTTTCAAAGGCGACCAGAGTAGTCTCAATTGGGGAATAGGTCGCTGGCGACGGGTAACTGAGGAAAATGTTCAAGCTTTCGAAAAAAGCAGATTACGGACTGATCGCGATGAAGCATCTTGCCAACCATCGTGAGCAGCATGCGTGCAGCGCGAACGAAATCGCCGAGGAATATGGCATTTCGGCCACGCTGATGGCGAAGGTTTTGCAGAAGCTGGCGCGCCAGAGTCTGGTTTCGGCCAAGCACGGTGCGACCGGCGGGTATCAACTGGCGACGTCTCCGGCGAATATCAGCGCTCTGGAAGTGATTACGGCGATTGATGGGCCGGTGCTGATTACTTCTTGTGTGACCAGCCACGGGAATTGTGACGTTACCGAGCGGTGTTCCATCAAAGAACCGTTGCACCGCGTGAACGAAAGCATTTTAGAGGTTTTGAAGACTGTAACGATCGCGCACTTGAGCGAAGAAGCGCCGCAGCGAGTTTTGGTCGAATTGAAGAGTATTGAACGCCAGCCGGTACTTAGCTGACGGAACGTTTTTCAGGAAACAGGAGAAGCACATGGCCGTTAAGTTGCCGATTTACATGGACAATCACGCTACCACGCCGCTGGATCCGCGGGTGCTGGAAGCGATGCTGCCGTATTTCACGGAGAAATTCGGGAATGCCGCGAGCCGCAATCACTCGTTCGGCTGGGCCGGCGAAGAAGCGGTCGAAAACGCGCGCCAGCAGATAGCGTCGCTGATTAACGCCACGCCGAAAGAGATTATTTTCACCAGCGGCGCCACGGAATCCGACAACCTGATGATCAAGGGTGTCGCGGAAATGTATCGCGAAAAGGGTAACCACATCATTACGCAGGCGATCGAGCACAAAGCGGTGCTGGATACCTGCAAGCGGCTGGAAAAAGAGGGCTACGAAGTTACCTACCTGCCGGTGCAGAAGGATGGCCGCGTAAATCCCGAGGACGTGCGCAAGGCCATCAAGCCGACGACGATTTTGATCGCGATCATGTATGCGAACAATGAGATAGGGTCGGTCAATCCGATGGCGGAAATAGGCAAAATCGCCAAGGAACACGGCGTTCTGTTCGCTTCGGATGGCGTGCAGGCGGTAGGCAAGATTCCGGTGGACGTGCAGAAGGACAATATCGACCTGCTGGCGATCACTGCGCACAAGATTTATGGCCCCAAGGGCGTGGGCGCTCTGTATGTACGGCGCCGTAATCCCCGCGTGCAACTTTCCGCGATTATCGATGGCGGCGGGCACGAGCGCGGCATGCGCTCCGGCACGTTGAATGTTCCAGGCATCGTTGGGCTGGGCAAGGCTTGCGAGATTTGCCAGCAGGAGATGGCCGAGGAATCGAAGCGGCTTTCAGGCTTGCGTGACCGCTTGAGGGCGGGGCTGGAGGCCAAGCTGGATGAGACGTACATCAACGGTTCGATTGAGCACCGGCTGCCGAACAATCTCAACATGAGCTTGCTTA
>Ga0210409_10004084_pt1 | contig 15899 bp, 11 predicted proteins | sample IncBWH17MmetaG_FD_161649 | JGI IMG/M metagenome (GOLD analysis project Ga0210409, IMG submission 161649) | Forest soil microbial communities from Barre Woods Harvard Forest LTER site, Petersham, Massachusetts, United States - Inc-BW-H-17-M | ecosystem: Environmental > Terrestrial > Soil >...
ACGAACCATCGCACGTGTCCCCTCTCGCGTTACAGAAGAAGACGCTCTCCTTACCGCTGGCTGTTCTAGCGCACCGTTCGATGCGAAGTGTCGAACCGGGACCTCACTTGCCAGCGACCTCGCGCCCGGCGAGGTCACCGGCGTGTCACTCGCCACGTTCATGGTGAATTCCAAATGATCGCTCGCCGCCTCTTGGCTTCCCTGCGGCAACGATGTCTTCGCGTTCGCAGCGATCGCGGGCCCTCGGACCGATGCCTTTTTTGCCCCTGACTTCCACGGAATCCAGTGCTTGTACCACGCCGCGCCGGTTGCCGTGACCGCTAGCATCGTGGTGAGCAGCGCGAGACGCAGGACTCCACCCCGAAATCCCGGCGTGAGATTCCCCCTCGCTCGCCGCCGTCTGGCCTTCTGCACCTTGCTAAAGTCCAACGAAGGCTTCGGCAGCAGGGCTTGCTCCGCCGCTGTCCATTGCGTTGGATCAGGAGCGTGTTTGGTGGGCAGGGTTTCCCCTATGGCGGCGTGGCCAAGCTCCTGTTCCCTCAGTGCTTCCACTTCCCCCGTGAACGCCTGTACCTCCTCGACGGTGGGCGCAGGAGGCGGTTCCTCTGATTCATCGGCACTGGCTTCCGCTGAGATTATCAGAGCGGCAGTTTCCGCATCCTTGGCATCCTTCGGCAGCAGCGCTGCCGCCGCCGAAAACTCCATCCCCCAGAAGCGGGGAACAAATTCGGCAAATTTCAGCTCCACATACCAACTCGTCGGCTTGTACCTGCACTTGCGAATCACCTGCCCGACGACTTGACCCTTCGATTCCACATTGGCAAGAAGCAGCAATTGCCCTCGCGCCACGGCCACCGATAACTGGATCACTCCGCCATTTTCATGGACCAGTACCGAGATCGTTTCTTCCGTGAAGAGGTTGTGCTCGCCCGCGCTCTCGCCGGGATGCGCCCCAGTCACCTTCACACCCACTTCACGCGCGACCATGTTCGTTTTCATACTTGCTTTGGGATTCGGCCGGGGTGCCTTCCCTCCCCGCTCGTTCGCGAACTCCTCAAGCTGCGACTCCGAAGAACTCGCCGAGCTCGACATAGTCAAAAGCTTCTTGTTCTCTGCTGAACGCAATTCAGCACTCCCTTATGCCGGGATGGTTAGAGGCCCGGGCAAAATTCATGCAGCGGCGAACCGTCTGGCCGGCGAACAGTCCAGGCCTCTATTTTGCCGCTTGGCGAGCCCGTTTGAAATGGTACCAACACACTGCGTGCTGCATGAATGAACACTTGTGAAAAAACGGGGGGAGGGGGGCCCCCTCTAGCTATCCCTCACGGAATCGGGATTCGGTAAAGATTTCGTCGGATGCTTGTTCGCGTGTAGGCATAAAGCTCCGGGCTCATCGCCGCTTCCACCTGTACCCGCGCTACTTTGGCATTGGTTAGCACCCGCGAGTTTGCCGCCTCAAACCCCCCGCCTGCCGCTAGCTTCGGTGTCCCTCGGCCATTTTCGGTCGCCAAGAAATAGGTATTCACCGCTCTACCGCCTAGAACCCTGAAAAACATGTGCGTCCCCTTTGCGTCCCAATCCGCCCAGCAGAGCGTTTGGCACAGCAGCACCGGCGTACCTTCGCCGGTCGGATATACTAGTGTTTGGTAGGGATGGTCTTCGTCTTTGCTGTCGTTTAGCGCTACGATCGCCCATTTTCCATCCGGGGACACTGTCTCCACGTCTAGAATCGGCTCCTCCATAACCTTCTTCTCACCGGTGCCGTCAGCCTTCTTGGTATACAAGTAGTTTTTTCCTCCGCGACTCGCGCGGTAAATCAGATCGCCATCCGGAAGGAAAAACGGCGAGTCCTCGCTCTCCTGAGACTCCAGCCGCTTTGGCGAACTCCGGCGGTCCGTAGGCGTTATCCACAAATGAGAAAGCCCCGTTTCGTCGCGCATCGCAAACGCAACACGCTTCCCGTCTCGCGAGATTGCGTAATTCTTGGGTACTAGGCCCCCTTCCACTCCGTACCCCGGCAGCAAACTCTCGCTTCGTCCGCTGGCCAGATCCGTATCCCATATTTCAGCGTTCCCGTTCACCCCGCTGCGCTTCAAATAGTAGAGTCGCCGCCCATCGCTGGAAAATGTCGATCGGAATGCGGCTCCTTCCGATGTCAACTGCCGGTCTCCTCGTGCGTCGTGCAGCCACAGGGTGGAATCCATAGTCCCAACCGAGGTGATGAACGACTTCCCATCACCAGCCATCGCTATCCCTTCTTCTTCCGTGGGACCGGAGGTGACCTGTTCTGGCGTTCCATCCGGAAATCGCTGCCGCCAGATGTGAAACTGGCCTCCCGGGTTCGCGCTCACATACACCCACCTCCCATCAGGAGACCACGCGCCCGACGTGCAAGTTGCATCTTTCGGTCCGACGAGTCGTTCTCGCCCGCTTCCATCGAACGGCACTACGCGGCACTGGTCCAACTTTCCGAACGAATTCATCAGGACCGCCAGCGCCCACTGCCCATCCGGCGACAGATACGAGTGGTGCACCATGCTCCGTTCCCCAGCAGGTACGTAAACGTCCCGGCTCTGCCCACGGCCTTCGTCCGTGGTGACCAGGCACATGTGCAATCCGCTCTTAATTTCGGAGAACAGAAGACGTTTCCCACCCGCGATCCACGTCAATGACGACGCGTTTTTCATCATTGGCCGCGGCTCACCGCCCAATACTCCCACCTCCCACATGTCCCAGGGGTCCACGGTCCCATACGCGATGCGCGCTCCGTCCGGCGAAAATGCTGGGCTCAACTTCAGCGTTTCGTCTCGCGTCAATTGCACGGGGTCTCCACTCGGCAGCATTTTTACGTAAACATCTGCCGGGCCCAAAAACGTGTCCGGTCCGCGAAGAAACGCGAGCATCCGTCCGTCCGGCGACAACGCTGGATATACGGCTGAGTCCGTAAAAGCGGTCAGCTGTTCCCATTTCCCCGCATCAGTTCGCGCCGGCCCGCTAGGCCGCAAATACAAAAGCGCTCCCACCGCCGCCAGCAACGCCACTCCACCCACCGCGGCCAAAGCGCGGACCCATCTCTTTTTTCCGCTAGGACCCGCCACCGCCGCTTTTCCACTTTCTGTGTCCCGCTTCAACCTCTGCAGATCGGCGCGCATTTCCGCGGCGCTTTGGTAGCGCAGCCGCCGATCTTTCTCCAGCGCTTTGCTCACGATGGCATTCAGCTCGGGCGGCAGCGTTGGCGTCATCTCTGTTATTGCCGTATGTTGTCGATTCAAGATTGCATCCAGGACCACCGCGGGTGTGCCGCCGCCGAAAGCCACCCGCCCGGTGGCCATCTCGTACAGCACCGCTCCAAACGAGAAAAGATCGCTGCGCGCGTCCAGCTCCTCCCCGCGTGCCTGCTCCGGTGACATGTAAGCCATCGTCCCGACCGCCATGCCCGGGCTGGTCAGCATCGCATCGGCGGTCAGCGTCGGTGTGGAGGCCCCATCCGTACTCGGCACGTGCTTCACCAGCCCGAAGTCCAAAATCTTCGCGTGTTCTCGTTCGGTGATAAACAGGTTGGCCGGTTTGAGGTCGCGGTGGACGATTCCTTTGGCATGCGCCGCGTCCAGCGCGTCCGCGATCTCGATCCCCCATTCCACCAGCTGCTCAGGCTTAATCAACCGGCGCCGGATGCGCTCGCGCAGCGTCATTCCTTCCAGGCATTCCATGGCGATGAACGCCTGGCCGTTTTCTTCGCCAATGTCATAAACCGTGCAGATATTGGGATGATTCAAACCGGACGCCGCCCGCGCCTCGCGCTTAAACCGTTCCAGCGCCTGTGCATCGTGGGTCAATTCTTCAGGAAGGAATTTCAGCGCCACCGCGCGGGCCAACCGGGTGTCTTCGGCGCGGTACACCACGCCCATACCGCCGCCCCCGAGTTTCTCAAGGATGCGGTAATGCGAGATTGTCTGGCCAATAAGCGAGCCGGTGCCTGGCATTTGGCACACATGTTAGGTTGCGAAAACGAGGCAAGTCAACGAGCGGAACTCATTAGGGTCGCAGCTTGCTTACTAAGAAAGTTTGTGGAAAGAATGTCAAGAACGTTGCAGAAAACCGGGTTTCCCGGACGCTGCTCAGTCTCCAACGACGGCGTCGGCTTCCACTTCCACCAACATCTCCGGCGAAATCAGGCTGCTGACCTGCACCATGCTGGTCGCCGGCCGTACGGACCCAAAAAACTCACCGTGCGCGCGACCGACCTTTTCCCATTCCGCGATGTTGGTCACATAAACTCGCGTGCGCACGACGTCATTCAAGGTAGCGCCCGCCTTGGCCAGCGCCGCCTCAATATTCCGAATGGTCTGCACCGTCTGCGTGTAAACGTCGCCGATGCCGACAATCTTTCCATCCGGGCCGGTGGCCGTCGTGCCAGACACGCTGATCACATTGCCCACCCGAACCGCTCGTGAGTACCCCACAATCGGTTCCCACGGTGCCCCACTCGAAATATTCTGGCGAGCCACGCTGACTCCTCCACTGCGCTCGATTACGTCGCTGTGCGAGCGCATGCTAGACTGTATAAATTATGGCACAGCCGCGGAATTCGCTTGCTGTGCCCCTTGGTCTAACCGAAACGCATGAAATGTAACAACATCCTGGAAGCCGTTGGCCGCACTCCACTGGTGCGCCTCAATCGCATCAACCAGGGGCTGAAGCCCAAGATTTACGTCAAAGCCGATTACATCAATCCGGGCGGCTCGGTGAAAGACCGCATCGGCATCACGATGATTGACGACGCCGAGAAAAAGGGCCTGCTCAAGCCGGGCGGCACCATCATTGAAGGTACTTCTGGAAATACGGGCATGGGTCTGGCATTGGTCGCGGCGGTGCGTGGCTACAAGATGGTTTTCACCATTACCGACAAACAGTCCAAAGAGAAAGTGGATTTGCTCAAGGCGCTCGGCGCCGAGGTCATTGTTTGTCCCACTGCCGTCGAGCCGGATGATCCGCGCAGCTATTACTCCGTGGCCAAAAAGCTCGCGCGCGAAATTCCCAATTCCTATTATCCCAACCAGTACGAGAATCCCATGAATCCGGAAGCGCATTACCGCACCACCGGCCCGGAAATTTGGGAAGACAGCGAAGGCAAAATCACCCATTTCGTCTGCGGCATGGGCACCGGTGGCACGATCAGCGGCGTTGGCAAATTTCTGAAGGAAAAAAATCCCGATATCAAAGTCATCGGCGTCGATCCTTACGGCTCGCTCTACTACGATTTCGTAAAGCGCGGCGATACTGTGAAAGCCAAAACCTATGTTGTGGAAGGCATTGGTGAGGACTTTTTTCCGGCCACGATGAATCTGAAAATTGTCGACGACGTGATCCAGGTCAACGACGAAGAGTGCTTCGTAGTCGCGCGGCGACTGGTAAAACTGGAGGGCTTGTTCACCGGAGGTTCCGGAGGCGGCTGCATTTCCGCCACGTTGCAGCTCGCCAAGAATTTCGGCCCGGAAGCTTTCATCGTGGCGTTTCTGCCGGACACGGGGATGCGCTATCTGAGTAAGGTTTACAACGATGAATGGATGCGCGAGCGCGGCTACGTGGAAGCGGCCGTTAAAATCACCGCCGGCGAAGTGGTGAATGCCAAGCACCAGAGCGGCAAAGTCCGCGAACTGGTGATCGCTCGCCCGTATCAAACCGTTTTCCACGCGCTGAAAACCATGCAGGACCAGGACATCTCGCAAATCCCGGTCTTCGAGGAAAATATTCCCATCGGCACGATTTACGAGGACCAGATCCTGACCATGGCGCTGCAAGGAAAAGATCTGCGCAAGCTCGTCGTCCGCGAAGTGATGAGTAAGCCGCTGCCGCAAGTGCCACGCACCGCCCCGGTCGAACGCGTCACCTACATTCTCAGCCACGAAAATCCCGCCGTGTTCGTGGAAATGGGCGACACCCGCTTCGAGATCCTCACGAAATACGATTTGATGAGCACCGTCGCATCGCTTATGGACTCCAAGCGCTGACCAGTAATCGCGCCGATCCCAATGAATAGGACAGCCCAGTTGTGAAAATCCAGGAATTAAATGAGCGCTTGAAAGATTCCATCCTCATCGCCGATGGCGCGATGGGCTCGATGCTGCATGAAACGGTGGGTACGCAGCGTTGCTTCGATGAACTGAATTCCAGCGAGCCGGAAGCGGTTTTTCGCGTGCACCAAGCCTACATCGATGCCGGCGCGCAAATTATCGAGACCAACACTTTCGGCGCCAATCGCTTCAAGCTCGAACCGCTCGGTCTTGCCGACGAAGTGCAGCGCCTCAACGGCCGCGGCGTCAAAATCGCCCGCGAAGCGCGCGATTCCGCCACGCGCGAAGTCCTAATCGCCGGCTCGATCGGCCCGCTTGGCATCGGCGTGCAAGCGCGCCATCCGGAGCCCGATGAAATCCAGGCCATTTTCCACGAACAAGCTATGGCTCTCGAGGAGCGCGGCGTCGATCTCTATATCCTGGAAACATTTTCGTACATCGAAGAAATTCTTTTGGCCATCGACGCCATCCGCTCTTTCTCCGGCCTGCCCATTGTTGCGCAACTCACCTATTCCGAAGAGGGCACAATTTTCGGCGACATGCGCCCCGCCGCGGTGGCTGCACAGCTGAGGAATAAAAATGTCCAAATCATCGGCGCCAACTGCACGCTTGGCCCGCAAGCGCTGCTTCCCATTCTTCAGGAATTGGCTGGCATAGACGATCTGCGCATCAGCGGCATGCCCAACGCGGGTTTTCCAAAGCGCGAAGGCGACCGCATCGTGTACCCTAAATCCTCGCCCGAATATTTCGCACTCTTTGCGCGGGAAGCCGCCGCGCTCGGCGCACGCATTCTTGGCGGATGTTGCGGGACCACGCCCGCGCACATTCGCGCCATGGCCGAAGCGGTGAAATCGCTGCGACCGGTAAAAGCGACTGCCACGGCTCAGGTCCAACCGGCCGCAAAACCCGCCCCGGTTTTAGAGCGCGAGCCGGAAAGCAAATTCTGGAGAAAACTGCAGAAGAACGAATTCGCGGTTTGCGTGGAAATCGATCCGCCTAAAGGCATTGCGCTGGACAGAGTGTACGAGCAAGTCGACAAAATCATGGCCTCCGGTAAAGTCGATGCCATCGACATCAACAGCGGCGCCATGGCGCGCGTCGGGATGGACGCGCTGATCACCGCCGGCGCTCTGGAAGCGCGCGGAGTCGAAACCGTGCCGCATCTCACCACCCGCGATTACAACATCATCGGCCTGCAAGCTATGCTGCTCGGCGCGTGGACCGTCGGGGGCGTTCGCAACGTGCTGGCCATCACCGGCGACCCGCCTTCGGTCGGCGATTACCCGGAAACCAGCGGCGTGTACGAAGTCGATTCGGTCGGTTTGGTGAAAGTTCTGCATCGCTTGAACCAGGGCACTGACTGGGCCGGCAAAACGTTAGGCGGGGCGACAAATTTTGCGATCGGCGTCGCGGTCAATCCTGTCGCCGACGATCTCGATAACGAAATCGAACGCTTTCACGCCAAAATCGAAGCGGGCGCGCACTTCGCAATGACCCAACCGCTCTTCGATCCCGAACACTGGCACGCTTTCCTGAAAAAGCTGGGCGGCAAACCGCCCATACCGATTCTGATCGGCATTTGGCCGCTGAACAGCTACAAACAAGCCCTGCGCCTCAACAATGAGGTTCCTGGCATCGTCATTCCGCAACCCCTGCTGAAATCACTGGAAGCTGCCGGCGCCGCCGCGCGCGACCGAGGGTTCGAATGCGCCCGCGAAATGTTAGCGTGGTCACGCACGGAATTGGCCGGCGCCTACGTGATCCCGCCATTCAAGCGCTACGAAGAAGTCCTCGACATCCTGTAATGATTTGGTGTGCGGCGGTCGGGCCGCCGCTTTCGACACCGATCAACGGCCGGTGCTTAACAGAACCTCGAAATGTAACAGAACCTTAAGCGTGCTCTTTTTTCCGAAACCACGGAATAAACGTGCTCGTCGTCCTCTGATAAGCCCGATACTCCACACCACGCGTCCGCAGTGCCTGCGCTTCGTTAGCCGCAATCCCCGTAGTACCCAGCAGAAAATACAGCATCAGCGCGGGCGAAATCAGCCCCAGCCATCCCCACGGCGAGCCCAGCGCGAAAATCGCATAGCCCACCCAGATCATCCACTCAAAAAAATAATTCGGATGCCGCGAATAGCCCCACAAGCCGCGGCGATAAGTTTTTCCCCGGTTCTCAGGATTTTTCCGGAAGCGATTGAGCTGGAAGTCCGCCGCGGCCTCTCCGCAAATGCTGACCAGCCAAATTGCCGCGCCGATCTCTTCCAGCCTGCCGAGGGAGGCGGCCGGGTTGAGGCTAGCCAGCAAAAACGGCAGCGACAGCACCACGGTGAGGACCGCCTGAAACTCGAAGAAAAACAAGAAACGCAGCGGAAGATGCGTTTTCCATTCGCGGCGCAACTGGATGTAGCGCCCCTCTTCCGGCTTGCCGAGCACACGCGAAAAAAGCAGATAAACCGCCAGCCGCAATCCCCAAAAGCCGGCCATCGCTGCGATCGTCCATTTACGCACGGAATATCCCGGCCCTAGCACGGCGTAAAAAATTGCCAGTATCGCCAGCCCCGCCGCCCAGCCGACGTCCACAATCGCCGCGTTGCGCAGCAGCAAATGAATGATCCAGAGCACCAGCATCATCGCGGCGATTATGCCCAGCCCAGCGAGAGCGAGATGCACCGCATTTGCTACCATGCTGAAGCGTCCGCGAGTTGCCGGGTTTGGCGATTTATTCTCGATAGACCCATAGTACTCACAGCAGTCCTTGCTGCCTACGAATCTTGCTACAGCGCCATCGGGATCACGCTTTGATTAGATGAACTGCGCGGTGATTCTGTTTCGTCCGCGCCGCTCGCGCCAGTCCTTCAGTTGGCCTTCTCCACCGCACTGGTGTGATCGTGAATAATGCGCCAGCCTTCCGGAAAACGTTGCCATATCAAAGAGAAAACTCCCCCAATATCGCCGCGCGCACGCGCGAGATGCCAGTGGCCAAGCACCAGCGCGGCATCATCGCCGAGAAAGCGGAATTCGAGCCCGGAAAAATCAAGCTGCCCCATGCTCGCGCGATCGGGATAATTTTTCTTGTAGCGAGTAACTACGCCGTCCCACCCGCGCGCAATCCTGCCACTTCCGGAAAATGTCAGTTCCGGAGAGTGCCAGTAGCCTTCCAGAAATGCATCCACATCGCCGCGATTCCAGTTGTTCTGCTGGGCCTCCAGAATTTTGGTGATGGCCGCGCGGTCCGTCGCGCGCTCGTCTGGGACTGCACCCAGTTTCAGGGCGCCAGCAAAGAGCCCCAGCAAGATCGCGGCGCCCGCGAAAACCCAGCCAAATCGCATGCTCCCTCCGGCGTAAATCGTAGGGCAGAGGATAGAAGAGCCAGAGAAAACGCGCAAGGATAAGCTCGGCACCGTTTTGAGTTGATAACATACGTGTTTTCAGGGAGTTGGCGGGGTCTATCCGGCTGGTACTCCGGGCCTATTGGTTCCCAAGGACCTTGGAAGCAGACTTGTGCCTGCAAAGAGAAAGAGGCTGAGGGATGCTCGCCGCTATGCTATTTGCGATCTCGATTGTGGCCCTGACACAGTTCGCCGCCTACTACTGGCGTGCGATGCTGGCCGGAGCCGCGGCCCAACCGGTTTCCGACCGCGTCCTGGCCGCTGCCGGCGCACAGAATGGGCAGCTTACCGGCGACGATTTCCCGGCGCTGGTCGGCCTCCACGAACTTACTCCAGAACTGCGTTCCACCGGCAGCGGCTTGGGCCTGGTGCGCGCGTATTACAGCTTGGTAGACGGCATCAAATCTCTCGCCGGCAGCAGCATGCCAGCCGTAGGCGCCTGGAGCCAGCGCGAACTGGCCGTCTGCGCACGATACGCCGCGGTGCAGATCGACCGGCGCCTGCAAGCCAATCTTGAGTTGGCCGAATCACTACGCTCCTGCTAAGCAGTTGGTTTGCGGCGACAAAGTCTTCTAATTCCTGTCGAGCTTTCCCCGTAGCACAGTTACCGAAGCCTTGGGCAGCGTAAATCCTGCGACGCTTTTCACGTTCATCGAAGTGCTAGCCGGCGGGCCGTCCGGATCCGCGTGGCTCTTTGCGCCTTGCGGGTGCCACACATACTGATCCGCGCCGAAAGTCACTTCGGTGATGGCCCCGGCAAAGTGCCGAGCCTGCGAGCCACTACCGGTATCCTCAAATTCGATTTTCACTTCATGCGCGTTAGATGGGTCTTTGTTGATCACCATCAATGACCATTCGCCGTCGGGCCGCTTTGCCGCATAGACGGTCACCAGCGTGTGGCCTGCGTCATCGGTGACATCGGAAAATGCAGGAGCGAGCTGATGCGTGCCGGCGCCATGTTTCACCCATTCGACGTTTATCATGCGGCTGGCGAAATATTGCGAGGTGCGCTGGGAAATCTCCAGTTTCTCGTTGGCCACAAAATTTCCGTAGGTGCTCCAGCCGTGGCAGCCGGGCCGCAGCGGTTCCGGTTGAATGGGCGAGTGGTAAAACGCCGCTCCGCCACTGGCGAGAAAAGAGCCAGCATTGTCGGCCAGCCACAATGCGGCGAAGAGGTCGGTCATCGGCTCGGTGAGCGCCCACGACAGATTGCTTTCCGTAATCATCAACGGGATATTTTCGGGCACGCCGTCGTCGCGCCAGACTTGCAAAATGTGGCGGATCAACTCGGGTTCGCGATAGAGATCGGCCCAGGTTACTTCGCAAGGCGGAAACGGATAGTGTTCGAAGGAGACGAACGTCATGTCGTTCAGCCGCCCACGCTCTTTCAGATAGTCGACGAAGCGGCCCATCCAGGAGGTTCGTCCGCGGGCATCAGGCCAGACCTTGATGTCCTCGTTGACGCCCTCGAAGATCGGACCGCCTAGCTTCAGCTTGGGATCGAGCCGGTGCAACGCATCGGCCCATTGCAGATACAGCGCGCCGTAATCCTCCGGCATGGTTTTCTTGCCGTCCGGCTCTTCGCCGATTTCCACGTAGGAAATGGGATAGCCGCGTTTTTGGAGATAGGCAAGCTCCGCGACGGAATCCTCCGGGGTTCCGTACAGCAGGGAAACCGGAATCATCGCGGGAAGATGGTTGGTAATGCCGCTGGTGAAGAAAAGATCAAAGCCAGTCTGATCGCGGCGTGCATCGATGTCCGCGGCGCTATGCCACGGATCGATGGAGGAAACAAATGTTGGTGTTTGATTCTGTCCCGCGGCGTGAACAATCAAGTCCAGGAATTCGCCGCCGGTCGTAAAGTTGCCCGCGTAGATTTCGTTGACCGCGTAGCCGGCGCAATTGCGCGGGTCGTCGCTGCCATGCGTGTCGCAAGTGCTGGAGGAGTCGGTCATCCAGATACGCAGATAGCGCGTTAACACCGGAAGAGAGGCAAGCTTCAACAACACGGTGCCGCCCTTTCCGTCTTGCACTTCGCCGGAGGGAAAAGTGGACCACAGGCCGCTGGTCTGCTTGTCGAGTGCCTCTCCTCCAGTCCAATACTGCACGGCGTATTTGCGGGCGTAGGGATTGGCCCAAGCGATGCGAATGGCGGTGATTTCCTGCATGCTTTCAAAATCCACGACGATCCATTGCGGATGCAGCGCGTCGTCTTCCTTAGTAAATCTTTTCGTCAGGTACGGATTGCTTTTCCAGTAGCTGGCCGGATCTCCGTCGGTCAACCGCGAGAACTTATCGGCAGAATCATCGCCGCGAGTGTTGCCGCGATGGGGCAACGGATAGCCGAAGGAGTTGCGCAGAAAGTCTTTAGGCTCGGCACTGCCGGTGAAATAGCCGCTCTGGTGCTCAGGATCGCTCCAGATGCCATTGGGATTCCAGTGCCAGGCCGCGACGGTCAGCTCGGTGTTCTGGCGGTAGGTGATGGGCCCCCAGCCGGCGGATAGCGACTCCTTGAGGACCTGCTCGCTGTAGACCGTGTCCACTTGATTGTGCTGCAAAATATCGATGGAGCTGCCCAGTGCGGCGTCGGGATCGAATTTGATGGCGTGCGACGGCGTAATATCCACATGGATGGTCTGGGCAGCGGCATTGCGCGGCAAGAAAATCGCGAGCGCAATTACTGGAACCAATGTGTAGGCGGCAGTGTGGGCCAGCCAGGTGCTCAATTTCATCCGTGGTTTCCTCGGTAGCATTGTTACTCAAAACGCGGGCATTATATCGTTTTAATAGAAACAGAACAGAAGCGCTGGCCTTACTCCGTGCTTCCTGCTAGTTTTTGAAACATCGAGGATAAGTTGCGGAGAGAGCGCCATGGCCACGTTTAAGCTGATCGAATACAAAGATGCCAGCCTGGAAGTTCGCGCGGTTTACGACGACATCATGGCCACGCGCAAGGTAGACTGGATCAACAATTTCTGGAAGGCCATCGCGCATGATCCCGCGACCCTGAAGCGGACGTGGGAAAGCATCAAGCAGATTATGGCGCCCGGCGCGCTAGATCCACTGACCAAGGAATTACTCTATGTTGCGGTCAGCGTGACGAATAACTGCGGCTACTGCATTGCGTCGCACACGGCTTCGGCGCGCAACAAAGGGATGACCGAGGCGATGTTCCACGAATTGCAGGCGGTCATCGGCATGGCCAATGAGACCAACAAATTGGTCACCGGCTATCAAGTGGAAATCGACGAGCAATTCCAGCCTCCGCTCGGAACGTAAGCTTCGTTTTCGCCAAAAAACCTGTACGAATGGCCAGTCTGTTTCCACCGTAGTACGCACGTACTATAGCTGGTGCGCTCGCAAGGCCTGAACAATGAAGACGTTCGACTACAGCTCTGCGCCGGCAGGGCTCAAGCGAAACTTTCTCCGCAAGCGAGTAATAGATGCCGCCCACGCTCAAAGACAGCTCCATGCCGCTCAGTTCACTGGAAACGACAGAGCGCGCCTCGGAAGCGCCAGGGAGTCGTGCGGAGGCCAACAGCACGAAACCGGTAGCGCTGGAAGTGCCGGTGACTGTGAACGGTGCACGCGCGGTAGAAGGCAGCGAGAAGCGCGAACCCTTTTCGGAAACAACCAAGACAGTGCTGGTGCTTGCCAATGGAGCAGTGATTCGGCTGTCGTCGTCGGTAGCACCGGGGCAGTTGCTCTTTCTGACCAATGAAAAGACGAGGAAAGAAGTCATTTGCCAGGTGGTGAAATCCAAAAATTATCGCAGCGCCAGTGGTTACGTGGAATTGGAATTCACCGAGCCGGTTCTCGGGTTCTGGGGCATTCGCTTTCCGGGGGACCGAATTGGGGGAGGCGCGAGTCTGGCGGCAGCGCAAAAATCCGACCCGTTTGTCGCGGCCGAGCCGCCGAAGAGAACTGAGCCGAAAGCGACGAGCTATGGTGATGCGAGGCAACCCTCCGAGAACGTAACATCAAATCTCGCCGATGCGGTGCAAGAGTTCAAAACGGAAATCAAGGCGGATTCGCGGCCCACAAGCAAGGCCGATTTTCTTGCGCCGGCGGAAACCTCCATCGACGGACTGAAGCTGGAAGCCAATCGTTTGCAGGAACAACTGTCGGCCCTGCTTTTCGCCGAACAAAAAGAGGGTGAAGCGAAGCCGTCGGTTCCGGTCGTGCCCCCATCCAAGCAGGAACTAGGGGATGCAGCGGCGAAGATTTTGGGGATCGCCAACGAAGAGCCGGCCGCAGTTAAGTTGCCTGCGCCCGCGGTCACTACCGATTTGAGTTCAGTGCATGCTGCTCCAAAAGAAACGCAGGCAGCGGCAAAGTCCAGCTTTGAGAGCGAGGAAGTGCAAATTCCCGCCTGGCTGGAACCCTTGGCGCGCAACGCAGGGGTGCACGCACCGCGCGACGAGGAAGACGCAGACGATGCCGTCAACGAGCCGGACGATTGGAATGCCCCGGAGACGCTGGATTCTGCTCCTGTGCAGAAGCCGTCCTCAGTAACAACGCCAAAGAAACCGACGACCACGCGAAAACAGCCATCTACAGCGGCCGTGTTTGGGAATTCGCTCATGGGTGATGCCGCAGCTGAGCTGAGCAAGCCGCGTGGCAGCGGCAAAGGCATTGGGCTGGCGATTGCGGCTGGCCTCATTCTCGCTGCTGGCGGCGCGTGGCATTTCCGCGAATCATTGGGATTTGCGGGGCCGACAAACGATGCGTCGCGCTCGAATTTGCTCTCATCGAGTATGGCTCCGGTTTCGGCTCCCGTCGCTCCGAGCAGCAGCTCCCCGACGCCGGCGTCGGTCCCCAAAGCAAGTTCTGCCAATGCGCTGATCGAAGCGCCGGCAGCGGTGTCTCCAGCGAATCCAGGGAAAGTTCAGACGGCTGCGATTACAGAGCGGATTCCCAAAGCGAATTCCGGCAACGAGGTTATCAAGGCACCTGAGAAATCGGTGGAGGTCGTCGAACCCGAGATCAAGAAGCCTTCGCTCGGGAGCGTTCGCCTGGCCAAACCCAAAGTCGGCCACTCCGCGAGTGTGCAGCCGAATGGCGTAATGGAGCCAGCGTTGGAGCTCAGCGGCGACTCCGTTTCCACAGGTGAGAGCTCGCTGGGCGCGAATTTTGCGGAAAACACGAACCAGCCGGCCGCTCCCGCAGCGCCGGTGGCAGTAGGCGGCGATGTCAAGCCGGCTCGGATGATTTCCTCAGTACCGCCGGCCTATCCGGCATTGGCCAAGGCTCAGCACGTCGCGGGCAATGTGCGCATCGACGCGTTGATTGATGCGAATGGCCGGGTCACCACGATGAAGGTAGTTTCTGGCCCCTCCTTGCTGCACCAAGCGGCTATGGACGCGTTGCGTCAGTGGAAGTATCAAGCCGCCATGCTGGACGGCAAGGCGGTCGCCATGCACCTGACCGTAACGATCCAGTTCCGCTTGCAATAGTCGTCTCTCGCCCACTGCGATCCTAAATAGACATAAATTTGACAAGTTTACCGACGTTAACCGGTAGCCTACTTACGTCTACTCAATTAGGAGGCGAAACGGCGGGGCGGCAGTGCTGGCGCCCAACCGTTAAAAAGACCCGTAAGATGAGCACACAACCAAATGCAATGGCGCAACAGGATTCCCAGGGGAGCCCACAAGGACCGCAGTCGGTTCCGGCTCGTTACGCACGTTTCGGAGCGTTCCTGGCGGACTTGGAGCGTGCCGAGTTGTATCAGAATAGCCGGAGAGTCAAAGTGCAGGCCAAGCTTTTCCAGGCACTTGAGCTGCTGCTGAGACGAGCGGGGGATGTGGTTACCCGCGAAGAAGTACGCTGCCACCTTTGGCCGGACACGTTTTTGACCAACCTCGATGCCAACGTCAATACGACGATGAATAAATTGCGCCAGGTACTAGGTGATTCGCCGGAAAATCCCATTTATATCGAGACGATTCCGCGCCGGGGCTACAGCTTTCTAGCTGCGGTGCAGTTCTCCAACAATCCCAGCGAGGCGGCGTTGGGCACGCCATACAAGGAGCTGCCCACCGTGGCCGAAGTTGGCGGACCTGGAGCGCTCTGGTCGAGCGAGCGCTTCCATGTGTTTGCGCGGGTGGTTAGCTTGTTATTCGGGGGCATGATACTAGGCGCCTTGCTGACCTTTGTGTGGTTTTTTTCGCAGGGGAGATATCACCGCGCGTCGACCGGGGCATCCACGAGTATGTCCTTAGCCCAATATGAATCGTATTCGCTGGCCGGGTTAGCCTGCGAAAATCAGCTCAACCCGCGGCTGTAACTCCCATCCTCTTTCCCACCAAGTTACAAAACACGGTGATCCGCTGCTTGCGAGTGGCGAGACAGGTTCGTATACTGGCGGCCCGGCCAAGTGACAGGTCAGCGGGTGGGTAGCCCGCCGAATTCACCTCTTTCTTGGCTCTTC
>Ga0210409_10004085_pt1 | contig 15892 bp, 15 predicted proteins | sample IncBWH17MmetaG_FD_161649 | JGI IMG/M metagenome (GOLD analysis project Ga0210409, IMG submission 161649) | Forest soil microbial communities from Barre Woods Harvard Forest LTER site, Petersham, Massachusetts, United States - Inc-BW-H-17-M | ecosystem: Environmental > Terrestrial > Soil >...
TACGCAAATATCGAGCGCACCCACCATCGCCTCGAAATTGGTTGGACCTGGGTCGCTCGCCAATGGCAACGAACGGCCATCAATACGGAAACGAAATACCTCTTGCTCCGTCACGCCTTTGAAACGCTCAAGTGCATACGGGTGGAGCTAAAGACCGATTCTCTCAATGATCGCTCCCGTGCCGCGATCCTGCGCATCGGCGCGCACGAGGAAGGCACTTTCCGCAATCACATGATCACCGCCAGCGGGCGCATCCGGCACACCGTCTATTTCAGTATCATCGATTCCGAGTGGCCACGCCTGAAAGCGGAGTTAGAGGCGAAGCTTCGCTAGTAACGAAATCGCACTATCCCTCCTCGCGTTGCAATTGCTCGTTCGTCTCGTGCGGTATAGTGATCGCAAGCTCGGTCTGACAAAATGACGGATCCCTATCCAGCGAATCGGCGCCGCAGCGAGCGTGTAATGCTGCAAATTCCCGTGGTCGTACAGGTCCGCACCCGCGACGGTAAAGAGCTGCGCGAACAGACGCAAACGGTGGTGGTCAACGCGCATGGCGGCTTCATGAAACTACGCATGGAGGTCAAAGCCGGCCAGCCCTTTCTTCTCATTAACGAAAGGTCCAAAGCACAACAAGGCTGTCGCGTGGTCCGCGTCGAGACCTCTGAGGCTGGGAATTCAGCCGTGGCTTTTGAGTTCGATCAACCCGCTCCGCAGTTCTGGCCCATCGTGTTTCCTCCCGCTGACTGGGGACCACGTCCCTGAAACGAGCAGCGAGCCGTTAAAACGGAAGCAACCCGCAACTATCGCCAACGACCAGGGTTAAAATAAAGGGAAATACTATTGTTGAGACTTTGGAGGAAGTGCTGATGCTATCTCACAGGCTTGTAAAGGCTCGAGCTCCTCTTTTCGCTGCCGGCGCTCTTGCCTGCGCGGTTCTGCTTGCCGGTTGTGATGAATATGTCCACATTACCCGCGACCCGGACGCGCACCTCTCTCGCCATGCTACCTGGGCATGGCGACCCGCCGCGGAAGAGACCGGTCGGCGCGGCTCGCGCCCGGTGATATCGCGCGACGATATGAACCGCCGGGAAACTGTAACTCGCGAAGACAATGCGGACAACGACGTGCTTCGCGGCAAAGTAAAGACCGCCGTGGAGCGCGACTTGAAGCAAAAAGGTTTCAGGGAAGTAAGCGATCCCTCTGCCGCGGATTTCCTGGTTGATTTCCACATCGCCGTGCGCCGTCGCAACATGGCCGTGGAACGCGTTTACCCAGGCGCTTATCCCGGCTTAGTGTGCGGTCCCTTTGGTTGCTATTCCGGATGGGGCTACGGTCCGGCGGCCGTCGGCTACGAGAATATTCGCTTCCGCGAGGGCACCATCGTCATCGATGCCCTGCGAAACCCGTCGAATCACTTGATCTATCGCGCCGTCGGCGAGAAGCCGGTCCGCCGCGACACGTTCTCCTTCTCTCAGGATGAGGTAAACGGGCTGGTGCATCACCTGCTCAAAGACTTGAAGCCTTCTAAAAAGTAGCGCGACAGGAAAATCAGAGCAGCCCAAAGACCGCCACGCTATTCGACGTGCCGACGAATACCTTTCCGTTCGCTATCATGGCCGTGATGAACTTGTTTCCGGAGAACTTGTCGCGATTTCCCGACGCCTGATTCGAGTCGTAGAGTTCAGTCGCGAGATTCGCCGCATCGTAGGCACGTAAAACCGCGGTAGTCCCATTCTCCACGGCCCACACAATGCCATTACTTGTGCCGTTCGCCGAGATTGCTGGCGTCACTCCCGGATACGGAAATTGGACAGACGTCATCGAAGAAGGCGTTGTGGCCAGTTTGCCGCTAGTGATTGGAAAGGCTTTGACCGCGTCATTCATCGCACCGTAGTAGACCGTTCCATTGAAGTACGAGGGCTTGGCAAATTCCCCGGCGGCCAGTTGTCCCGGGATCTGCTGATAGACGTTGTTCTGTGCGGCGTTGAACTTGCCCATATTGTCGCGATCTAGAACATAGATCACGGCATCCTTGCCCGAACCTACCGCCAGATGCCGCGTTGTGCCGGACGCGTCGGTGATGTCCGGTAGCAACAGCGGTCCGCCGGAGCCGAGGTCCTCGTCAGCGTTAGACTCAGCGACGGTGTTGAACGGAGTAAAGTAGTCGAGAAGCTTAAGTGGCGCGGTCGAGGAAACTTTGACGTAACAGTTGCCGCAATCACCCTGCGAGGGAAACCCGGCGTTCAACGCTGTGTCAAACGTGCCGTTGCCAATTATAAAATAAATATTTCCGGCGGCGTCGGCCGCGGGCGCCGCGCCGGACATCCATGTGCCGCCATCGCTACCGTTGGGCACCAGGTTCAGCACGCTGGTTTCCTTCAGTGTGTCGGCGCTGAATGCCATCATCCATGAGGTATAGGCGCCGGCATCGCAATGCGATCCCCACGTTGTGTAAATTGTTCCGTTCAGCTCCAAAAGTCCCGGCCTCTCGTTATATTGACTGGGATCGAAGGTCACAGTGCCGAGCGAGCTGCCGGCCCCGTTGCCTGGAAAGGTGGCGGTAATCGTTGTCGGACCTCCAAACAGTTCTTTACCGCTTGCCAAATCCAATGCATGAAGGCGATGGAAGTAATTGCCGCTGCCGTTTTTGGACACCGCAACAACGTAAATCGCGCCGCGCGTGCGATCGATCACCGGCGTCGAGGTTATCCCGATCTCCGGCGTGACCTGGCCGCATCCGCGATCATCGCTGGGCACCTCGCCTGCCAGTTGCGTGGAAATCTGCCATAGAGGTTTGGCCGCCGTTCCACTGACGTTATCGGCATCGAAAGCAAAAACGCTTCCATGCTCCGTTGCCACGTACAGAACGTTTTTTGTGCCAACGCCAGGAATGGAAACATTTGACAAGTAAAGCGGCTGCGCATCCACCTTTCCATCCACCATTAACTCCCCGAGTTTGCCGAACTTGGCTTGGTTTACGTTCGCTGTCGTCAACGTTGTCTCCGTCACGTTCTGCCCTGTGCGGAGATTGTCATAGTGATAGGTGGTGACGTCGATCGAAGACGGACTAGGAGTGGGAGTAGGCGTCGGGCTCGGCGTCCTGTTACTCGAAGAACCGCCGCAAGCCGCTAACGAAAAAATAACAAAAAGAGCGACAAAGATTTCACACAAACACAGGGACGCAAAGAGTCTGCTCACGCCTGGCACCTCGAGGATATTTGAACCCACTGCCAAGTAAGATGCGGTTATCTGGATTTGGTTTGTCGCGCGCCGGCGCTTTGGGATGTCGTACATGCCGTCTGTATGGAAAGGTCCTTGCCCTGTTCTCCTGTTCCTTCTATCCTCCTCGTCCTATGTTGTTGAAGGACAAAGTCGCTCTCATCACCGGCTCCGGCAGAGGGATCGGGCGTGCCATTGCTCTGCTCTTTGCCCGCGAAGGCGCCTCCGTTTTTCTCACCGCGCGAACCCGCGCCGAGCTCGCCTCCACCACCGCGGAAATCAATGAATCAGGGAAAGCCGCCTTTTTCACTGCCGATCTCACCAGCGCCCTGGAGTGTGCTCAATTCATTGGCGCCGCACGCAAAAAATTCCGCCGTATCGATATCCTGGTGAACAACGCCGGCCACTACGGCCCGGTACTTCCGGTAGAAGAGTATCCGCTCGCGGAATTTGACAAGGTCATGGCCGTCCATCTCCGCGCGGCTTTTCTGCTGAGCAAGTTGGTTCTTCCCGAGATGTACGCCCGCAACTCTGGTGTCATCCTTAATATCTCCAGTCTATCGGCCAAATCCGCCTTCGCCTGGGGCTCTGCGTATGCCGCCGCGAAGGCTGGATTGCTCGGTCTGACACGAGTCACGGCGGCCGAAGCCGGCCGCAAGGGCGTGCGCGTCAATGCGCTGTGCCCCGGTCCAGTAACCGAGACCGTAATGTCCCAGGAACTTGGCGCCACGCTGGCCAAGAAAATGGGCATCAGTCCCAAGAAACAGTTGGAAGGATTTCTGAGCACGCTGTTGCAGGGCCGCGCGCAAACCGTTGACGAAATCGCCGCCTCTGCGCTCTTCTTGTGCTCGGACTATTCCAGCGCGATCACCGGACAGTCCATTAATGTTGACGGCGGCGCCGCATTCTTCTAGAGCGCATTTTTTTGGGAATATCTGCTGCGTGGAACTATTCGGAACGCAACACAAATTCTTTTGCAGCATCCGCAGCGCAAACTTCACGTCTTGCAGAATGTCCCGCACATTCCACACCGAATGTTTTAACGCAAATCGTTCTTGAAGACCGCCCCGCCCTTCATCACAAACGTCACCCGCTCCACTTCCGTAATGTCCTTCAGCGGATCTCCGCTCACCCCCACCAAATCCGCCCACTTCCCCTGCTCAATCGTTCCCATCTTGTCGCTCCACCCTAGAAGTTCCGCTGCCACCACCGTCCCAGAGCGAATCGCCTGCATCGGCGTCATCCCATAATCCACGTAATACTCGAACTCCTTCGCCTGGTTCACTTCCTTCCAATCAAACCCGCCGGCATCCGTCCCCAGCGCAATCTTCACGTTTTTCTTCAGCGCCTTATGAAACGCCACCTTTTCCAGATCTACCATTTTCGTCCAATTCCCGCCGCGCCCCGGCGCCACGTAGGCGCCCACCGTGATCGTCGGCACCCAATACACGCCTTTGCGCACCATTTCGTCCATCAACGCATCGGTCAATCCATCTCCATGCTCGACCGTGTCCACTCCCGCCCGCAACGCCGCCGCAATCCCGTCGCTTCCAATCGCGTGCGCCGCCACTTTCTTCCCCAGACGGTGCGCTTCATCCACAATCGCCTTCGCTTCTTCGTCCGTGAAGTTCACCATGCTGTGCAGTACGCCATCCGCTTCAAAATGATACCGCCGGTCCGAGTAATACTTGATCCAGTCCGCCCCATACATCACCTGCTCGCGAACCGCCTTGCGCGCGCCGTCCACGCCGTCCACGTACTGCACACCCTTCGGCACCTGCAGCTCCCACGAATATCCCAGCAGCGGATACATCCCCGTCGGCGTCATCGCCCGCGTCGCCACCTGCATTCGCGGCCCCGGCACTTCTCCATTCGCAATCGCGTTCTTGATGTCCACGTCGGCGTACATCGCGCCTTCCGTCTCCAGATCGCGCATCGCCGTAAAGCCATGTTCCAGCGCAATCTGCGCATTCCGCGCGCTCAAAATCGCCCGATACGGAATCGACTGCTTCAGCAACTGCACGTCATAATCTTCCGAAGTGATGTCCCCGTTCAGCAACAAATGCGTGTGCGTATCCACAAAACCCGGCAGCACCGTCGCCTTCGACAAATCGATCACTTCCACTCCCGCCGGCGCCGGCCCGCCTGCGCTCACCGAAACAATGCGATCGCCCTCAATCACAATCAGCGCATTCGTCAACGCCGTTTCGCTCTTCCCGTCAATCAGCCGCCCGGCACGAACTGCGACACGCTTCGCCGCTTTAGCTTTTTCCTGCGCTTGCCCCGCCCCACTCATGCAAAGCAAAGCCGCCGTTACCGCAATCGCCGCACCCACTTGTTTTCCTCTCATCAGGTCCCCTCACCGCGCAGAGAGTAGCACAAAAGAAAAAAGGGCCAACCGGTTTCAAGTCCGATTGGCCCTCGTGTGCTCTGGCCTTCGCCAGAAACCTGTTAAGTTAAATCGACCGCGCCGTCACAGAACCCGGTCGCCGCAGCGGTCGCCGCACCAGATCTTCCACGGTCGATACTCCGCGCCGCGCAAAATTTACCAGCGGGTGATTGCTGTCTGCCACTCGCGCAACCGCGATCTCCCAGCTCTTCTGCAGCATATACAAGCCTATAATCACGAACGCGACAGCCGCGAACGCCAGTGCAAACAGAGCAAACGCCGCCAGCAGCTCCCGCACAAAATAAAGCTGCAGGGCTACCAATACCCCCAGGAACCGCCACATCCATTTCCGCCCGTTGTCCTTGGTCTTCATTCTGTCCTCTGGCCCATTCCCTTTGCCTAACCTTCGGCCACTTCTTAGATGCTTGATCCTGTCCTTGAGGTCCACTCCCCGATTACCTGTACCATTGGACACTAGAGGGGGTTCCAAAAGCGATAGTACACAAGGTACATTTTCGCTTTTAAACCCTTTTTCCTAGTACCGGCTTAATGCGCATCTTTACTTGTTAACATCCTTGTTTACAAATACTTACGTGGTCGCAGCGCCAGGCCGAAATCTTAGTACGGTCGTAACCTGTACCGCCTGTGGAAATCCTGACCCTGCGTACAGGCCTTTCCCGCCACTTTGCGCTCGCCATTTCCGACACTCTGCGGCGTGATCCAAAGAACGGCCTGAGCAATGTATTCGCCTTTTATTCGCTTGTCAACGGGATTCTACCTACCGGCAGGAACCGCAAAGTTCAGCTTCGTAGACCAACTCCTAACAGCGCCAATCGCGCGAAAATCGCGCCAACCTAATTCCCCTTCAGCGCATACCCCATATCAAACGGCAACTTCCCATCCACACGCAGCACTTTCACGGTGCTGTTGATTGCGTATACGTCCAAAATGCCCACCGCTCCCGGCGTCGCTTCGACCGTACGCAACAGATCGTCGTCGCTTTCCACAATCCGCACCACCGTCCGCGTCTCATTTAACCTGGCAATCGAGTTCTTTACCTCGCTCGCCGCAACGCCAAACAGCTTCTGCACCGCCACGTGCATATCTGGCGATTCCGGATCCTTCATCACCAGCGTAAAGCTTCGTCCGTCTGCCCACGTTTTCTGCGTGCCCTTGCAGAGCTTCGCCAACTCCGCCAGTGGCACATCCTGCAGCTTGCTTCCCGCCGAAGTTACCACCGCCATGTTCTTGATTCCCGGCGCGGCAATCCCCGCTAATAGCGCCGCAGCGCAGAACAGCCCTCCCCACCGGAGCGTACTCCCTCGTAAATTTACCTTCATAGAGCGCAAGCGTCCCTCGTCACGATTACCTGATATTCGCATCCTCCGCGCCTACGGCAAGCGAACATTGCTCCTCTTGTGTCTAACCGTGCGACTCTGCGCAGCCGTAACCAACCCGCGCAGCCTGTCCCTCCGGCCAGTATGCCCTGCTGCGCCTCGCGCGCTAAGTTCATTTCTGCAACCGTCGTTCACACAAATGAGGTATGTGCTCATGAACCGCTTCTCAGCGCGCGTTCTTCTTCTGTTCTTCCCCTCGCTGTGGGGAATCCCCGCCTGGGCGCAAAGCCCCACGCCACGCGTCGAGGTCGCCAAGGCACGCAGCACAACCTCCTCCGCCAAAATCGGTCCCGTCGCCCGGCAACAACAACTCTTCGGCAGCATCCCGGTTTCCACCCGGTCCGTACAGGCCCGCAAATTGGTCGAGCTCTCGCTGGACAAATACGAAAACCATAGTGTCGACGCCGCCGTCTCCAACGCTCGCCGCGCCATTCAAAAAGATCCTCAATTCGCTCTGGGCTATGCCACGCTCTCGCTCGCTTCCCTGGGCAGCATTCCGGATTCTGCTGCTCTGGCCCGCGCCAAGTCTCTTATGCCTCGCGCCACCCCGGACGAGCAGCTCCTCATTCGCTGGATGACCAGCCTTACCGATCGCGACTTGCTCCCCGCCATCAGCGCCATGAACGATCTTCTCAAGCGCTATCCTGAGAACAAGCATGTCCTCTACATCCTCGCGGATTGGCTCTACTCCCAGCAGGACTACGACCGCTCCCGTCAAATCCTCGAGACTGTGCAGCGCCTCGATCCCGACTTTCCGCCGGCGCTCAACCTCCTGGGCTACGCTTACGTCCAGACCGGAACGCCCGATCCCGAAAAAGCTATCGCTTCCATCAAGCGCTATACCGAGGTGCTGCCAGATTCCCCGAACCCGCAGGACTCTTTCGGTGAAATCTCCCGTATGGCCGGCGACGATCAGGGCTCGCTCGATCATTACTTGGCCGCTCTGAACATTGATCCCACTTACATTTCCTCGCACTATGGTCTCGGGGATACCTATGCGTTGATGGGCAACTTTGTGAGTGCACGCGCCGCATACGACGACGCCATGGTGATGGCCAACAACCCCCGCGACCGCCGCCACTCCGAATTCCAGAAAACGCTCGTCTTTTTCTGGGAAGGGCAGCCCTCCGAGGGACGCAAAGCCATGGACGCCCTCAACGAAAAAGCGCGTCAGGAAAAGGAGCCCTATTCGCAATTTGAAATCAGCTTCGGTCGCGCCATGCTCGCTGCTGACTCAGCGGTCGAACTGGAACAACTCCGCGCCGTGGAAACCTGGTTGCAAGATCCTATCGATGGCTTGAGTGAATCCGACCGCGGCAGTTTCCTCGCTCAGGTTCTTCGCGAACGCGCCCGTATTTCCGCCGGCCGCGGGGAATCCGCCCTCGCGGAAGCCAGCATTCGTAAACTCGAGCGCCTCGCTGACCAATCGCGCGACCCGCTTGTCGACAATAGTCTCGAATCCGCCCGCGGCTATTTGCTCGCGGCCAAAGGTGACCTCGCCGCTGCCGTAGGCGAACTCGCTGCAGACCCGCGCTCGCTGTTCGCCCTCGACCAACTCGCCGCCGCCCAGCAAAACCTCGGCAACACCGATGCCGCCCAAGCCACCCGCACCCGCATCAAGTATCTCCGTGCCCCCACCGTCGACTGGTATCTACTGAAAACTGCACAATCCGCAAACTAGAGACCAGTGCGGGTGACAGGCCAGAGTAAGATGCGGTCGATATGATTTCGAGACGCGAGTTCATTTCTGGCTCGGTGGCCACCGCTGTCGCTTCCCGCATTTTAGATGTATCTGAATCGCGTCTCGTCAACGATATCCACTCCCAGCTCAATCCCACTCGGGTCCTTCGAGTCCTGGAACCGCGATCTCTAGAGGATGTGCAAAGTATCGTTCGTCTTGCACGCAAAGATCGGAACACAATCTCGGTTGCGGGCGGGCGGCACGCAATGGGGGGTCAGCAATTTGGGACCGATACGGTGCTGATCGATATTAGGAAACTCGGCCGAGTGCTCCGTCTCGACCGGAGGCGAGGAATTCTGGAAGTTGAAGCTGGGATTGAATGGCCAGAATTGATCGACGGTTACCTGACATTGCAGAATTCCGATGGCCGAACTTGGGGAATTGCTCAGAAACAGACCGGCGCCGATCGCCTTACAATGGCCGGAACGGTCGCTGCGAACGCGCACGGTCGCGGTCTACGGATGAAGCCATTTATCAGCGACGTCGAATCCTTCGTTCTCGTAGATGCAACCGGGGCTGTGCACACATGCAGCCGAACTGAGAACTCCGACTTGTTTCGATTGGTCCATGGTGGTTACGGCCTTTTTGGAGTCGTTACCTCCGTACAATTGCGTCTTGTACCCAGAACGAAAGTTGAACGGGTTGTGGAAGTTCGGACAGTGGACGACCTGGCTACAACGTTCAACAAGCGCATTTCTGACGGATTTCAGTTTGGCGATTTCCAGTTCGCCATTGATCGAGACTCTGAAGACTTTCTGTACAGAGGCGTTTTCTCCTGCTATCGCCCTGTTTCAGCGGACACACCAATTTCAGCCTTGCAGAAGCAATTGTCCGATGAGAATTGGAGGCAGCTCCTCTATCTCGCTCACACGGAAGGGTCAAAGGCCTTCGAAAGATATGCAGACTATTATCTTTCGACGAACGGTCAAGTGTATTGGTCAGACCTACATCAGTTGAGCGCCTATCCCGACAACTACCATCAGAAAATCGACGAGAAGCTGCATACTGCTCATCCTGCGTCCGAGATCATCACCGAGATCAATGTGCCGCGATCAATGCTGAAAAGTTTCTTCGATGAAGTGCGGGAGGACTTTCGAACCAATAAGGTCAATCTGATTTACGGCACAGTCCGTATTATTGAGCGCGATGATGACAGCTTCTTGCCTTGGGCAAAGCAACCATACGCATGCACCATCTTCAACCTGCACACCGTTCACACTCCTGAGGGGCTCCAGCATTCAGCGGGTGCTTTCCAGAGGCTGATCGACATGGCCATCCGACGCGGAGGCACGTACTACCTGACCTACCATCGTTTTGCTGGTCGAAATCAGATTGAAAGCTGCTACCCACGGTTCGAGGAATTCCTCAAGTTGAAGAGGAAGTATGATCCTGAAGAGCGGTTTCAAAGCGATTGGTACCGACATTACAGAACTATGTTTGCAGGCAGCATTTGACGCACTACCAGGACGGAATGACCGGTCGCCGGAGTTTAGACGTCAGATTTTTAGCTGTCATCGAACCGAGAACAATTGCTGTGTTTCACGGAGATATCGTAGCAGCACTGACGCTCCGGCTCTCCCGGCGATCGATAGCCTCAAGACCCAGCGCCACCACAAGCATTCCGATCGCGACCTGCGTCATAAAATTGATTTGGTGCGCCGCGACCACGTAGATCGACAAGACCACCGCCAGCGCCGCGCACGCAGCCACCCGTGTACTAGCGAAAACCTGCGTGACGGCTCCCATACCTCCCCGCCACACGAAGAAAACACCGATAGCGAACACGACCAGCAGCACGCCTTGCCAAAGCGTAGTCATCGGAACATTGATAATCGCATGAGCGACCACGGAAGGAATCAATGACCGCGTCCACGCAAACACAACTCCCAACCCGATTGCCATACAAAACAAACTCACGATCATCGTGATGTTGTATGCGTTCGCGATTAGATACTGCCTGTGCGCGAAAGTAAAAAAGCACGCAGTTCCGATAATTGCCGGCCCATCTCCCCAATCCTCGGCCAGTCGGCGCTGGTAGTATCCGCGAAAGATGAGTTCCTCAAGTATGGGAATAAGGGCATAGCTCAAGATCCCCATGAACAGCCAGAACTGCCATCTCCGCCAGGACATGTCGAAGAGCGCCTGCCGCCAGGGTGCCATAGCCCCCAAAGGATGAATAGCGTCAACCAACGTGTGAACGAGCACTGGCCATTGCGTCAAGACGGAAGTCGCAACTCCAGCCACGATCAGCGTTTTCCACGGACGGCCCGCCCGAGTGAGGCCGTAGGCCAGGCGTCCTCGCCGTCGATACCACCAGTTGATCGGAATGATCAGCAGGAAATAGGAGCCGTAAAGCAAGATCAGCGCCAGAAATAGCTGTCGCGATGCGACAAGCAAATCGGCGTTAGTCGCCTGGGCCGTTAACAGGTCAAGCGGATTCGCAGGCGAGATCAATCGCCAACGCACCAGCAACTTCTCGATCTGATCGCTGAGATAGGCCCCGGCGAGATATATTCCGAGCACCTCGAGTAGAGCCGCCGCCCGTCGTCTCATCTGCACGCTCACGGCGGAGAGCATATAACAAGTCGCGATCACCCTATTATTGACTAGCGTCCGGTTCTAGCGCGGGTTCCCCGCTTTGCGGATATAGATCTTGCCCTGAAAATTTCGGAATTGGATTTCCGGGCCGCCGCCGTTGATGGTCCCACGCACGGTCTTATCGATCTTCACCCGGTACTTGCCGCCGTGGCCGCGGCTGTCTTCCACCACTGGTTGCGCCGCTGTCGCTTGCAGCTGCACATCAAAATCGCTGAACACGTCTCCCTGATCCGAACGAATGCTCACGTTGGCCTTCAAGTCCGCGGGGAATGTCACATCGATGTCCCCATTCAACGAACTGAAAGCCATGGCCTTCTGTGGCTCTACGCGGGTCAACGTCGCATACACGTGCCCATTCAACGCATGCGCCACCACGCTGCCGGAAACATTGTTCAACGTCACCGCTCCGTTGATGTCATCCACATCTATTTCGCCGTCCACACCCGTAACAACAATGTCTCCATCGTTTATCGCGCGCAGCTTTAGGGACGTGTGCACCGGCACCGAAACAGTCATATCGATCGCGCGGTTATACGATTCCGTGTTGATGTTGACCTCGTTGTTCTCCTCCTCCACGGAAAGCCCTGTCGTCGAGATCGTCAGCCGCTTGGGCCCGCCCTCGTTGCGCGAATTCTCGTGATTGCGCACGCGCGCTTCCACCACCACTTCTTTGCCCTCGTATCCCTTAACCGTGATCCCGCCATTCACCAGGCTGACTTTCACTCGCGCTGGCCGCGATGGATCGCTCAGCGTCACCGGAATCCGGTCCGCGCCGGATTGTGTTTGCCCTTGCGCTAACGTCGTTCCCGCGCTCAATCCCAGCGTCACCGCTGCGATGCTTGCTACCGCCAACCGTCCCGAAATCGATGAGAACCTCGTTTGCTTATTCATGGTTTTCTAGAATGCGAATGTCTCCATTTAGATTTTCGACCTTGATCTGCGGACCACCCGCATTTATCCGCGCTCCCGTATATCGGTCCGCGCGAAAAATCACTTTCGTACCGTGACGCTCCTCCTGCATGCCCTGCACTGGCAGTGCCGTTACCGGAAAATCGCTGTAGATCCCGCCGTTAAATGTCTTGAACTTGAAATCAGCCGAGAGATCGCGCGCGAACGCCAGCTCGATATTCCCGTTCACTGTATTGAAGTCGGATGCCTCGCGCGGATTCTGCCGGAACGACACCTTCACCGGACCATTCACCGTACGCGCGCTTCCCGACCCCGCGATGTTCCGAATCTGTATGTCGCCGTTCACGTTGCGTACCAAAAAACTCCCATTGATATCGCGCACGGAAACGTGCCCTTCATTCACCGTCTTCACCTTGATGTCGACATCGCGCGGCACCTGCACCTGAAAATCCATCTTCACCACGTACCCTTCATCATCGCGAGACCGCCCACAATCATGGCAATCGCACCGGAATGGCCCGTTCACGTACAGCTTCAGCGCATCCGCTTGCTGTGTGATGTCTAGCGTCACATCCTTGCGCGCCTGCTCGATCTTCCCCTTCGATTCCGCGCGAATGCTCTTATTCACCGTGAGCTTCACCTGGTCCGACGCCGTGCCCACAACCTCGATCGATCCCCAGACGTCGTCGATCTCCACCGTTCGCCGACCCGCACCCGCCGGCATCGCAAAGGATTTCTCGATTTTTTCCTGCTCGTGTTCGCTGAAGCGCACATCGTCATGATCGATCTCGACGTCCACTTCTGGCTCGTCTGGCTCGACGTCCATCTCGATCTGCGGTCCCTCCATCGCGACCTGTACGTCAGGAATCTCAACGTCGACGTCAACATCCATACCCATATCCATATCCGGCTCGTCTTGATCAACGTCAACGTGAACGGCGCGGCTGTCCTGCTGCTGTGCGGACTGCCCTGGCTGCTTTTCCTGAATCTTGCGCTCCGCTTGCGCCGGGACCAGAAGCAAAGCCATTCCCGAAACCAGCATCGAAAGAAAATATGTGTTGCTCATGCTCAGCTCCTCAATTCAGCTTGCTGATCGCCCAATCCGCCCGCTGCCGCACCGTCGGATTCACATCTGGCATTTGTCGCAGCTTCTCCAGCCGCGGAGCCGCCTCCACATCTCGCCATTCCACCAGTTGATCGATCAACGCCACCTGCACCAGCGGCGATTGCTGCTCCTGTAACGCATCCACGACCGTTTTCTTTACTAGCGGTTGTCCGGCGTGGCGGCTCAATGCGTCCAGCGCCGCAAGCCGTACGTCCACGCTCGCGTCGTACCGCAACGTGTGCATCAGCGCCGCAAGCACTTCTGGATCGAGCTGCCCCTCGCGTCGCGTCCACGTCACACCTTCCAACCGCTGGCTTGCTGATTGCTGCTGCAACATCGACAACGCAACCATCTGCCGCATGTTCGTCAATTCCGTATGCATGGCCGCCAGATCCTGCTGCGAGTTCGATTTCGCGTTTCCCAGTTGCAGCCCGATGTACGTGCCCAATGCGACCAGCGCAATGCTCCACGCCATCGCGCCCACCGGCGAACGCAACCACTGGAACACGCTCCAAAGGGACGCGCGCCCTTCGCGCACCCGTCCCGTTATGGCCTCCTGTTGCCGGCCCGTCTGATACGCCTGTAGCATTGCCTCGAATCGCTCGCGACCCGCCGCGCTCGGCTGCTCATCTGGAATCAACGCCAGCTTCTTCCACAGACCCGCGATCTCGCTGCACTCAACGCAGCTCTCCAGATGCTGATCCACAATCTTTTTCTGCTCGCCGCTCAACCCCTCTTGCAAATAGTCCGGCAAGAGCTCCCCGATCTGTTCGCATTTCATGTTCCCAACCTCCGCGGCGGAAAATTATGCGCCGCACTCCGCTGCGGCGAATTAGCAGGCGCCGCCTGTAACGCGTGAAAAATTTGCTTCAAGTCCCGAAGCGCCCGATGGATGCGCACCTTCACCGTCGCCACGCCGCAACCCACTAGCCGCGCCACATCTTCGTAGGGCAGCTCTTGAAAACGGCAGAGCACCAACAACTCTCGCTTTTCCTCCGGCAGCTCCATCATCGCGCGGTGCAGCAGCTCCGATTCCTGCATCTGCTGCGCCGGATCGCCTTGTTCAACCGCCGGCGCCATCTCCGGCTCGAACGGCACTTGCGGCCGGCTCTTCCGAAAATGATCAATCCGTGCATTCCGCGCAATCTGGTAGATCCATGCGCGAAACGGAGTCCCGTCGCGAAACGTTTGCCGGTGCCGCAGAATCCGCAAAAACACTTCCTGCACAAGGTCCTCGCTCAGCGCCCGATCTCCGGTCAACTTCGTATAAAAGTTGTAAAGTGGCGCGTGGTAGCGTTCAAACAACACCCCTAGCGTTTCCCCTGCGCCATCACGTACCTGCAGCATCAATTCCTCGTCGCTTAGCGACTGCATTCTCGGATCGTTTTCTCGGACCTTGTGTCTTGCCCCTGCATACAGGAATACCGACCAACCAGGAAAAGGTTACATCCACAGACGATTGAGGAGTAGCTAACTGGCTGGCCTGCCCCGGGGTACTTTTTTGCTCAGCGAGCCCTGAATGGCAAGCCCTTGCGCGGAATGAGGATTTTTGCGGGCGGCGCTATATTGAACTTTCTCGAATAGTTGTCTTGGTTCACCGCGATGGCTACCCTGCCGCGCGAATCAATGTATAGGAGCGATTCGCCCACCGGAACGTCCATGAACGTTTTCGCGTAGGGCAGCGCGACCACTTTTTTGTTGATCTGCAGGAAGACTTTGTCGCCGGGGTTGTAGCCGAGTTGCTTGAAATCTTCTACGGGAATGTTCGTGACCAACGAGCCGAAAGGATCGTCCAGCCCGATAACGTCTCCGTCGATCCCCTTCGCAGACGTCACCGAATTTTTCGGTGACAACCGCACAAGCTGCTGCACTGGCGGCCCCACCAAATTAAATTCCCAACCCTCCACAAGATGCGCCGCGGCCGGAGAGAAAATGTCGCGCCCATGAAATGTCGAGGACAGCGGCGCCTGAATCATCCAATGCTGGTTTGTGATCTCGCGTGCGCACTCCAGCCCGTCGCGGTCCAGAACCGGCGTGATCACTCCATTGTCCGGCAGAATAAAATATTGGCCTTTCTTTGATTTCACCGCGATGGCTTTGCGCGAAGTCCCCACTCCCGGATCGACCACCACCAGAAAAACCGTGCCGGCCGGATAGTAAGGCGTAACTCCGTACAGAAAGCGCGACGCCTCTTCGATCGAATACGGCGTTACCTGGTGGGTGATATCCGTGATACGCACGTCGGGCACGATCCCGTAAATTACCGCGCGGCAAATCGCGACCGCGTCATTGGCTGTCCCAAAATCCGTCATGAACACAATAGACGGCCGGGCCGATGCCGGTCCAGCCGCCTGCCGCGAGCACGCCGCCAACGTCACCGTCACTGCCATGAAGACAGCCACCGCTGCATACGAGCGCAAACGCATCACGCCTCCTCCGGCGAAAAAGTATAACCGAAGCCGCGCGCGTTCAAGCGCTTGCCTTCTTTTGGTGCTTGTGCGGCATCCAATCATGGCTTAGTGCAGCCCCAGCCA
>Ga0210409_10004086_pt1 | contig 15891 bp, 13 predicted proteins | sample IncBWH17MmetaG_FD_161649 | JGI IMG/M metagenome (GOLD analysis project Ga0210409, IMG submission 161649) | Forest soil microbial communities from Barre Woods Harvard Forest LTER site, Petersham, Massachusetts, United States - Inc-BW-H-17-M | ecosystem: Environmental > Terrestrial > Soil >...
AGCCACCTGATTGGTCTCCGCCTTCAGCTTGGTGCGCGCCCTAACCCGCGACAAAATGCCGGTGACCAGTAGCACGACGACGACCACTACCGCGATCGCCACACCCAACCACCGTCTGAACGGGTTTTGCTTTCTTCCCGCATCGTTCGGAAGATTCGATTGCCCGCCAATTTGTTTTTTCTCTTCAGTTTGTTGCGACATAGTCACTCCACAAAACTTTTGCTTAGTGATGCGTTGCTACTCCGTTTGGGCTACCTGTCTGCGCGAACTCTGCAGAAGGCTGAAAAATGCTGGGACAAAGAACAAGGTGGAAACTGTAGCGAACAGAAGGCCCCCAATCACCGCGCGTCCAAGTGGCGCGTTTTGTTCTCCACCGTCTCCCATTCCGAGCGCCATCGGCACCATGCCGATGATCATGGCCAGAGCGGTCATCAGCACAGGACGAAACCGCGTGAAACCGGCCTCTAGTGCAGCGCTGATGGAGTCGCTTCCCTGCTCCATTTTTTCTGTCGCGAAGCTCACTACCAAAATGCTGTTCGAAGTTGCGACGCCCATGCACATGATGGCGCCCATGAGGGCGGGTACGCTGAGAGTCGTGTGCGTTATAAACAAAAACCACGCGATGCCGGCAAGCGCAGCGGGCAACGCGGAAATCATGATGAAAGGATCCAGCCAGGACTGAAAGTTGACCACGATCAGCAAATAAACAAGCACGATGGAGAACACCAATCCACTCAGCAGACCAACGTAGGACGCTCGCATGGTCTGCACCTGTCCACGAACAATGACTCGTGAACCACGGGGTAATTGCTGGCGACTCGCATCGATGATTTTGTTGATGTCGCCGGACACCCCACCCAGATCACGCCCAGTTACCGAGCCAAAGATGTCCACTACCGGCGCGACGTTGTAATGAGAAACCACCGCCATCCCGGCGCCTCGCTCCGTTGAAACTAAACTAGCCATCAGCGACGGAGCAGCATTGGGGTCCGTGCCGGTGATCGGTATGTTCTCAACACCCTGCAGCGTGTCGGCACGATACTGCGGTGTTTGCGTAGCTATTTGATAACTCACGCGATTTTTGGGGTCGACCCAGAACGTTGGTGAGGTTTGGAAGCTGCCGCTGAGCGAAACCAGAAGATTTTGCGCGATGTCGTGAGCAGTAAAACCAAGTTGCTCGGCTTTGGTACGCTCCACCCGCATTCGCAGATAAGGCTGATCAAAGGGCTGCTGTATTCGCAAATCCGCCGTTCCCGTCACGTATTTCAATTTGCTGAGTAATGAGTCTGCGTAGCGGTGGTTTCCCTCCAGATCGTTTCCTACTACCTGTACATCGATCGGTGCTGGCAGACCAAAATTCAGGATTTGGCTGACCATGTCGGCAGGCAAGAATGAGAACGTCGCGCCGGGAAACTGTTTTGGCAGTGTCAGTCGAAGGCGCTTAATGTAGTCATCCGTGGGATGGTGCTTCGCGGCGAGAGTCACAAGAATGTCGGCGTCCGACGTGCCCACCGGAGCTGAGTTACTGTAGGAAAGATTAATGCCGCTGTAAGGTAAACCTATATTGTCGATAACACTCTGGAATTCGCTTGCAGGAATCTGCCCTCGAATCCAGCGCTCGACCTGATCGCAAAGGTTGGCGGTTTCCTCAATGCGCATTCCCGTAGGCGCACGCAGATGAAGTTTGAAAGAGCCGCTATCAACCGTGGGAAAAAAGTCCTGGCCTAGCCAGGGAATCAGAATCGCCAGAGAGCCGAGGCAGCACACGAAGAATCCAATCAGGAATACACTTCGGTGCTGGAGGGAGACTTCCAACAGGTTGCGATAGCTGTGATGAAATTTCTCGAAGGCCTCTTCGAAACGCTTCTGAAGTCGTACCAGCGGATTGCGGCTCGGCGCTCCGGATTCGTGTTTCTCTCCCCGCAACAAGTATTTGGCCATGGTCGGAACGATCGTCCGGGACAGGAAATAAGAAGCCAACATAGCGAAGACTACCGCTTCGGCCAGCGGCACGAAGAGATACCGTGCGACGCCCGACAACAAAAACATCGGAGCAAACACGATGCATATAGAAAGTGTAGACACGAATGCAGGCGTCGCAATTTGCGATGCGCTGTCGAGCACCACGGTATCCATATCCTTATCGGGTTCCGCTTCCCGGTTGCGATTTATGTTCTCAACCTCAACCGTCGCGTCGTCCACCAGGATGCCGACCGCCAGCGCGAGTCCGCCGAGGGTCATGATGTTGATGGTTTCTCCAATAGCGCTAAACACAATGATGGAGGTCAGGATTGCCAGCGGGATGGAGGTGGCGATTATTAAGGTGCTTCGCCAACTACCCAGAAAAACGAGAATCATGAAAGCCGTGAGGCACGCGGCAATCAGCGTTTCCCGCACGACCCCACTGATCGCGCCCCGCACAAAAATAGATTGATCCGCCAGCGGTTCGATATTCAGCTGCGGTGGAACGGTGGTCTTGATTTGAGGCAGCAGGCCCTTGATGCCGGCAATTACGTCTAGTGTCGACGCGTTGCCGGCTTTTTGGATGGTCAGCAGTACAGAGCGCTGGCCGTTGACGCGCACGATATTCGTCTGCGGAGGAAAGCCATCTCGCACCCATGCGACATCCCTGATGTAAATGGTCGTACCGCCAACGGTCTTGATCGGGATGCGGTTCAGATCAGCGATCGTCTGCGGTGCTGCGTTAGGAATGGAAACGTTGTATTCCCTGGAGCCGATCTTGGACGTTCCTGTGGGCAGGATTAAATTTTGAACGCTGATGGCATTGGTTACATCCAGTGCGGACAGCCCCTTCGATTGCAGCGCGGTCGTATTGAGATCTACCTGCACCTGGCGTTGCTTCCCGCCATACGGATAGGGCACAGACGCGCCAGGCACGGTGATGAGTTGCGTCCGAATAAAATTCAAACCATAGTCGTTGAGTTCCTGCTCCGACAGGTTTTGCCCCGAAAGCGCCAGTTGAAGAACCGGAACACTCGATGCGCTGTAGGCCAGAATAAGCGGCGGCGTCGAGCCTGCAGGCAACTGCCTGAGTTGTGTCTGGGAGACCGCCGTTATTTGTGCAATGCCTTGCTCTATGTTGGCGGTGGGTTGCAGAAACACTTTGACAACAGCGATTCCATATAGCGATTGCGATTCGATGTGCTCGATATTATCAACGGTGGTGGTAAGCGATCGTTCTGTGATGCTGACGATGCGGTCGGCCATATCCTCAGCCACGAGGCCGTTATAGTTCCAGATAATGCTGACCACCGGGATGTTAATGTTCGGAAAAATGTCCGTCGGCGTGCGAAAGATTGCCAGTCCGCCCAGGATCAAGATGAGTATCGAGACGACCACAAACGTATAAGGCCGGCTCAACGCTAATTTGACGATCCACATGATTTCTCACCCTCAAAGCTGGAGGATGCAGACTGCATGCCACTGCGGAAATCTACGGGGACCTTCAGTAAGTGGTTGATAACAGGAATGTTTCGAATTGAGCTCAGATACTACGGCGGAAATCACGTTACGCGAAGAGTCCAGCACGGTGGACGGGATGCCAATACTCTGACAGCGCGTGTCGACACTCCCAGACAGAAAAACTAAATCGGACCCGTCGTTATGGACCGGTTTAGGCCGCCACGGTCCTGAAGCTTGTTCTAGTGGATGAAGTTATGCGGGGAATCCGTTGAAATTGCATTTAACTACGAGGATGGTGACATCATCGCCAAAGCCTACGTCTTTAGAAAAATTCGCCGCGCTACTGAAGATGTCGTCCATGAGTCCTTTCGCGGTTAGCGACGAGCTACGCTGTAAAATGGCGGAAAGCCGCCCCATACCAAATTCCTCAGCTAGAAGATTCTCAGCCTCCGTAACTCCATCCGTATAGAAAACCAGCACGTCTCCCGGTGCGAGTTCAGCCGAGGCTAGTTCGCAATTCTCATTTGGAGCTAGGCCGATGGGTGGGCAAGACGAGTCCAGGCGTTTGAGTGTGTGGGTGCTTGCTTGAAACAGAAGCGCGGGATTATGGCCGCAGTTCACGTAGCGGATCATCCGTTTTTGCGTGTCGATTTCCCCAACCAGCAGTGTCACGTAGTGTTCAGGATCCGATACAGCCGCGATGTCAGCGTTCAACCTTTCCACTTGTTGCAGCATGTTTCGATCACGACCGGCCTCCAGTCGCAAGCCAGCCGCCGTAGCGGACATTAACAGGGCTGCGGAAACCCCTTTTCCGGATACATCCCCAATGGCGATCTGAATGGTGTTCGCGTTGATTGGGAGACAATCATAATAGTCGCCGCCCACGCTCTTGAATGGCCGCATCATGCCGGCGATTTCAAGTCCGGCTATGGCTGGAGTTCCCACCGGAAGAAACATCCTCTGGACCTGTGCTGCGAGTTCCACGTCTCGCAGAAGATCGTCCCGTTGCAGCTGGATCGTTTCCGCAAGCAGTTCCCTCTCCTCGATATACCGCTGGATAACGTAAACGACGAAAGAGAAACACAATAGCGTAAGGAGATTGTCGAAGACTCGAACCGGCAGATGGATAATTCGCGGCGACCAATAATCATGGAACAAAATACAAAGCGGTATCAGACTGTAGGTCACTTCCTTGCGCAATAGAATCGCGCTAACGCCAAGAGGAAATATGTACAGGTCAACAACCGAAGGCGACAGAACTCGATGATCTACATACGCGACCGCGGCGATGGCCCCCAGCACCAGCGCGACCGGGAGCCACGCTGGTCCGATGGAAGCGACGTCCTTCCTAAGGGGAGCCAGCAGCGGGACTGTTTTACGTACATCAGACAAGTTGGCAGTCATCAAGGCTCGGGTGGTGGAATTCATTTCTGATCCATGTCAAAAAAACTCCTACACTGTCTACGAATTCAGGATCGCTAGGCACGCCTACTTAGCCGTTTGAGGCTTTGGCACCATGTAGCCATCTGTAAGGGTCTTAAGAAAAGCGACCAGCGCATCTTCTTCCTGCTCGGTCAGTTTAAGGTTGCCGAGTTGACGTTTATTGAGATTGGTTGAGTCTTCGGACGCCGGCCAGCAAGTAACCTTCTCACCGGGGTCGTTGGCCTCGCACTTAGCCAACACGTCGCGGGTGTTATAAAAATGCACCACCTCTTTCAGGTTTTTGAAGTAGCCATTGTGCATGTACGCTTTCACAAAACTTGGCGTGGGGCGCATGTCAACGTTGCGCAGGGTGGGTACCTGAAACTTCGCGTCGAACTTTGGCGCCAGTTTAATCCACCCAGAATCAGGATTTAGTTGGCCGCTATCGCTTTGCAGGGTGCGCAGGAAGTTTCCAACTCCCGTATCGACATACGCCGCTCCGGCAGGATTGGGGCTGTAGCTGCGTTGGTCGGGTTGGCCCTCATAGTAGTATTGCAATCCTTGATTTCTGGGAACGCCAAGGTTGCTGGCGGTGAAGTCTGTAAATAAAGGCTCTTCGCCGGGCCCACCGTCGCGATGACACTCATTGCATCGCGCCTTGCTGCGGAACAGTTCGTAGCCTAATTTTTCCTGTGCCGTGAATTGGTCTTTTCCCGCTTGGACATAATCGTACTTTGACGTGAACGGACTCACCTCTGGGGAGAACTCATACGCGGAGACGGCCAGCGCGAAGCCGTCATAAACGTGATCGGCTCGCGATCGGTCTGCCACGCTAAGGTGGACCGGGTACATATCATCCGGAGCTGGCGGCCCTGGAGTCGTACAGACTTTTTCGACGTCGGCAGGCCAGTGAATGTCGAACGAGTCAGCTCCCCACACCGCCTCAAAGAGCTTGCGATAGCGAGCCTGTGAAAGGCGATACGCCACACAGGCCGAATCGGGCAAGCCCATTTCTACGGGATTCGTCGGAGGTCCCTGCGCTTGTTCGGCGCTGGGATTCTGCAGGCGATAGCCGCTTGCCCGCATATCCCAGAAATTGCCGCCAACGAAGTCGCCTTGCAGTTCATTGTAGTGAAGCACCGGCGCGAAGGGCGCGTACATGTAACTTTGCGGCTTTCGATTGCTGAAACGCGTCCTCACCGACCCTGGATACGACACGGTTGTCTCGTTCAAGGATTGAATCGGGCCGGTGAATCCCGTTTCGGGCGTATGGCAGAAACTGCAGGCCTCGTTCTGTCTAACCGAGAGGTGCTTATCGAAGAGCATTAACTTCCCCAGGGTTCGTAGCTGTCCTTGGCGATCGAGTGTGGTGTGTTCCATCTGTCTCAGAGTGTCCGCCTCAATCCGATCAACTTCGGCAACGACCCTCGCCACATCCTGATCGAACGAGGGAGGCATTTGACCGCCGAGGTTGCTCGGAGACTTAGCTTCGCCGGAAACCGCTACGCCAGCTGGCGGTTTACTCGCCGCTGAGATCAAGAGCGCGCTGAATGTGAGAAGACCAACTGGCAACAACACGAGACTCGTGGTGCGGCATGGTTTCGGCTCTACTTCTGTTAACATTCACTCAGCCTTGTGCCAAGTGGAATCCGGGTCATAGACAGTCATCGTTTGTGCAAGCTTTGTCGTGTCAGGACCAAGGTCCTTTTCGTAAATGGTTCCGGATTTGTCGACAATAAAGGTCATCACACCCGAGGAGCGGTACTCGACCGGATAGGCGACGACGGCGAAGCCTGCACTCATCTTTCCATCGACGATATATTTCCTGGTCCCACCAGGTGCATGTCGTCCTTGGCTAGTCAATATCCTGAACATATACCCATTGAACGGCACATGTTGACCAACCTGCTCCGTCGGAAGATTTTGGCGCGCGTATGCGATGAGCGGATTGATCGGGCTATCAGCCTCATCGTCAGCACCCTGCCAGTACAGACCGTTGTGCTGGCCTTCATCGCTAACCAGTTTTTGTGCGAATTGATTCGGCAGATTAGCCGGCGGGCGGGCAAAGTATTGCTGTTCCGCTTCAACCAATTCATGGCACGCATCCATGGCGGCAACCTCATTTTTGCCTATGCGGCGGAAGAGAATCTCGTCTTTGCCTTCGGACGTGTCGAAATACCATGTACCGTGATTGTTCGCCAGGGGAATTGGAAACGGCCAATTCTCAGCTCCAATAACCAGCGTCACCTTTCCATCTGGCTCGGTAACGAATCTATGCATCTCCTGGTATTTGGTGACGAATCCAATGCGAGCATCCGAATCCTCCAATGCATCGCCGGACGAAAGCACATCCTTTCCGGCCGGTCCGAGGATGCGCAGTGGAGCTTTTTCGTCCTGTGACTCCATGGCCGCGAAGAACTGGCTCCCGGCATCTTCCGGGGACGTGAAAGTTCGCTGCGCCGGTTGTTGTCCGAATATTGGGGCGGATAAAAAGCCCAAGGAGACTCCAAAGACCGCAGACACTACCAATCGAACCAATTTGCGTTCAACTTCAGCTCCGTTTGAAAGTCTGTTCAGCATGATATTTTTCTCCATTTCTAAATTCTCGATAACCTTACTCACGCGCGTGTGCTTAACGACGCCCACCGCCGCCATGAAAACCACCACCACCGTGGAAACCGCCACCATGGAAGCCTCCACCGCCAAAGCTCGAGCGTCCGCGGGAAGAAAAGCCACGTACGTTACCGCCGTGATCAAATCCACTGAATGCGCTGGAGCGCGTACCTGATTGGGCGTGAAACGACGAGGATCCGCCTCCGTGAAACGCATTTCCACGGCTGGCATTGGCGTGGCCGAAATCGCTGTGATTGAAGTTGCCGTGATTGACGTTGTTGCGGCTAAAGTTGTTGCGATTGACGATCGTTCGGCTATGGGAGATGTACGTGTTGTGGTTATAGATCACTGACCGGCCGTGCCAGTCGTATCCCCAGTGATGCCACCCCCACCCAAATCCCCCGAAAAATCCGACTCCAAAACCGATTCCGAATCCAATTCCCACTCCGGCAAAAAAGAGTCCCGGCTCTGGATACCAGCCGGGATAGGCAACGATCGGATAACCGTACACGAGCCACGGATTGTACTGGGGCACATAAACAACTTCGGGATTGGCCGGTTCAATCACGATGGTGTTGCCTTGAGTCGTTACTTTCTCCTGCTCATTGCTTTCCAGGTGTCCATTCTTGTGAGCTTGCTCGCGCAACGTTTGAACAGCATCAGTCACATCCTGCTGTTGGTTGGCGTAGGCGTCGCCAAGCGAGGAAGTCCACGAGAGGTTCTTGTCCATGTTTTCAAGAACAGACGGGAATTGTGCGAGCGCCTTTACGCTCGGGTCCCAGGACTGTTTGTCGACTTCTTTCGCCAGTTCTTCTCCCTTGAGGTTGGAATGACTCTGCATCCAGCGGTCCGCCTCGACAATCTCCGCCGGATAAGTTGCCGCCGCAAGAATCTGTGCAACCAAGGCGTCCGGATATAAAGCGATCGGCGCGACGAGCTGCTGCAACTCTTGCGGGGTCTGTTGCACCGGCGGCGTTGGCGCCTGTGCCTGTGTGTTGGATTGACCCGTCAGACCAAAAGACTCGGCCTCCGTAGTGAATTGCACAAGCAAACAACAGAGAAGTAAGGTCACAATCTGCTTGAATGACTTCATGGCATATTCTCCAGTACAAAAAAATCACATATTCCTTGGTGTTAATCCCGAGTCCAGTCAATTTCGTGAACCCTCATCAACAGCGTTGAGCAAACCTACTGCCCGCGCAGCAGCCCCGGCGGCATGTTATTGCGCCGGGCCAGGTCTTCCAGTCCGTCGAGTTGCATCTCCGTTTCACTCACACGTTGCTGAAGGATTTCAATGCCGGCTTGAGGCGTGATGCCGACGTCGCCGCCGTTCAGGTCTATCCCGCCCGTCGCGGTCTCAAGGCTTCTTGCATCTCCGATCGCTCGACGGTATCCATCGAGTTCAGCCCGCCGGCGTTCGAGTTCATCGCGCAATCTTGCTGACTCTTCCGCGTACCATTCCTGGTCCTGGGTCTTGACGTACTCTGAGCGCGCAGTTGCCGGCTTTGGCTCCTCTTGGTCAATCTGACCTACGATGGAAATCAGGCCGAGACTGTGTAGCCGTTCTAAGTCGTCGTTGGTCCAAACCTTCCCGTTCTGACTATCCGTTCCTACGTGCGGCCTGTTGGCCGCACGCAACGGTATGGCTACTGCAACGAACCCTAGAGTGACGGCATACAAGTAGCGAATCATATTGCCCGCCGTTACTTCTTCGAAGAGCCTGGAGGAAATTGCTTGAACATTTTCTCCACGCCTTTATCCAGATTCTTGATGTTTTTGTCGGAGTTGTTGGACAGCGTATCGCTGCTGGAACCTCTCCAGATCAATTGCTTCGTCTTGGTATCAAACAGATCGACGACCACGGTGCCGACTTTGTATGTTTCAGTCGTGGTGGTAGCGTCTCCAAAACCTCCGCCGCCAAATCGTCGCCAACCCCAGCCGCCTCCAAACCCGTTATAGAAAGTGTTCAAGGTCTGCTGTTCACGCGTGATTTCCACGGCAACGATAGAGACATCACCGTTGGAATCCACCTGCGTCCACCCCCTTGCGGCTAGAGCGGTGTTAACTGCGCTCTTGATGCGATCAACATCCAGTGCGTCCTGCGTCTTAACGTGCTCCCACGAGTAGGTCTTGTACTGCGCGAAGTTAGCGCTACGGTCATAATCGGTCTTTACCTGCTGTGCCGAAGCCCGTCCTGAGGAGAACAACATCAACCCAATCAAAACAAACACGATCTTTTGTATTTTCATATTTCCTCCTTTTTTTGAACTTCGATAAAACATTCGTAAACGTGAACAACCCTATTGGTTCTGTTTCAGCGAGCCGTTATTTTCCTCGTTGCGTTGGGTGGTGCGCCGGCACGTGTTCCTGAGCTTCGAGCGTCGCTTGGCTGACCCTCTTTTCGTAGCGGGACTCGGTTACCTGGCTACCGTTTCGGTTGTCTTGGTCAAAGAGCTTCGCAAGAAAGTAGCGATCCCCGTATCTGTTGAAGATCAATTCGCTTTTTGCCGGCTCTGAGTTGCTTTCCGCATCCTGAATTTGAAAGAGCGCGGAAACAGTGCCATCCAAGCGACTGATTTCCATGAGTGTCAGATCGGAATTGTCCAACACCTGGATGCGGTACTCGCCCGCTGGAAGTTTGGTGTTCCCGGCGTAGAACGGGAACGGGATGTTGGCTTCAAGGCCGCCAATGATCTGCGCGTGTGCCTGGGTCGGATAAATCGCAAATGCGAACACCAAGGCGAGTAGTGACGATGGTAACTGATACCATCTTGTCGCCTTGTGACTTGCGCGAATCCGGTTGATTGCTTCGGTGAACATATTGATTTTCCCTCTCTTGCGTCGCCGACGAAAAGACTCGGCTCGTCGAGCGACACCATTTCAGTTACGCAACACGAGTGCCAAAGACGTCTTGCGCTTAAATGACTGAAAATAGGGGGCGAGTGCATGCAACAGCGCCGGGTGCGATGCCAACCCGATAAACACGGCGTCCGCATGTCGACAGGCTTATTGACGGTTATATTTTTTGACGGTGTATTAAAGGATTTCGAATTCCGGTTGGTATTACGCTACTTCTTGCCAGGGGGAAGTTCCAGTTTAGACGCCATTCTGACCAATTCTGCAATCGAATCGGCGTGCATTTTGCGCATCACGTGGCCGCGATGGATCTTCACCGTGATTTCGCTGATTCCCAGCGCAAACGCTATCTGCTTATTCAGCATGCCCGTGACCACCAGGCCCATGACTTCCCGCTCACGGTCACTCAGCGTCTGGTAGCAATTTCGCAACTCCGTGAAGTCACTCCGCTGACTGCGCGCCACGCGATCGCGATCCAAAGCCTGGTGGATCGCATCCAGCAACTCCTGGTCCAGGAAAGGCTTGGTCAGGAACTCTACTGCGCCGGATTTCATGGCCTTTACCGTCATCGGGATGTCTCCGTGGCCCGTGACGAAGATAATCGGAATTTGAATGCCGGCGTCAGCTAAGTGTCGCTGAAAGTCCAGACCGCTCACTCCAGGAAGGCTCACGTCCAGAACCAGACAGCTTGGCCCGTTCGGTAGCTTACTGCCCAGAAATTCCTCCGCCGTGCCGAAGGATACGCAATGTAACTTCGCCGATTTCAACAGTCCCTGGATGGACGCGCGCACACCGTCATCGTCATCGACGACAAACACCGTGGGAGCGTCCGTGCTTGTCATTGGATCTCGTCGGCCGCACTGGGCAGCGAGAAATAAAAACTTGCCCCGCGCGGAGAGTTCCCGGCAGCCCACAAGCGGCCGCCATGTGATTCGATGATGGAGCGGCTGATGCGCAGCCCCATGCCGGTCCCCTGCGGCTTGGTAGTAAAGAAGGCATTGAAGATCTGCTCCGTGTCCTCCGGAGGCAGGCCCACGCCGCTGTCACTGACGCACACCAGAACCTCTTCATTTTGCGTTCGCTGCGACTTGATGGAGAGCTGGCGCATCCCCTTTGCGTCCTTCATTGCTTCGATGCCGTTGATCATGAGGTTCATCAGCACCTGCTGCAATTGCACCCGGTCAGCCAGAAACTTGGGAAGGTCAGCTGCAAGGTCGGTTTCGACTACGATGTTGTATCGCGTGGTTTCACCGCGCAAAAGAATGATCATCTCTCGAATGATTTCATTTACGTCCACCACATCCCGTTGCGGAGTGCCCTTCCTGAAGAGCTGGCGGATCCGGCTGGTGATTTCGGCCGCGCGCTTCGCGTCCTTCACGATTCTCGTGGCAGCTTCGCGGGCCTCTTCGATGTTCGGCGTGTCGGCCGCGAGCCAACGCAAGCAGGTGTTTGCGTTGGTGCTGGCTGCGGCGATTGGTTGATTCACTTCGTGCGCTAGGGAAGCGGTCAGCTCTCCCATGGTCGTTACTCGGTTGACGCGTGCAAGCTCCGCCTGTGTCTGGCGTAGAGACTCTTCTGCCAGCTTTCGTTCGGTAATGTCCGTTGAGCTACCCACGAATTCCACCAAATTCCCGGATGCGTCTAAAACCGGATGGCCGACGGTGTGGACGTGCTTGACTGTACCGTTGGGAAGCAGGATTCGGAATTCCACTTCGTAATGCGACATATCAGCGATTGCTCGCTCGATTGCTGCTTGAAACTTGGCTCGATCTTCCGGATGAGTGCGCTGCAACCGATCTTCCCAGGGTGGCGGGCCCTTTTCTTGGTCGAAGCCATATAACCGATACCATTCGTCGGACAAGTACATCGCGTTTCTTCCAACAACTTGCCAGACCCAACTCCCCGTATGCGTAAGCCTCTGTGCCTCTGCCAAATAATTTTCACTGCGGCGCAACGATTCCTCAGCACGATCGCGCTCACGACTCGCTGCTTGCAATACCTCGTTCGTGCTCTGGAGCTTTTGAACTGTTCCTTTGAGGTCATCGCGTGCCCGCTTTAGTGATTCCATGGCGCTTCTTTGCGCAACGCTCAACGACCCCACAAACGAAGCTGACACGATGAAAATGGCGAACCGCGGTATTTCTTCAGCCTTGGCATGCCACGAATGCATCGGGTGCAGGAAGTAATAATAAAAAGAGATAGCCGAAAGAGTCGTCGCGAGCAGTCCTGGCCACAATCCACCGAACCATGCAGTCAATATCACGGCGCAAAGAAACAGCGACACCGGAGCATCTTGCAAATGCAACGTCGGCCAACGTGAAATGATCAAGGCTGCGGCAACCGAGACGACTGCAATCCAATAGCTCCAAATCGCAGCCGGCTTGGGCCATAGAAGAGGATTTGACCTCGCCATTACTCCTGCTCCAGCAAATCGCGGTGTTGTTGTCTGCAACAAAATCTTAGCATTTGGGAAGACTCGGCTCCGACGCGGCGGGCTTCTCGAGCAATGCCAGTCTCCGCTCGCACACTAGGAAATACATTCGGCTCATCCAGCATACGGCACAGAGTGCCAATATCCCGACAGACGGGCAAAGTTCCCGCGCCGCCCAGGATGCACCGAAAACCGTCCATCCCCCATTTCTTTCAACCATTTCCCAGATGCTGTGGCCATCCGCAGCCTTTGGCGCACGTATTGCTTCGTTCATCGTCGTCGGCCGTTGGCACCAATGAAGAGGGGGTACGGGATCGTGCAAGACTTTCGGACTCATGATGTGGATAAAACCTCCGACGGCATGTTGGTGACTGCCGCCAAGCGCGGCAACGCGCGGGCGCTCGAAGAGTTGGTTCTTCGTCACGAACGCAGAGTTTTTGCGGTGGCGCAACGAATCATGAATAATCGCGAGGATGCCGAAGATGTTGTGCAGGAAACGTTTCACAAAGTTTTCCTCCATCTCGATAGCTTCCAGGAAAAGTCGCGGTTCTCCACTTGGTTGACCCGCATCGCCATGAATGAAGCCTTCATGTTGTTGCGTCGCAGGCGCGGAATTTTCGAAGATATTCCCGAGACCGCTGACGAAAGCGCGCAACCCGCCGCAGAAACATTCGTCGACCACCGTCCCAATCCCGAAGAGGCGTGTTCGCAAAGCGAGCGTATCCAATTGTTGGCCGAAGCAATCAATCGTCTGGGTCCAAAGGTTCGCACCGCAATTCTTCTGCGTGACATCGAAGAACGAACCGTCGAAGAAACCGCGCACATTCTAGGCACCACTCGTAGCGCCGTGAAAGCACGCGTTTTTCAAGGACGCCGCAAGTTACGCAGAATAATAACTCCGGGCCAGCCGTGGGAGTCCTACACCTCGCGCCCACGGCAAGCCCGGCGCTGCAACTAGTAGAGTTTTCCGTTTCTGGTGAGAGCTTCTCTCACCTTGTGGCCGCCATCGCGGGTACCCGAGATAGCCTTTCGTATTCTTCTTCAGACAATCGCAGGGAAGCTGCGGCCACGTTCTGCTCAAGATGTTCCACCGAAGAAGTACCCGGAATGGGCAGCATGATCGGCGATCGGTGCAGCAACCAGGCCAGCGCGATCTGTGTGGGGCTCGCATTGCGTGCTTGTGCAATCCGGTTGAGCACTTCGCCGGCAACTTTACCCGCTCCCAGTGGGAACCAAGGTATAAACGCAATTCCATTGCGCTCGCAATAATCCACTACGTAGTCCCATTCGCGATCCGCAAAGCTGTAGCGATTTTGCACGGACACAATTGGAACAATTTTGCGTGCCCGTTCGATGTGTTCTTGGGTGACGTTGGACAGCGCCACAAGGCGAATCTTGCCCTCATTTCGCAGTTGCGCCAGAGTTTGTACCGACGCTTCAAAGGGGATGACTGGATCCGGTATATGCAGTTGATAAACGTCGATGCGCTCCAGGCGCAGCCGTTTCAGGCTTCCCTCAACCGCCTTGCGCAGATGCTCGGGACTGGCATCATGCGTCCACTGATTTGGACCAGGACGATTCCAGCCTCCCTTAGTGGCAATGACCAGACCCGCCGGGTAAGGATATAGCGCTTCCGCAATCAACTCCTCGCTGACGTGGGGACCATACGAATCCGCGGTATCAATGAAATTGACACCCAGTTCCACGGCCCTGCGAAGAACAGCCAACGCCTTATTGCGATCTTTCGGCGGCCCCCAGATGCCTTCGCCGGTAAGGCGCATTGCTCCGAAACCGAGACGATGCACGGAAATTTCTCCGCCCAGCGATATATTTCCAGCCACACTTGCAGAAAGTTCTTTCGTATTCATAATCTTCCTCCCATATTTTTTTCTTAACTAAATCCGAAATACCCCGACTACGATCTGCTTTCTATCCAAGCCACTGTGGATTAGCGTATGTGCCATCGAACCGATGACTCGTTTTATAGAGTTCGAACTGCCCCGCTTCGGCGGCTTTTGCAGTTTTCGCGAGTAGTTCAGTAACTTGTGAAGAATTCATCGGTTGAAAACTGCGAGCCGCTTGAAGCGCTTGCTGAAGAATCGGCAGTGAATCGCAGCCGGTAATAACCACACTCGTCGGAAGATTCATCGCATAGTGCAGGCACTCCACCGGCGTCGCCGTTTTGCTCTCGAGAATCACGTGATCACCCATAGGCTTCATACCGAGAACCCCGATGTCGCTCTTGACCAGCACCGGCAAAACTTTCTTTTCGAAACTATTGAAGTGCGCGTCCATTACGTTCAGCGGCATCTGAACCGCATCGAACGTGAAACTGTGTTTTGCGGCGGTGCTCAGCATTTTCAAATGGATGTCCGGACTCTTGTGTCCGGTGAAGCCGATGAATCGAATCTTGCCCGCTTTTTGCGCCTGCACGACCGCCTCCATCCCTCCCCCTTCGGCAAAGACGCGATCTGGATCGGCGTCGCGAATCACTTCGTGAAATTGAAGCAGGTCGATCCGGTCGGTCTGGAGCCGCCTCAGTGACTCGTTGATTTGGCTGGCAGCGGCAGCTTTGGTGCGCCCGTCGATCTTGGACATCAGAAACGCTTTTTGGCGGTACCCGTCGCGTAGCGCGTTACCCATGCGGACTTCACTCTCGCCATCGTTGTAGTCCCAGCAGTTGTCGAGAAAATTTACGCCCTCATCAAGGCCCGTACGGATGATACGAATACTCTCCTGCGGATCTGCCTGCTTGCCAAGATGATAGCCACCGAGACCGACGAGCGAAACTTTCTCTTTGCTCCGGCCCAACGTTCGATAAGGAATGCCGTTCTTGGAGTCTGCTCGTAGAGCCTGCTGCCCTGCATGTGCCAGAAGAAAAGATGCTGCCACCAGCCCGAGAAATCCCCGCCTGGAAATACTGTCATCCGATTCGTCGTGATTTATAGAACCTGGCGTGGAATAAGCATCAGGTAAATGCACTTCGCTATATGGATTATTCTTGTTTTCCATACTCATTCCCCCAAGCACTTGCTCGATGGCAAGGTGATAAGTCACTCCACACCGGATCCGTTGCTGAGCTCGGTATTCAACCTTTATAACGTGAGAATTTCACGATGCGGCGGCGGCAACCCGAATCGCCTCCA
>Ga0210409_10004087_pt1 | contig 15891 bp, 10 predicted proteins | sample IncBWH17MmetaG_FD_161649 | JGI IMG/M metagenome (GOLD analysis project Ga0210409, IMG submission 161649) | Forest soil microbial communities from Barre Woods Harvard Forest LTER site, Petersham, Massachusetts, United States - Inc-BW-H-17-M | ecosystem: Environmental > Terrestrial > Soil >...
TATCGTCGGAGGGCTGATTGGCGCGCTACTTATCAGCATATTCTTACTGCCAACCCTCTACGTGTGGGTTGCGCGCGACGGCGACCGCTTGCCGCAGCCGGAAACCGAATTTGGCGAAGGCGTTTAGCAGAATACTGCGAGTCGCTCAGCCGTCCGAAAGATAGCGGCGCGCGGAGGTCGCCGCTGTTTTCTGATTTGACAGCCTCTGTTTCCTGCGCCGATACTTTTGGGGAAATATCTTCACCTAATCTGTTCCGTGCCTCCACGCGCAAGGAGCGCCATGCCAACCGCAATCGAAATCGACGTGAACGGCAAACTCTATCCCGTTCATTATCACCCCGAAACTCCCCTGCTGTACGTCTTGCGCGATGAACTCGGCCTCACCGGCAGCAAGTACGGATGTGGAGAAGGGCAGTGCGGCTCCTGCACCGTGTTGCTCGGCGGACAGCCGCGCCGCTCCTGCCAAATTCCCGTAAGCGCCGCGGTAGGGAAGCCCGTTACCACCATCGAAGGTCTCGAGAAAGACGGCCGCCTGCATCCCGTGCAGCAAGCCTTCATCGACGCCGGCGCTTTTCAGTGCGCTTACTGCACGCCTGGCATGATTATGAGCAGCGTCGGCCTGCTGCAAAGCAATCCCCATCCCAGCTCCGCTGAAATCGTTCAGTTCTTGCAAGGGAACATCTGCCGCTGCGGCACGCAACCGCGCATTGTCGATGCCGTGCAGCAAGCCGCCAAGGCTATGCAGGAGCGCGCCCGATGACCACGATGAGCAACCAATCGCAAAACCTTGTCCTTGAACCGGAACGCTACGAATTCTCCTCCGGCTCCATCCACCATTTCGAGCTGGCTCGCCGTGAATTCTTCAAACTCCTCGGCGCCGGCATCGCCGTTTTCGCCATCGCGAAAGACTCGCAAGCCGCCCAGGAAACCGCTCCTTCGCACGGCTTCCATCCGCAAGACTTACCCTCTGACATCAGCGCCTGGCTGCACATCGGCGAAAACGGCGGCGTCACCGCCTTTTGCGGCAAGGTCGAAATCGGCCAGAACATTCGCACCTCGCTGGCGCAAACCGTCGCCGACGAGTTGCGCGTTCCGTTCGAAAGCGTGCGCATGGTCATGGGCGACACCTCGCTCACGCCTTTCGACGCCGGAACCTTCGGTAGCCGCACCACGCCCTCCATGACCCCGCAGCTCCGCCGTGTCGCTTCCGCTGCGCGCGACCTCCTCATCGAAGTCGCCGCGAAAGAATGGAACGTCGCTCCCGAAAGCCTCAAAGCCGCAAACGCAAAAATCACCGACCCCGCCTCCGGCCGCTCGCTCACCTACGCGTCCCTCGCCCGCGGCAAAACGCTCGCGCAAAATCTCCCCGAGCAGGATCCCATCACTCCGCCGCCAGACTGGACCATCGCCGGCAAGCCCGTTCCGAAAGTAGATGCCCGCGATTTCGTCACCGGCCGCCGCCAGTACACGCCCGACCTGCATCCCGCCGGCATGCTGTACGGCAAAGTTTTGCGCCCACCCTCGTTTGGCGCAACGCTCACCTCCTATGACGACACCGCTGCGAAATCCACGATCGGCGTGGTCGTCGTGCGCGACGGCGATTTCGTCGCCGCGGCCGCGCCCACCGAGCGCGAAGCCAGCGCTGCCCTCACCGCCATTCGCGCACAATGGAAAGAGGATCCACCAAAAACTTCCAGCCGCGACATTTTCTCGTACCTGAAAAACAACGCCGAAACCAAATCCGACGACCGCCACCGCAAGCAAAAGGGTTCTGTCGAAGACGTCCTCGCCGGTGCCGCACATCGCCTCGACGCCACCTACACCGTCGCCTACATCGCCCACGCCCCGCTTGAGCCGCGCGCCGCACTTGCCGAATGGTCCGGCGAAAAGCTCACCGTCTGGACCGGCTCGCAGCGTCCCTTCGGCGTCCGCGGCGAACTCGCCGACACTCTCCGCATTCCCGAAAGCAATGTCCGAGTCATCGTCCCCGACACCGGCTCCGCCTACGGCGGCAAGCACACCGGCGACGCCGCCATCGAAGCCGCGCGCCTCGCCCGCGCCGCGGGCCGCCCCGTCAAAGTCGTCTGGACCCGCGAAGAAGAATTCACCTGGGCGTATTTCCGCCCCGCCGGCGTTATCGAAGTCAAGAGCGCCATCGCTCCCGACGGCAAGCTCCTCGCCTGGGACTTTCACAACTACCATTCCGGCTCCTCCGGAATCGAGACGCCCTACGTCGTCCCCAACCTGCGTACCGAATTCCACTCGGTGCCGCTGGTTTTGCGCAGCGGCTCCTACCGCGGACTCGCCGCCACCGCCAATCATTTCGCCCGCGAAACGCACATGGACGCGCTCGCGCACTCCGCGAAGATTGATCCCCTTGAGTTTCGCTTGAAGAATCTCGAAGACGCGCGTTTGCGTGCCGTTCTGGAAGCCGCCGCGAAAACCTTCGGCTGGCCCCGCGCGAAAGCTGCAGACCTCGGCTTCGGCATTGCCGGAGGAAACGAGAAAGGGAGTTACGTCGCCACCTGCGCGGAGATCGCGGTCGAAAATAATTCGGGCAGCGTCCGCGTCGTACGCCTGGTCACCGCCTTCGAATGCGGCGCCATCGTCAATCCCGACGGCCTGCGCAATCAAGTCATTGGCGCAAATATCCAGGGACTCGGCGGCGCGCTCTTCGAAGCCATCGAATTCGAAAACGGCCGCATCACCAATCCGCGCTTCTCCCGCTACCGCGTCCCGCGTTTCCGTGACCTTCCTGAAATCGAAGCCGTCCTCCTCGACCGAAAAGACATCGCCCCCGCTGGCGCTGGCGAAACGCCGATCATGGCCGTAGCCCCAGCCATCGGCAACGCCATCTTCGACGCCACTGCCAAGCGCCTCAACAACCTGCCGCTAATCCCCAACGGCCTGAAGAGAACCTGATCAAGCAAAAGTGGCGGCCATTTCTGGCCGCGCTCTTCGTCGTACTCGAAATCTGTCATCCTGAGGTCCCGGCGCATTTCAGCCGGGCCGAAGGACCTCAACCGTTCCTAATCACAAAACGCACGCAGCCGCTGATTCCAGACCATTGACACCCGCACTCATCCGGCATACCGTTCCGCGCGAATGAAAAACAAATTCCTCGCCGCGACAATCGTAGTCGCAACGCTGGCGATTGCCATTTCTCTCCTCTCCAGCAAGGGCGCGTTGCCTCCTTTCCTTCCCACGGTCCTCCGCTGGCTAGTCATCGCCCTAATCGCCGCCATCTCTGCCAAACGCCGCTCCCTCACTTCCTGGATCTTTGCCGGCCTCCTCGCCGGCGTTGAAGTCGGCCACGACTTCCCGTCCTTCGCCGCAAACCTGCAAGTCCTCGGCACCATCTTCCTCCGCCTCATCCGCGTCATCATCGCCCCGCTCCTCTTCGGCACGCTGGTCGTCGGCATCGCAGGCCATGCCGACCTCAAGCGCGTCGGCCGCCTTGGCCTCAAGTCCCTAATCTATTTTGAAATCGTCTCCACCGTCGCGTTGCTCATCGGTTTCGCTGCCATCAACATCAGCCGCGCCGGCGCAGGCGTCCGCCTCCCGTCGTCCGCTACCGCCGAGTCCCTCAACGCCACCCCGCACTCCGCCACGCAACTCATCATCGACATCTTTCCCGAAAACATCGCCAAGTCCGTCGCCGAAAATCAGGTCCTGCAAGTCGTCGTCTTCAGCATCCTTTTTGCCATGGCCCTCGCGCTCGTCCCCGAAGCGAAGCGCCGCCCCATGCTCGCCCTCGCCGAAAGCCTCTCCGAAACCATGTTCAAGTTCACCAACCTCGTCATGCTCGCCGCACCCATCGGCGTCTTCGGAGCCGTCGCCTACACCGTCGGCCATCTGGGTCTGGGCGTTCTGCTGCCGCTACTGAAGCTGCTCGCCACAATGTACGTCGCTCTCGCCATCTTCATCACCTGTGTTCTTTTTCCCATCGCCCTCCTCGCCCGCGTTCCCATAAAGAAATTCCTCAGCGCCGCCGCCGAGCCTGTCACCATCGCCTTCGCCACCGCCAGCTCCGAAGCCGCCCTCCCTCGCGCCATGGAAGAAATGGAACTTCTCGGCGTCCCGCGCGATACCGTCGCTTTCGTTCTCCCAACCGGCTACAGTTTCAATCTCGATGGCTCAAGCCTCTACCAATCCCTCGCACTGATCTTCATCGTGCAGGCTGCAGGCCTTCACGTCACCTTAGTGCAGCAGGCCCTAATGCTCCTCACCCTGCTCATCAGCAGCAAAGGCACCGCTGGAGTCGCCCGCGCCTCCCTCGTCATCGTCCTCGCCGTCGCTACCTCCTTCCATCTCCCCACTGAGCCGCTCTTCCTCCTCTTCGCCATCGATCAACTCATGGACATGGGCCGCACCGCCGTAAACGTCCTCGGCAACTGCCTCGCCTGCGTAGTAATCGCCCGCTGGGAACACGAATTCCCAAGTCCGGAACCGACGGAATTGCACCCTTAATCCATCCCGCAATCGAGCCGGAGCCGCTGCCGCCCTGCCTCCGCGCACCTCTGCGGACTCTGCGTCTCAGCGTTATCTTTTTCTAATCTCTGGATGTCGCCGCTTAGCTCTCCGCAAAATCTACGGTACAATTGGAAGGTTATGCTCTCGGTCAACAACATCTCCATGCGCTTCGGCCCGCGCGTCCTGTTCGAGGACGTCACCTGTACCTTTATGTCCGGCCGTCGCTACGCCGTCACCGGCCCCAATGGCGCCGGCAAGTCCACCTTCATGAAAATTCTCACCGGCGAACTCGAACCCACCAAGGGCTCCATCACCGCCCCCAAAAAGATGGGCGTCCTTCGCCAGGATCAATTCGCCTTCGACGAATTCCGCGTGATCGACACCGTCGTGATGGGCAACAAAGTCCTATGGGACGCCCTGCAGGAACGCGACGCGCTCTACGCCAAGCCGCATGAGCAACTCACCGACGCCGACGGCATGCGCCTCGGCGAACTGGAAGGCATTGTCGGCGAAGAGGGCGGCTACACCTCGGAAGCCGATGCCGGCATTCTCCTCGACGGTCTCGGCATAGAAAGCTCGTTGCAAGAGCGCAAAATGGGCGAGCTGCAAGGCGGCCAGAAAGTTCGTGTGCTCCTCGCGCAAGCCCTCTTCGGCAATCCCAGCGCTCTGCTCCTCGACGAGCCCACCAACCACCTCGATCTCGATTCCGTGCACTGGCTGCAGGATTATCTTCGCGAATACGAAGGCGTTCTTATCGTCATCTCCCACGACCGCCATTTCCTCAACAGCGTCTGCACGCACACGGCCGACATCGACTACGAAACCATCATCATGTACAACGGCGGCTACGACGACATGGTCGTCGCCAAGACCCACATCCGCGCCCGCATCGAATCCGAAAACGCCCAGCGCGAAAAGAAAATCGCCCAGCTCAACGAATTCATCGCACGCTTTTCCGCCGGCACTCGTTCCGCGCAGGCCACCTCGCGCAAGAAAGAAGTCGAGCGCCTGCAAACCTCCGAGCTTGCCAGGTCCAACATTCAGCGCCCCTACATTCGCTTCGAGATGAAGCGCGCCTCCGGCCGCCATCCGCTCGAAGTCCGCAGCATCGAAAAATCCTACGACGGTCTCAAGGTCATTCCGCGCTTCTCCGCCAGCGTCACCCGCGGAGAAAAAATCGCGCTCATGGGCCGCAACGGCACCGGTAAAACCACTCTGCTCAAATCGTTGGTTCGCAACGCCACGGGTTATATCGAAGATTTAGACCGCGAGTTTCCCATCGACAGCGGCGCCGTTGTCTGGGGACACGAAGTAGCCGTCGGCTATTTCGCGCAAGATCACGGCGATTCCATCACCAAAGGCATGACCGCCATCGACTGGCTCTGGCAGTTTGATCCCGCCGCCAATCAGCAGGAGCTGCGTGGCCTGATGGGACAAATGCTCTTCAGCGGCGACGACGCTCTCAAGCCCACCAAAGCTCTTTCCGGCGGCGAATCGGCGAGGCTCATCTTCTGCAAGCTCATGCTGCAAAAGCCGAATTTCCTCGTCCTGGACGAGCCGACAAACCATCTTGACCTGGAATCGATCAACGCGCTGAATATCGCGCTGCAAAAATACGATGGCACCGTCTTGCTCGTAACCCACGACCACGACGTGATCGACGAAGTAGCCACCCGCATCTGGCACTTCAAAGGCGGCAAGATCGAAGACTTCAAGGGCCCCTACGAAGAATACCTGGCCTACGCCCAGGAAAAAGCCTCGTAAGGACGCGTATTGCGCATTTCCCTCGGCGCTGCGCCCGATGAAACGGGCACCGGCGATATTACAGTCCCTTTACCCCACCAAGAAAATCGTCACAAACTTGGTCCTAGAAGATGACCTCGTTTTGACCTTTGCTTGACATTTCCTTCCTTCCGGCAAGCTAAGTTCATCCTCGCTCATGGGCATAACTTCTGCTGACGTAAGTCAGTAACAAGGCTTGCTCGCGCTCAGCGAACTGTCCGGAGTCTGATCGCGTCTCTTTTTCGCCGCGCTGACCTAAATCTCGTTCTGGAGGAACTCAGATATGCCGTGGTTCTTGAAGTCCGTAAAACTTTCCACGTCCTTGGCTGTGGCTGCTTTGCTTTTCCCTCACTGCACGCCCGCGCAGCATTACATTCAAAACAACTTGGTGGCGGATCCTACTGAATCAGTCGGTAAGGCGCCAGTCACCGACCCCAACCTGCTCAATCCCTGGGGACTCACTCGCTCCCCCAACGGCAGCCCGTGGTGGGTCGGCAACAATAACTCAGGAACCTCGACGTTGTACGCCATCGTACCTCCTCCGCCCAACGCAAAGCCCGGAACTCCCCCGACCGCAGCCCCCGCAAACTTCTTCCCAGATCCTCATCCCGATTCCAACGGCAACGGGATCAACAGCCCATTCAACGATTTTGTTATGGTTCCGCCCCCTGGTTTTGCGCCCGGTACCCAGTCGGCGCCAACCGGCGTTGTCTTCAACGGCAGCGGCACCGATTTTCTATTGAACAAGGGTACGCCATCGGGCTTGCCCGCACTCTTCATCTTCGCCACTGAGGACGGAACGATTTCCGGATGGAATCCCGGTGCCGACGTTACGGTTGTCGGCAAAGCCTCGGTCAATGCCGTACTCGAAGTGGACAACTCCGACAAGGGTTCAAGGAACAGCGCAGTTTATAAGGGCATGACCTCCGGCGAAATCGACGGCCAGAAAGTCCTCTACGTCACCAACTTCCGCTCCGGCCGTGTCGAAGTCTACGACACCAATTTCAGTCGCGTACATTTAGGCGAAGACGCTTTCGATGACGACACCATTCCCCGCGATTTCGCTCCCTTCAACGTCCAGAACATCGGCGGCAGCATTTTCGTCACGTACGCCAAACAAGATGGCCCGCGACATGATCCCGTCGGCGGCGATGGTTTCGGCTTCGTCGATATCTACAGCACCAAGGGCGAACTCCAGGGCCGCCTCGAGCACGGCGATTGGTTCAACGCGCCTTGGGGCGTCGTCTGGACTCCGCGCGATTTCGGCGAGTTCAGCAATACCATTCTCGTCGGCAATTTCCGCAGCGGTTGGATCGCCGCCTTCAACGGCTTCACCAAGAAGTTCATCGGCTTTGTCCGGAATCCGGACGATTCGCTGGTGACCATTGGCGGCCTTTGGTCGCTTACCTTCGGTAACAACGGGGGAGCAGGTTCGTCGGAAACCCTGTTCTTCACCGCCGGCGGCGCCGACGAGCTGCACGGCCTGTTTGGCACGCTGACGCCTGTGCCTGCCGAGCTAGGCGAGGGCGACGAAGAGTAGTTCTCGTAACCCTCTCAAAGTCTAGAAGCCCCGGCCGCGTTCGCAGCCGGGGCTTTTCCGTTGCCAGAAAGCATGCGCGCTAACCTTAGCCATCAGCCTCCGTCCTGATTGACTGCAGGTGCTGCTGTTTCTTATTGTGCGGTCCTTGCGAATCGCAACATTAGGTAGAAACATTTGGGTACCCAAGCACGTATCTCCTGCAGGCGTCTCGCAGCAATGCCGGAGGCAAGATCATGGGTACACTCGGCCAGGACATCCGCTTCGCCCTCCGCAACCTGCGCAAGAGCCCTGCTTTCGCCATCATCGCCGCGATCACGCTCGCCCTAGGCATTGGCGCCTCCACCGCCATCTTTAGCGTCATTGAAAATGTCTTGATGGAGCCGTTCCCTTACACCGACGCACAGCGCCTGGTTTCCGTCCAGATTCACGACACGGAGCAGAACCAACCCGGCGGCCGCGCTGGCTACTCCGGTCCCGAATTTCTCGACTATATCGCCCAAAATCATGTGTTTGACCGCGTCATCGCCAATGCCGGTATGGACGTACTGTATCGCTCCGGCGAAGGCACGGAGCGCTTCGACGGCAACCTGATTACCCCTGGCACCTTTGAATTCCTCGGCATGCCCGCGCTCCTCGGCCGCGTCGCACGGCCTGCCGACTACGAGCCCGGCGCGCCGCCCGTTTTCGTGCTGCGCTACAAGACCTGGATCACCCGCTTCAGCGCCGATCCCTCTCTCATTAATAAGACTTTTGTTCTCAACGGCACGCAACGCACGCTCATAGGCATCATGCCTCCGCGCTTCGGCTGGGGCGATGCCGACATGTGGATTCCGCAAACGCCCAGCCGTTCCGCAGGCCAGGAACGCAACGGATTTCCCGTTTTCTGGTTCCTGCTCGGCCACCTAAAACCGGGCGTCTCCATCCGCCAGGCGGAATCCGACCTTACCGTCGTCGCCAAAAATCTCTCGGCCGTCTATCCCAAGGACTATCCGAAAAAGTTCAGCGTCCACATCGAAACCCTCACCGATCTCGTCGTCGGCCGCTTCCGCACCACTCTCTATATCGTCCTCGCCGCCGTAGGTCTTTTGCTTCTAATCGGTTGCGGCAACGTCGCCAATCTCCTCCTCGCTCGCGCCACCACCCGCGAGAAAGAATTCGCCATCCGCGCCGCTCTCGGCGCCGGTCGCTGGCGCATCATCCGCCAACTCCTGGTCGAAAGCTTCCTCCTCGCCGTCAGCGGCGCCATTCTTGGCGCCCTCATGGCCTGGGGCGGACTCAAAGCTCTCGTCGCCCTCATGCCCCAGCAAATCATCCCCGCCGAAGCGGTCATCCGTCTCAATCTCCCAGTATTAGCCTTCACCCTCGCCGTAGCCGTGCTCACTGCCGTCATCTTCGGCCTGGCGCCCGCGCTTCAGGTCGTCCGACGCGACCTCAACGACCCGCTCCGCGACAGCGGCAAAGGCATCAGTGGCGGCTCCGCGCACGGCCGCCTGCGCAACGCCGTCGTCGTCCTCGAAGTCGCCGTCTCCCTAACCCTCCTCGTCGCCGCAGGTCTCCTCATGCGCAGCTTCGTCGCCCTCCGCGAAGTTCATCTCGGTCTTCAGCCCGACCATATTTTCGTCGTCCGCCTTCCTCTGCCTGAAGATCGCTACAAGACCTCCGACCAGCTCGCCGGCTTCTTCCGTCCGCTGCTAAATCGTCTCAAGGCCGTTCCCGGTGTCCTCGAGGCTACGGAAACCAGCACGCTTCCGCCCTACGGCGGCATTGGCTCCGACATCGAAATTCCCGGCAAGACGCACGCCGAAAAATGGACCACGCTCTTCCAGCTTTGCAGCGAAGGCTATTTCCCAGTCCTCAAAATCCAGTTCATCGACGGCCGCCCCTTCACGGAAGCCGAGGTGGAAGGGAAGCGCAAGCTCGCCGTAATTAACCAAACCTTCGCCCACAAATATCTCGGCAACGAAAACCCCCTCGGCCAGCGTGTGCACATCGCGCAGCTCGAGCAGTTTCCAGACAAGCTCGCCGACCCGTGGTTCGAGATCATTGGGGTCGTAGCTGACGTCAAGAACAACGGCCTGCAGGATCCCGTGCAGCCCGAAATGTGGGTTCCTTACACCATGACCGGCTCCGGCGCGCGCGGCATTCTCGCCCGCACCGGACCCGAGCCCATGACCATGATGAACGCCATACGCCACGAAATCTGGGCCACCGACAGCAACGTCGCCCTCACCTTCACGGGCACGCTCGAAAGCTTCATCGCCTCTTTCTCTTATGCCGGACCTCGCTTCGGATTCCTGCTGATGACCGTCTTCGGCTCCATAGGACTTGTGCTCGTCACCATCGGCGTCTACAGCGTCCTCGCCTACACCACCGCCCGCCGCACCCACGAAATCGGCATCCGTATGGCCCTTGGAGCAGAGAAGCACGATGTACTCGGCCTGGTCATCCGCATGGGCCTGGGCCTGGTTGGCGCCGGCATCGTCCTCGGCGTAATCGCCAGCCTTGCCGTAGCCCGCGTAATCGCCACGCAACTCTGGGGCGTCTCGGCCTACGACCCCATCACGCTGACTTCGGTAGCTTCGCTCCTCCTAATCACCGGAATCGTAGCCTGCTGGATCCCAGCCCGCCGCGCCTCCCGGGTCGATCCCCTGGTCGCCCTCCGCTACGAGTAATTCTGGCAACAGTGGGACAGCCATTTCTGGCTGTCCGCTGTTCCTGTTGGCGCAGCGATCTTTGGCTATAGTTCGCCGCCCCGCCCGGGCAGCACCTGGGGGGTCGGAGCTAGCTTTGACATAAACGTTCCTCTGTCTCTTTTCGGACAGCTTCGCTCTCTTGCAAGTTCTAACCTTGCGCCACTTAATGTAGCCATACCCAAGCGAGGCCGACCCTCGCCAACGGACAGGTGCCTGCCTCCGACAGAGCTCAATAGGCACCTGTCCCCATTCCTTCTGCAACGAGCACTCTCGGCTTTTCCATCCTGGCCTTCTCAAGACAATGCGCCGGCCTGCGCGCCCTTTAGCGGCAAGTTCGTGACCGGCACACCAACAAGCCGCTCGCGTCCTCGCGCTCCTTCCAGTGGAACGAAATTGTTGGCGGTACCGCGCCTATTGTTTGCGAATCGCATTCACCAACAGCGTTGGCGATCCGGAAGTGTTGAACAGGAGCCCTCTCAGCGACACCGTGTTCCCGGCTGCCAGCCCGCTGAGCCCCGAAACGTCCTCGAACTCCATCTCTAACACCGACTCCACCTTGATCGACGTGACTGCCGGCGTCGCCCCTGTAAACAGCGGCGAAAGCCCCGTCAGCGTGAACGTTCCGTCACTATTGATCGTCCCCACCTGACCGGTGATCTGCGACGGTCGCAGGCGAATCCGATCGGCCGTGATCGTGGTGACCCCGCCCGTCGACGTCACCATTTGCGGATGGATCTGCACGTCCTGCCCCGCCATCAGATCTGCCGCGCTGGCGAAGCTAAGTCCCGTCTGCGTAAAGCCGCCATCTTCTCCCATCTCCTCGCTGCTTACCAGGAAGCTCGCGCCCGACGCAATCGTAACCACCACTGCCGATCCTTCAGACACTCCGCTCACCGTAGGCTCTTCGTTGAATACCACCGCGTGGAACTGCGTGCTGCTATCCACGCTTGTGATGGTCGCTTTGAGAACTCCCTGGTTGACCTGCGCTTCGAGCCTCACGCGTCTCGCTAGCATCGAACCCGTGCCGCTTTCGCCCAGGTCAGCCTCCACAACCTGCCCGGTCATTACGCATGTAAAGTTCTGGGGCATCGCCGTGCACCCGCCACGGTCAAAATCCTGGAACACCGTGTTGCTGTCCACGTTAATGGTGAACGATTGTCCGCTCCGCTCATTCATCAACGTGAACATGTTGGTTCCCACCGCCGTGACCTGTCCGTCCACGTTGTCAACGTTTTCCATATCGCCTTGATCATCCTCGCGGTGTCTGTGCGTCACGTTCGCCACCGTAACCGTGGGATTGATCGAGAGATCGCTTTGCAACGAAGAGTTCACGTTGAAGTCCAGCTTGATCCCGAACGTCGAGTTCGCATCCACGGTGAGCGGGAACGGCGCGCTCGACAGCGTCGCCGACGACGGATTGAAACTCGGCGTGATTTGGCACACCGTGTTGTTGGCGCACGAACCGATCGCCGCTCCCGAGTGGTTCACAATCGTCAGCACCGCGTTGCTGAAAGTCAGGTTGAGACTCGCGTACGTATCTGGTGGGACGTTCGCTAGGCTGAGGAACGCCGTATCCGTCTGCAAGTGCCCGAACTCCACCTCCACAGGCGTGGTCACCACGGGAACCGCGGATTTGGTCATATCCGAGGGCTGCAAGCTGCCTCCCGTGATTGAGGCCTCAAAGAACAACACTGCCACGCCGCTCGGCGGCGTGTCACCAATGGTGAGGCTCATGGGCACCCCATTCACCGTGGGCGAGGTCTTCATCATCGAGCCGCTGCCGCAGGCAGCCAGGAAGGCACAACTCACCAGCACGAGCGCTACAAAGGCGTTTCTGCACATAGTCGATCCTCCAGCAATTATCGGTTTTGCTAGGACGTCTGGGTGGGGACGCGAGGACCGGGCAACTTCGCAGATTAGGATATATGTTCTAACAAAATGGTTGCAAGCCTTTTGCGCGGCCTGCCGGCCATTCCATGTGCGGCCCGCACCTTAGGTGCACACGTAAGTTCATTGTTTTGAATTGCTGGCGCCGAGTGCTGCGTTTTAGCGCGATTCGCCCTTTTTTACGCGCGATTTCGCATCTGGGTGACGCGGTGTCCAGTCTTTCGGCGGAAACGCCACATGCCAGAATACAGGGTTGGGCAGCGTGAACTCCACTCCCACATGAGGATGATCACGTTGATGCCTGTCAATGTGCGCGACAACACACTCCAGGGCAGCTCTTGTCTGGAGGTTCGACAGACTGAGCCGCTGTCCCCTGTGCACCTGCGTGGACACGAGAATCAACGCGCCATGAGCACTAATGGCCCGCGTGTGAGTCTCTTCATCAAAAGGCAATCCAGCGCCGGTCTGCCCGGAGACTCGGACTGGGACTGTCATCAATACTCGCTGACTCCTTCGGCGGTTTGCCGCGAGCCAGGAGGTCTCGCGGGATTCGGCAAGCCACATTTCAAGGGTCCGAAGCGGCTCCGGCTCCATGGCGGTAAACACTAGCCCCATGCCCTTGCTCGCTCTTGAGTAGACGACTCTTGCCCGGGCTTCAAACAATTGTGCCCCCTTCGTGATGCGTACGTCCGTGACCGTCCCTAGAGGGAGGACGTTGTTTGTGTCCACGTAGCAGCCCTGCTGACTCAAGTCACGGACACGCGTTTCAATCCGCGCGCCGGATTCGGCCGCTACTACCTCCACGGCGGCAGCGAACTCGTAGCGAGGATGAGACCGGCGGTCTGCCCCGGCAAGCGCGACGGAAGGGCCAGCAGGCTTTTCCTCCTCAACAGCGGCAGTGAATTGGTTGCCAGGCTGAGTGTGGTGGCCTGCCTCGGCAAGCGTATCGGAATCGCCAGCAGGTTTTTCCTCCTCAACAACGGCAATGAGCTCATCGCCAAGGTCAATCACGTAGTCCGCCCCGGCAAGTGCGGTGGAAGGGTCAGCAGCCTTTTCCGCATCAGCGGGAATCTTGGGAGGGCTCGCAGCTTTCGAGCTTCGCTTGCGATTGCGGCGCTTCATAGCCCTACGATTCTACCGCAAAGGATGCGGAGGGGACTGAGCACTGCTCAGCCGTGTACACTGCGACTAATCAAACAGGTCGGGCTGTTCGCGGGTGATGCGCTGCCACAGCGGCTGGAACTGGAACCATCCCGCTCCGTGCGAGCCGACTTGGCCGCGCGTGAGCAGCGCGTTTTCGCGGTCGATCGCAATGGGCTTGCCGGCGGCTTCGGCGAGAAGTTGCGCCTGGCAACTGCGGTCCATGGTGATGAACCACCACACCGCTTCGTCGACGCTCTCGCCGACGGTGAGCAAGCCGTGATTGCGCAGGATGGCCGCTTTGCGCGCTCCGAGGGTGCGCGCGATGCGTTCGCCTTCCGTAGTGTCGTAGACCACGCCGGTGAAATCATCGAAGACCGCGTGATCCTCGAAAAACGCGCAAGCGTCCTGCGTGATGGGATCGAGCAAGCGGCCGAGCGACGACCACGTTTTGCCGTGCAGCGAATGCGAGTGCGCCGCGGCAATCACATCCGGACGCGCGTGATGCACGCTCGAATGAATGGCAAACGCCGCGCCGTTTAGCGGATGCTTGCCTTCCACCACTTCGCCCTTGGCGTTCACCAGCATCAAGTCGGAAACGCGAATCTGGCTGAAGTGCACGCCAAACGGATTCACCCAAAAATGATCCGGCTGCTCCGGATCGCGCGCCGTGATATGCCCGGTGACGCCTTCATCGAAACCAAATTTCGAGAACAAGCGGAACGAAGCGGCCAGCCGCTCTTTGCGGTGCCGGCGCTCCTCCGCGACCGTGGCGAATTTGGGAGGTCCCGGAAAGCCAGCAGGATTTTTTACCGGCGCGGTAGCCATGTGTACCTCCGCAGAAGTATTTCTGCGGAGTATAGCACTGAGCCGGGGAGTAGAAGAGTGCGCTTCGTAGGGGCGCAGCACTGCTGCGCCCCAGCTTGGCGCGCTTTCCACCGCTGGGCTTGACATGAACCAGAGATTTGCGGAGAATTGGCTAAGGCGAACAAAAAGCGAAGTTACTCCCGTCCCCTCGCCGCTCGCCCTAAACTTCCATGGCTGCCAATTCCCTTGCTACCCTTCGCTCCAAAATCGAATCCGATTTGCGCGGGCGGGTGGCTTCGCCTTTTGCGTATCGGGATCGCAATGCGTTCGAATTGGTTTCCACCGGTGTGCCGGAGATGGATGCCTTGGTGGGAGGCCTGCCGCGCGGGGCGATGACGGAAATTTGCGGGGCGGCGTGTTCGGGGCGAACAAGTTTGCTGCTTTCGGCTTTGGCTTCGCGAACGGCGGAGGGAGAAGTGTGCGCGCTGGTGGACGCGCGTGACAGTTTTGATCCGCTGACGGCGGATGCGGCGGGGATTGCGCTCGGAAAATTGCTTTGGGTGCGCTGCCAGAATATCGAGCAGGCGCTGCGCGCCACGGATTTGCTGATCCAGGCTGGCGGATTTGGGATGGTGGCCGTGGATTTGAGTGATGTGCCGGCGCGCACGGTGCGCCAGGTGCCGCTGAATGCGTGGTTTCGCTTTCGGCGGGCGGTGGAGGATACGCCGACGATTTTGCTGCTGCTGGAGCAAGAGCCGCATGCGAAGACGTGCGCGTCGCTGGTCGTGCGGTTGGAGGCGGGAGCGGCACGGTGGACGCAGGCGGCAGTGAGTTGCTATCCGTTTGCGAAGCTGCTTCGAGGGTTTTCGGCGCGCGGGGTCGTGGTCCGGTCGCGGGTGCAGATGCCAGAGCAGCAGGTGATTGATATTCGTGGCACAGCGAATTCTGGCTGTGCCCCCACTCGTGGCGGAGATCGCGAAATGTTTCAGACAGAGACAGTTTGGAGATCTCGATGACGGATACGGGCGCCGGCTGGAAGCCCGCGCTACTCAGGATGCGGATCGATTTGGATTTTTATGGGATTTGCTTGCGTCTATATTCCGGACTTTTTAGTGCAAGCGGTGGTGCGCAGCCAGCCGTCGCTGGGGGAGCGCGCGCTGGCCCCGCTGGCATTGATCAGCGGAGCGCCGCCGCTGTGGAGCGTGGTTGCGGCGAATGCGGCCGCGTTCGAAGCTGGCATTCAGTTGGGGATGACCAAGGCGCAGGTGGCACAGTTTGGGACTGTGCAGATTTGCATGCGCTCGGAAGCGCAGGAGCAGGCAGCGCACGCAGCTTTGCTGGATGCGGCGTGGAGCGTGTCGCCGCGAGTGGAAGACACGGTGCTGGACACGGTCGTTCTCGATCTCGAGGGGCTGAGCGCTTTATTCGGCGTTGACGAAAATATTGCACGGGAATTGGCCCGGCGGGTTGCCGCGATTGGCCTGGCAGCGCGCGTTGCGGTAGCTGCGAATATGGAAGTGGCCATTCACGCGGCGCGCGGTTTCCCGGGAATCACAATTATTCCCGCAG
>Ga0210409_10004088_pt1 | contig 15884 bp, 14 predicted proteins | sample IncBWH17MmetaG_FD_161649 | JGI IMG/M metagenome (GOLD analysis project Ga0210409, IMG submission 161649) | Forest soil microbial communities from Barre Woods Harvard Forest LTER site, Petersham, Massachusetts, United States - Inc-BW-H-17-M | ecosystem: Environmental > Terrestrial > Soil >...
GAAGGTTGCCTGGATTCTTCCGGTAGGTTTGGTCTTCGTGAATCAGTGGTTACTCCACTCGGCCCTTTCGGGCCGCAGCGCCTACCGTGTCGCGGTGCTGTTGTTTCTGTACGCAATGCCCGCCTCCATGTACGCGCTTCAGGCCCTATTCTTCCAATACGGAGAATTACGAGATGAGAGCGATCTTACGGTCATTTAACGCCTTTTACGCAATACGCCGCCCGAAACTCACCGCTACCTCCGAGCCCTCGGCGAAAATGACGGAATCGGGTGTGGCCGGAATCGCCAGAGGCAAGTCTCCATCCACGCGCATTTCGAAGGATTCGACCGGGTAGGTGCGCCACGAGGGCCGTTCCACCTGGTATTCGATGCAGCCGCCATCCCGCGTCCGCGCGTAGCCCCAATGATGATCGATGATGAACGTCTCCATTGAGCCGGGCGCCGGCACGGCGGGTGGCGACACCGTGCGCGCCGAGATCCAGTTCTGCTTGCCCGCTGACCTCCAGGTATATTTGGCGGAACGGCCCGGCTCGACCGCTTGCGTCATCGGCACGCGCACGTAGTTCTCGCCGTAAAGACGGCGGGCCAAGGCCGCCACAGCCTGTTTCGGCACAAACTCTTGAAGAAACACGACACCGCGCCGCGCGCCCTCTGGTGTTTGGCGGCGCACATAGAAGCGCAGATTCACCTCGGGAAAATCGCCGTGGAAGGGAATCGGAACCCCCACCAGCCGGCTTTTGAGGAACCGGAACCCAATCAGGCTGAAAAAGGTTCGGCCTTGCCAGTCGTCAAGCTCTACGCTGCCCGGGAGGAACGGCTCGAGCGTGGCCGGCTGCGTTTCAAACGAGAACAGGACCAGGTCCCGCCACTCGGCCGTGAGGAAAGTGCCACTCATTCAAAGAGCGCCTGAAGATTCCGAGAGCCGTGCACCACGCGCGAAACGTCGACGCCGTCCGCACGCGGCACGTAAAGAACCAGCATTCTCTCGAAGCCCTTTACCCGAAAGGCTCTTAGCTCGGCGAGCGCCGGGCGTTTCAGACTTAAGCGCCAATGCGTAGCCACGAGGAACCAGTGACCGACCTCAAGGACTCGCTTCCATCGCGAGGTAATACGCCTGATCATCGAGGTCCTGGTGTGCCTTGGGGCGCAGGACGTAGCGCCCACTCACTTGCCGTGAGGATCGCCGATGCGTTCGTCAAGCCGGCGATGTTTCTCTTCCCAGTAGCCCGGGCCGGGCTCGATCGGCTCGCCCGAGCGCAGTCCCTCCATCGCAAGCGCTTCAAGCTCGTCCTCGGCCTGCTGATCGGCTCGAATAAGACGCTCCACATAGACGTCGATACTGACGCCCGCCGCCGCCCGGTGGCGGAGTTGTGATTCCAACTCCGGATCGATGGTGATGCTCATGCTCGGTTTTCGTTACCGACGCAATCTACCTGTGGAACATGGTCACGAACACGGCGGCGCCCAGGATGTGGCCGTCCATGGCCTTCATCGCATCGGCGCGGGTGGCGTCGGGGCTCAAGTCGAGCTTGGTGTCCAGCGCGTACAGCTCGAATGTGTAGTGATGGTTCGGTCCGGCAGGCGCGCAGGGTCCGAAGTAGCCCGCCGTGGGCGGATTGCCGCGCTTCAACTGGTGCGATCCGTCCGGCAGATCCGAGCCACCGGCCACACCCTCCGGCAATTGCGTCGTGGTGGCCGGAATGTTCCAGATGAACCAGTGCGTTACGTCGTACAGGCCGCGGCCGGGATGCGGCTCCGGATCGTGCAGCAGAATGGCGAAACTCTGCGTCCCCATGGGCGGATTCATCCAGGAAATCGCGGGTGAGGTTCCGGCGGGAGCATTGCTGCACGAATATTTCTCGGGCAGGTCAGCGCCGTCTTTCAACGACGGAATCGTCATCATGAGCGGCGGTCCGGCGGGGCCTCCTTTTTTCTTCCCCTGGTCCTGTGCCAGCGCCATTCCGGCGATCAAAATCAATGTGATACTAAGCCAAAACTTCCTCATTGTTGTGGTTGCTCCTCTCCATGTCGATGATACTCCGAATCCACGCGCGACGGTTTCGGCGTATACCCTATAAGAGGATCATGCTCCTTCTGAGGTTACTGCCGGTCGGCTTGACTTTCGGAGTCTTGCAGGTGGTCCTGCGTCTGGCCGACGACGCCGACCTCGTGCGGCGTCTGAAGGCGCGCGATCCCAAAGCGATGTCCGATCTCTACGATCGCTATGGGCGGCTGGCTTATTCGCTGATCCACCGCGTGGTGCGGAACCCGTCGGCGGCCGAGGACCTGCTGCAGGAAACCTTCATGCGCGTGTGGAACCGCGTCGGCTCTTTCGATGCCGAGCGGGGCGCTCTGGGGCCGTGGGTCCTGGCAGTAGCGCGTAACCGCGCCATCGATTACCTGCGCTCGGTGGACGGTCGGATGCAGGCCGGCGCCGTAGATCTGGACCGCCTCGAACATCCCGCGCAGTTTTCCGATATAGACAACAGCGCGCTGGCCATCGACCGGATTCGGCGGCTCAAGAGCGCGTTCGAAAAGCTCACGCCCAACCAGAGACTGGTGATTGAGCTGGCCTATTACGAAGGAATGTCACAGACCGAAATGGCGGAGCGATTGAAGCAGCCTCTGGGCACCGTCAAGACCTGGACCCGAAGTGCGCTGAAAATCCTGCGCGATGAGCTGGGAGAGGCGGCCATTGCATGACCTGCCTGGAACTGCAAGACGCCTACGAGTTGTACGCCCTGGGAGTGCTGGAGGGCGGGGAGAAGGCCGAGATCGACGCGCACCTGGCGCGCGGCTGCGAAGACTGCCGCAAGGGGCTGGCCGACGCCCGCGCCATGAACGCAGCGCTGCTGAGTTTCGTTCCGGAGGAATATCCCTCAGCGCGGCTCAAGCGGCGTGTGATGGAGGGCATCGGCGTGCGCCACCCGGGCCCATGGTGGGGATGGATGGGAGCGTTGGCCGCGGCGCTCATGTTGATCGTCGCGCTATGGCTGGCGGTGCAGGAACGGGAACGTACGGCCGAGCTCGCCGCGGCGCGCCGGACGCTGATGCAGGTGGACGCCGAGCGCGACCGCCTGACGCAGGCGCTCCGGTTTCTCTCCGATCCGCAAACGGTGCCGGCGAGTTTCGGAAAAGGGCCGGCCGCTCCGCCGCGCGGCTACGTGTTCCTGCATCCGCAGTTGGGCGTGCTGTTGATCGCTTCCAATTTGCCAGCGGCCGGACAGGGCAAGGCATATGAGATGTGGGTGATTCCCAAGGGCGGCGCTCCACGGCCCGCTGGCCTGTTCCAATCCGACGGCGCGCGCGCCGTGCACATTCTGAATGGTCCCATCGACCTGGCGACGCTGGGAGTGGTGGCGGTGACTGTCGAGCCTGAAGCCGGGTCCGCAGCGCCCACCTCGCAGCCCATCATCGCGGCACCAGTGGGAACTTAGTGCTGACGGCGCTTACACGCAAAGTCAGCCCTAATTTCGCGTCCTGCCAGCTTGAATATCTCAAACGCGATCCGATCGATGTGGCTCTTGCGGAGGCGCAGCACCGCGATTATGAGGCTTGCTTGGAGCGCTTGGGCGTGAGGGTTGTTTCGCTCCCCACCCAGCCGGACCTGCCCGACTGCGTATTCGTCGAAGACCCCGCCGTGGTGCTGCACGAGATCGCCATCATCACGCGAATGGGCGCCGAATCGCGGCGCGGCGAGTCGGAGAGCCTGGCGGCGGCGCTGGCGCGATTTCGCCCCCTGGTGCGATTAAGTTCCCCCGCCACGCTCGAAGGCGGCGACGTGGTGCGCATGGGCAAGGCGCTTTATGTGGGCCTTTCGCGGCGCACCAACGCGGCCGGCGCGCGGCAACTGGCCGAGATTGTCGAGCCCTACGGCTATCGCGTGAAGCCGGTCGCCGTCACGGGCTGCCTGCACTTGAAAAGCGCCTGTTGCGCCGTGAGCGACGACACGGTTCTCGCGAATCGAGCCCTATTCGATACGAGCGCGTTCCACTGCAAGATGATCGATGTCCCCGCAGAAGAGCCTGGAGCCGCGGATGTGCTGCGAATCGGTGGCACGGTTCTCATCCCCGCGTCTTTTCCGCGCACCGCACGGCTCCTCGAACAATCCGGGTTCACGGTTCAGCCGCTGGATGTCTCCGAACTCCAGAAAGCCGAGGCAGGAGTCACATGCATGAGCCTGGTATTCGAGGCATGATCGGAGAGCCTGAGCAGCCACCGCCAGTACAAGTATGCAACGTATAGCGCCTAAGTGCCCGACCTACCCGGTTGCGTGGCTGCTGCGGGCACATTCGCGGAAACGGCCGAGTTGATCCGCGACGCGATCCAATTGCACCTGGAAACTATGCGTGAAGACGGCGACCCAATCCCAGAACCCACTACCGTAGCCGAGTACGTCGCGGTTCCTGCCTAATCACTGAACCTGCCCGTCCAGCAGCACTCTCAACACGTGAATCGATTCCGGCGAGCCTGTGAAAAGATCCTTCGGGAATCCCCGGTTCATGAGTAAATTTCGATAGATCAGCTCGGGGTGGTTGTAGTTCAATCCCCAGCCGGCCAGGTATTGAAGGCGCATGTTCAGATCACGGTGGATTTGCGCGCCTTTGAGCCACGGCTTCAATTCGTCCTGACGGCCCGCGTAGGTCGACAGGAGATCGAGCGCCGAACCAAGCCCCACCTCGTTGAGCGAGGCCACCACGCGGGCATACTCAGGACGCTGTAGCTTCCGCTCCAAGGCATCGATGTCGATTGGCTCCGGCTCGGTTTGGCCCAGCAAAACGACGTCGTAGCCGCGGTTGCTGGCATCGCTGTTCCAGATGGTCCCGTGCGGAAACACCTCGAAGAAGGTCGCCAGTTCGCTCTTGATGGTTTCCGGATCGCTCTCGTAAAGCGGCACCCACTGCGTCACCACTCCGCCCGGCTTCAGGTGGCGCTTGCACATCTCGAAATACTCCTTGGAATAAAGCGTCGCGGTGCCCTTCACCCAGGGGTGAATCGGATCGGAAGTGATCACGTCGAATTTCTCTTTGGTGGTCAGGACGAAATGCCGCGCGTCATCGTAGAACACGCGGGTGCGAGGGTCGTGAAGCACGTCATAATTTTCGCGATTGAAATATTGCGCGGTCGCGGGCGGAATCAAGCGCTCCAGCTCGCAGATCACGATGCGCCTGGTCACGGGATGCAGCGTGAACGTGCCCGCGGTGACGCCCGCGCCGAATCCGACCACCAACACCGACTCAGGCCGGGCGGCGAACAGCGCCGAGATGTGCCCCAACATACGCTGCAGGCGCATGTCGAATGGCTCGGTGGTGGCTTCCACCTTGCCGCTCACATGGAAGTAGCGCGCTCCCGAGGTGAGCTCGGAGACAACGATCGACGCGTTCATCCCTTCACCGATATACAGCGGCTTGCCGGCCGTTTCGACGTACTGGTTCATGCGGCGGCCGTAGGCGATCGCCAGCCAGGGTACAGGACGCACGGTCCGGACAAGAAGCACCGCCGCGACGATTGAGGCCGCCAGCATCACGATCCGGACGCGCCCAGCTAACGCGATCAGCGCCGCTAAAACGGACAACGCAATCAGCCACCGCTCGGCCGCCTGTGTGCCAAGGCTTGGAATCAAAATCATGCTGAAGCCCAGCGCGCCGGCGATGGCGCCGACAGTGTTGGCGGCGTAGGTCTCGCCCACCAGCGCGCCGGAGTCGTCGTCTTCGCGCGGCGTGGCCAGCGCCGCCAGCGCCAGCGGAAAGCTTGCGCCCCACAAACAGGCCGCGGGAAGGATCGCCCACGCGGCGCGGAGCAAATCCATCCGAAACACAGGCAGTGGATTGACTGGAATCGTGGGGTCGAAACCGGACTTCGGGATCAAAACCGAGATGACGTAAGCCGCCCAAGCCGCCGCGCCCGCCAGCAGAAACTGGCAAATGCCCAGCATGACGCGCGGATGTCGGCTCCGGCGCGCCAGCACGGATCCGGCGCTGCTGCCCAATCCGAGCCCCGTCAAAAAAACTGCCAGGATGATCGAAAACGTGTAGACGGTCGCTCCCAGCATCAGCGAGAGCAGGCGCGTCCAGACCACCTCAGCGCCCAGCGCGCACAGGCCGGAAAGGCCGATCGCCAGGTAAACCGCCCAGGCCCCCGCAGGGCGTGCGACTGCGACGACCCCGTCAGCCTCGGGCTCTCGCTCGTAAGGCGCAAGCCAGGCCAGTGCCATTCCAAGCAGCGCCACGACCAGGTTGATCGCCACCGCCACGTAGGTCGCCACCTCCATATCGAACAAGCGCAGGAGATAGAAGCCGGCGAGCACCGAGCCGAGCACTGCACCCGCGATATTTCCTCCATAAAAAAATCCCAACCACGAAACGCCCGCGGGCGAGGATCGAATCCAGCGGGCCATCGCGGGCAACGACGCGCCCATCAACAGAGTGGGCGGCAACAAGCACATCGCCGAAATCACGCCGCGCAACAAAATTCCAGCGGAGCCTGGGACCGCGATCGCGGGGTACAGCCGGTCCAGAAAAGGAACGACAAAAAGCACCAGGATTCCGCAGATTCCGATGCCGAATTCGATCGCTGCGTACACGCGGAAAGGGTGGCGGCGCGCCGGGACCACATAAGACAGCAGGAAACTGCCCAGGCACATTCCTCCCATGTAGGTTCCCAGCAGCACGCCGAGTGAGACCGCCGAGGATCCGATCACCAGTTGCAGCAACTGGAACCAGACCACCTCGTAGATCAGCGCGGCGCAACCGCTGCCGACAAAAAGGACGAGCAGGACCGGCAAAAACCCCATGAAGCGGTTCATTTTCGCACAGTCACCGCGGGAGAATCCCTTGATGTCTCGCGCCCTGACGAATTTGCCGGCGGTGGGCGCGGATCGAGCCCGCCGGAAGGCCTTACGCTGAGGCGTCATGCCTTTTCGTCACGCGATTCGCATCTTCACAAAGCATCCGGGATTTGCGGCGCTAGCAGCCGGAACCCTGGCCTCGGGAATCGGTCTGGCGGCCGCGTTCGCGAGCGTCGCCGACGCGATTTTGTTCCGGCCGTTACCGGTGGCCCGGCCGAGCGAGATCGTGCGGGTGTACACGGCTTCCCGGCTCCAGCCGTTGGGCTACGTTTCCTATCCCGATTACGAAGATCTTTCGCGCAACTCGCGGACGTTGGCCGGCATGGTCGCGCAGAGCCAGGTGTTGTTGGCGGTCGGCACGGGCACCGGTGAATCGCTGCAGGTGCGCATGGGCCTCGCGGTCACACCCAATTATTTCGACGTCCTCGATGTGCGAGCCGCGCTTGGGCGGACGTTTCGCCCGGAGGATGCGCGGGTAGCGGCGGTGGTGCTGAGCGGCGGATTCTGGCGCTCGCGCTACGGTGGCGATCGGCGGATTCTCGGCCGCGCGGTCGAGATCGGCGGAGCGCCCTTCACAGTCATCGGCGTGGCTCCGCCCGGATTCGGGCTCGATCGCTTCGTACAAGAGGATTACTACATTCCAATCGGAGTCTACGGCACCGGCCTCCTGCCCAGCGCGGGCAGTCCACTCACCGATCGAACCAAGCGATACCTGTCTGTATTTGCGAGACGTGCCGCGCCCATCCCGGCGGTTCAAGCTGAGCTCAACGCGCTGGCGGCGCGTCTCGAGGCGGAATATCCGGACGCCGACCGGGGCCGAAGGACGGTGGTACTGTCGGAACTCGCGGCACGGTTGCAGTCGGACAAAACGATGCCGGCCATCGCGGCCGTGCTGCTGGCGCTGGCGGCGCTGACCCTGGCGATCGCGTGCGCCAATGTTTCCGGACTGTTGGTGTTGAGAGGCGAAGCGCGGACCGCCGAAGTCGCGCTGTGCGCGGCGATGGGCGCGGGCCCCTTGCGCCTGCTCGGAGAAGTAACCGCCGAAAGCCTGGGGCTGGCGGTGGCGGGCATGGCGATGGCGATGCCGCTGGCGTGGGGAGCGGTGCGCCTGCTGGCCCGGTCCCTCACGCTACCCACCGACCTGCCGCTTTCAATCGATGCCCGCATAGACGCGCACATCTGGGTGTTGGCGGCGTGCGCGGCGACGCTCGCCGCGTTGATGTGCGGCCTGGCGCCGTGGTGCATCGTGCGGCGGATCACGCCGGCCGCAGCCTTGAGGCGCTCCGGCTCCGCCCGAGTGAGCGGCGCAAGCCGCTTGCGAAACGCACTGGTGCTGACACAGATTGCGCTGGCCTCGGCGCTGGCGGTCTCTGGCGCGGAGCTGCTTGAGGGCATGCTCACGGCTGGCAGGGTCGATCTTGGGTACCGGATCGATCACGTGCTCGCCATGGCCTTCGATCCGGCGCAAATGCGCGCCGACGAGGCACGCACGCGCGGACTTTATCGCGAGTTACTCGACCGGGTCCGGCAGCTTCCGGGCGTGAAAGCGACCGCGCTGGCGCAATCGGTTCCGCTGGGGTTGACCGGCGCGCAGAGGCAGGTAAAGATCAATGACGCCGACCGCGGCATCTCAGTTTGGATGAATACCGTGAGCCCCGGCTACTTCGAGCTGATGCGGATGGCAGTAATAGCTGGACGGGTGTTCAACGACCGCGATACGGAAAACAGCCCGCGCGTAGCCATCGTCAACCAGGCGATGGCGAAGCTGTGGCCCGCGAGCGGCGCGCTCGGCCACCGCATGGAGGTCAACGGCCAGACGATTGAGATCGTGGGAGTGGTGCGGACCGCGAAATATTTCGAAGTGAGCGAGGGGCCGCGGCCGTATTTTTATCTGCCCTACGCGCAGAACTACGCGTCCAGAATGGTGCTGCACGTGGAGACGGCCGGTTCCCCTGCCGGCGCCGCGCCCGCGGTGCTGGCCGCGGCGCGCGTCATCGACGCCACGCAACCGGTGAGCGAGATACGCTCGCTCGAACAGTATTTCTCGCAGGGAGCGCTGTTCGGCGCGCGGATCGGCTTGCTGGTGACGGCCTCGGCGGGCGGTTGCGCTCTGCTGCTGGCGCTTACCGGATTGTACGGATCGGTGGCCCGCACGGTTCAGCGCCGCCGGCGGGAAATTGGCATCCGCGCCGCGCTCGGCGCGAACCATTACGAAATCCTCAGAATGGTACTGGGTCATGGCGCGAAGCTGGCGCTGGCTGGAACCGTGGCCGGATCGGCAGCCGCGCTCGCGGCAGGTCCATGGCTAACCAAAGCGGTGGCAAGCGAACGTGCTAACGGAGTGGGTGTGTTGGCGCTGGCGGCGCTGATGGTCATAATGGCAAGCCTGGCGGCGTGCCTGATTCCGGCTCTGCGGGCGGCCCGGGTCGATCCGGCAGTCGCGCTCCGGCAGGAATAGCTTACCGGCGATATCCGAAGGAGTTGGCGTTTCGACAAGACACATTGAACCGAATCTACCCGCTACTGTGTGGCTAGCCTGGCGGCTCGCGTTCGTCGTAGATGGGTGCGGATCGAGCAAGGCAGAAAGGGGTACGAGGATGGGTGATCCTATTGTTTGTTTTCCGCCTCCGGGCGGTGGTAACTAGGTAGGCCGGGGCCTAGGAGCGCCGGGGAAGCCCGGCGCTCCTGGCAATACTCCACTCCGCTTTGACAAAATAACCGCCATTTGTACTATAAGTACTACTAGTTTGTGATAATTACAATTTTAATTGTATCTTGCATTCTGTGGTAATATGCTCTGGTAGTAAGAAATTAGCGGAAACAGAGCAATGGCCACCTGTCGGTGGGGGCTTTGCCTGATCCTCACATGGTGGATGGTCGGCTCGCGCTCTGCAACCGCTATCCGGACTGGATTGCCTGATTCTAGCCCGTTATGGGATCAGGACCCCCGCAAGATCCAGAAAAACGCGCTCCTGTACCGGAAAGCCGGAGATCTCATCGCGGCCGAAAAGCTGTATTGGGAGGGCTACCGGGAAGCCTCGCGGCTCGGTGACAGACGGGCTGCGGTCCGCTATCTGATCAGCGCGGGCGGCTGCGAATTGCTGGCATTTCGCTATCGCGACGCGCTCTCCACCTTCCTACAAGCGCGTGATCTGGCTGCGGCGATCGGAGATCGCACCGACTTCGGCGCCATTGCCGTCAATCTGTCCAGCGTTTATTTGCAGGTCTGGGATTTCAACGCCGCATTGCGGACCGGCGAAGAGGGACTCGCGGCCACCACAAAATTCCCGCAGTCTTATTCGCGGCCGTATTTGCTGCTCCAGATGGGCCGGCTGCATACCATGCTCGGGGATGGTGGCTCCGAAACCTATTTCTCGGACGGGATCGAGGCGGCCCGCGCGCAAGGCAATACGCCGCTCGAAACCCAGGGCTGGGATCTGCTCGGCGATCAGCGTCTGGCGGATCAGCGGCTGGACGCAGCCGAACGTGCATTCCTCGAGGCTTTCCGGCTGCGCGTGCTTTTTAGCCGGCGCGACTTAGGGATCTCCTACGGCCGGCTGGGAGCATTGAAGCTCGCTCAAGCGGATCTGGACGCAGCCTCACGCTTCACCGAGCGCTCGGCCGAAGCGGCCCAGAGAGGAGCGCCGTCCTGGCCGCGGCATCTCATCGCAGAGCAGCAGGGACGCATCCGCCTGGCACGTGGAGAGGTCGGCGCGGCACTCGCGGATTTCTCTTTGGCGCTCGACGCTACGGCCCGCTGGAAGCTGGAAATTCTGCCTGCCAGATCGTCTCTCACCGGCGCCAATATTGCCCTGGAACAACAAGTCTTCCGCTCCTTCATTCAGCTGGCGGGGAATTACGCGTCCCGGACCGCGAATCCCGTGTGGGCCGCCAAGGCGTTTCAGGCTCTGGAGGTCAACCGCGCCGCGAGCTTGCGCGAAAGCGTAGCATTGGCCGAAGTATGGAGAGAAAAACTGGCTCCGGAATATTGGGACGTCCTGGGCCAACTGGCCTCGGAAGAGACTCGGCCCTTGCAAACTACCGCTACCACCGTGCTGGCCGAAAATCTCCGTTTGAAACTTACCGAAATGGAAGTCCAGGCCGGAGTCGGGCTCAGCGCCAAGAAAAACGAGAACTTTCGCAATCAGACTTCACTTACTCTTTTTCAGGGGGGGCTTAGAGATTCCGAGTTATTCCTAAGCTTTTCATTAGGAAAAACGGAGTCATACCTGTGGGCCGTCAGCCGGAGTTCCCTGCGGTTATACCGGCTGGCGTCCGAGCAGGATATCGCGAGGGACGTGCAGACCTTTCGCGAGGCTCTTCCGGTGGGTGGACCGGAGATCGCACGACAGGGACTGAAGCTGTATCAGGAACTGTTCGGACAACTGCGGGCGCAGGAGTCCAAGAAAACGGCGTGGCTTCTCTCACTCGAGGGCGCGTTGTTTGACCTACCATTCGCTGCGCTGGTGACGGAGCAGCAGGGCGGCAACACCGTGTATCTAGTCGAGAGGCATTCTTTACAGACCGTACCGGGGGCACTCCTGTTAGGCGTGTCCGAGGACCAGTCGGGCCACAGCGACTGGGCTCGCGGCGGAGTGCTGGGCGAGTTTCTGGGCGTCGGCGATCCCATTTATAACGTCGCAGACCAGCGCTGGCGCAGCCCCGGTCTCTTCAGACGGCGCAACCAGACGGAGGGCCAACTCGATCGTCTGGTGGGCAGCGGCCGCGAGGTGGAAGCCAGTGCGCGAAGCTGGCGGGACCGTTCCGGCTCCGCCACAGTGCTCCAAGGGCCCGCCGCGCGGCGGGACATATTCGTGGAATTGCTGGCGCGCCACCCCGCGGTGATTCATCTGGCGACTCACGTCTTGGAACCTGCGGATCACCGCGATCAGGCGTTCGTAGCCTTCGGCCTAGGCATAAGCTCGACCAGCAGTTCGCCCCAGCCACAATATCTGACAACCTCCAGCATCGCTGGATTCCATGTACCCGGCGCCTTGGTGGTTATGACGGGCTGCGCCACCGGAATAGGCGATGCCCGGCCGGGCGCCGGCCTGTTGGGGCTAAGCCGCGCCTGGCTGATGGCGGGAGCCCGGGCAGTGATCTCTACAGCGTGGCCGGTGGAAGATTCCTCGGGCGAAATCTTCTCCCGCTTCTACCATTACCTGCCGGAAAACTCGGCCGCCGAGGCTTTGCGGCGCAGCCAGGTCGAAATGGCCCGCGGCGGCACCTGGCGGGCGGCCCCAGCGTATTGGGCTTCCTATCAACTGACCGGAGGCTCGCGCAAATGAGTCCCAAAGGACAACCCGTAGGACAACCCGCAGGACAACCCGCGGGACAACAAGGAGAGCGACCCATGCCCGCAGACCCCCTCCAAGAGGTCGCCCCAGTACTGGCTGAACTTGAGAAAAATGCGCCCGACCATCCGGCGCTTGGCTCTGACGCCACCGACAATACGGAAGCCTACGCGGAGTGGGTCGATCTGGTCGAACGGATCCGGACTGGGCAAATCGACGGTATGGCGGAGTTGTATCACCTGTTCTCAAGAGGTATTCGCTTTTATCTTTGCCGCCAGCTGGGCCCGCAGGAATTGGACGATAAAGTCCACGATACTTTCGTGGTCGTCGTGCAGGCCATCCGTAAAGGCGAATTGCGCGAGCCGCAACGCCTGATGGGTTTTGTCCGGACCATCGTGCGACGCCAGGTGGCGGCTCACATCGATCGAGTCGTGCATAGCCGGCGGGAGCAGATGGATCTGGACTCTTCCGTACGCATCGCCGATCCTCGGGGTAATCCTGAGGAAGCCGCCATCTTCCGCCAGCGCGTGGACCTGATCGAACGCGTGCTTGCAGAGTTAGCGGAAAGGGATCGGGAAATTCTGACCCGTTTCTACCTTCATGAGCAGAGCCAGGAAGAGATCTGTTCCGAAATGGCACTCACCGAGACCCAGTTTAGGCTATTGAAATCACGCGCCAAGGCCCGTTTTGGCGAACTGGGCAAGAAAAAGTTAGCCCATAAGGCACTGCACGCGTTTTTTCTGAGAACTTCCGCCGGTCTTTCCCACTAAGGAGCATAGTCCTGGTTCGGGACAGTGTTCCAGTTCGGTTTGCGCCCGTTCGGCGCGCGGAGGAAAGATGTCAGTGGCCGTTTTGTCCACGTTTCACGTCCATCCCACGGATGATCTTCTGGACGAGTATGTCTTCGGGCGATTACAAGAGCCCGCTCTCTCGGCACTCGAGGATCACCTCTTTACTTGTTCATCCTGTCAGTCGACTCTGGCCGAGCTGGATGATTACATCCGGGCGATGAAAACCGCCCTGGCGGAACGTAAACCGGCGAACTCGGCTTCTGCCGCCGCGCCCCCGGCGTGGGCCCGCTTGCTTGGTGGTACGACCCTGCTTGGTGGCACGACAATGGTTTGGGCTATACCACTCCTGCTGGTGCTGGCTGGCGGCGCGATGGTCTCGTGGCGATTGGCTTCGTGGCGCATGCAACTGGCGCCGGAATCGGTCGCTGCGACGCTCACCGCGTTTCGAGGCGGCGATAGGGCTGCGTTCGCTCATGCGCCCGCTGGGAAACCCCTCGATCTGGTCATCGATGGAACCAGTCTGCCTGCCGCCGGCGCTTACCGGCTTCAGATTGTCGACGCATCCGGCCACGACGCCTGGAGCGGAGCCGCTTTGGCATCGGACGGAAAGCTTTCGGCGCACGTGTCCAAAGGGCTCAGTCCAGGTGTTTATTGGGTGCGGCTGTACGCGTCCCAGGTTTTCGGCGAGGCAGGCCTGCTCCGCGAATTTGGCCTGCGCCTCGACTAGCCCTTCCACACGAGCTCCCAGGGCGCCTGCAAGGCGCGTCGCGCCACTTCTCCGATGTGACACTCTAGAAGTTTGCATGACCGAGACCTCGCTCGCTAAGAACAAGATGAAGATCGTATTGCTCGAAGGCATCCATTCGAGCGCCGTGGAAGCTTTCAAGACGGATGGCTACACAGGCGTCGAGTATTTCGAAAAGTCGATGCCCGAGGCCCAGTTGATCGAGGCGGTGCGCGACGCCCACCTGGTCGGAATTCGTTCCGCCACGCAGTTGACCGCCAAGCTGTTCGCCGGGGCTAACCGTCTGATCGCCGTGGGATGCTTCTGTATCGGCACCAACCAGGTGGACCTGGACGCCGCTCAGGAGCGCGGCGTCGCCGTGTTTAACGCCCCCTTTTCCAACACGCGCAGCGTGGCCGAATTGGTTCTGGCCGAGATCATTCTGCTGATGCGCGGCATCCCCATGCGCAACGCCGCCGCGCATCGCGGCCAGTGGTTGAAGACCGCGTCGGGCTCGCGCGAGGCGCGCGGGAAAACACTGGGCATCGTCGGATATGGCCACATCGGCACTCAGGTGGGCGTGCTGGCGGAGTCGCTGGGGATGCAGGTGGTGTTCTTCGACCTCGAGATGAAGCTGGCGTTGGGCAATACCCGCCAGATGCCGACGCTCGAATCGCTGCTCGAAATTTCGGACGTGGTCACGCTACACGTGCCGCAAACCCCCCAGACCGACAAGATGATCGGCGCTGCCGCTCTGGCGCGGATGAAGAAAGGCGCCGGCCTGGTCAACGCCGCGCGTGGCAGCGTGGTGGATATCGACGCCCTGGTGGAGGCGCTCAACTCTCAGCATATCGGCGGCGCCGCCGTGGACGTTTTTCCAAAGGAGCCCAAGAGCGCCCACGACGAGTTCATCTCGCCCCTGCGCGACTTGGACAACGTGATTCTCACGCCCCATATCGGCGGCAGCACCATCGAGGCGCAGCGCGACATCGGCATCGAGGTTTCCGGCAAGCTGCTCAAGTACAGCAACAACGGCTCGACTCTGGGCGCAGTGAATTTCCCCGAGGTGTCGCTTCCCGCGCACCCCGGCCAACACCGGCTTTTGCACATCCATCGCAATCAACCGGGCGTGCTCTCGAAGGTCAATGCGATTTTTTCCGAGCAACGGATCAACATCGCCGGCCAGTACCTGCAGACCAACAGCAAGATCGGCTATGTGGTCATCGACATCGAAACCGAGGAGCGCGCGGTGTCGCAAAACCTGAGGCGCCAGCTCGATCAGGTTGAAGGTACCATCCGCACGCGCGTGCTTTACTGAGCAGCGCCACGGGACGGCGCGGCCCCTCCCGCCAGAAAACGAAGCGCGCCCGGGGCGTATAGACTCGTGAGGGAGCGGTACGCCTAGTGGATCAGTTCTACCGAAAACGTGCCGAGCGGCGACGGGATTTTCGCGAGGACCGGCGTGCGTGCCGCGTCGCGCGCGAAGAACACTTCAAACGTGTGGTCAGAGGCCGGACCCTTTAACGCTGCCAACAGGTGGTCCACCTCCACCTTTTCCTCTCCCACCTGGATGGACTCGGCTCCTTTGAAGGTAAGCCGGAGCTGATAGATCGCGCCAAACACAACCGATTGCTGCGGCGCCAGGCGGCCCTGGGCCAATTCCTTGCGGACGAATTCCAGAAACGCCAGCGGATCGCGCGCGCAGGGTGGGACCTGCATCTGCAACCTTCCGCCGCCATGCAGAGTTTCGCGGATCGCGGTGTGATTTCCCAGGTCAAACGTGACGCGTTCCTCGGTTTTCCGCGCGCCATGCAGGGCGCTCTTATCGAGTTGAGTGGAGCATAGTTCGGAAGTGGCCGTCGATTGATCGCGATCGCGCACGGGGGAGCCCGGGAAACTGGCGTCGATGTTCATCTCGAAGCCCCAATGGCCGGCGCCTTTTTCGGCGGCCGGGTCGCGCGTGAAGTCGGAGCGCAGGGTCACTTCACCCAGGCTCAGGCCGCTCGGCCAGTTGATGGTGTAGCGCAACGATTCCGCCGGTAAAGGAAGAGCCAGAAGAAGAACGAGAAGGATCTTCATGATGCCGCGCGGGCATGCTGCGTACCCCTCATTGAGGCGCGCGCCCGCTACTTCATAGTATGCATCGAGGGTCGGCCGCGCCGCCCGCTCCCAAGTGAACAATCTTGCGCGTCGCGGTCCCGCGCGCTCAGACGCAGTCAGCTAACGCG
>Ga0210409_10004090_pt1 | contig 15881 bp, 18 predicted proteins | sample IncBWH17MmetaG_FD_161649 | JGI IMG/M metagenome (GOLD analysis project Ga0210409, IMG submission 161649) | Forest soil microbial communities from Barre Woods Harvard Forest LTER site, Petersham, Massachusetts, United States - Inc-BW-H-17-M | ecosystem: Environmental > Terrestrial > Soil >...
TCTCATAGTGAGATATGCGGGTTCTGGGACTTCTTAGACCTACTTGAAACTAATACTTGGCGGAGAGACGGGGATTCGAACCCCGGATAGGCTATGAACCTATACACGCTTTCCAGGCGTGCGACTTCAACCACTCATCCATCTCTCCTGCATCTACAACAGCGCTTCGTGCAATTTGAATTTCACGAAGCCGCGTATTATAGCAACAAATCGGGAAGAAGTAGAGGTTTCTGTCCCATGCCGCCCACTTTGATGGATTTGCCGGCAAAGCTGCCGCTTCATCCTGCAACTTCGCCCAATTTATCAAATCAAGGAATTATTGCGCTTCCTTGAGCTGCTCCAGGATCGCTGGATTTTCCAAAGTAGAAACATCCTGGGTGATTTCCTCCCCTTTCGCCAATACCCGCAGCAAACGCCGCATGATCTTGCCGGAGCGAGTCTTCGGCAGGTTGTCGCCGAAGCGGATTTCCCGTGGCTTGGCGATCGGGCCGATTTCCTTGGCCACCCAGTCGCGCAGTTCCTTGGCGATCTGCTTGGCTTCGTCGCCAGTCGGACGGCTGCGCTTGAGGACGACGAAGGCGCAGATGGCTTCGCCGGTGGTGTCGTCCGGCTTGCCGACGACCGCCGCTTCAGCCACGATCGGATTGGCAACCAGCGCCGATTCGATTTCCATGGTGCCCATGCGATGGCCGGAGACGTTCAGCACGTCGTCGATGCGGCCGGTGATGGTGAAGTAGCCGGTGTCCTTGTTGCGGATGGCGCCGTCGCCGGCGAGATAGAGCTTGCCGCCGAACTCAGGCGGGAAGTAGGCGCTCTTGAAGCGTTCCGGATTGTTCCAGATGGCGCGGATCATCGAAGGCCATGGGCGCTTGACGACCAAGATGCCGCCGATGCCATCCGGCAGTTCGTGCCCGGCTTCGTCGACGATCACGGCCTGGATGCCTGGCAGCGGCAAGGTGCAGGAACCCGGCACCAGCGGCGTCGCGCCCGGCAGCGGCGAGATCATGTGGCCGCCGGTTTCGGTTTGCCAGAAGGTGTCGACGATGGGGCAGCGCTCGCCGCCGATATGCTTGTGGTACCACATCCAGGCTTCCGGATTGATCGGTTCGCCGACCGATCCCAGCAACCGCAGCGACGACAGGTCGTATTGCGATGGATGGATTTTCTGGTCGGCATCGGCGGCCTTGATCAGCGAACGGATCGCGGTCGGCGCGGTGTAGAAAATGGTGGCTTTGTGCCGTTGCACCATGTCCCAGAAACGGCCGGCGTTGGGGAAAGTCGGCACGCCTTCAAAGATGATCTGGGTAGCGCCGACCGCGGTCGGGCCGTAGGCAATATAGGTGTGGCCAGTGATCCAGCCGATGTCGGCGGTGCACCAGTAGACATCGTCGGGCTTGATGTCGAACACCCACTTCATGGTCAGCGCCGCCCACAGCAGGTAGCCGCCGGAGGAGTGCTGCACGCCCTTGGGCGTGCCGGTCGAGCCGGAAGTATACAAGATGAAGAGCGGATGTTCGGCATCGACCCACTCCGGCTCGCAGACGTCAGCCTGCGTTGCGACCAGTTCATGCAGCCAGAGGTCGCGCCCGGCAGTAAAGCTGATGTCGCCGCCGGTGCGCTTGTAGACCACGACGTTCCTGATGGTGTCGCAGCCGCCCAGCGCCAGCGCTTCGTCGACGATGGATTTGAGCGGCAGGCGCTTGCCGCCGCGCGCCTGTTCGTCGGCGGTCAGCACGGCGACTGCGCCGGCGTCGATGATGCGTTCCTGCAGCGACTTGGCGGAGAAGCCGCCGAACACTACCGAGTGAGTGGCGCCGATGCGGGCGCAGGCTTGCATTGCCACCACCCCTTCGACCGACATCGGCATGTAGATGACGACGCGGTCGCCTTTCTTGATGCCCAGCGATTTCAAGCCGTTGGCGAACTGACAGACTTTCTGGTGCAGTTCGCGGTAGGTGACCTTGCTGACATCGCCGCCGTCGGTTTCAAAGATGACGGCGACCTTGTCGGCGTTGCCGTTAGTCAGATGGACATCGAGGCAGTTGTAGGAAACGTTCAGCTTGCCGTCGTCGAACCATTTGTAGAACGGTGCGTTGGATTCATCCAGCACCTTGGTGAATGGCTTGTGCCATTGCAGGTTTTCACGGGCCAGGCGGCCCCAGAAACCCTGTTCATCCTGCTCGGCTTCGGCGACCAGGGCGCGGTAGGCGTCCATGCCGGAAATCGCTGCAGTCTTGGAAAATTCTGCCGGGGCCGGGAAAATGCGGGTTTCCTGGCCAAAGGTTTCGATGTTCGCCATGCTGTCTCCTGCTTTTAGTAATTACCGCTGACAATAAACTTTTACACTTACTCAAGCCTTACGCAGGGTGGGCAGGTTTCTGCCCACCCTGAATCCGCACGCCGAATGAGCGGCGTTCTGCGTGGGCACGATGTGCCCCCCCTACGGCTTACTATAGATTGATGCTAGCGCTACCAGAGCACCACAATCGGATATCATCGCACATTCAGCTTATTCCTACAGCCCATGCATCACACAAAATCCTATGTTTACCTGGCGCTGGCCATGATGCTGGTGGGCGCCAACATCGGTTTCGGCAAGGCCGTCATCGCCGTCGTGCCGGTGCTGGTGTTCGCCCTGCTGCGCTTCGTCATCGCCGTGATCGTGATGGCGCCGCAGTTCTTCAAGGCGGCGCCGCGGCTGGCGCGCCACGAATGGCTGACCTTGTTCGGCCAGGCTTTCTTCGGCACTTTCCTGTTTACTTTGTGCATGCTGTACGGCGTCCAGCACACTACCGCCACCGCTGCCGGCGTGATCACCAGCACCTTGCCGGCGGCGGTAGCGATCCTGTCGCGCCTGATCCTCAAGGAGAGGCTGCAGGCGCGCACGCTGGCTTCGATCCTGCTGGCGATCGCCGGCATCGCCGTGCTCAACCTGAGCAAGGGCGATAGCGGCGACGGCGCCACCACTCCTCTGGTCGGCAACCTGTTCATCATCGCCGCGGTGCTGTGCGAAGCCACCTATGTGGTGCTCTCCAAGCGCCTGACGCAAACCCTGTCGCCGCTGCGGATTACCGCCTACAGCCATCTGTTCGGCCTGCTGCTGATGCTGCCCATCGGCCTGACGGCTGCCCTGTCTTTCGATTTCAGCGTGGTCACGGCCAGCATGTGGCTGCTGATCCTCTGGTATGCGGTGGCGGCCAGCGTGTTCGTGTTCTGGCTGTGGCTGACCGGCACCAAGCATGTGCAAGCCAATGTGGCGGGCATTTTCACCGCCCTGATGCCGCTGGCGGCTGCCTTCATCGGCGTGGTGTTCCTGCATGAGAGCCTGGGCTGGGCGCATTTCGTGGCGCTGGCGCTGGTGCTGACCGGCATTGCGGTGGCCAGCTGGCCGCAGTCCGTGAAAGCGGTGCAAGAAGTGTAAAATAGCGTCGCTTCCGCTGCCGCAGCATTTTTTAGCGTTTTTGCACTGTTTTTGTACCCTTTTTTGTAGCTTATCTCACCGTCGCCACGCCAAACAATACCAATGAGCAACATTCAACCTTCCCCGGCCAAAAAAGCCATAGGCCTCCTGCCGAACCTGATTTTCATGAGCCGCTGGCTGCAGCTGCCGCTGTATCTCGGCCTGATTCTGGCGCAGTGCGTCTATGTGTTCCATTTCTGGGTTGAACTGACCGACCTGATCGGCGCCGTGTTCGGCAATGCGGCTTCGCTGGAACACATCCTGGATGTGGTCACGATCGATGGCGCGGTGCGCCCGACCAAGCTGACCGAAGCCACCATCATGCTGGTGGTGCTGGGACTGATCGACGTTGTGATGATTTCCAACCTGCTGATCATGGTGATCGTCGGCGGCTATGAAACCTTTGTCTCGCGCATGAACCTGGAGAGCCATCCGGACCAGCCGGAGTGGCTGTCGCATGTGAACGCCTCGGTGCTGAAGGTCAAGCTGGCGATGGCGATCATCGGCATTTCCTCTATCCATCTGCTGAAGACCTTCATCAATGCCAACGCCTATGACGTCAAGACGCTGCTGGCGCAGACCGGCATTCACATCACTTTCCTGTTGTCGGCGCTGGCGATCGCCTGGTGCGACCGCATCATGACTGCGACCCAGAACCAGGCCAACGGAGCGCATTAAAGTACATCCGCGTGGGCACAGGCGCCCACCCTACATTGTTTAATTTTTACCGAGAAACGCCATGACCACTCTAGCCACCCTGACCACGATCAAGCAAGAAGACCTCATCGAGTCGGTAGCCGCTGCGCTGCAGTACATCAGCTACTACCATCCCGTGGATTACATCCAGCACCTGGCGCGCGCCTATGAGCAGGAACAGAATCCTGCCGCCAAGGACGCCATCGCGCAGATCCTGACCAACTCGCGCATGTGTGCCGAAGGCAAGCGGCCGATCTGCCAGGACACCGGTATCGTCAACGTCTTCCTGAAGATCGGCATGGACGTGCGCTTCGAAGGCTTCAAGGGTTCCATCACCGATGCGGTCAACGAAGGCGTGCGGCGCGGCTACCTGAACCCGGACAACATGCTGCGCGCCTCGATCGTGGCCGACCCACAGTTTGAACGCAAGAACACCAAGGACAACACCCCGGCCGTGGTGCACATGGAGCTGGTGCCTGGCAATACCGTGGACGTGCAGATCGCAGCCAAGGGCGGCGGTTCGGAAAACAAGACCAAGTTCGTGATGCTGAATCCTTCCGATTCGCTGGTCGACTGGGTCATGAAGACCGTGCCGACCATGGGCGCCGGCTGGTGCCCGCCGGGCATGCTCGGCATCGGCATCGGCGGCACCGCCGAACGGGCGATGCTGATGGCCAAGCAAGTGTTGATGGAAGATATCGACATGTACGACCTGCTCAAGCGCGGCCCGCAAAACAAGACCGAAGAACTGCGCATCGAGCTGTTCCAGAAAGTCAATGCACTGGGCATCGGCGCCCAGGGCCTGGGCGGCCTCACCACCGTGCTCGACGTCAAGATCATGATGCACCCGACCCACGCGGCTTCCAAGCCGGTGGCGATGATCCCGAACTGCGCCGCCACCCGCCACGGCCACTTCGTGCTGGACGGCTCCGGCCCGGCCTACATGGAACCGCCATCGCTGTCGGAATGGCCGGAAGTGCACTGGGTGCCGGACACCGAAAAATCCAAGCGCGTCGACCTCAACACGCTGACGAAGGAAGAAGTGGCGTCGTGGAAGCCAGGCCAGACCCTGCTGTTGAACGGCAAAATGCTGACCGGCCGCGACGCCGCCCACAAACGTATCCAGGAGATGCTGGCCAAGGGCGAGAAGCTGCCGGTCGATTTCACCAACCGCGTCATCTATTACGTCGGCCCGGTCGATCCGGTGCGCGACGAAGTGGTTGGCCCGGCTGGCCCGACCACTGCTACCCGCATGGACAAGTTCACCGACATGATGCTGGAACAGACCGGCCTGATCTCGATGATCGGCAAATCGGAACGCGGCCCGACCGCGATCGAATCGATCAAGAAGCACAAGTCGGCTTACCTGATGGCAGTCGGCGGCGCCGCCTACCTGGTGTCGAAGGCGATCAAGTCGGCCCAGGTGCTGGGCTTTGCCGACCTCGGCATGGAAGCGATTTACGAGTTCGACGTCAAGGACATGCCGGTGACGGTGGCGGTCGATTCCAACGGCATCTCGGTGCACAACACCGGACCGAAGGAATGGCAGGAAAAGATTGCGCACGCAGCGCTCTCGAAAATCCCCGTGACCACCATCTGAACAGTCAACTCCATGACCGCAAGCAGTAACACCATGCCGATGGCGCCCAGCGCGCCCATCGGCATTTTCGATTCCGGCATCGGCGGCTTGTCGGTGCTGCGCCACATCCACCACAACCTGCCGCACGAAGACCTCTTGTATTTCGCCGATTCCGCCTACGCACCCTATGGCGACAGATCGGAAGCAGCGATTTCGGCGCGCACCCTGGCGGTGACGGAATTCCTGCTGCAGAGCGGCGCCAAAGCGCTGGTGGTAGCCTGCAATACCGCCACCACCGCCGCCATCAAGGCCGTGCGCGCGGCCTACCCGGCCTTGCCGGTGATCGGCATCGAACCCGGCCTCAAGCCCGCCGCCGCGCAAACCCGCAGCAAGATCGTCGGCGTGCTGGCCACCAAAGCCACCCTGTCCAGCGCCCGCCTGCTGGCGCTGCAGGAACAGATCAGCGCCGCCAGCGGCGTCCGTTTCATCCTGCAACCCTGCGTCGGCCTGGTCGACCAGATCGAAAAAGGCGAACTGCGCTCACCCCAGACCGCCCTGCTGGTGCGGCGCTATGTCGCGCCGCTGCTGGAACAGGGGGCGGATACGCTGGTGCTGGGCTGCACCCACTACCCTTTCATCCGGCCGCTGATCGAAGATGTAGTTCAGGAATTGAGCAATGCCCCGGTAGCCATCATCGACACCGGCGACGCTGTCTGCCGCCAGTTGGCCAGGGTTCTGGGCGAGCATGGCTTGCTTCGTACGCAGGCGCACACAGGCAGCGTGGCTGCTTTTGCCACCGGCAGCGTGTCGATGCTCAAAACCACCTTCGCCAGCCTGCTGCAGCTGCAACCGCCGGTGTCGCAAGTGGCGACGATCACCTTGCCGGAAGGAATATCGTAATTCTGCATTATTTGATTTGCCAGGCGGCAGGTTAGTTTGTATAATAGCCAGCTGTCTTGGTGCTGAACAAGCATTGAGATGTTGCAGAAGTAATGCAATGGTGGCTGTAGCTCAGTTGGTAGAGTCCAGGATTGTGATTCCTGTTGTCGCGGGTTCGAGTCCCGTCAGCCACCCCAACTAATTCAAGGCTCTTGCCGATAGCAGCTGCTAACTTTTGGAAGATGGAATTCCATATTTTGGAAGATGAAATTAAAGCTACCCCGTGTGGGTGGCTTTTTTATTTACCCCCCCATTAAAAGTCGGCGCAGTAGCGCCAATAGCCGGCCTATTAACACAATGGTTTGCGCTATTTTTGTGAACTCCGTCTTTGTGCAGGATTTGGCGTCAGCTGCCCCAGTGTTCAATGCGGAGGGGAGCAGCGCCAAGTGTGCGCTCCCTATTTCAGACAGTTAAAGTATATCATCGGGATGGGTCATACATTTTATGGCATAATTCAACGCCTCCTCAGTTGGATTTTCATGATATCGACTCATGCAAAAGTGTTGCAACATCTGCGCCTCATGGCTTCTCTTGCTTTCGGCCAATCCTTCTGGCGTCCCAGCACGCGCCCATGCGTCTGTTGCTACCGTAGAGCGAGGACCCGAATCTTGATTTGATACACCACAACCATAAGCCGCATTTCTACCGTCGTTGCATCCGTAGCCCGTTACTTCTCCCTCACCGTTTGTCCTTATGGTATAGGCCCCGGCCGGCACAGTAGAGAGCGCCGTTAGGGTTGTCAGGCTGATGCTAACAAGTAGCTTTTTTGTGTCGATCTGGAACATGTTACTTCCCTTTTAAAGTAGGTCGCTTTATCAGCACCATTATTTGACGGGGTTATCATGCTCGGTCGAGGTCGTTTACCTCGACAGAGCATCACTAAGGCAACTGGGTTCTTACCGCATCCAGGTTATGCCCACTATTCTCCGCCGCACCCACCCCGTATTGTCCGTTCTCCGATATGGCACTCAGTGCGCTCGCCACCCCGCCACCTTCAAAGCCGATGGGAACCGTACCGTTCGCGAATGTCCACATTGCAGCTTCCACTGTCTCATTAGCATCATCACTATTGACCACGGCCGTATCATTGTCTGCAAAACCAGCGACACCGGCACGGGTACCGCCCAATAAATCCGGTATCGTCTTCACAACCCCAGTCACAGGATCCCAGTACCCTGAATCGCTTTGCCCAGTAGAGGTCTGATAACTAAAAATGACATGTCCACGGTTATTGATGAACTGAGCGGCATTGATTGGATTGCCTACCAGCGTTAGCATTGTCGGTGCGCTGGTGATAGTAGACCAGAATGCCGTGGCCGGCTTATCCGGTGCCAACGTATGACAGGTACCGACTGCTTGCAAGCTGTTATTGATACCAGCGACCGTACAGTAACTATAACTTTGTGGCAGCGGCAGCGGCCTCGCCTCATAACCGAGAGGTGTATATTGTGCAATCTTCGCAATGTTGGTGCCTTTCGCGTTGGGGCAGTTTAGCGCTACGCTGGGCTCCCCATTGACCAAGGTGTTATTGACATCGGTCGCTCCGCAATTATCACCCGGCGACGATACTGCGATGGCGCTACTACTGCCAGCTGGCCAGAGCACTGCCGTCGCCGTCCCGGTGGGGCTAACACTCTCCCCGATCACCGCACCAAGTTGATCAAATCCAGTTGCGCCCGTACTGACATCTTCACCCAAGCCAAGCAATCCTGGAAGCGGATTTAGTAAGGTAGGTGGGTTGGTCGGCGCATTCGCGTTCCAGGTCACTGCAAACACGTTATCATTCGCATCGGCACACCTGCCCACAATCACGCCGCTGTTGGTGATACCGCCAGCACCACATGTTTGACCGGTGGCTATTGCGGGCAATGTCGTTTCCGCTCCTAATGTAGCTGAAACGTAGGCGACAGCGGCGCCAGTGCCGTTACCCGGATTGCAGCTACCGGTCACGACACCCGTATTGTTGACTCCACTGGCACCACATTGCGCACCTGCGGCGTGCCCTTCGCTGGTCAGCGTCGCCGCATGGGCTGTTGAAACGCCGAGACAAAAGCTGGACGATGCAGCCAGGCACAGCACATACAAACATTTTTTCCCCATAGCTATCATGTTCGAGCTCCTTTGGTTGATTCATCAAAAATGGTTAAAAACACATGGGCAGATCCATGTGTGCTGAGCGCTGGCAAAGTGTTCTGTGGCCCTCCACCGCGTTGAAGCGGCAGGTCGACACGCAGCGACCACATCCCACCTACGGCGCGTTAATGCAGAACCACAGAGAGAACCCAGGGTCTTCAGTCTAGACAAGCAATGCCATATAACAATCTGTTAAAAGTGATAGCTTGATATTTGAGAAAATAGCGACATGGCAATGAACCTCGCACGCCAATCCATCACCTCCACACTCGACATGCAGGGGGAAGACGGCCTCCGTATCCGGCGATCCTGATGGCCAAGATTCTGGTGCCGCAACAGTTTTACAAGCTAGCCGACGACGCGCCTGAGTATCAACTGCTCGACCACCGCGGCTTTCTGCAATTCCTCGGGTTCATCAAGAACAGTCCGATTCCCGATGCAAAGACGATCTGGCTATTCCGGGATCGCCGGGCGCAGGCGGGTTTGGGTAGTCGGCATGCTGGTGCGCTGTATGAAATCGTACGCACCACGTTCACCTTGAACCTCAAAGCCGCGAGTTACAACCTGCAACGACTTGTATTTTTGAAAGAACGAGGTCTCCCGGCGTTCCAACTAGAAAACCGAGGACCAAAACTCGACCTTCAGTCGGAACGATCGGGCTGATAGAGAGTGCTAGAATGAATGTTCCGGCATCGAGAAACCAAAAGAAATCCAAATTCGTCGAACTACGTTGCGCCGCCTCATCGCGTCAAAAACGAGTTATTCGAGGTAGTCGCAAGATAGCCAAAAATAATTTATTGCTTCGTTGTCATTCTATTTATCTGCTCAGCCACCCCATCATATCGAGCATTGCAAGCATTCAGTTCGATGACGTAACGATCGGCTCGGGAAGCTTCCCCTGCAAGAAATCGTCCATCCTCTTTAGAAAGTTCGGCTCCGCTAGCACCCGCGCATTGGCCAATCGTTCCGGTACCTGCGGCACCGGCGTCTGCACGACGCGCAAGCCGCTGCTGCAGCCCTGCAACAGTAATGGCATGAGCACGATTGATAATCGCAATTTCCTTTTCTTTTGCACGTTTGGCCTCTTTATCATTGGAGAGAATCTTTTGTTCTGCTGAATCGGCGCGGTCATTTGCATCCTTCAGTACTTGCTGTGCTTCGTTATCCAAGGCGGCCGTAACACGATGCTCGTCATATTTACCGGCAAAGAATGTAGCGATAGCGATGAATATAACGACCAGCCAAAGACGCGGATCTAGGACGCTGATCACAGCCACCTCCGCATGATCTCGGCCACATTCCCATTGGCCCGATATACAAACAAGAACAGGGCCGCAGCTATGCCAGCCTGGCTGAAGGTAATGCCCGCGTGCCCAAATGCGAACAATATCTCCAGCGCCCGCGTCCCCGAAAAAACAATCAGCATCCAGGCAAACAGCGACACGCTGAGCTTGTAATTGGCCAATCCACGTCGATAGGCCAACAAGCGTAAGCATGTCGCCGCGTAGCTCAATAGGGCAATCAAGGTCATGAACTGATTATCCATTGCGATCCCCTCCTTTGAGCCATGTCGGCAGTTGTATCATTTTAATTAACGCCAGCCCCCGCATTACAAGTGCGATTGCCGCCGCTGCCGCAATAAATGCGGCCACGCCGCTTTGTTGGAGCGGTGTCATTGCCAGGAGCTCGGGTGCAGTCAGATAGCCGGCAATGATTGAAATGCACATGTAAGCAAAGCGTTCAACGGGTGATAGATTTTTACTACTGATGGCAATTAATGCGCCGCCGGCAAATGCGCCGATCAACGCATTTCCGTCTATCCCAAGCAAAGTAGAAAGACTGCCCATCGCCACGGTAGTAGCCACAACAGCAGAAGTATTTGGCTCGGCCATATTCAACCTTTCAAAGTTATTTGGCTGCGCCGTCAATGATCTTGATTGATACTTTTTCTTTCCGAGTAATAGCGCCTTGGATTTTCTCAAAAAGAGAATTAAACGCAGCGCGGCTTTCAAGCACCGCTTCCTTGCCTAGCACACGGCCAGGCAAGATGCAGCCCTCAGTATCAGCAGCCGTGTTACCCGGATGAATCCGAATCCCTTCGTAATTCGGTACGTTCAACAACAATGGCAGCGGACGTTTAAATCGCGCTGACATCGTTATCGCCACGTCGTAAGTGCCAGCGGCAATTGCTGTTTCTCCCTTTATTTTTACAGGCCTCACGACATCCTCAAGCGTGAAACACTCGAATACGCCATCAATTGATAAGCGCCCTGTCGTACAAGATGACGCCGACTTGTTGCGCTGTAATACGATTTGCATTTTGCTCTTCCAGTAAATTCATCAATGAATGGTCGAAGCAAATGCATACAGGCGGCAGGCACCTATCTACTGATGGCCTTGCCTAATCCTCCTATTGCTTTAATTACCCCGTCAAGGCGGCCAACCAAAGCAAGCTGCACCTTTTGCTCCAACTCCCGATTTTTTACCCAACTCTCAAATGCTTTCGATTCGAGAAAATCGCGCGCATCGGAAATGCACATGCGCATCGCGTCTGGGTAAGATGTACTGGAATATAAGCTCAGGCTAACCGCCATATTTCGCAGGTTTTCCACCAACTCTCTTCGCGAACTCGCTAACGCAGGCTGAAACTGGAAATCGGGCCGGAGGCAAAGATTCAGCCTCCGACCCCTCATGCGGTAATGCAATAAAACCCTCTTCGCTCTCTTCAATCGAAAAGAAATGCGTCAGCAATTTATTGCCGCGATGTCGCATGGCGAGCAGCCCTAAAAATTCCGACTCAGGATAGGCGCTGATAATCTGCATTCTGCCTTTCAGCCATTCCAGATAATTCAAGGAATCCCGATCAGGATCCGGCGCTTGCTCGCCGATGCGCAATAGCTGTGCCGCCATGCCACCAATCATCCAGTGCAGTTGCCGGGACGGGCAGTCACACCCGATGGGGCAAACAAGGTGCTTGGCAGACCCTGGATCATCGCCGCCATTTTCTTCGACACGTACAGATGGGTGATGCCGTGATCCATGGTGTCTTCGGCCATCTGTTGGCTGGCCGCACCGAGGATGCAGGAACCGTCCTGCCAGATCTGCGCGCGGGTCTTTTCCAGACCTTGGGTATCCCACTTGAAATCCCACACCATGGCGTTGTTGGCGCCAATGCGGGCAGCCTTCTCCAGCACCTGGTAATGGCGTTCATTGGCAAACTGGTTACGAATGGCCAGCATCGATTCGCCCATGGGATTCAAGCCGATTTCATTGGCCATCTGTGTTTGGCTATCGGTCGAGACAAAGGCGTTGGCTTTCCATGGCGAAGCGCGCAAGATAAAGCGTGTCGCAATGGTATTGACGATCGGGATAATGCCCTTGTTGTTCTCGAAGTCGATGACCGCCTCAGCAATCACCGGGGTGTTCGCCGGCAAGGCTGGCACGGTTGTCACTTTCACGGCACCGGTGTCCGAATTCATCGAACCGGACACGGTAAAGAGTGTGCCGCCCAGACGGACATAGCCGCTAATCGGCGATGCCGACGCCGGCGCATCGGCGCTGGTCTCTTTCGCCACCGGCAAGCCGTTGATGTAGATGATGGTGCGCCCCTTGAGCAATTTGGCCGATGGCGCATCCTGGTCGCAGGTATCCGCCGTCAGTTGAATCGGCGTAACCGTGCCACCGAAGTCATCGCCGGTCCGTTTCAGCAGGTGGGTACGCTGTGCCGAGGTATAGGCACGACCGCTTAGGACGCCATCCATCAGGTCGCCGGCGCCATAGTGGCCGAAGGTGCTACCGGCCTCGTGCGAGACGATCACCAACGGCGCTTCATTCGAGCCAATGTCAGCCGGCAGATAGTTCGCCACGGGAATAGCTTCTGCCAAGGCGGCAGTAATCGAGATGACTGCGCGATTTTGTTGCAAAGATAGGGGGTCGTGCGCCAGATTAGACGCCGAGTCGAGCTTGTACTTGGAGCGAGCGCTTTCCGATGTTGCATAGGCTTGGTGAATAGCCCATTGCAGCACGTCGGCGGTCGGTTCGACGCCGTGTTCTGCCTCGTAGAAGGCCGCCCCGTCCAGAATGGCGCCAGCGATGCCGGCACGCCCATCACCCGACTCATCAAAAGGATCTGCAGATCCTCTGGGACCTCGACACCCGTAATCGATGCGGACAGGCTCTGCGCGTCGGCAATGAATGCGCCTGCGCTGGCAGAATCAAACACGCCGGTGCTGCTGACCGCCGTTTCCTTCAATTTCGTGTAAAACGTACTGACTTTTTCTGTTTTTGCGTTGTTATATTCCGCATGTTGCTTTGGCATAGATCACCCTTGTCGTAATTTAGATTTGCCCCAATGTCGGCGCAGGTGAAGTACCCACGCGGTATGTGCAATTCCATTATTACGCGGTGACGTGATGCTACTTTTGACGGTTTTCCATCTTCGCGGGATTTAGGCCAATGCCGCAATATCCTCCGTGATGGCAGCGATGGCGACATCCAGCGCCGCCGATTTTTCTTGTAACGCAACTTCCATTCTTGGCGCCGCTGTCCGTATGCTGTCCGGTAACTGGATGCGCACCTTCGCCATGGCGGCCTGAAATTTCGAGCGGCCGGCATCCATCATGCCGACCATCTCGCCAATGGCCGCAGCCTGGTCGTCCTGGTTTTTAAGCGGCACGATCTTCCCGTTCAGCTTGACCTGAAATATATCCCCCGATTGTTTAATGGAAAACGTCACCACCTGGCTATCGGTGAACGTCAGCACCATTTCCCGATAGGACACGCCAGATGAGCGCTTAATATTGGGCGATACGTCGCCCTGAACGATGTGGGAGCCCGCACGCGCGAAGTAGCGTACTACTGCACGAGTCGCCGCATCTTTCTTGCCGCCCATATCGTCAAAACTGAAAATGAGATTCTTTGCCATACCGTTCCTTGTCATTGTTGATTAAGCTTTTGCCCGGCCAGTAGGTGGGCCGTCGTGTTCGTCGTGATGGTGCGATTCCACCCCGATGCCGTTGCTAATAATCTCGCCACCGGTATTCTCGATGCCGCCTTGTATCTTGGCCGATGCTCCGCCGCTGCCGCCGGATCCGGCCAAGCCGCCCTGATACGTGAGCAGGCCAACGGACGTAACCATTTCTGAAAACGTCGCTTGCGGCGTTTTGACATCGACTAATTCGCTGGCATTGATCTCATAGCGCGCGCAGTTCACACGGAAGATTCCGTCTGCGGTCAATTCGATATTTGCGTGATGCCAACGTCGCCAGTCAATCGCATTGCCGCTTCGAGGATTGCGAAAACCCGTAATGATCGGATAGCGCGGATCGCCACCCTCGAATGCCAGCCAGACCAGATCGCCGGGCACTATCTCGATCTCGGTAGCGTGGCTGGCAGCCTTGCTCTTGTCGCCAATCGGATACTCAATTCCCGCCAACGGCAGCACATCGGCCCCATCTGTCAAACCAGGGATTTCGACACGGCACTCACGCGAGGCCGCCAGGTAAGATCGGACGATGCCGGGAATACGCGCAGGCAGCATAATTTATTCTTCCATGGCGCCAAGCCAGAACTTCGTATACATCCGGCTGTCGCCTCCGTCGGAGCCGCCCTCAAAGGCATGGGCGGCGGTAATGATGGCGTATTTGACGCGCTCTATTTCGATGGCCCTGCCGGCGTTCGCCGCTGGCAAATAGTCGGTCGTCATGATTTTTTTCTGCACCAGCGTGCGCGTCATGTTCCATAGCACGCGCACATCGGTTCTCGGCTGATACCCAATCACCCGGACTTTGGAACTGTTGCCATACACGAACGCGCCGGCCGCATCGATCGAAAAGAAGGACGGCACTTCATGTCGCTCCATAAATCCACTCTCGATATTCTCCGTGGTGTCATATTCCAGACTCAGAATCGGTTCTTGCTTAAAAATATCCTGCAGCCGCGTGAATGTAACTTCGCGGCCATCCGTATAAATGGCTCCACCCTCTTCCTGTAGCACCTTGGCTATTTCATAGCTGGGGACGCCGCCGGCCAGACAGGCAAAGCGCGCGATGGAATAATCGGCATTGATTTTTACGCGCGCGCCACAAGCGCCGTAGATGCTGCCCAGCGTAGCGCCTTCCTTGATCACTGCTGTTTTACGGCGAAAAGCGATCTGATGGCAGGGCTCGAACAAGGCCACGATATGTAGAACAGCTACCATATCGTCACCCTGCACATTCGGAGACGCCTTGTTGCGTTTGACTTGGACGATGCGAAATTCATAGCCCTCGCTGGCCAGGCTGATTTTCTCACCCTGCTTGAGAGCAGCAATCGTTTCATCGCTGGCTCTGACGATGGCTTCCAGCGTCATCGGCACCGGTGCCAAATCAGAATGCAAGCAAGCGCTCAGCAGCAAGTCGCCATGCAAAGCCACGCCGGATGAAAGAATAATCTGCATGCCCTATACCGTAATGACGGGCATGCAAAACATCAGCCGCTGTACGTCCAGCTCCTTTTGCGTGATGTCCTGGGCGATCTCGGACGCCGAACGACCATAGACATCCACACCCAGCGAGCGCGACGCCTCCAGATAGATGGCGTTTTCACGTTCCACGTAGAGGACAAACAGCGGGCGCACAATCGCCCACTCGCTCTGAGTCAGCAGTGTTTCATTCTCGACAAAGCCGCCAACTGGATACGGATCGCCCGGAACCGGAAAGCGCGGAAAGGAAGTCGTGAAACTCCACGGATCGCGCTCCCTGACTGGTAGCACGGCATCAATGGGCTCTGCCGGCAGTAAGCTCTCAAACGTGCCGTATCCGCTGCAAAAGCGCGCGGCGGCCAGCGCCTGGGCAAGCGCGCTCTCTTCATCCAGAACGATGCCAACCGGGCGCTCCTTTTCAGCAAAACGCGTTGCCAGCGCTTTAAGCGTTATAGAGAAGTCCACCATGACAATTAAATGTTGCCAGGGATTTCTTCGTTAAAGTAATGGAAAAACAGCGTGCCTGAGATATTGAGCACCTGGGAACGATTTTCCCAATCCCGATCCGGGTTGTCCAGCTGGATGAAGCAGTCGTAGATCGGCTTGGCGACCGA